>Ga0105245_10001046_pt1 | contig 25053 bp, 25 predicted proteins | sample KBSM54metaG_FD_81523 | JGI IMG/M metagenome (GOLD analysis project Ga0105245, IMG submission 81523) | Miscanthus rhizosphere microbial communities from Kellogg Biological Station, Michigan, USA - KBS M5-4 metaG | ecosystem: Host-associated > Plants > Roots > Rhizosphere > Soil | place...
AAGGACCTCGCGCCGCAACTGGCTCGCCGCGCCGCGCCGGCGCCCGCGCTGCGGAAATACAACCACGCGCCGGACTGAGGCGGCGATCGTCGACTGGCAGACGCCCCCCGTCTCGCTGATACGGGTCGAGACGAGGCTCGATCATCCCTGACCGAATTGTACCGCGATTTGCCGGTTTCTCGAACGCAGCCGCACCGATAGCCAGTCATTCCCAACTGAGGATCAGGCGCCCATTGGCCGGAACGCGAAAGTCGACGCGATCTGCCGTCCGGGCATGGGGGCGCAGAGCATCGCCATCAGCCGTGGTCAATTTGAACTTCGTCAACTTGCGGCGCGGCAATCGAACCAGGCTCAGCCCCGCGGTGCAGGTCTCGCCGCCATCGAGATTGAGGCTCAGCGCACGATTGCCGGTCCGCTCCATCGCCATGATGAAGTGGTCGCAGAACAGCCTGAAGGGTGCGCCTTCAATGCTGTGGAACGCCCGGGTCGCAAAAACAAACGCGGCGCCAGCGCCGTATATTTCCTGGCCGACCTGGCCCGCCGCCTGACCATCCACATAGAGATCTTCAACCGGAAAGGAGAGGTCGCGGTCAATATGACCGTTGCGATTATCGGTTGCGAGCGCCTCTTTCGGCAATGCGTCGGGGTAATAGAACCAGGCGCGGTCGAGCGCATATTTGCAATATTCGCTGATCAGCATCCGCGCCGCCGGCTCAAGCTCCGGGCCACTGTCACGGAGATAGCATTCGAAGGCGGCGAAGGAATCGAAGCACTCGTAGATCGCCATGTACGGCGCGTCCTGCAGGCAGGTGGCGCCAAGGAAGTTGTGATATCGCGCGGCAAACGCGATTTCCGATTCCCAGATCGCGCAATTGTGGAGGAAGCTCGCGAGATAGACATAGCTCTGTTCGCGATAGCGCTCGACGTTCGTGATGCGCCATAGCCTCAGACAGGCCGCCGCGCCCCAGGCCGTCAGATTCGCCTGATAATTGAGGTGGAAACGCATGCCCTGCGCCGCATCGATGGCGGCCCGGGCCTCTTGCAGGAAACGCTCTTCACCCGTCATTTCATAAGCCTGGAGCATCACCCAGGCATAGATGCCGCCGACGTCCGTCTGCCCGCGCTGGTCGGCATCGGCGACCTTGGTGATCACCGAGAAGTCGGTGACCTTGTACTGGATCGGCCAGCTATATTGGAAATGGTGCGCGGCCTTGATGCCGAAATCGACTGACTTCAGGAAAAGGGCACGCGCGTCCTTGTCCCCGTCCAGCGCGAGCTTCGCGAGGTTCATCATCGGGTGATAGAGATACCATGAATCGACAGCGTCCGCGTCCTTGTCGTCGCCGACATTGGGCAGATAGCGCCTGATCGTGCCGAGTTTTGGATCGTAGAATCGGCTCAGGCCACGCGAGAAACTGGCATCGAGCTTCGCCGGCTTTTCCCGCCACGCGCCATAGCGCCGCATGGCGCCCAGCAATGAGAGCTGGACCATGCTGTCGGGATATTCCGCGTCGGTATAGGGATGGGCATAGACATGGCCATAATGGCGCACAGTCGCCTTGGGCGATGTCTCGAGATCGGCGAGTGTCCGCTCGGCGCGGCCGACCCAATCGCGATATTCGGTGTGGGGCAAATCGAGCGCCGTATAGGCCGCGCCCAGCATCTGGACGAACAGGCGAGCCGATTCCCGTTCGTCGGCCGCCGGCTCGTCGCGAAAGACCATGATGGAGTCGGATAGCGTGATCTCTACGCCCGCCGGCAACGGATCGGTCGGCGGCGTCCCGCTCTGTGGCGGGGTGGGTGGAAGATAGCCGAGCTCGGGCCATTCTCCGCCAACCGCGCCGTCGGGTTTCGTCTTCGTCGCGCGGTAATAGTCGTTCATCGAGGTGAGTTGCTGAAAATAGAGCAGGCTGCCGAACGCTGGCTCCGCCATATGCAGATAGAGAAGGCCGCTGTTCACCCCGCGCTGCGCCGCCTCGACATGGCCACCCGCACCCGCCGGATCGTCACGTTCATCGAGTGGGTACAGATCTCGCGGCAGGAATGGCAACACTATGGGTGCCGACGGCGTGAGCGTGACGGTGATCCGCAGGCGATGAAGATCGTCGCCGTCGACGCGGAACGCAACGCTATGGCGCCCCAGGATGCTGTCGAGTTCGAGCCGCAAGGCTTCCCCGATCTGGCTGCCGCGCACGCGCGCGGATATGCCGCCCGGTGCGTGAGCGACGCGCAGCGCCACGCCACCCTTGCCCGGCCGTCTGATGATGGCCCAGACGTCATCCACGGACTGCCTCACATCGACGGCCAGGTCGCCAAGGCCGAAAGTGGCGATGGGCTTCATCGCCTTGTCCCGGAGGGCTGCCTGGAGTTCGAGAACGAACGGGCTGACGGCGGACCCGGTCGTTTCCCTGATGCTGGTCTCCTGATTCAAGAGCCGTCTCCCTTGTCGATTACGGGCTATCCACCCGGCATGTGAGCTTTTTTCCTCATGGACGCGCAGCCGAGCGCCCGCGCAAAAGCGTTCGGATCGCGGTGCGGTTCCTTATTTGGTCGTCCTCGCTTTGGTCTCGCCAATGCCATGTGGCTTGTCTTCGACAGCCACTCCGACGATGTCTCCCCAACGCCACAGCGAACGCAGGTTCGGCAGAACGCCGCCGTGCGCGCGGAACGTCCTTACGGCGTCCTGTGTTATGACTAGTCAACGAACCCGTCGGCTGGCTGGTGGGGCGGAACGGGAGGTTTTTCTTTGACGGACGTGATGCAGCGATTCGACGCGTCGCTGACGGACGAGGGTCGTTATCGGATGCTGGTCGAGTCGATCACCGACTATGCCATCTACATGCTTGATCTGGACGGCCGCGTCGCCAACTGGAATGCCGGGGCGCGGCGCTTCAAGGGGTACAGCGCCAACGAAATCGTCGGCGAACATTTCTCCCGCTTCTACACCGAGGAAGACCGCGCGGCCGGCCTGCCCGAGCGCGCATTGGCGACGGCGGCACGGGCCGGGGTGTTCGAAGCCGAAGGCTGGCGTGTGCGCAAGAACGGCGAGCGTTTCTGGGCGCATGTCGTGATCGACCCGATCCGCGATGCCGAGGGCGCGCTCATCGGATACGCCAAAATCACGCGCGACCTGACCGAGCGAGTCCGCGCGCAGGAGAGCCTGCGGCAAAGTGAGGAGCAGTTCCGGCGCCTCGTCCAGGGCGTCACCGATTATGCGATCTACATGCTCAATCCGGATGGACGGGTCGCGACCTGGAATGTCGGTGCGGAGCGCATCAAAGGCTATCGTCCCGACGAGATCATCGGTGAGCATTTCTCCCGCTTTTATACCGAAGAGGACCGAGCCGCGGACGAGCCGCGACGCGCTCTGGAAACCGCCGAGCGGGAAGGCCGCTACACCAGGGAAGGGTGGCGCGTCCGCAAGGACGGCACGCGATTCCGGGCGAGTGTCGTCATCGATCCGATCCGTAATGATCTTGGCGAACTGATCGGCTTCGCCAAGATCACGCGCGACGTGACTGAGCGCGAAGAGGCGCAACGCGAGGTCGAGCGTACCCGCGAGGCGCTGGCGCAGTCGCAGAAAATGGACGCTATCGGCCAATTGACCGGCGGCATCGCGCATGACTTCAACAATCTGCTCATGGCGGCGTTGAGCAGCCTTACCCTGCTGCAAAAGCGCCTGCCGGCCGACCCCCAATCGCGGCGCCTGCTCGAGAATGCGGTCCAGGCAGTCGAACGCGGCACCACCCTGACCCAGCGCATGCTCGCCTTCGCGCGTCGCCAGGATCTGAAGCCCGAGCGAGTCGACATTCCAACCCTTGTGCGGGGCATGACTGATCTCCTGTCCAGGTCGCTCGGCCCTGCTTACACTATCGAGACGCGCTTCCCGCTGACCCTGGGAAGCATCACGGTGGATGCGAACCAGCTCGAAATGGCGCTCCTGAACCTAGTGGTGAATGCGCGCGACGCCATGCCGGAGGGCGGCGCCATCACCATTGCGGCGCGCGACCGAATCGTCGGGCCGAACGGCGCCGCCGGGCTGGCTCCGGGCCGTTATGTGAGCCTGTGCGTGTCCGATACCGGTTCGGGCATGGATGAAGGGACACTGGCGCGCGCCATGGAGCCATTTTTCACAACCAAGGGGGTGGGCAAGGGCACTGGTCTTGGCCTGTCAATGATTCATGGTCTCGCCGGACAGTCGGGCGGGCGATTCATCCTCGAGAGCAGCCCGGGCGAGGGTACCGTGGCTGAACTCTGGCTGCCGACAGCGGATGCGGCGCCGAAGGAGGCGGCGAGCGTGGAAGCCGCGGAGGAACCGCCTGCCGCGAGCCGGCCGCTCACCGTGCTGGTGGTTGATGACGATGTGCTGGTCCTGATGAATACCTGTGCGCTGCTGGAGGATCTGGGCCATGTCGTGCTGGAGGCCAATTCCGGCGCTGAGGCGCTCGATATCTTTCAGCGTGAGCCTGGGATCGATCTCGTCATCACCGATCAGGCGATGCCGTCAATGACCGGAATTCAGCTCATTGCCAGCATCAAGGAGCAGCGACCCGACACGCCGATCGTGCTTGCGACCGGCTATGGCGAACTGCCCCCAGGCGCGGACCAGAGCATCCTGAAGCTTGGCAAGCCCTTCCACCAGCGCGACCTTGCCAAGGCCCTTGTAGCAGCGCTGGCTGAGTAAGGCGGACGTAAGGCAGACGCTTCTGAACAAGGACGCGGTTGTGCCAAAGGCCATGGCGGTGATTGCGGGCTTTCAGGACGCGTGATAGCTCACCAATACACTGGAGGGTTCCCATGCGTATTTCCCGATTTGCCGTCATCCTGCTGCTGAGCGCATCGAGCGTCGGCCTCGCGCAGAGCGCGATCTCCACGCCCGCGCAAAAGGCCAAACCCAAATATGGCGCCTGGGGCGTCGACTATGCGACGATGGACCTGAACACGAAGCCCGGTGACGACTTTTTCGGCTTTGCCGAAGGCAGCTGGTTGAAGAATGCGCCGATCCCGGAGGATCGCTCGCGCGCCGGCTATAATTACGATCTGCCCGATCTTGCCGAGAAGGATGTGCGCGGGCTGGTCGAGGATGCGCTGCGTCAGCCCAAGCCCGAACCCTATGTTCGCCAGATCGGCGATTTCTACGCTGCCTGGATGGATCAGGCCGGCATCGAAGCGCGCGGCCTTGCGCCGCTGACGCCGTGGCTCGCGAAGGTCTCGGCAGTGAACAGCCGTGAGGCACTGGTCCAGCTGATGGCTGAACCCGCCTTTGCCGCGCCGATCAATATCGGGATCAGCGCCGACGAAGCCGATCCGACCCGCTACACCGTCACCACCGGACAGGCCCGGCTCGGCCTGCCGACGCGCGATTATTATCTGCTGCCCGGCGAGAAATATGTCGGAATCCGCAAGGCGTATCGCGATTACATCATCGCCATCCAGCAGCTTGCCGGCATAACCGACGCGGAGGCCAAGGCCGATCGGATCATCGCGCTCGAAACTCAGCTCTCGCAGGATCAATGGACGCCTGAGCGCCGCCGCGATCCGAAGGCGACCTACAACCCGATGGACCGGGCGAAGCTGGCCGAGCTCGCCCCGCAATTCGACTGGCCGACGACGCTCGCTCATCTCGGCCTCGCCGCGATGCCGACCGTCGTCGTGCGCGAGCCGAGTGCGGTCGCGGCGGCCGGCGCGCGGATCGCTGACGTGCCGCTCGAGACCTGGAAGGACTATCTCGCCTTCCGCTTCGTCAGCGACCACGCCCAGTTCCTGCCCAAGGCGTTCGACGACACCCGTTTCGGTTTCTACAGCAAGACGCTGAATGACGTGCCGACCCAGTCGGAACGCTGGAAGCGTGGCGTGCGGCTGCTCGACGGCGCGCTGGGCGAGGCGGTCGGGCGGCTCTATGTCGCGCATTACTGGTCGGCCGATACCGATCGCCAGACCAAGGAACTGATCGCCGATCTGCGGGCTGCCTATGCCGACAAGATCAACCACGCCCCGTGGATGGACGCGGCCACCCGCAAGGAGGCGCTGATCAAGCTGGCAAGCTTCGATCCGCGGATCGGCCATCCCGCGCGCTATATCGACTATTCGAAAATGGCGATCAGCCGCACCGATCCGCTCGCCAATGCGATCAACGCGAACGTCTTCGACTGGCAGCTCCAATTGTCGCGCCTCGGCAAGCCGGTCGATCGCAGCCTCTGGGACATGACCCCGCAGACGGTGAACGCCTATTACGATCCGACGATGAACCAGGTGACCTTCCCTGCCGCCATCCTCCAGCCGCCCTTCTTCGATCCGGCGGCCGACCCGGCGGTCAATTATGGCGAGACGGGCGCGACGATCGGCCATGAAATGGGGCACGGCTTCGATGACGAGGGTCGGCAATATGATGCGCAAGGCCGCTTGCGCGACTGGTGGACCAAGGATGCGGCGGACAAATACACGGTCCATGCCCAGATGCTGGTCAAGCAGTTCGACGCCTATGAGCCGATCCCCGGCACGCACATCAAGGGCCAGCTCACGCTTGGCGAGAATCTGGCCGATCTTGGCGGGCTGGAGGCGGCCTATGCAGCCTATCGCCGCTATGTTTCGCGCCACGGCGAGCCAAAGGTGATTGACGGCTTCACCGGCGATCAGCGCTTCTTCATCGCCTATGCGCAGAGCTGGCAGGGCAAGGCGCGCGAGAATGCGCTGCGGTCCCAGCTGCTGTCCGATCCGCACAGCCCGGAGATGTACCGGGTGAACGGTATCGTCCGCAATTTCGATCCCTGGTACGCGGCGTTCAACGTGAAGCCCGGCGACAAGCTCTATCTGGCGCCGGCGGATCGAGTGCGCGTCTGGTAGGTCCTCAGCCGCGCAACGCGGCTGAGATCGCCTGCAATCCGCCTTCGAGTTCCTCGGCGGTCGGCCAGCCATAGCCGAGGCGGAAATGCGTGTCGGGCCGCTCGAACCAATGGCCCGGCCCGACATAACAGCCATGGTCTTCGAGCAGCCGGCGATAGAAACCGTCCGTGCCACCGCGCGGTTCGGTGCGCATGCGCGGGAAGCAGACGACACCACCCTTTGGCGGCACCCATTCCAACAGGTCCTCGCCCGCCATCCATTCGGCGACCCGATCGCGGCGGCGGCGCATTTCGGCGAGGGTCGGGACGAGCAGGGCGTCGCGTCGCCTGAGAATCTGCTCGGCGATCCATTCGTCGATGACGCTGCCGCAGATCGCAATCTGTTCCTTCGCGGCGAGGAAACGCTCCTGCAAAACGGGATCGCGCGTGACGATCCAGCCGATCCTGATGCCCGGCACGCCATAGGCTTTGGAGAGCGAGGCGACACTGATGACATGGTCGCCGAGCGATGCCGCGAAGGGCAGCGGGCCATCGAACGAAAGATCGCGATAGGTCTCGTCGACCAGCAATGTGCAGCCATGCGCCCTGGTGAGCGCGACCAGTGCCCGCAGCTCGGCTTCTTCGAGCATCGTACCGGTCGGATTGTGCGGACAGGTGATGCTGACCATCCGCGTGTGCGGCGTGATCGCGGCCTCGATCGCCTTCGGGTCGATCCTGAAGCCAGCCTCGAAGCTCAGATCGATATGGGTCACACCGCAACCGATGGCGCGCGGCGTTTCGAGGTTGGTGGCATAGTTCGGCCGGATCACGACCAGATGATCGTTGGGCGCCAGCAGGGCGGTCGCGATGATGAACAGGGCACCCGCCGCGCCAACCGTGACGAGCACGTCATCGGCGGCAACACCGCCGCTCGTCTCCGCGATCAGGCGCCGCAGCTCGGAGCCGCCGCGATGCTCGCCGTAAAGCAGGGTCAGGTCTGGAATGGTGAGCCCGAGCCCGGCGATGCTGCGATCGGCGACTGAACTCTCGGAGAGATTGTAGCGGATGCGGCCATAGCCGAACTCTTCGGGCGATTCGATCTCGATCGGCATCCGGGCGTAGCGCATCTTTTCCCCCTGTGAGGTCCGATGCGGTGATAGCCGGGCCGCCCTTCGGGACAAAGGGCGGCCCGCAACAATCAGGCGAGCACGGGCTCGCGGTAGCGCGGTGCCACCTCGCGGCGCGACAGGCCGGGGCCCATGGCGAGGCGTGCCTGCACAAAGGCGTTCCACTGCTCCTCGTCGGCGAGCGGCGGAATGGTGACGGTCTCGCCGCGATCGAAACCGAGCAGCGCCGCATCGACCAGGTCGCCGGCTTCCATCACCATTTCAGGCGGGAAGCTGTCGATATCCTTGCCCGAACGTTCCCAGATCTCGGTGCGGGTCGCGCCGGGCAGCACCGCCTGGACACGAACGCCCTTCGCTTCGATCTGGCCCGCAAGCGACTGGCTGAGGTTCAGCACGAACGCCTTGGAGCCGCTATAGACGCCGTCGAACGCCTCCGGTGCCAGAGCCAGGACCGAGGCGATCGTGATGATCGCGCCGGTGCCGCGGGCGACGAACGCTTTGCCCGCCGCGCTCGCAAGCAGGGTCGGTGCGGTGACATTGAGCGCGATCAGCCGCCCGATCTGAGCGGTCTCGCTATCGAGCAGACCATTGTTCAGCGACATGCCGGCATTGTTGACCAGTATGGTGATCGCCGGATCGGAGGCGAGCCGGTCCTCGATCCTCGCAAGGTCGCTGCGATCGGTCAGGTCGGCCGGCAGTATCTCGATCTCGACTCCGGTCTCGCCGCGCAGCTTTTCGGCAAGTGCCTCCATCCGCGCGACGTCGCGGGCAACGAGGATCAGGTTGTGGCCGCGACGGGCGAGCCGGTCGGCATAGACGGCGCCGAGGCCGGTCGAGGCGCCGGTGATGAGAACAGTTCCGTTGGTCGTCATGAAAAATCTCCTGCGACTCGGCATCGACCGAGTGACTTGCATATTGATAGTGATGTGACTATCATTATGCAATGGACACCGAAAAATATGCCGATGGCCCCTGCCCGATCGCACGCGGCCTGTGCCGCGTGGGCGATGCATGGAGCATGCTGATCCTCCGCGATGCCGGCGGCGGCGCGACGCGCTTCGACCAGTTCCAGAAGAATCTGGGGATCGCGCCCAACATCCTCGCTCGCCGTCTCGCTGCGCTGACCGAAGCTGGCCTGCTCGAACGCCGCCGCTACAGCGAAAGGCCGCCACGCGACGAATATGTGCTGAGCGATGCCGGCCGAGACTTCCTTCCGGTGTTGTTCGCGCTCGGCGCCTGGGGCGGGCGGCATTTCGGCGATGGGCCGGTGAGTCACCTCGTTGATGTAGCGAGCGGCAAGGCGATCGATCCGGTGGTGGTGGATCGGACAAGCGGACTGCCGCTCGGGGAGATCGATATGCGGATCGAGGTGCCGGGGTTTTAAAGCAGCAGGGGTTGCTCCGCGCGTCATCTGCTCCTCCCCGAGCAAGCTCGGGGAGGAATAAGAGTGGAACGCGCCCCGTATTTACCAGCCCCGGGCTGGTCATGCCACGCCTGACCGGGCATCGTGCCCTCAATGGCGATCGAAACCCTTATTGCCCGCTATGGCCTGGCCGCGATCTTCCTCGGCGCGGGTATCGAGGGCGAGGCCTCAGTCATCGCCGGCGGTGTCCTCGCACACCGTCACTTGCTTCCCCTGTCGGCCGCCATCGTCGCCGCGTCGCTTGGTTCCTGCGTCGCCGACCAGCTCTTTTTCGCTGCCGGCCGCTATTTCCGCGAGAATCGCCGGGTTCGCGCCATGGCCGAGAAACCTGCCTTCAAGAAGGCGCTGGTGACATTCGAACATCACCCCACCCTGTTCGTGATCGGGTTTCGCTTCCTCTATGGCCTCCGGACGGTCAGCCCCGCCGCGATCGGCACGACTCATATCCACACCCGCACCTTCGTCCTGCTGAACGCGCTCTCAGCCGCGATCTGGGGGACGCTGTTCACCGGCCTCGGCTATGGCTTTGGCGGCGGGATCGAGCGGCTGCTCGGGGGCATGTCCGTCGGCCGTCTGATCCCGCTCGGCGTCGCCGGGTTGGTGCTGCTGATCGGCATCGCCCAGCTCGTGCGGTGGTCGCACCACCGTTACGCCGACCGTTGCGAGGGCCGGGCCGCCCGCGCCGCGACAGTCAGCTGATCAGCAGCCCGGCCAGAGCCGCGCTCATCAGATTGGCGAGGCTCCCCGCCGCCAGCGCCCGCAAGCCGAGCTTCGCGATCATCGGCCGCTGGTTCGGGGCAAGGCTGCCCGTCACCGCCATCTGGATCGCGATCGACGAGAAATTGGCGAAACCGCACAGCGCGAAGGTGACGACCGCGATGGTGTGGTGCGACAGGCCTTTCTGCGCGCCCAATGAGATATAGGCGACGAACTCGTTGAGCACGATCTTCTGCCCGAACAGCCCGCCCGCGATCTGCGCTTCGGTCCATGGCACGTTGAGCAGATACATGACCGGCGCGAACACATAGCCGAGCAGCCCCTGGAAGCTCAGGGTCGGATAGCCGAACCACGCGCCGACGCCGCCGAGCAGGCCATTGGCGAGCGCGACCAGCGCCACGAACGCAAGCACCATCGCCCCGACCGCGACCGCAAGCCGCACCCCGGTCTGCGCGCCCTGTGCCGCCGCCATGATGATATTGGCCGGCTTTTCCTCGTCATGACTCGCCTCGGCGATCTTGATCACTTCCTCTTCGGGATTGTCGCCGAGCGGGAGCTGGTCGAACGGTGCCTCCTTGACATCCGGCATGATGATCTTGGCCATCAGGATCCCGCCCGGGGCCGACATGAAGCTTGCCGCGAGCAGATATTCGATCTGGATCCCCATCGAGGCATAGGCGGCGAGGATGGTGCCGGCGACGCCGGCCATGCCGCTGGTCATCACCGTGAAGAGCTGCGCCGGCGTCAGGCTGGCGAGATAGGGTCGGATGACGAGCGGCGATTCGCTCTGGCCGACAAAGATGTTCGCCGCCGCGCAGAGCGATTCGACCTTCGAGACGCCCACCACCAGCTCGATCGCACCGCCGAGCCAGCGCACGACGAGCTGCATGATGCCGAGATAATAGAGGATCGAGACCAGGCTGGCGAAGAAGATGATCACGGGCAGCGCCTGGATCGCGAAATTCTTGCCGAGCGGATTTGCGGCAAGGCTGCCGAACAGGAAGCTGGTGCCGGCATTGGCATAGCCGAGCAGGTTGGCAACGCCGCCCGAGAGGAATTCGAGCACTGACTTGCCCTGCGGCACATAGAGCACGAGGAACGCGATGCCGGCCTGGAGCAGGAAAGCCGCGCCAACGACGCGCGGGCGGATCGCCCGGCGGTTGTTCGACAGCGCGAACGCGATTCCCAGGATCACGACGACCCCGATGATGCCGATGGGAAAATGATCCATTGCGTGCGTACGCCCCCAAATTTCGCGCAGCTTCGCAGTTTTTCAGTCGGGTACGCAAGAAAATTGCGGGTGCCCGGCGTGCAAGGCCGGGAAGCCGGAGCCACGAGTCGCTTTGACGTCCTGCTCAGTCGCGATCGATTGCGCTGCCGTTCGTGCGACCCTGAGCCACCGCCATGCGCGCCCAGCGTTCAGAGACTTCGACCTTGTCGAGGAGATGCGGCCCGACAATCAGCAACGCACTTCCAAAGCTGGCGGTGAGAAAGCTCGCCAAAGCGAACAGAAAGGCAGCGGCGCCCGGGGCCTCACCGCGCAGCAACCACAACGCATGCCCGGAGACCCAGGCAAGGCCGAGCATGGCCAATCCGCTCGCCCTGATCGACACGCCCCGCAAAAGGTGATGCAATGCGCCACGCATCGCGCGACCCTATTGGCCACGTCATAGGGATTCGAGACGCGCTGCGCGCAAGCTCCATATGTTTCGCATAAGTGCCGGCCGTTTCTTCAGCCCTCGTCGCCCATCAGGCGATAGCCGACGCCGAGTTCATTGACGATGATACGCGGGCTTGCTGGATCGGCTTCCAGCTTGTGGCGGATATTGCGGATCACGACCCGGAGATATTCGATGTGGCGCTCATAATCATTCGCCCAGACCGAGCTCAGCAATTGCTGGTGCGTGATCACCCGTCCCGGAAAGCGCGCCAGCGCGGCGACGATACCGAACTCCTTGGGCGTCAGATGAATCTCCACCCCGGCCCGTTCGATCCGGTGGTTGAGCAGGTCGATCGTGATACCGCCCGCGATAACGGACGTCCGCCCACCTTCGGCCGTGATGCGATTGCGGAGCGCGGCGCGGACACGAGCGAGCAGTTCCTCGGTATCGAATGGCTTAGTGACATAATCGGTCGCACCGAGATCGAGCGCGGTCACCTTCTCCTCGGTCGCGTCGCGAGCCGAAACGATCAGGATCGCGGCGCGCGACTGTTTGCCGATAACCGGCACAAGCTCCATGCCGTCGCGATCCGGCAGGCCGAGATCGAGCAGAATCGCGGCCGGGTCCGACGCGGCGATTGCGGCCAGCGCCTCGCGTGCGCTGCCCGCCTCGGCCGCGTCATAGCCCGCCCGCTCAAGCGTGCCGCGCAACAGGCGGCGGATCTGCGGCTCGTCGTCGACGATCAGGATGGTGGGGCGGTTGCTCATAAGATCGCCTCGTCGGACTCGCGGACGAGCAGGGTTTCCGGAAAATGCAGACTGAAGCAGGCTCCTCGCGGATTTTCGCGGCTCGCTGCCGTGACAGACAGGCCCATCGCCTCGGCAAACCCCTTCACAATCGCAAGGCCGAGTCCCGTGCCGCCCTTGGCCCGGTCCGATCCCTCGAGGCGGCGGAAGGTCTCGAATACTTCGGGCTCGCGGCCCGCGGGCAGGCCCGGCCCCTGGTCGATGATCGACAGGGTCAGCGAATCGGGCAGGCGGCGTCCCTCGATCGTGATCGCGGTGCCGGGATCGCCATAGCGGCCGGCATTGTCGAGCAAGTTGATCAGGCAATGATGGAAGAGCTGCGGATCGACCCGCACCAGCGGCAGGCCCGGCGACACGTCGAGTTTGATCTCACGCCCTTCGAGCGTCAGGCGCGTATCGTGGACGGCGGCAGCGATCGCATCGGTGAGGTCAGTCGCCTCGACACCCAGCCTCAATGCACCCGCCTCGACCCGGGCCATGTCGAGCAGATTGGCAACGAAGCGGTTGAGCCGCAGCGCCTCGCTTTCGACGCTGTCGATCAATGCCGGCGTCGGCTTGCGCCGGAGGCCCGGCACTGCGGTCAGGATCGAAGTGATCGGCGTGCGCAGATCGTGGCTGACCGAGGACAGCAAGGCGGCGCGCAGCCGATCGCGCTCACGAAGCTCTGCCACATCGCGCATCTGTCCTTCGAGCTGGAGCCGTTCAAGCACCAGAGAGGCCTGGTCGATCAGGCTCATGAACAAGGGCAGCTTGTCCGAACGAAGCGGTTCACCATTGTCGCGCGCCAGCCCGATCACACCGAGCGTGCGGGCTGCTGTCTTGAGCGGGGTGAACAGCCAGTCGGACGAGGTGAGCGTATCCGATCCACGCCCGGCCGAGACGCCCGTTTCCAGCGCCCAGTTGGCGGCGGCGAGATCGATCGTGCCGAGCTGGTTCTCGGGCGGCCAGGCGGCGCGCACCGCCGGGCCGTCAGGCGACGTCATCAGCAGGACAGTGCGCACATCGAACAGCCGGGCAACCTCGGCGCAGATCGCCTGCATCAGTTCCTCATCATTGCCGGTCGCGGTCAATTGCCGGGAGAAACCGGCGATCGCTGCATTCTGCCGCGCGCTCGAAGCTGCGATATCCGCCTGTACCCGCGCCCGCGCGGCGAAATGGCTGGTGACGAGCGCAACCGACAGCAGCACCAGCAAGGTCACGACATTTTCGGGGTTGCTGACCGTGAGCGTATAGGTCGGCGGGAGGAAGAAGAAATTATAGGCGAGCGAGGAGACCAGGCCAGCTGTGATTCCCGGCCAGCGCCCGAAAACACTCGCCGCCACCAGCACCGGCACGAGATAGAGCAGGGCGACGGTGCCGACCTGGAGGATGTGCGACAGCGCAAGGCCGATGCCGGTGACCGCTGCGATCATCAGCATTGTCCAGCCATATGCACGTTCCAGGCGGAACGGCTTGCTGACCCGCGGCGCGGGCCCTGCGCCTTCCATCGGTAGCACGTGCACCGCGACGCCGGGTGTCGCCCGCACCACGCGATCGACCACTGAACCATGGCGCAGTTCGAACCAGCGCGACCGGTTCGACTTGCCGATCACCAATTGAGTGGCTCGGGCATCCGTGACCACGCTGATCAGGCCCTGCAGCACGTTCGGCGCGGATAGGGAAACGACCTGCGCACCGAGCTGGCTTGCGAGATTCATCGTCGCGGCGAGGCGGCGATGCTCCTCCTGGCCGAAATCGGCATAGCGCGGAGTCTCGACATGGACGGCAGTCCAGGGCGCGCGGAGCGAATCCGCGATGCGCTTGGCCGCGCGGACCAGCACATCGGCGCCGGGCAATTCACTGACCGCGACGACGATCCGCTCGCTCCCCGCCCAATTGCCCGCCAGCGCGTGGCTGCGGACATAATCAAGCATCTGCGCATCGACCGCCTGGGCCGCCCGCCTGAGCGCCAGTTCGCGCAACGCCGAGAGATTCGATTTGGAGAAGAAATGGTTGAGCGCCCGCGTCGCCTCGTGCGGGATATAGACCTTGCCGTCCTTGAGCCGCTCGATCAGCTCGTCGGGCGGGATATCGACCACCTCGATCTCGGCGGTTTCGAGCACCCGATCAGGCACCGTCTCGCGCACCCGGACCCGGGTGAAGGAGGCGACGACATCGTTGAGGCTTTCGATATGCTGGACGTTGATTGTCGAGAAGACATCGATCCCGGCCGCGAGCAGTTCCTCGACATCCTGGTAGCGTTTGGGATGCCGGCTGCCGGGTGCATTGGTATGGGCAAGCTCGTCGACCAGCACGAGCTGAGGCCGGCGTTCGAGCAGGCCGTCAAGGTCCATCTCGGTGAGCGTACGGCCTTCATACTCGATCTCGCGGCGTGGCATGATCTGGAGCCCGCGCGTCATCGCCTCGGTTTCAGCCCGGCCATGGGTTTCGACCACGCCGACCATGACATCGACCCCGGCGCGCGCCCGGCCGGCACCTTCGGACAGCATCTCATAGGTCTTCCCGACACCGGGCGCCGCCCCGAGGAAGACCTTCAAACGGCCACGGCCCTCCTGCGCGGCGGCGCGCAGAAGGGCCTCGGGATCCGGCCGCTGTTCTTCCTCGACGCTCACGGCGCAGGTGTAGCGCCGAGTCTGTCGAGCTGTCGATTAAGGAGAAAGAGATTCACATGCTCGTCGCCGAGGAACGGCAGGAGCGGCCGATCGATCGCTTTCTCGACAAGCGCGCGGACCTGCGCTTCGGGCAGATGCCTTGCTTTTGCGACACGCGGCACCTGAGCCAGCGCCGATGCGGGCGACAGGTCCGGATCGAGGCCCGAGCCCGAGGCTGTGACGAGATCGGCCGGAAGCGGCCCGGTCATGCCCTGCGCGCGTACCTTTGCGACGTCAGCCCTCACCCGGTCGCTGAGCGCCTGGCTGGCAGGACCGAGATTGGAGCCGGAGGAGGCCAGCCCGTCATAGCCCTTGCCCGCCGATGAGGGCCGTGAGTTGAAATAGCGATCGCTGGTGAAAGACTGGCCGATCACGGTCGAGCCGACGACCCTGTCGCCGTCGCGGACGAGGCTGCCATTGGCGGCCGAGGGAAAGATCGCCTGGCCGATCCCGGTCAGCGCAAGTGGATAGGCGAGGCCGAGCAGGAGCGCGAACAGGATCGTCATGACGATCGCGGGACGGAGCGAGGTGGTGAAATCATTGCCCATGATAGAGTTCCTCAGGCGATGCCGAGGCCGCTGACGGCTAGGTCGATGAGCTTGATGCCGATGAAGGGCGCGAGAATGCCGCCGAGCCCGTAGATGGTGAGGTTGCTGCCCAGCAGCGGGCCGGCCCCGATCGGCCGGTATGTCACGCCCTTGAGCGCGAGCGGCACGAGGCACGGGATGATCAGCGCGTTGAAGATGATCGCTGACAGGATCGCCGATTGCGGCGTCGCCAGCCCCATGATGTTGAGCACCGCCAGCCCCGGATAGAGGATGAGGAACATCGCCGGGATGATCGCGAAATATTTGGCGACATCGTTCGCGACCGAGAAGGTGGTGAGGGCACCACGCGTCATCAGCAGCTGTTTGCCCAGGCCGACGATCTCGATCAGCTTGGTCGGGTCGCTGTCGAGATCGACCATGTTGCCGGCCTCGCGCGCGGCCTGGGTGCCGGTGTTCATCGCGACGCCGACATCGGCCTGGGCGAGTGCGGGCGCATCATTGGTGCCGTCGCCACACATCGCGACGAGTTTGCCGCCCTGTTGTTCCGAACGGATCAGCGCGAGCTTGTCCTCCGGCGTCGCCTGGGCGAGAAAGTCGTCGACCCCCGCCTCGGCGGCGATCGCGGCGGCGGTGAGCGGGTTGTCGCCGGTGATCATCACCGTGCGGATGCCCATGCGGCGGAGTTCGCCGAAGCGCTCCTTGATGCCGGCCTTGACGATGTCTTTGAGATAGATCGCCCCCAGCAGCCGGCCGTCCTTGGCGACGGCGAGCGGGGTGCCTCCCGCCCGGCCGATCTCGTCGGTGATGCGGCGAAGCTCAGTCGCAGCGGGCGTGTCGCCGGCACCGGGATTGGCCTTGAGGACTGAATCGACCGCGCCCTTCTGGATCAGCGACCCGCCCATCTGCACACCGGAGATACGGGTCTGCGCGGTGAACGGGATGACGCTCGCATCAGAGGGCAGTGCCGTCGCCGCGACGCTGAAGCGCTCGCGGGCAAGCGCGACGATCGAGCGGCCTTCGGGGGTCTCGTCGGCAAGGCTTGCAAGCAGTGCCGCCTCGGCGAGGTCGCCGACCTGGACCCCGGCGACCGGACGGAACTCGGTCGCCTGGCGGTCGCCGATCGTGATCGTGCCGGTCTTGTCGAGCAGCAAGGTATCGACATCGCCCGCGGCCTCGACCGCCCGGCCCGATTTGGCGAGCACGTTGAAGCGGATCAAGCGGTCCATGCCCGCGATGCCGATCGCCGACAGCAACGCAGCGATGGTGGTCGGGATGAGCGTGATCAGCAGCGCGGCGAGGATCGCGACCGGCACGCTGCCGCCGGCATAGCTGGCAAAGCCCGGGATCGTGCCCACCGCGATCAGGAAGATGATGGTCAGGCCGACGAGCAATATGGTCAGCGCGATCTCGTTCGGCGTCTTCTGCCGCTCGGCGCCCTCGACCAGAGCGATCATGCGATCGAGGAAACCCTGGCCGGGATTGACCGTGACCCGCACCTTGATCTGGTCCGAGATCACCCGGGTGCCGGCGGTGACGGCAGAGCGGTCGCCGCCCGCCTCGCGGATCACCGGCGCGCTTTCGCCGGTGATCGCCGCCTCGTTGACGGACGCGACACCTGCGACGACTTCGCCGTCGGAGGGGATCAACTCGCCCGCCGTGACGAGCACGACGTCGCCGACCCGGAGCGCACTGGCCGGCACGGTTTCAGTACCTGAGCCGATCACGCGATTGGCCATGAGATCAGCCTTGGTGGCGCGGAGCGAGGCGGCCTGCGCCTTGCCCCGGCCTTCGGCCAGCGCTTCGGCAAAGGTGCCGAACAACACCGTCAGCCACAGCCAGACGACGAGCTGAGCCTTGAACGAGGCCGCCAGGCTGTCATGTCCGATGGCGAGCAGGACGGTGAGCAGCAGCGCCACACAGGCGGTGGTGAACATCACCGGGTTGCGGATCAGCTGCCGCGGATCGAGCTTGATGAAAGCGTCGCGGGTTGCCGGCGCGATCAGCTCGGCGGTGAATAGCGATTTCGTTGCGGCGCGAGCCATGTCTCGGGCGCTCCTCAGGAAAGATGGCCGCTTATCATCTGGAGATGATCGGCGATGGGGCCGAGCGCGAGGCTCGGCAGGAAGGTCAGGCCGCCCATGATCAGCACGATGCCGACGAGCAGGCCGATCCAGAGCGGACCGGTGGTGGGGAAGGAGCCGGCCGAAGGCGGCGTGTATTTCTTCGCCGCCAGGCCGCCGGCGATCGCCAGCATCGGCACGATGATGAAGAAGCGGCCGATCCACATCGCGACCGCCAGCATCCCGTCATAATAAGGCGTCGCGGCGGTCAGGCCGGCAAAGGCCGAGCCGTTGTTCCCGACTGCGCTGGTGAAGGCGTAGAGGATTTCCGAAAAGCCGTGCGGCCCCTTGTTGAGCGGACCCGCCAGCCCCTCCTGCAGCACCGCGCTGATCGCGGTGAAGCCGAGGATGATCAGCGGCAGCACGGCGATGGCCAGCACGGCGAGCTTGACCTCGCGGCCGTCGATCTTCTTGCCGACATATTCCGGCGTCCGCCCGACCATCAGCCCGGCGACGAACACCGCGAGGATGGCGAAGAGCAGGAAGCCATAGACGCCGGCGCCGACGCCGCCGACCACGACCTCGCCGAGCTGGATGTTGAACAGCGGCACCAGACCGCCCAGCGCGGTGAAGCTGTCATGCATCGCATTCACCGCGCCGCAGGAAGCGTCGGTGGTGACGACCGCGAACAGCGAAGACGCGGCGGTGCCGAACCGGACTTCCTTGCCCTCCATATTCGCGCCGGCGACGCCGAGCTGATGGAGCACCGGATTGCCCGCCGCCTCCTGCGAATAGCAGACCAGGATGCCGGCGAGCACCATGATGATCATGGCACTGAGGATCGCCCAGCCCTGCCGCGTGTTGCCGACCGCCTTGCCGAAGGTCCAGGTGAGGCCGAAGCCGATCAGGAAGATCGACAGCATCTGCACCATGTTGGTGAGCGCGGTCGGGTTTTCGAACGGGTGCGCGCTATTGGCGTTGAAGAAGCCGCCGCCATTGGTGCCGAGCATCTTGATCGCCTCTTGCGAAGCGACCGGCCCGAGCGCGAGCGTCTGCTTGACGCCCTCGAGCGTGGTCACATCGACTGAGCCGGCCAGGGTCTGCGGCACGCCGCTCGCGATCAGGAACAGCGCGTAGACGATGCTGATCGGCAACAGCAGATACAAGGTGATGCGCGTGCAATCCGCCCAGAAATTGCCGATCGTCATCGCCTCGCGCCGCGCGAAACCGCGGAAGAAAGCGAAGGCGAGTGCAATACCGGTGGCGGCCGACATGAAATTGTGGATCGTCAGCGCGAGCATCTGGCTGAGGTTCGACATGGTCGATTCGCCCGAATAGCTCTGCCAGTTGGTGTTGGTGGTGAAGCTTACCGCCGTGTTCAGCGCGAGATGCTCGGGCACTGCCGGCAGGTTCAGCGGGTTGAGCGGCAGATGCGCCTGCAAACGCAGGATCACATAGGTGAAGATCAGCAATATGAAGTTGAACACCAGCATGTGCACGGCGTAGCGCCGCCAGCCCTGCTCGACGTTCGGGTCGATGCCCGAGAGCCTGTAGAAGGCGCGTTCGACCGGGCCGAGTATGACATGGAGCGGGGTCCGTCGCCCCTCGTAGAGCGCGAAAAGCCAGGCGCCCATCGGTTTGGTGAGCGCGAGCAGAACGCCGAGGAAGGTGGCGATCAGCAGCCATCCCTGGAGTGTCATGATGATGCTCCCGTCAGAATTTTTCGGGCCGCAGCAGCACCGCGACGAGATAGAAGAGGAGGCCGATCGCGGTGATCGCGGCGAGCCAGAGGTCGAGGGTCATGTCGCTTCACCTCACGCATGATCGCAGAGGCGGACATAGGCGAGCGTCGCCGCCAGCAGCCCGCCTGCGACGAGGAGCCAGAGAAAATCCTGCATGATAGGTTCCGATCCGAAGAGACGTGCGGCGGTGGGGCCGCTGCCGGATGCGCGCTATTAGGGTGCAGCGCCGTACGCATTCGAGACGGTAAGCCGCCCCATTGCATATGTTTTGCGTATGGATCGGCGATTCCATCGCGCGCGCCGCAAAGTGCGGCTAGATTGGGCCGTCAGACGAACATGACGGAGGGAAGACGGTGCGCTACGATATCTCGGGAAGTGTGATGCAGACGGTGTCGATCGACCTTGCCCGCGGCGAGACCATCTATGCCCAGACCCATGCGATGGCCTGGATGAGCGACGGCATCACCATGGACACCCATACCGGTGGCGGGCTGTTCGCCGGGCTCAAGCGCGCGATGAGCGGCGGCAGCCTGTTCATCACTGAATATAGCGCCGAGCAGGCCGGGCATGTCGCGTTCGCACCGCGTTTCCCGGGCCAGATCCTCCCTGTGGCGCTCGCTACCGGTCAGTCGCTGATCTGTCGCAAGGAAACCTTTCTGTGCGCCGAGAAATCGGTCAGCCTCGAGATCGCCTTGCAACAACGCCTCGGCGCCGGATTCTTTGCCGGCGAGGGTTTCATCCTGCAGCGGGTGACTGGCCCGGGCACGGTGTTTCTCGATCTGTCGGGCGAGGTCGTCCAAAAGACACTTGGCCCGGGCGAACGTCTGCGCGTCCATGCCGGGCATATCGGCATGCAGGAGCCGAGCGTCAGCACCGATATCCAGATGGTGCGCGGCTTCCGGAACATATTGTTCGGCGGCGAGGGTCTGTTCCTCGCGACGCTGACCGGGCCCGGCAAGATCTGGCTTCAGTCGATGCCGATCCTCAACCTCGCAGAGGAAATCGCACGGCATTTGCCCTCTGGCGAAGCCAGAGGCGGCAATGTCGGCTCAATGGTCGGCGGCGGCGCCGCGGGCGCGGTGCTGGGCGGGTTGCTCGGCGGCATGCTCGGGAACGAGTAGCACCGATTTCTCAGTGACTGGTGATCTGCACGATCGCGTCGATCTCGACCGCGGCGCCGAGCGGCAGTGCCGCGACGCCGACGGCACTGCGGGCATGGCGGCCGGCATCGCCGAACAGCGCGAACATCAGATCCGAAGCGCCGTTCGCGACCTTGGGCTGATCCGTGAAGCCGGGGGCCGAGTTGACGAAGACGCCGAGCTTCACGATCCGCTCGACGCGGTGCAGGCCGCCAAGTGCCGCCTTGATCTGCGCGACCAGCATCAGCGCGCAGCGTTGCGCGGCTTCCTGGCCATAAGCGAGATTGACATCGCCGCCGAGCCGGCCTGTCATGACCGCACCGTCCTTGAAAGGCAGCTGGCCGGAGACGTGAAGCAAACCACCCGCTTCGACCGCCGGCAGATAGGATGCGACCGGCGCGGCGGGCGGGGGCAAAGTGAGGCCAAGTTCGGCAAGCTTGCTGTCAACGCGGTCAGCCATGTAACGCCTCTTCTTCGGTTAGTGCCCAGCCAGTCCCAGCTCTGGCTTTCATCCCAGATGCAGAAAAGGTGATGCTTCGACAAGCTCGGGCGTGTGGTTGCTCGCATTCTATGCCGCGGGTAGCCCGGCGGCGAAGCGTTCGGCAATCCAGCGCTCCGCCTCGCGCCAGTCGTCGATCCGCGCATGAGCCGCCGGCGCCGGCGGCACGCTCGGTGCCATCGCGGGCTCGGAGACCATGTGCAGGCGGTGAACCTGCGGGGCGTGACGCGCGACCGAATCATGATGTACGGCGAGATCGTCGACGAATACGGTGACCGGATCGCCATGTTCAGCGACCAGCCGTGATACGGGATCGCCCTTGCCGCCCTGGTTGGTCTCGACGCGATGATCGATGCCGAAGCGCGCGAGCTGTTCGATCCGTGCCTGACGAACATGGTCGCCGAGATTGGTGAGGATGACGATATCGGCGGTTTCGGCGAGCGTCGCCAGTGCCTCGCGGGCGTGGGGCACCAAAGTCTGGCGCTCCATCTCGGCGGGGAAGAACTGATCGAGCATGCCCCACATTTCCTCGCGGCTCGGCGCGAGGGTGCCGTCGCGGCGCTTCATGCTGGCAGCGAAATCGCCGCCATCGGGGGAGAAGTCGATATCGTGCGTCTCGCCCAGCCAGACGCCGAAATGGCGCACCATATGGAGCAGGACTTCATCGCAATCGCAGATCAGCAGGGGTTTCATTCTGACTCCAGGGCATGCCGCGCGGCGACAATGGCTTCGGGCTTCACGTCCAGATCGATGGCGCACGCGATGAGATCCGGCTCATAGGCTTCGAGAAAACCGAGCGCCGCCGCGAGCACAACCGGGTCGGCGGCGCGGGACCGCAGATCCGTCGGCGTCAGCCCGGTGATATCGAGCAGCCGGCTTGCACGGCCTGGCTCGGCCAGCGTCCATGCCAGCGCTCTGAGCGCAAGCGCTCCGGCATCCTGATTTGTTTCTCGCGCGCGCATTGCCTATCAGCGGACCTGAACCGAAGGGATGGCTGCGCGTGGCAAAGAAGGTGCTCGTTGTCGAGGATAACGAACTCAACCTCAAACTTTTCTGCGATCTGCTCCGTGCGCATGAATATGTGGCGGAGGGTGTGCGTGACGGCCGCGAGGCGGTGGAGCGCGCCCGCGACTTCATGCCCGACCTGATCGTGATGGATATCCAGCTGCCGCATGTGAACGGGTTCGAGCTGATCGAGCAGCTCAAGGCCGACCCGGCGCTGCAGGCGATCCCGATCATGGCCGTGACCGCTTATGCGGGACGCGAGGACGAGGAGCGGATCCGCGCGGCGGGGGCGGACGCCTATGTGTCCAAGCCGATCGCGCTGACGCGATTCGTCGATGCGGTGGCGGGGCTATTGTAGACGCGGCTCGCGCCTCAAAAGTTGCTGTAAACAAGGAAAGAGCCGCGAGGCATGCGCCTGCGGCTCTGGATCCCGGCCTTCGCCGGGATGATCGATCGGCGGCTTACGCCGCCCGCTCGATCACTTGATCTTGGTTTCCTTGAACTCGACATGCTTGCGCACGACGGGATCATATTTCTTGAAGCTCAGCTTCTCGGTCTTGGTCCGCGGATTCTTCTTGGTGACGTAGAAGAAACCCGTATCAGCCGTGCTGAGAAGCTTGATCTTGACGGTGGTCGGCTTTGCCATGACCTGAAATCCTGTTTGCTGGAAAAGCAAAAGCGGCGAACATGCCGCCGCTCTCAAGCGCCGCCCGATGGCGGAACCAACCCTATATGTCAAGCACGATGGCCGTTTAACGTGGCGTTCACCTTCTGTGGCGCACCTTTCCCCAAAGGCGGGAGGTTGGGGCATGGTACAGACACAAACGGGGATCGGACAGATCAGATCCGAGCTGGCGGCGCGACTCGGCTTGATCGGCGCTGTATCGGCGCGGCGACGTGTGGAAGATATCGCGATCGAGATCGGTGCGATTCGCGAGATCGCCCATCATCATGGCCTGTTCCCCGCAGTCGCCGTGTCGCGCGCGCTCGAATCGGCGCTGGCACGTGGCGAACGCGGTGCGCTGATCCAGGGCTGGCTCTCGATCCTCGGCGAAGCGATCGGCTGCGACCGCCAGGATCGCGCCGCCTGCGAAACCTTCGTCGCCGCCGGTTCAGTCCGCTTCTCGGCCTGACATCAAGCGCATGGACGCGCTGATGGCCGCCTTCGTAGCGGCGATGCTCGCCCAGGCGAGCGACCGCACGCCGTGGCTGACCGCGATCCTCTCGACCCGATTCGTCCAACCTGGCTCACGGGGGGCGGGCGCGGTGATCGCCGGCACGGCGATCTCATTGGCACTCATCAACGCGGTCGGCGCGATCGGTGGCGCGATCATCGGCCCGCGAATCTCTCCCAATGCGCAGAGCCTGTTGCTGGCGCTCGCGCTTCTCTCCGCCGGCGTTTCAGCGCTGGTTGCCATCAAACCACCGGACCGGCTGGCGGGCTGGCGGATCGGTGCCTTCATGACCAGCCTGTTGGGCGTCGCCATCCTAGGGCTCGGCGATCGCACCCAGTTTATCACCGCAGCGCTCGCCGCGCGCAGCCCGACACCGGCGCTTGCCGCGGTGGGCGCGACGCTCGGTGCGCTCGTCGTCAATGTTCCGGCGATCATCGCTGGCGAGGATGCGCGCAAGGCGCTGCCGCTCACAGCGATACGCATCGGCATCGGCGTGGTGTTCATCATCGCCGGCGCCGTGATCGGCTTTTCGGCGCTTCGGCTGATCTAGCGCGTCGATCGCTCTGATCGGCATTAAGAACGACGATGCGGGAGCTTTCCGGCCTATGGATTCGTTGACGCAACGAACCCCAAAAGGAATCCGATCGATGGCCGAAACCGCCGCCGCACTGAAAACGCCGACCGACCTCAAGACCAATGCCGCCAGGACAGTTGCCGAGGCCCTGAACGGGCTGCTCGCCGACAGCTTCGCGCTCTACATCAAGACCAAGAATTTCCACTGGCACGTCTCGGGCCCGCATTTCCGCGATTATCATTTGATGCTCGATGAGCAGGCAGCCGAGATTTTCGCGATTACCGATGATATTGCCGAACGCGTCCGCAAGACCGGGAACACGACCTTGCGATCAATCGGCGATATTGCGCGGCACCAATCGATCAGGGACAATGACCGTGATTTCGTCGCGCCCGGCGACATGCTGAGCGAGTTGCGCGACGACAATCTCAAGCTGGTCGAGGCGCTGCGCGAGGCCAAGGATATTGCCGATGGCGCGAGGGACAATGCCACCAGCGCCATGATCGACGACTGGACGGACCAGGCGGAACGCCGCGCCTGGTTCCTGTTCGAGGCAGGTCGCCAGGGCTGAGTTCCGGAACAAGCTGGCCCGGCATTTCGTTTTACGCCCATGACCATTGGAGAATGACCATGATTCGCTGGGCAATTACGTTTCTCGTCGTCGGGCTGGTACTCGCGCTGCTCGGCTTTGGCGGTATTGGCGGCGCCTTTATCGGTATCGCCAAATTGCTGTTCTTCGTCGCGATCGCGTTGTTCGTGATCTTCCTTGTGCTCGGCTTGATGGCCGGCAAGGGCATCAGTAACGCGGCCCGTTAGCGGGATTCAGGGCGATCTCGACCCTGGTCGAGTTTGCTTTGGGGCCAAGGCTGATCAACCAGAGATCGGGCGGCGCGCCGAAACGCAACGGCACGCCGCTCGTTCCCAATCCGCCGGTGACGATCGTCGACCGCGCGCCATCATGGACGATGCCGCAGAGATAGCGGTCCGTCGCGACCTTGGTCAGCGGGCCGATGATGGGAAACACCGCCTGCCCGCAATGCGTATGGCCCGCGAGGAAAAGGCCGATGCCGGACGGCAGATGCGGCGCCACATCGGGCGAATGCGA
>Ga0105245_10001047_pt1 | contig 25048 bp, 31 predicted proteins | sample KBSM54metaG_FD_81523 | JGI IMG/M metagenome (GOLD analysis project Ga0105245, IMG submission 81523) | Miscanthus rhizosphere microbial communities from Kellogg Biological Station, Michigan, USA - KBS M5-4 metaG | ecosystem: Host-associated > Plants > Roots > Rhizosphere > Soil | place...
GCCGCCAAGGCGCGCATGAAGCTGCTGCCGTCGGAGTACTTCAAGCAGAACATCTACGCGACGACGTGGTTCGAGCACCGCAACCTGGCCTCGCTCATCGACGCGGTGGGCGAGAACAACCTCATGTTCGAGACCGACTTCCCGCATCCGACGTGCCTGTATCCCGCGCCGCTGAAGACCGCGGAGGCGAACCTGCGCGATCTCAGCACCGAGGTGCAGCGCAAGATCCTCGGCGAGAACGCCGCGCAGCTCTACAAGCTCTGAGTCGCCGTAGTCGAAGCGGCGCGGGTGAGGAGCTCGACGCGCTCGCGCGCGTCCGGGCGTTCGAGCCGCTCCCGCGCGGAGACTCGTGCGCGGCGCGCGACGTCGGCGCGACGGGACGGGTCCATCGCATTCAGGCCCATGACCGCGAGGTCGGCGGTTGTCGGCTGGAACGTGATCACCGGCGTGCCGGCGCCGCGCACGCGCCGCGCCTCGCGTGCCAACGTCAGCCGGTTGTAACGCCGGGCCGGCTGGTCGGGCGCCACGCGCAACGCGTTGCCTGCGATCGACATCGGCGAGCTGACGACGACGAGGTCGAGCTCGATGCCGGCAACCAGGTCCGCGTTCGTGGGCGAGTGCGCGCCGCCGTCGACGTAGCGGACGCCGTCGATGTCGACCGGCGCGAAGAAGGAAGGAATCGCGCACGACGCCGCAACCGCAGTCGCCACATCGGTATCGCGTGACGGATCCCGCCCGAATGTGGCGCGCCGCCCGGTGTGCAGCTCGACCGCGTTGATCCAGAGCGGCGCCTCGGGCCACGCGTCGAACAGCGCGCGCAGCCCGACGGAGATGATCTCCGTGGAGATGCGACCGGCGGGGAGCGCGGCCGCCGCGAGCGTGCCCGGCCGCGCGTTCCACGGCTGGAACGCGGCGCGTACGAGCGCGCCGGGCGCCGACATCGTCGGCAGCCCCCGGCGGCGCGGGGGACGCGTGGGGATCGGCCGCAGGCGAGCGTTGGCGGCGTCGGCGCGGGCAAGGAGGCGCCGTCCGTCGTCCGACAGCGGCGCGTCGGTGACACGCGCCGCGAGGTCGGCGGGCGACAGGCCGGCGCGCAGCAACGACCCGACGATCGAACCCGCCGACGTGCCGACGACGACCTCGGCGCCGCGCGCGTCCCACCCCGTGGTGTCGGCGATCGCCGCGAGCACCCCCGCGTGGAACGCGTGGCCGACTTCGCCGCCTGCGCCGAGCACGAGACCGATGCGGGTCATGCGTCCCTCCTGTCTGCTTGGCATCCCGTAGAGGTTGCTAACTATACTTAGCAACCTGCTTCCGCCCGAATTGGGCCCCCCGATCGAGGAGTTCCGATGAGCGTCACCGACCTGGCCACCGAGTTGCAAGAGCACCTGTTGAGCGTGCTGCAGATCACGCAGGAGATCGTCGTGAGCGCGGTCGCGACCGGCGCCGAGCAGGCCCAGCGCGTGATCCCCGAGTACGCGCAGCGCCTCGAGGCCTGGCTGCCCGGCGCCGCCGCGAGCGTCGACCGCGCGTTCACGCGTACCGAGGAGTGGCTCGGCACCGCGCGGTGAGCGATCCCTGGCGTGCGCACGTCGAAGCGCTCGGGGAGTTCATCCGCACCCAACGCCAGCTCGCCAAGCTCTCGTTGCGCGACGTCGCGCAACGAGCGCGCGTTTCCAATCCGTACCTGAGCCAGGTCGAGCGCGGCCTGCACGAACCGTCGGTGCGCGTGCTGGCCGCGATCGCGGCGGCGCTCGACATCTCCACCGAGACGTTGCTCGTGCGCGCCGGCCTCCTCGATGACGCCGAGGCGGCTCCGCCGTCGAACACCACTGACGCGATCCGCGCCGACGCCGCGCTCACGCCCGAGCAGAAGGACGCGCTGCTCGCCGTGTACCGCAGCTACGTCGAATCGAATCGCGAGGCCGGCGCAGGCTGACGGCAACGACTCGCGCCCGAACGCGCCAGCGGCGCCACGCTCGGGAACGTGGCGCCGCTGCGCTTGCTTACCCGGACTTCGCTCCCACTCGAGGGTCTGCGAGGGGGCAAGTGGGAGCTCACCCGGGGGACTTGCCGCTTGGTTAGTGCAGAACCAAGGGCTTGGTCTGGACGAACGTCACCTTCGTCAGCGGCTTGCTGACGCACATCTGGTTGTTCGCCGCCGAGAACCTCACCTGACCGGCGACGAGCTTGCCCGCGAACAGGCCCTTCGTCACCTTGCCGGTGATCGTGGCGAGGTTGTAGTTCGAGCCCGTGCCCTCCTTGACCGTCACGGAGAACGTGGAGCTCTTCCCGTTCTTCCACTTGGTGGTCGAGGTGCCCTTCTGCGTGCCTCCACCCTTCACGGTGTCGGAGCAGTTCCCGGGCTTCGTTCCCTTGATGGTCCCGGTGACGTTGCCCGAGCCGCCGGTCAGCTTCGTCGGCGAGCATCCGGAAACCGTCCCGACGACCTTGATCGTCGGGTTGTTCTTGGGGCCGTTGGGCGGGTTGACCCCCGGGCTGAACGTCGCGTAGCCCTTGAACACCTTGCACTGGTTGGCAGTGGCCGCGGCCGCAGGCGGGACGAAGCCGAGCATCATCGTGCCGGCGGCGAGAGCGAACGCCAACCCGGCGCGGGTCCAACTTCCTTTCATGGAACTCCCCCTTCAGGAGACAAGGCGTGGCGTGAAACCACGCTTTCCACTCCTGTACCCTGGCTTACCGGCGGGTAAACCGCTTGATTAGGGAAGCGGGGGGACCATGGCAAGAGCGGCGGCAACCAGGCAGGAGCCGCGGCGGCGCATCCTGCAGGCCGCCCTCGAGCTGGTCGCCGGCGGGGGTTACGAAGCGCTGCAAGTACGTGCGATCTCGGAGCGCGCCGGGGTGTCGTCGCGCACGATCTACGCCAACTTCCCGTCGCTCGACTCGCTGCTGATCGTCGCGGTCGCGGAGCAGTCCGAGCCGCTCTACACCCGGGCCACCCGATCCCCGCCGCGGGGCCGCACGGCGGCCGAGCGGGTCGACCGGCTGATCAGCGACCTCACGCAGACGATGACGGCGAACCGCGAGATCACGGTCGCGCTGCTGCGGGCGCTGCTGAGCGGCAAGCGCGACGTGTCGCAGTACGTCCACGGCTTCGGCGGGGTGCTCCAGTCGATGCTCGCCTCGGCGATCGCGCCCAACGGCCCGACCGCCCGCGACCGCGAGGTCGCCGAGTTGCTCGAAAGCATCTGGTTCGCCGCCCTCATCGGCTGGACGAGCGGCACCTCGGCCGACGGCGGCGAGATCGGCCACATCATGCGCCGGGCCTGCGGCCTGCTCCTCCCCGAGGTTTGACGGCCCCCGACTCCGGGAAACGACCTTCGAGCGCTATCGGGTGCGCTCTTTCACCAGTCTTGCATTGGTCTTGCGAGGGGGATCATGTCTTCGGCGCGTCGCCGTCTCGTCTGTGTGTCCGTGAGCGTTGCCGCGCTCGTGCTGCCCGTGATCGGAACCGCGCAGTCCGCGCAGGCGTTCCCGAAGGGCGATTTCGTCTTCCCGTTCGCCTACAAGGTGAAGGCGAGCACGACGATCAAGAAGCTCAACCAGACGATCTCGCCGCCCGAGGGCACGTTCAAGGGCGCGATCGACATCGACAAAGGCGGCTTGCTGTTCGGCCACATCAAGCTGCCGCCGACGACGTTCACCTTCAGCGAGGCCGGCATAGGGCTCGCAACCGCGACCGCACAGATCGTGGAGGCCAAGCCGGTCACCGGCAAGGTCAACCTCGCGAGGTTCTTCGTGACCGCGACCTCGACGTTCAATCTCCGCATCATCAAGGTGATCCCCGCGACACCGAAGGTGCCGCTGCCGGGTGGTGACATCACCGGTATCGGCACGCTCCCGCTCCCGGTCGACGTCCCGCCGGTCAACCTCGTGGGAAACACGTGCACGACCGAGAAGCCGATCGTCGTGACGATGAGCGGGATCGCGCACCTCGACAAGGCTTCGACGTTCAAGGGAACGTTCACGATCCCGAACTTCAAGACGTGCGGCGCGCTGACCGCGGTGCTCAATCAGCTGATCCCGGGGCCCGGCAACACGTTCCGCGCTACGGCGCGGCCGTAGGGCCCGTCACAGGTCGTCGGGGCGTTCGCGGTTGAGCGCTTCGAGGCTGCGCGTCAGCAGGCGCGACACGTGCATCTGGCTGACGCCGATCGCCTCGGCGATCTCCGCTTGCGTCATGTCCTCGAAGTAGCGCATGTACATGACGCGTCGCTCGCGCTCGGGCAGGTGGCGCAAGAGGTGCAGCAGGGTCGCGCGGTCCTCGACCGACACGAGCTCGATGTCGTGGCGACCCATCCGCGAGTCACCGTCGGAGCCGGACGCCGCCACGTCGAGCGACGTGGGCCGGTAGCGGTTGCCCGCCTCCAACGCTTCGAGGACGTCTTCGTCGCGTACGCCCGCCGCATCGGCGATCTCGGTCGGTGACGGCGACCGCCCCAGCTGCTGGCTCAACTCCGACACGACGGTGCCGATCCGCAGGTGCAGGTCCTGGACGCGGCGGGGGACACGCACCATCCATCCGCGATCGCGGAAATGCCGGCGCAGCTCGCCGACGACGGTCGGGATCGCGAACGCCGCGAACGGCGTGCCGTGCTCCGGGTCGAAGCGCTCGACCGCCTTGAGCACCCCGAGCATCGCGACCTGCTCGAGGTCGTCGAGCGGCTCGTTCCGGTTCGCGAAGCGACGCGCGAGCGTGCGCGCCAGGCTCAGGTGCTGCTCGATCAGGCGGTTCCGGAGCGCGCGATCGTGCGAGTGCCGGTACTCGCGGAAGAGCGCGAGGGTCTCCTCCTGGTCGTTGGAGCCCGGAGGGCAGTTGTCCTGGTCGCTCACATACGACTCCGCTTGGTCAACCGGAACCGTCGGGTCACTCCGTCGTCGACGATCTCGTGCTCGTCGACGACCGCCCCGATGATCGACTTGCTCACCTCGTCGACGTCGACGGGCCGGCCCGCGGCCGGGATGCTGCCCTCGATCTCGACGAGCCCCGGCGAGGCGTTGTACGTCAGCGTCAGGAGCTCGTCGGCCGGTTCGTCGCCCACGAGGGCGTAGGTGAGCTCGTCGACTGCGATGCGGAGGTCCTCGACGTCCTCGATCGACAGGTCGGCCCGGGTGCCGCTGTCGGCCGCGGCCAGGCGCACCAGCCGCAGGTACTCGGGCCGGGCGGGAACCGTCAGTGACACCGCACCCTCGTCGACCTGCCTCGGACTGTTCATGCTTGCCCGCTCTCGGCCGTGACGGCCGGGCCGCTCGGGCCCCGCTCGCTGCTCGGCGGGATACCCACCTCGCGACGCTCGCTCATGCTTGCCCGCTCTCGGCCGTGACGGCCGGGCCGCTCGGGCCCCGCTCGCTGCTCGGCGGGATACCCACCTCGCGACGCTCGCTCATAGTTCCCGCTCCTCGGCGGCGCTGCCGCCTCTCGTCCTCGGCATTGGCGGCGGTCGATGTTTAGGCCGCCGATCCACCCGGGTACCAGCACGGGTGCCCCTGCCCCGCGGTAGGCGGGACGGTGCCTCACCCCGCCCGGTGTCCGTCCCGCCCCCGCGGTTTTTCTTTGCGTCAGGTGCGAGCTGTACGCGTGCTTCCCGCAGGAGCTCCATTCGCTGACCCTCGATGCGGCTTCACGGCAACGATTCGAGCACCGTGAACTCGCTCCACACTCCACTGATCTCGAGCACGTGCCGGCACGACGGCGACGGCGTCAGCAGCGACAGCTCGCCGCCCGCGGCTTTCTTCGCCTTCAGGAGCTCGCGCACACCCGACGAGTCGATGAACCCCACTCCGGAGAGGTCGACGACGCCCGCGCCGTTCGTATCGGCGACGAGGCTGTCGAGCTCCTGCGCGAAGCGCGCCGCGACGGCCAGGTCGATCTCGCCCGACACGACGAGCGCCGGGCGACCCCCGCGCTCCGCGCGCTCGAACACGACGTCCCACTCGCTCATCGCCCCTCCAACGTAGGGGAATCTACGACACCGGTCGCCCGGACCGCCCGGGGTGCCGTCACGAGTCGATCCGACCCACCACGACCGCGACGTCGTCACGGGGTTCGGACGGCCCGTACGCCGTGACCGCGGCGAGGATCGCGTCGGCGACCGCGTCGACGTCGGCGGGGGCCTGCCGGATCACGTCGATGAGCCGCTCCTGCCCGAACATCGGCTGGTTGCGGTGATGGGCCTCGGTGACGCCGTCGGTGTACAGGACGAAGAGGTCGCCGGGTGCCAGCTCCAGCGACTGCTCGACGAACGCGAGCTCCACCGGCATGCCGAGCAGCGGTCCGGTGGCGTTCGCCACTTCGGTCACGCCGTCGGCGCGCCGGATGATCGGCGGCGGGTGCCCGCCGCACGCGATCGAGAGGCGCGCCCCGCGCCCGTCGGGCTGCAGGAGCGCGCAGCACACCGTGCAGAACTCGCCGTGGCCGTCGCTCAGCGTCAGCATCTCGTGCAGCGTCGTCAGCAAGCCGCCCGGCGAGCGCTCCTGGAGCGCCAGCGCGCGCAGCGTGTGCCGCGCGAGACCGGCGATCGCGGCGGCCTCCGGGCCTTTGCCGCTCACGTCGCCGATCGCGAACCACCACGCGTCGGCGTCGACCTGGAACACGTGGTAGAAGTCGCCGCCGACCTCGTTGCCTTCGCCCGCGGCCTGGTAGCGCGCGGTGACCGACGCTCCCGGGATCGCGGGAAGCGAGGGGGGCAGCAGGCTGGATTGCAGCGCGCGCGCGACGTGGTCGCGCTCCGAGTAGAGGCGCGCGTTGTCGATCGCCAACGCGGCGCGGCGGCCGAACTCTTCCGCGAGCGCGAGGTCAGAGCTCCCGAACCGGCGGCCCGAACCGGCTGACACGAGCGTGAGCGCTCCGAGCACGCGACCGCGCGCGGCGAGCGGCACACACATGTGCGACGCGTACTTGAGCTGCTCGAAGATGTCGAGGTGCCGCTCGTCGCCGGTGATGGCGTTCAGGATGTCGAGCGGCATGTCGTCGGAGAGGACCGAGGCTTCGCCGCGCAGGACACGCGAGGCCGGGTGACCGGCGAACTTCTCCGGGGTGTAACGCCGTCCGAGCTCGGCGACGAGCGGTTCCATCTCCGGATCGGCGTGTACCGCTACCAGCCGGCGCGCGCCGCGCTCGCCGGCCACGTCGACGAGGCACAGGTCGGCAAGGAAGGGAACGCACAGCCGGCCGACGCGCTCGTAGCTCTCGGCGTAGTCGAGTGACGACGAGAGCACCGCGCCGGTCTCGGCGAAGAACCGCTGGACCTCCTCGGCGCGTCGGCGCGCCGCGATCTCGTCCTCCGCGGCGCGGAACAGCCGCGCGATGTCGAGCACGATGCCCGCCTGCGCGGCGATGTCGGCGAGCAGCTTCTCGTCCGTACTCGTGAAGTGGTTGGCTTCGGTGTGAGCGACGAGCATTGCGCCGGCCACTGAGCCGTCGCGTGAGCGCACTCCCATCGCCACACAGCTCCGCAACGGCTCGAGCGACGGCATGATAGCCTCGAGCGTCTCCGCGCAGCCCGGGTCGATCGTCGCGTCGTCGATCCGGATCGGCGCGGTGCTCGAGCACGCGATGTCGAGTACCGGTGCATCGAGCGGCAGCTCGAGGCCGAGCGAGGAGGAGCGCACCCGGCCGGACCCGGCGCGTACCACGAAGCGGGCGCTGTCGCCGTTGTCGGTTTCGATCACGAGGAATGCCGCGACCGTGGCGCCGGTGAGCTTCCGCGCCGCGCCGGCGTTGGTCTTCATCACCTGGTTGGCGTCGAACTCGGACACCACCGTCTGGCCGATCTCGCGGAGAATCTGTCCGACCGCCATAACCCGCTGCAGCTCGTCGCGCGAGTGGACGTGGGCAGTGACATCAAAGGCGAGGCTGATCACGCCCGAGACGCGCCCCGCGTCGTCGAACACCGGCGAGTCGATCGCCCGGACCTCGACGGACGTGCCGTCGGGCCGGGTGATCCGGAACTCGCCCTCCCAGTTGTTCCCGGCGACAATCTCCCGGGCGACCTCGGAGACCAGCTCGGGCCGCACCGGCTGCAGCGCGAGCTCCTGGGCGTTCTCGCCGAGGAGCTCGTCCGGCCCCAGCCCGTAGAGCACCTCGCAGTAGGGGTTCGCGTACAGGACCGTGCCCGCGAAGTCGAGCACGAGCACCGCCGCCTGCACCCGATCGAGCAGGTGGGCTTGGAGCGCGACGAGCTGACCGCGCGGCTCGCCGCCCCCTCTGGTCATGGCGCCAGTAAACCATTGGTATCGGCACCCGTCATCCGGGCCGGGCGCACCCTGATGTTCGGGCTGTCCTTCGGGCGCTCGGCGCGCTGACGGCTCTATCGTCGGGTCATGGAGCTGTGGGCGATGCGGATCCCGGAGATCGGGACGGTCGTGGCGCAGGCCGAGCGGGCCGAGTCGCTCGGGTGGGACGGCATCACCTTCACCGACTCGCAGAACCTGATCGGTGACCCGTTCGTCGCGGTCGCGCTGGCCGCGAACGCGACCGAGCGGCTCCGGTTCGCCACCGGCGTCACCAACGCGTTCACGCGGCATCCCGCCGCGCTCGCCAACGTCGCGGTGACCGTGCAGGAGACGTCGGGTGGCCGCTTCGTGCTCGGCATCGGACGCGGCGACACCGCGCTCTTCCACCTCGGCCGCAAGCCCGAGCCGGTCGAGCAGTTCGCGGCCGCCGTCACCGACCTGCAGGCGTACCTCGCGAACGAGACGCTCGATTGCAACGGTCGTCCGAGCCGGCTGCTGTTCCTGGACCGGTGCCGCCAACCCAAGGTCCCGCTCGACGTCGCCGTGTCGGGCCCCCGGATAATCGCGCTCGGCGCGCGGATCGCCGAGCGGGTCACGCTCGCGGTCGGCGCCGATCCGGATCGGATCGCCTGGGCGCTCGACCTCGCGCGGAAGACTGCGGCCGACGCCGGCCGCGACCCCGCGGAGATCTCGTTCGGCGCGTACGTGACGGTCGGCTGCCATCCCGACCTCGACGCGGCGCGCGGGCTCATCAGCGGCGCGGTCGCCGCGTTCGCGCACTTCTCGTCGATGCCGGGCTCGACCGGAGCGGGGCTCGCGGACGCCGACCGCGAGGTGGTCGCGGAGGTGGGCCGCCGCTACGACAGCAACCACCATCTCAGCAACGCGGCGGAGCACACTGCCGCGCTCACGCCCGAGTTCGTCGACCGGTTCGCGGTGGTCGGCGCGCCCGATGCGTGCGCGCGTCGGCTGCACGAGCTCGCCGGGCTCGGGCTCGAACGTTTCGTGATCACCGGCGCGAGCTTCCGCGCCGACCGCGACCATGTGCGCACGTCGGAGGAGCTGTTGACCGGCGAGCTGCTGCCGGCACTACGGGGGTGAAGTCGTGAGTGAGCACGATCTGTTGATTCGGGGCGGGTCGGTCGTCGACGGTACGGGCGCGCCCGCGCGCACTGCCGACGTCGCGATAGGCGACGGCGTCGTCACCGCGGTCGGCCGGGTCGACGGCTCCGCCGATCGTGTGATCGACGCCGACGGATTGCTGGTCACGCCCGGCTTCGTCGACATCCACTGCCACTACGACGGCCAGGCCTCGTGGGGCGACCGCATGATCCCGTCGTCGTGGCACGGCGTCACGACCGTCGTCGTCGGCAACTGCGGCGTCGGGTTCGCGCCGGTGCGGCCGGCCGACCACGACCGGCTGATCGAGCTGATGGAGGGCGTGGAGGACATCCCGGGCACCGTGTTGCACGAGGGGCTCACGTGGTCGTGGCAGTCGTTTCCCGAGTTCGTCGACGCGCTCGACGGACGGCCGTTCGACGTCGACGTCGCGGTCCAGGTTCCGCACGGCGCGCTGCGGCTGCACGTGATGGGCGAGCGCGGAGCGCGGCGCGAGCCCGCCACGCCCGACGACATCGACGCGATGGCGCGCCTCGCGCGCGGTGCGATCGAAGCGGGCGCACTCGGGTTCACGACGTCGCGCACGATGAACCACCGCACGAGCCGGGGCGAGTTCACGCCGACGCTCACCGCGGAGGCCGACGAGCTGATCGGCATCGCCGAGGAGATCGGCAGGAGCGGCCGGGGCGTGCTGCAGGTCGTGTCCGACTTCAACGACGTCGACGCGGAGTTCTCGATGTTCCGGCAGATGGCGGAGCGGTCGGGTCGCCCGCTCTCGTTCTCACTGTTGCAGGTGCGCGGCACGGCGTGGCGCCGCCTGCTCGATCTCCTGGGCGAGGCGAACGCGGCCGGCGTGCCGATGACCGGTCAGGTCGCGCCCCGCCCGGTGGGGCTGGTGCTCGGCCTCGAGTGCACGCTCCACCCGCTGCTCACGAACCCGGTGTACCGCGAGATCGCCGACCGGCCGCTCGCCGAGCGCGTCGCGATCATGTCCGACCCGGCATTCAAAGCGCGCGTGCTCGAGGCCGACGCCGCGGGCCCCGAGGGCCGGCTGCTCCAGTCGTTCGGCAACATCTTCGAGCTCGGCGACCCGCCGGATTACGAGCCCGAGGCCGCGTCGAGCCTCGCGGCGCGCAGCGAGCGCGCCGGCCGCGCCCCGCTCGACCTCGCGTACGACACCCTGCTCCACGACGGCGGGCGCGGCTTCCTGTACCTCCCGCTGCTGAACTACGGCGACGGCAACCTCGACCCCGCGGGCGAGATGCTGGCCCATACGAACACCGTCGTCGGCCTGGGCGACGGCGGCGCGCACGTCGGCACGATCTGCGACGCGAGCTTCCCCACGACGCTGCTCACGCTCTGGGCGCGCGACCGCGAGCACGGCCGGCTCGACCTGCCGTTCGTTGTCCACCGCCAGACGGGAGCCACCGCGCGCACCGTCGGCCTGCTCGACCGCGGGGTACTCGCGCCCGGCTACCGCGCCGACGTGAACGTGATCGACTTCGACCGGCTCCGCGCGCGCCGCCCGGAGATCCGGCACGACCTCCCCGCCGGTGGCAAGCGGCTCGTGCAAGCGGCCGACGGGTACGTCGCCACGATTGCGGCCGGCGCGGTCACGTACGAGGGCGGCGAGGCCGCCGGCCCGCTCCCGGGGCGGCTCGTGCGCGGCCCGCAGCCCGCGCCGAACGGAGGCACCCGATGACAACGAAGGCATCCGAGCTCGTCCCGCTCGAGCCGCGCTGCGAATGGCAACGCGACGCGCTCGGCGACTCGTACGTGTTCGAGCTCACCGACGTGCATCGCGACGAGCTCGACCGCGCGCTCGTACACGCCGAGTCGACGTGCGACGACGTGCTCGACATCACCCGCGAGTCCTTCCCGCTGCCGACGCTCGGGCCCGAGCTCGTCGACGTGGCGCGGGAGCTCATCGACGGGCGCGGCGTCGTGCTCATCCGCGGCGTTCCGGTCGAGCGATACGGCAAGGCGCGCGCGTCGTCGATCTACTGGGGTGTCGGCATGCACCTCGGCCTGCCGTGGCCGCAGAACGCGAAGGGGCACCTGCTGGGCGACGTCACCGACCAGGGCCGCTCGGTGGCCGATCCGACGTCACGCGGGAACGAGATCGGCGGCATCGCGTTCCCGTTCCACTCCGACGGCTCCGACCTCGTGGGGCTGTTCTGCCTCGACGCGGGTGCGAGCGGCGGCGCGAGCCTCGTCGCCAACGCGGTCTCGATCCACAACGAGCTGGTCCGCACCGAGCCCGAGCTCGCGGCCGAGCTGTACGAGCCGATGCCCTACGACTTCCGCGGCGAGCAAGCGCCCGGCGCGCCGGGTTGGTACACGATGCCGGTGTTCAGCCGGCGCGGCGACCGGCTGTTCGCGCGCTACATCCGGCCCTACATCGAGTCGTCACGGCGTCACGCCGACGCGCCGCGCCCGTCGGAGACCGCGCGTGAGGCGATGAACCGTGTCGACGCGATGTGTGCCGACCCGCGCTTCCACGTCGCGATGACGATGCAGCCCGGCGACATGCAGTTCGTGAACAACTACCACGTGCTGCACGCACGCGACGCGTACGCCGACGACCGGCCCGCGGGCCGCGTCCGGCACCTCAAGCGGCTGTGGCTCGAGACCTACATCCTCGCCGACGACGACAAGCCCGAACGCTTCCGCCTCGGTCGCACCGACGGCTACTGGGCGAGCAAGGGCCGGACCAAGAGCGAGATCGAGGTCTAGCAACCCGGCGAACCGGCGTGAGCACGGCACCACATGGGTGCCACAGTCACGCCGGTTCGAGAGTGGGGGCCGGTTGCCGCGACGCGACGGCGCGGGTGCGCAGCAGCTGCGTCATGCCGTCGGCCGTCGCGTGCGCAACCGCGAAGTAGCGGCGCATACGGCGGCCGCTCCACCGGTACGGCGAACGCGAGCGCGGCCGTACCAGGAGCTCGGTCGACGCGTTGTCCCACGCGTTGATCTCGATGTCGAACTTGACCGCGCGGCGGCCGCGGCCGGTGTAGACGCTCGCCGGCGCCGACCACGACGCGAAGTCGACGCCGAACGGCGGGAACGCCACCCCGAACGGTCGCTCGAGCTCGAGCCGCGCACCATCGGGCAGCGCGTGCGTCGCGCCCGCGCCGAGCAGCGTGGCGTCGCACAACACGCGCTCGATCGCGCCGAGCGGCTCGTTGACGCGGCGCTGGAGCACGAACATCGGTTGGTTGAACTGCATGAGCGGGGGCCTCCTGACGGGTCGGTTCCCCCCAGTGCGTCGATCAGTATCGTCGGGACAGGTAACGGGCCTCGCACCGCAAGATGACATCCGCGCGAATCACGACTGAGAATCACGTGAGCGACCGGTACGGTCCGGTTCACCAGCGGGTTGTGGAGGGAACGTGAAAATAGATTCCGGAGGCGTCGCGCTCGACGTCCAGGTGGAAGGCGCGGGGCGGCCGGTGGTCCTCGTGCACGGCTGGCCCGACACCAAGCGCCTGTGGTCGAAGCAGGTGCCCGCACTCGTCGCGGCCGGTTTCCAGGTGATCACCTACGACCAGCGCGGCTACGGCGCGAGCGACAAGCCCGCGGAGGTCGAGGCGTATTCGCTTCCGTTCCTCGCGCTCGACGCGACCAACATCCTCGACCACCTCGGCATCGAACGCGCGCACGTCGTCGGGCACGACTGGGGAGCCGCGGTCGCGTGGGGTGTCGCGTCGCTCGCGCCGGCGCGCGTCGACCATCTCGTCGCGCTGGCGGTCGGCCATCCGTCGTCGTTCTCACGCCTGTCGTACGCCCAGTACGAGAAGTCGTGGTACATGCTGCTGTTCCAGCTCACGCCCGAAGGTGAGAGTTGGGTGACCGAGGAGCACCTGCGCGAGTGGGCGCACCATCCCGACGCCGCCGCGGTCCACGCCGAGCTGGTGCGTGACCGTTCGATCACGCCCGGGCTCAACTACTACCGCGCCAACGTGCCGCCCGCCGCGCTGTTCGGTCCGCCGGTCGAGCTGCCGCCGATCCCGTCGCCCGCCATGGGCATCTGGAGCTCGTCCGACTTCGCGTTGCTCGAGGAGCAGATGACCGGCTCGGCCCAGTACTGCGCGGGTGGCTGGCGCTACGAACGCCTCGACGGCGCGGGCCACTGGTTCCAGTGGGAGCAACCCGACCGTGTGAACGAGCTGCTGCTCGACTTCTTGCCCGCCTGAAGAAGCTGCGCGGACCGATCACGCCGGCGCTAACGCAACGCGCGGCCGAAGGCGTAGCCGCCGGACGCTGCGAGCAGCCCGCCGACCACCGAGGCGGCGACGTAGACGAACGCGGTCCCGGCCCGCCCGTTCCGGCTCAGCGTGAAGCTCTCCCACGCGAACGTCGAGAACGTCGTGTAGCCGCCGAGCACGCCGACCGCGATCGGCGTCATCACCGCGACCGACAAGTGACCGAGCGCGAGCGTGAGGAACGCGCCCAGGACGAACGCGCCCGACAGGTTGATGCCGAGCGTCGCCCACGGGAAGTGCGACTGGTCGACGTTGAGTCCGATCGCGTAACGCAGGATCGACCCGGCCGCGCCGCCCAATCCCACCCACAGGTACCGCATGGCTCCTCCCAGGTGATCGACCTAGTAGGAGCTATCAGCAGCGGATGCTGCGGTTCTCGGCGAGCCCCATCGCCATCGGCCCGTCAGCGTACCCGGCCGCGCGCCCGCTTCACTTGTTCAAGAGGCTCGCGATGACGTTCACCAGCAACGCGAGGATCACCGCGCCGAACAGGTAGGAGAGCAACGCGTGCCTGAGCACGGTCCGCCGGATCTCGGTGCGGTTCAGCTCGGTGTCGGAGACCTGGTACGTCATGCCGACCGTGAACGCGAGGTACGCGAAGTCGCGGTAGTCGGGCTCGTATGCACCGCTCTTGAAGTCGATGCCGCCGACCGGTGGCGTGTAGTACTGGTGCGCGTAGCGGAGCGTGAACACCGTGTGGACGAGCCCCCACGACAGCACGACTGTGAACACGCTCGTCGACGTGAGCAGGAAGTCGAGCACGCGTTCGCTCTCGTGCGCCTTCACGATGCCGAACGCCACGCCCACGAGACTGGCGACGCTCGCGGACAGGAGCAGCAGCTCGGCGAGCGGGCGGCTGTCGTCCTCGAAGGTCGCGAGCGCGCGGGTCTGCTGCGCGCTGAAGTGGCCGACCCGCGTCCAGACTCGCAGCACGGTGAGCACCGCGGTGACGTCCCACGCCGCGAGCACCGCCAGCTGCCAGGGGGCGAAGACGGCGACGACGAGCCCACAGGCCAGGCCGACGGCTCCCGACGTGAGCACCCGCCGGCGCTGCGTCGGCGTCCGTCTCGCTGGGGGGTCGGGCTCGAGCACGGCCCGAGTCTTGCCGCCCGGTCAGCCGCGGGGCGTGTTCCGCGCCGAGCTGCGCGTCCGGGTGGCGGCCGTATCGCCGGCGTGGTCGAGGTGGATCACGAACCACACGGTCTTGCCCGGGGCGCCGGCCGACGGCTCGACGCCGAACGAGTCGGACAGCTCGCGCACGATGCGCAACCCGCGTCCGGACGGCTCGGAGGCGTCGGGGACCCGCAGCGTCGGCGCGCCCGCGCCCCGGTCGGTGACCTCGACGCGCACGTGCTCCCGGTCGTGCTCGACGTTGACGGTGAACTCGGTGTCGGTGTGACGCACGCAGTTGGTCGCGAGCTCCGAGACCATGACGGCGACGGCATCAACGGTCGCGCGCGGGACGTCGGCGAGCAGGTCGACGACGTAGTGACGCGCAGCCGAGACCGCCTCCGGCGCGTTGCCGAACACGCGGGAGGTCACGGCGCGCTCACGAGTCGACCACGAGCACGTCGGCGAGCCCGGTCGCGTCGATCATGCGGCGCACGAGCGGCGACGGCTCACGCACTCGAACCGTCCGGGTCTTGGCGGACACTTGCAGGAGCAGCGCGATGCCGCTGCTGTCCATGAACGTGAGCGACGCGAGGTCGAAGATCACGCGCTCGGGCGCGCGCGCGACGACCGGCTCGATGAGACGTCGAAGGGAATCGACGTTTGACATGTCGATCTCGCCCGACAGCTTGATCGTAGGTACGCCGGCCTCGTCGAAGGTGATGTCGGCCGCGCCGGCGCTGCCTTCCGACGCGTCTAGCTCTTCCATTGGACCCCCAGGATCGCGATGTCGTCGGCCGGACCGTTCGGTGTCAGGCGCTCGGCGAGGTCGAGCAACAGGGCGTCGACGGAAACGTGGTTGCGGGCGGCAGCTTCGCGCAGACGCGCCAGCCCCACGTCGAGCACCTCGCCCCGGCGCTCCACGAGGCCGTCGGTGAACGCCAGCAGCGTGGACGCGGCCGGGACCGTCAGCGTGACCGACGCATACGGTTTGGAGTGCTCCACGCCGATCGGCACGCCGACCTCGGTCGACACGAATTCCGCGTGGTCGGTGTCGACGAGCAACGGTTCCGGGTGCGCCGCGTTCGCAAGGGTGACAGTGTGCCGTTGCACGTCGATCATGCCGCACAGGACCGTCGCGAAGTGGCCGCTGTCGCCCACGTCGATGAGGTCGGCGAGCTTGGTGAGGATCGTCGCGGGATCGTCGCCTTGCTGCGCGTACGCGCGGATCGCGTAGCGCAACGACGCCATGATCGTCCCCGCGGCGAGCCCCCGGCCCGACACGTCGCCGACGACGAAGAGGACGTCGCCGTTGTCGAGCTGCATCACGTCGTACCAGTCGCCGCCGATGTCGACGTCGGCGGCACCGGCGATGTACCGCGCACCCACCGCGAGTCCCGGCGTGTCGGGCAGCGTCTCCGGCAGCAGGCTGTGTTGCAGGGTTTGGGCCACGGTGCGCTGTTCCGCGTAGAGCTGGGCGTTCTCGGCCGCGAGGACCCGCGCCCGTTCGCGCTGCCGCACGAGCCGTTCGGTCAGCAACGCCGCGCCGATCACGAGGACCACGCCGGCGAGGAGGAGCAGCCACCACAGGCGCGCGAGCAGCGCGCCGCCGAGCTCGCTGGTCGCGTTGATCACCAGCCGGAGGCGGTTGTCGCCGATCGGGAAGGTGGTGGTTTCCTGCCGGCCCTTCAGCGGGAGGTCGGCGGTGCTGGCGAACAGCACCGAGCCGGTGCGCTCGTCGGAACCGAGATAGAGGGCGTAGCCGAGCCCCGCGAACGCCGGGTCGTTGCCGACCAGGTTGGTGCCGGGCTTCGGCAATGCGAGCTCGGCGTAGACGACGTAGCGGGACGGGTTCGAGGACGCGACCGCGTACTGGAGGATCTGCGGCGACTTGCCGTGTGCCGGGATGATCGCGAGCTGGGCCGACTTCTTCGAGCGGGCCAATAGCTCCCGGATCTCCTTGGGCGAGCTCTGGCTGAGCACCGGCGGGCGGCCGAACACGAGCACCGGCTTGCGCGGGTCGCGCGGGTTTGCCGACCACACCGCGGCGGTGCGGAAGAGGCTCGAGGCGCCCGCCAGCGGCGCCAAGAGCTTGGCCACCCGCGGCCGGCTCGCGTTGGTGGCCTCCGCGACCTCGGCCGCCGAGATCAGCGGCGCTTGCAACGTCTGGATCGTCGCCGACAGCACGTCGCCCGATTCACGCGCGCGCTGCCCCAGTAGCCGCTTCTCGTTGCTGTCGTGCACCGAGCGAGCGCCGAGCGTGAGCGCCGCCGTGACGGCGAGCCCGACGACTACGACGAGCGCGGTGGCCGCATGCGACCGAACCCGGGAACCGCCCTGCCCTCTTGCCATGCCCTCGATTGCCCCCAGGCCGAGAATCGCTCCGAGTGGCGAGGGCGAATGGTAACCGCGGGCCCGATCCCCGGGCGAGGCCTCGCCGTGGGCGCGGACGCGTCAGTGACCGGGGCGCGCGAGCTCCGCCCAGAGGTCGACCGAGCCGTCGCCCCGTTGCCGCCTCCCCCACGCGAACGCGAAACCGCCCAGCACGCGTTCCCGGAGGCCGAACGGCTCATCGCGCAGTTGGACGTTGCGCGAGCAGTGGACGCGGACGCTCGTGAGGAGCGCGAACGACTCGATGCTCAACTGGATCGGCTCGCGCACACCGCTGTCGAACGCGGCGCCGAGCAACTCGCTGACGACGGCCTCGACCGCGCGTATCTGGTCGGGCTCGTAGTGCTCGTCGCCGAGGTGCGTGCGCACGGCCGAGCGCGCGCTCCGGATCTGCGTGGCGGCCGGTGCGATTCCGATCTCCATCAGCGCGTGGTCCTCGCCCCGGTCACCCGCGGTATCCGCCGGCGCGCGCCGCCTGGCCCTGTCGCGTGGCTGCGTGCTTCGCACGCGTGCGGCTTCGCACGTCCCCAGCCGTGTAGCGGTACTTCTTGCCATGTCCGCCCCATTGGTAGAAGGGCCCGTTTGCATCGGAACCCCGGTGCACCGGCACTGGGCCTCCTTTCCCTGTCGGCTCCGCCCGGGCTCGACCTGAGCGCGGTTCCCTCGGTGATTCCCCGCCGGTCCGGCCGCGAATCCTCCCGGGGCGCCCCGGCGCCGTTTGCCCAGGTGCCGGGGCGGGAACTCTGCTGGTCTCACGCCAAAGCACGAGCCCTGGAGGTTCCGATGGGCATGATCCGCAAGACGCTGTCGATCAGCACGTTCGGCCTGGTGTCGTTCCGAAGCACCAAGGAGCAGCTGCAGCGGGCCGAGCGCGCGTGCTCCGACGCGGAGCGGGCACTCGAACGCGAGCACGCGGCGCGGGTGTCGGCTGAGTCGCGTGTCTCGGCCGCCGAGCGCCGGCTCGAACGAGCGACCGATGCCGCGCAACACGCGGCGGAACGGCTCGGACGCGCGAAGGCCAAGCGCAGCAATCGACGCGCCGAACGCGTGCAGTCTCTGTTGGAGAACGTCGAGCCCGCGAGCAAGCGAGCGCGCGCCGTGGCGAAGAAGTCGGCGCGCCACGCGCGCCGAAACGCAAAGCGCACGCTGCTACAGGCACAAGACGTCGCCCGGTCGACCAAAGAGGCGGTCTCGCCGCAGATCGAACGCGCGGTGGCACGCGCGTCGGATGCGATCGATCACGTGTCGAGCTGAGTCGATCGCTCCGGGAAAGCCGTTTCGATGCGCGCGGTGATGGGCACGATCCTTGCAATCACTTGGGAGGTAAAACCATGTACATCGGTCTCGGAGCGGTGCTCGTCATCTTGTTGATCTTGATCATCATCGGCGTGCTGCGCTGAGGAAGCGCGAGCCCGGTTCCTCGCGGTTCGGAATCCAGAGCTCGGAACCAAACGACCCGGCGTCACCAAGGTGACGCCGGGTCGTTCTCGTTCCGTAGTGAGCTCCCACTCGAGGGTCTGCGAGGGGGCAAGTGGGAGCTCACCCGGTGGCTCTGTCGCCGCCTGCGGGGGATCGGCGACGGAGTTCTTGCTGCTTCAAGGGTCGTGGCGCGTTGGTACGCCGATCGTTTGTTACCCCGGCGCTCCGGGGCGCAAACATGCCTCACGACCCAGGCCCACGGCGGGTTGGGAGCGGATCCGGTGCGCTAAGGCCGGAGCTCCGGGTCGTTCGAAGCCAGCGTCGCCACGGACTCGCCCTCGGCCGAGACGAGATCGACGCGGAGCGAGGCCGACGTGCTGAGCACCCGGCGGGCAGCCGCGGAATCGGGCACTGCGAGCGTGGTGCGGCGTGCGGCCGAGCGGGGAGGGCGGGGCGCTCGTCGCAAGCGCCGCGGGCGTCGCCGTCGCATTGCCGGTCGCGCGAACGCATCCGCGTCGAGCGAGTCGCCGACGCGGATGTTGTGCTCGTCGACGCCGAGGTCGCGGACGCGGCGTGCGGCTTCCAGCGCGCGACCGTCGGTTTCGAACACCGCGACCAACGAGTTCGGTGCGGACATACGCGGTCGGCTACCCCCAGCGGCGGCGTCGGAAACCCGCGTTTCGGACGTCTCGCGGGCGGGTAGGCCCGTTGTCGGTCGATCGGGTGGCGTCCCGCCGGTCGGTTCCCACCCCGCCCCGCCCCCCGGCCGTGAGCGGGACGCCACCCGACCATCGCGACACAGCGTGAACGCGCCGAGCAGCGCAGCAACCTGTAGCTGCGCACGGGAACGGGAGGCGTCCCATGCCCAGACCAGAATGGAGTGACAAGCGCGACCGCCAGTACGAGCACATCAAGGAAGGGCTGCTCGAACGAGGCGAGAACGAGGACACCGCCGAAGAGATCGCGGCGCGGACCGTCAACAAGGAGCGCGCCCGGCACGGCGAGTCCGAGACCGCGAGTCGCAGCTCGACCGACGACATCTCGTCGGGCCGGCGCGGCGGGTTGCGGTCGCACCGTGGCCCCGGCGGTCGCACCAAGGCGCAGCTCTACAACGAGGCGCGCGAACGCAACATCCCGGGTCGCTCCAAGATGACCAAGGACCAGCTCGCCCGCGCGGTCGGCCGTTGACTCGGTAGTGCGGCCACCGCCGGGCGGGCGTCAGCCAGGCGCAGATCCGGAGGCCCGGACCTTCGACCCGCACGCGCACGTCCGATCGAGGGCCGGAGGTCGAAGCCGCATAGTCAGGGCAGGAAGATCTCCTGCTCCTGCTGCTCGCCCTGGAGCGCGGCAAGGAAGCTGCGGGCCCAGGCGAACACGTCGGCGTTGCGCACGACCCGCCGCAGTCGCCGCATGCTCGCACTCGCGTGCGCGGGCTCGTGCTCCATCGCGAAGCGCACCGCGCCCTTGATGCCGTCGAGGTCGTGCGGATTGACGAGGATCGCGTTGCGAAGCTCGCGGGCCGCGCCCGCGAACTCGCTGAGCACCAGCGCACCGGTCCCGTCGGCCCGGCTCGTGACGTACTCCTTCGCGACGAGGTTCATCCCGTCGCGCAACGGTGTCACGAGCATGATGTCGGCCGCGAGGTAGAGCGCGACGAGCTCGTCGATCGGCACGCTGCGATGCAGGTAGTGGATCGCGGGGTGACCCACTTGCGCGAAACGCCCGTTGACTTCGCCGACCAGGCGTTCGAGGTGATCGCGCTCCTGTTGGTAGTGACCGTCCTCCTCGCGGCTGGGCACTGCGATCTGCACCATGACGTGCTGGGGTGTGCGCAGCGTGCCTTCCTCGAACAGCTCGCCGACCGCGCGCACGCGCTGCTCGATGCCCTTCGTGTAGTCGAGCCGGTCGACGCCGAGCAGCAACAGCTCGGGGTCACCGAGGTCGGCGCGTATCTGGCGTGATCGCTGCCGAACCTTCGGGTCGTCGGCGCGCGCCTCGATGTCGGCGGTGTCGATCGAGATCGGGAACGCGCCGACGCGCACGACGCGTCCGTCGTAGCGGAGACCGCCGTCGGCGGTGCCGGCGTCGGTGAGCCGGCGGGCCAGCCGGGCGAAGTTCGCGGCGGCGCCGGGAACCTGGAAGCCCACGAGGTCCGCGCCGAGCAAGCCTTCGACGATCTCCCGCCGCCACGGGAGCTGCACGAACAGCTCTTGCGGGGGAAACGGGATGTGCAGGAAGAAGCCGATCCGCACGTCGGGACGCAACCCGCGCAGCATCATCGGCACGAGTTGCAGGTGGTAGTCGTGCACCCAGATCGTTGCGCCCGGCGCGGCCGCGGCGGCCGCCGCTTCCGCGTAGCGGTGGTTGACGACGACGTAGGCGTGCCACCACCGCCGGTCGAAGCTCGGGCTGCGGATCGCGTCGTGGTAGAGCGGCCAGAGCGTCCGGTTCGCGAAGCCGACGTAGAAGTCGTCGAGCTCGTCGGCGGAGATCGGCACCGCGTGCAGCGCGATGCCCTCGTGCGTGGCCGGATGGGCCACGCGGTCGGGCTGGCCGGTCCAGCCGACCCAGACGCCGCCGCGTCCGTGCAGCACCGGGGTGAGCGCGGAAACGAGACCGCCGGGACTGGTCCGCCAGTGCGGGCCGTCGTCGCCCTCCGTCAGTCGAACCGGCAGCCGGTTCGACACGACGACCAACCCGGCGGAGCCGGCACCGTCTTCGGATTGCTGCCCCTCGCTCAGCTCACACGTCATGCAGGGTCAGGCCAGCACGTGCCGGTCGTCGCGCACCACGTGCTTGTGCGTACGAGTCGTGACCACCGGCGAGAGCAAACCGGCCAGCAGGAGGACACCGCCGACGACGATGTAGAACCAGCCGTTCTTGTCCTCGACGCCCAACCAGTGGTTGAGGCGGTCGGGCGGCGTCATCGACACCACGACGATCCCGAACGACAGCGCAATCGCACCCAGCAGCGCGATGAACGAGCGCATCCCGCCCGGCACGACCGACGCGAGGATCAGCAACACGCCGAACCCGACCTCGATGAGTGCCATCAGCGGGCTGTGCGGCAGCCGCCACGCGAGGGCGTGCGGGGAGTAGATGTTGTCGGTGTTGAATCCCGTGCGCGCGAGTGCGACGAAGCCCAGCACGGTGATGCCGATGCCGCAGATCAACCCGACGAGCTGCGCCGGGCTCCATTGCGCCAACATCGACCGGTTCCGCTCGCCGCGCTCGACCTCGTATCCGTCGGCCACGGGTTCCTCGACGACGTAGTGCTCCGTGTCAACAGGCATGCATCCATTCCTTTCCTACGCGTCGTTCCGAACGACGCTTCCTCAGTGCTCGATCAGGACTACGTCTCGCGCGCGGTCGAACCGAGTGGCGACGTCGCGCCAATCGAGGACGTTCCAGATCGCGTCGACGTAGTCGGCACGCCGGTTCTGGTACTGCAGGTAGTACGCGTGCTCCCACGCGTCGATCACCAACAGCGGCACGCCGCTCTGGCCCGTGTTGCCTTGGTGGTCGTAGATCTGTTCGATGTAGAGCCGCTCGCCCAGCGGCTCCCACGACAACGCGCCCCATCCCGACCCTTGCACGGTGATCGCGGCCTCCGACATCTGCTTGCGGAAGGCGTCGTACGAGCCGAAGAACTCGTCGATCGCGCTGCTCAGCTCGCCGTCCGGTCGCCCGCCGCCGTCGGGCGACAGGTTCAGCCAGAACAACGAGTGCAACACGTGGCCCGAGAGGTTGAACGCGAGCGTCTTCTCGAGGCCGACGATCGCGCTCAGGTCACCGCTGGCGCGTGCGGCGCCGAGCTTCTCGAGCGCGTCGTTCACGCCCTTGACGTAGGCCGCGTGATGTTTGTCGTGGTGCAACTCGAGCGTCTGCGCCGAGTAGTGCGGCTCGAGCGCGCCGTAGTCGTAGCGGAGGTCCGGGAGCTCGTACGGCCTCATCGTGCCCACCTTTCGGTGACGGGCTTCGGTGTTCAGGGAAGACGGCCCTCGCCGCGCTGGTTCGCGCCGCGCTCGGTCATCTCCTCGTAGTTCTCCGCGACTTCGGGATCGAGGTCGGGGTCACGCTTCGGGAACGTGGTCTCGTCGACCTCGTCGGCGCCGGCCTCGACCCGGGCGTCGCGTACTTCCTCGGCGCGAGTCTCGCGCGAAGGCTTCGTGGGTTTGGTCGTCATGCGACGAGGCCTACCCGGCCCCGTGTGCGCACAAACGCGGCGGACCGGCGGGCGGGGCCTCAGCTCAGGCCGAACACCCGGTCGAGACCGGTGATCGTGAGCACCTTCGTGCAGGCCGGGCTCGGCCGCAGGATGTTGAACTGCTGGTGCTGCTTGCGCGCGATCTCGTTGGCCTGGACAAGCGCGCTGAGCGCCGACGAGTCCATGAAGAGGACGCCGGAGAGGTCGATGTCGAGGCGCGCGATGCCGAGCTCGAGCAGCTCGTCGAGCTCCTGGCGAAGCAGGCCGGAGATCGCGATGTCGAGGTCGCCGCGGATCTCGAGGGTGCAGACGTCGTCGGCGCCCCAGTGACGGGTGAACATGACGGCCGCCGCTTCGGGCGACCCTTCGTAGTCGCCTTGCATGCGGACATCGTCCATCGTCATCCCGGCTCCGACCTCACGACTGGTACGAGCGTTGCGTCCAGTACGGATTACCCAGTGCTCGGGCCCCCACAAACCTCGGGTGGGCTGCGTAGAACGCCGCGATTGCGGGTATCCCACGCGGAGACGAAGAAAGGCGGTGGGATGCTTCGGTCGCACCTCGCTTCTGGCATTGAGGAAAACGAGCGGATGAAGGTGGAACCGCGTCACCCCTTCGTCGAGTTCCGGATCCCGCCCGATCCCGCGTACGTTCGTATCGCCCGTCTGGCGGCCGGCGACATGGGCGGGCGGGTCGGCTTCTCCATCGACGAGCTCGACGACGTGCGCCTCGCGGTCGACGAGATGTGCGCGGTGCTCATCGGCACCGGCGCCTCGGTCATCGAGGTGCGCATGCAGGCCCGCGAGCGGACCCTGATCGTCGAAGGGCGCGCGCCCGACGCGCGCTCCGAGATCGTCGCGTCGGAGCTCTCGGAGATGTTGCTCGGCGCGCTCGTCGACTCGTGTGTGTTCAGCGTGCACGGGCGCGAAGCCCGCGTGGAGATGCAGAAGCTCGCCCGCGAGATCGCTTGAGCGTGAGCGCGCATGACTAGCCAGGCGGAGATCCTGCAGCCCGGCGGCGGAGAGACTCCGCGCGGTGTTCGAGGGCGGAAGGTCGGAGCCGCATGACCGAAGCGGTACAGGCGGCCCGGCCGGTCGACGAAGACTTCTTCGAGTACCGGCGCACCCGCGACCGCGCGCTGCGCAACGAGCTGATCGAACGTCATCTCGGGATCGCGCACCACCTCGCGCGCCGGTACCGGCATCGTGGCGTGTCCGACGACGATCTCGTGCAAGTGGCAACGATCGGGTTGCTGAAGTCGGTCGAACGCTTCGACCCCGATCGCGGGGTGTCGTTCGCGACGTTCGCGACGCCGACGGTGCTGGGTGAGCTGCGCCGTTACTTCCGCGATTCCACGTGGGCGGTGCGAGTGCCGCGCCAGCTGCAGGAGCGCGTGCTCGCGATCGGCGCGGCCGTCGGCCCGCTCTCGCAACGGCTCGCTCGGTCGCCGAGCCCGAAGGAGATCGCCGACGAGACCGGCTTCACCGAAGAGGAAGTGCTCGAGGCGCTCGAAGCCGACGGCGCGTACGGCACGACCTCGCTCGAGCCCGCCGCCGAGCCCGGCTCGCGGGGCGACACCTCGATGCGGCTGGCCGACGAGCCCGAAGACCGCCCGGATCAGCTCGTCGAACGGCGAGTGCTGGCGGCGTCGCTGGTCGAGCACCTGTCCGAGCGTGAGAGGCTGATCGTCGATCTCCGCTTCAACCGAGGCATGACGCAATCGCAGATCGCGGAGCGGATCGGCGTCAGCCAGATGCAGGTGTCACGTCTGCTCACCCGCGCGCTCGCGACCATGCGGGCGCGCGTCGGCGACGAGATTGACGCGCCGTGAGAGACCTCGACCTCGGAGTGCACCGGAGTACGCTCGCCACAGTGACCAGTGCGAGCGATTCCGGGGATCGTTCGTGCGAGCGGACACGCGCGCACGTCGTCGCCGTCTACGACGACGACGAGGATCTGGCCCCTGCGGTCGTGTCCTTCCTCGCCGAGGCGCTCGACAACGGTGGTACCGCGATCGTCGTCGCCACACCCGCACACCGCGCCGCGTTCGCAGCTGCCCTCGACGCACGCGGCTACCCACGTTCCCGGTTGGAGCGCGCCGGGCGCTACCAGGCGCTCGACGCCGCCGAGACGCTGGCGAGCTTCTTGCGCGGCGGACGCTTCAATGCCCGCGCCTTCACGCGCGTGGCGCGCGCGCTGATCGCGCCGGCAGTGCGCGCCGGAGGCCCGGTGTGCGTGTTCGGCGAGATGGTGGACCTGTTGTGGCACGACGGCGACATCA
>Ga0105245_10001049_pt1 | contig 25026 bp, 25 predicted proteins | sample KBSM54metaG_FD_81523 | JGI IMG/M metagenome (GOLD analysis project Ga0105245, IMG submission 81523) | Miscanthus rhizosphere microbial communities from Kellogg Biological Station, Michigan, USA - KBS M5-4 metaG | ecosystem: Host-associated > Plants > Roots > Rhizosphere > Soil | place...
CGGCTGCCGACGTCGTTCTGCTCGCCGAACTTCGCCTACCTGATGGCATCGGACGCGAAGGACGTTCTGAGCAAGCTGGATTGGACGCGAAGAGTGGTGGTCGAACTGGACGACCACCACGATTCGGAGATCATCAACGCCGGCTTGGCTGCCGACGCCGGATACCGGGGCACCTTCCGCCACGAGGCGGAGAAGAGCCTCGACGACCTGCGGGAGACGTTCCGGCGCAAGGCCCATACCGCCGCAATGGAACGATGCCTGACGGCGCTGCTGCGGGCCGACCCGCAGCGAGACGAATCGTCGTTGGGTGAGGTCCGGCTGCGTGACCTACCCGACGACGACAACACCGCGGCGTTGCTGCGGCGTCGCTGTGCCCTCGGATTGACCACGGCGCCAAACGATTTGGTGATGGTGAACCACGAGGGCCGCGGCTACTCCCCCGACGATGTCCCGATGGCCTTGCGCCGGGCGCGGTCGACGCGAATCTCCATCGACGGCAACGCGCACTTCTGCCGCGGACTGCTACGCACGCGCTATCCCGACGAACTCCCAGTCATCCCGAAAGAAGGAGCATTTCGATGAGCACCATGCGAGCTGTGCAAGTGGTGGGCTACCACCAGAACCTCGAAATGAAAGAGGTGCCGGTGCCAACGCCGACGGGGCCCTTCGATGTCGTCATCAAGATCGGCGGCGCCGGGGTGTGCCGGACCGACCTGCACATCCTCGAAGGCCAGTGGGCGGAGAAGACGAACGTACAACTCCCGTACACGATCGGCCACGAGAACGCGGGCTGGGTTGACGCGGTCGGACCGGCGGTCACGAACGTGCGCGAAGGCGACAAGGTGATCGTGCACCCGCTGATCACGTGTGGGCTGTGCCGTGCCTGCCGCTCCGGTGACGATGTGCACTGTGAGGCCAACGCGTTTCCCGGCATCGACACCAACGGCGGATACGCCGACTATTTGAAGACCTCGGCACGCAGCGTGGTCAAGATCGACGACTCGCTGGAGCCCTCGGATATCGCCGCGCTCGCAGACGCCGGGCTCACCGCCTACCACGCCGCGGCCAAGGCGGCGCGACGGCTCACTCCCCGTGACAAGTGCGTGATCATTGGCGCGGGAGGCTTGGGCCACATCGGCATTCAGGTGCTCAAGGCTTTGACGCCCGCAGAGTTGATCGTCGTGGATCGCAACGCCGAGGCACTCAAACTCGCCGAGTCGATAGGCGCCGACCACGGTGTGCTGGCCGACGGCAGCCAGGTCGAGCAGGTACTGGAGCTGACCGGCGGCAACGGCGCCGAGGCGGTGGTCGACTTCGTCGGCGAGGGCGGGGCCACCAGCGAGGGCGTGCAAATGCTGCGGCGCGCAGGCGATTACCACGTCGTCGGCTACGGCGAGAACATCAACGTGCCCACGATCGACATGGTCTCCACCGAGATCAACTTCATCGGCAACCTGGTCGGGTCCTACAACGACCTGTGTGACCTGATGGCACTCGCTGCCCGCGGCGCGGTGAACCTGCACACGCAGAAGTACAACCTGGACGATTTCCAGTCCGCCATCACCGATCTCGACTCCGGCAATGTCCGCGGCCGGGCCATCCTCACTCCCTAGGAGCCAGACATGATTTTTATCGTCGTCAAGTTCAAGCCGAGGCAGGAGTACGTCGAGAACTTCCCCGACGTGGTGGCCGAGTTCACCAGGGATACCCGCAACGAGTCGGGCAACCTGTGGTTCGACTGGTCGCGCAGTCTCGAGGATCCGTCGGAATACGTTCTGGTGGAGGGGTTTCGCGACGGCGACGCCGGTAAGGAGCACGTCACCAGCGAGCATTTCAAGAAGTTCATCGCTGAGATGCCCGACAAGCTGGCCTCGACACCGCTGATCATCAGCCAGACCATCGACGCCACGGGATGGTCCGAAATGGGCGAGATGAAGGTCGGGTAGCTATTCCTCGCCAGGACGGCGGAACAGCCCTTCACGCAGCAGCGTGTTGACCGAGTCTTGCCATCGTTGAAGCTGATTCGGTGTGGTGAACGGCTCGGGGAGTTGTCGCTCGATGTGGCCGCGCAGGATGAGCGTGCCCAGGGCCAACACGAGCGAGTTGAGCGCGGCCCACGTCAGATCGAGATCGGGGCGCGTTTCACCGCGTTCATTGCGTCGCGTCCATCGCGCGATGCCAAACGCCGCCAAGGTGTCGAATACGATGTTGCCCAACGGGCTGCCGTCAATGAGTGCGCGGCCGACGTAGTCGGCAATGTCGGGGTGATCGGCGATTATCCGCGTAACCCGGCTTCCCATCTCGGCCACCGAATCCCCCGACTCAGGAATCGGCGGTGCGATCGCGGCAATCACCACTCCCAGCACGTGGTCGTCGACGGCCTTGATGAGCCCTGGCTTGTTCGCGAAATGGTGCTGCACCAAGCCGACCGATACGCCTGCGGCGGCGGCCACTGTGCGGAGTGACGTTGCCGAAGTCCCGTACGTCGCGAAACTCTTCAGCGCCGCATTACGGATCCGCTCGATACTCGAGCGCTCCTCGGGCGTTACTCCGTCAAGCTCCGGCAGCACGGACATCATTCATACACCCAGGTGAAGGGGCCTCGTATTAGGCGCGGTCGACAGTATGTCTGTATCGCTTCTACAATACGGCCATATTGTCCGTGAGTGACCGAACCGCCGACCCTGGCCATGAGGGGTTGCTGCCAGGTCCGGCAGTTTGGCGTCACTGTAGATTCGGGAAGGCGAACTGGGTGCAAGTCCACGGCGCGACGCTCATATCGGTCGTGTGTGCGCGGGATCCGGACCGGTGGACGACGGTTGCCGACGAGGGCGCCAAGGCGCTGTGTCGAGAGTGTCCCCGCCGCTGGCGGTGCGCCAGACAAGCCTGTGAGACCCCGGGCGCCGAGGGCATATGGGCCGGGGTGCTGATTCCCGAAGCCGGCCGCGGTCGCCGTTTCGCCTTGAAACAATTGCGGTCCTTGGCGGAGCAGAACGGATTTCCAGTCCGAACCGGGCGACTCGAGCTGCCAAGATGATCAGCTATGACGCGCTGGTATCCGCTCGAACCCGCAGATGACGATTTTCTGGCCTCTGGTCCTCATGTCTTCCGCTACCAGAGGCGGTTTGCGGCGACGCCTCAGCAGGTCTGGGAACAGCTGACGTCGGATGTCTCGCTTGCTGCGTGGGGTCCGTCGATCAAGAAGGTCACATGGACCTCGCCGCGACCGTACGGCGTTGGTACCACTCGGGATGTCGTGGCCCCGGGTGGATCGACGATGCGGGAGCGCTACTTCCGCTGGGATGAGGGCAAGAGCCACGCGTTCTACGTATACGAGTCCACCATCCCGATTCTGCGGCGCTTCGCCGAGGACTACATCGTCGAGCCCGCCGGAGACCAGACCTTGTTCACGTGGGTGGTGGTGATCGAAGCCAAGGACAGGTTCAGGCTCCCGGTCAAGGTGCTGGCGCCGCTGCTGAAGGCGGGCCTGGGGCAGGTACCGGCCGGCGGTCAGCGGTATTTCGCCAAGCAGGCCTGAGGGTTGGACCACCCTTCCTGCAAGCGTCAACATGTGTTGACGCCTCCAGGAAGCGCACATCCCCAGAAAACGGTGCGCGAGGGGGGACTTGAACCCCCACGTCCTTAGGACAATGGAACCTAAATCCATCGCGTCTGCCATTCCGCCACTCGCGCGTGAGCGCACTTAGGGTAGCGCGGTACCGTTGATTGGTGTCCACTACACGGCGTAGGAGACCCGCGCTCGTCGCGTTGGTCGTCGTCGCCGCCGCCGGCTGTCTGGGCCTGGCCTGGTGGCAGTGGACCCGCTTCGAGTCCGCCTCGGGCACCTTCCAGAACCTCGGCTACGCCCTGCAATGGCCCCTGTTCGCCGGGTTCTGCTTCTACGCTTATTACAAGTTCGTCCGCTACGAGGACGCCCCACCCGAGCCCCGACATCACGACGCCGTTACCGAGATCCCCTCCGGGCTATTGCCCGAAAGACCCAAGGCTGCAACGCCTTCCGACGACGATCCCGCGCTCCGTGAGTACAACGCATATCTCGCCGAGCTCGCCAAGAAAGACAAGGAACACAGAACCCCATGACGGAAGCCCCGACACCGACCACGCCCGTCGAGACCATCCGCAAGGCGCTGGTCGGCTATCGCGTGATGGCATGGACGACCGGCATCTGGCTCATCGCGCTGTGCTACGAGATCGTGGTCCGCTACGTCGTCAAAGTGGACAACCCGCCTACCTGGATCGGTGTTGTGCACGGCTGGGTGTACTTCATCTATCTGCTAGCCACGGCAAACCTCGCAGTCAAGGTCCGCTGGCCGGTCGCCAAGACCATCGGCGTGCTGCTGGCCGGCACCATCCCGCTCGTCGGCATCATCGTCGAGCACTTCCAGACACGGAACATCAAGACGCAGTTCGGGTTCTGAGCACGGCGTGCCGGCGTCGGCGAGCTAGCTACACTCGATGCAGTGTCAGCAAGCCTCGGGGTGTGCTGTAGCCGCACCCCGGCGAGCGGTGTGACAGCGACCACTTCCCCTTCACGTGTTTCCGCTCTGACGGGCCTGCGCGCCGTCGCGGCTCTGCTCGTCGTCGGCACCCACGCGGCCTTCGCAACCGGCAAGCTCACCCACGGGTACGTCGGGGCGATCTATGCCCGCCTCGAGGTCGGTGTCGCGATCTTCTTCGTGCTCACCGGTTTCCTGCTGTTCCGCCCGTGGGTTCGTGCGGCGGCCGGCGGCTCGGCGGAACCCGACCTGCGCCGGTACGCGCGGCACCGGATCCGGCGAATCGTGCCCGGCTACACGGTGACCGTGTTGGTGGTCTTCGCGCTGTACACCGTTTTCACTCCCGGCCCCAACCCGGGGCAATCCTGGTACGGATTACTCCGCTACCTCACGTTTACGCAGATCTACACCGACGACTACCTCATCACTCTGTTGCACACGGGCCTGTCACAAATGTGGAGTCTGGCCGTCGAGGTCTCCTTTTACGCCGTGCTCCCCGGGCTTGCCTATCTGCTGCTGCGAGTCGTGTGCCGAGGCCAGTGGCAACCGAGGCGCGCGCTGGCCGCTCTCACGGCACTCGCCGCGATCACACCCCTCTGGCTCGTCGTGGTCTCCACGACCGAGTTGCTGCCGAATTCGGCCGGGATGTGGCTACCCGCCCACATCGCGTGGTTCGCGGGCGGCATGGCGCTGGCCGTTCTCGAAGCGATCGGTGCCCGGTGCCACGGCACTGCCGCGATCGGCCTGGCGATCGTTCTCTACCTCGCCGTCTCCATACCCGTCTGCGGCACTGTGCTGGGTCATGACCCGGCATCTGCGCCGGTGACCAAGTCGCTGTTGTACGCGGCCATCGGCACCCTCGCGGTGGCGCCGGTGGCACTCGGCTCCGCGGGGTGGTACGAGCGGCTTCTGAGCCGCCGGTCATTGGTGTGGTTGGGCGAGATCTCCTACGAGATCTTCCTACTGCACGTGCCGATCATGGCGGTGACGACGTACCTGGTGCTGCGGTGGCCGTTGTTCACCGGGTCACTGCCGGTCCTGATCGCCGCGACGCTGGCCCTGACGATCCCGGCGGCATGGACACTTCACGGGCACACAGTCAGCCGGGCGCCAGCTCCCGCAGCGCCGGAAGCAGCGCAGACAGAGCACGACCCCGATGTGAGACTGAGTCTTTCTGCTCCGCACTGAGTTCGGCCGCAGTGCGCCACCAGCCCTGGGGCAGAAACACCGGATCGTAGCCGAAGCCGCCCGCGCCGCGGGGCTCTCGGACGATTGTGCCCGGCCACCTCCCGCGCACGACGGTTTCTTTGCAGGCGTCCCCGGCCGGGTAGACCAACGCGCAGGCCGACACGAATGCGGCCCCCCGCCGCTCGTCCGGCACATCGGCCATCTGCGCCAACAGAAGTGCAGTGTTGGCGGCATCGTCGCCATGCCTGCCCGACCACCGGGCAGACAGCACCCCGGGCATGCCGTTCAGCGCGTCGACTTCCAACCCGGAGTCGTCGGCCACGGACGGCAGACCCGTCGCGCGAAACGCGTCGCGCGCCTTGGCCAACGCGTTCTCCTCAAAGGTCGCACCAATCTCCGGCGCCTCGTCGAACGGCGCCACGTCGTCCAACGACAACAGCGTCAACGCGACCCCGGCGCTATCGAGCACCCGCCGCAACTCGGCCAGCTTCTTGGGGTTGCGGCTGGCCACCAGTAACTCGCTCAGCTTCCGAACGCCTTCTTCGCCGACTCCGATGACTCGGGCAGCACACCGGGATACGGCAACTCCAACGCCTCGCGCTGCACCGCGAACAACTGCTCGCAGGCGGCCATCGCCGCGTCGAGCATCTTGTCCAGCGTCGAGCGCGGGAACGTCGCACCCTCGCCCGTCCCCTGGATCTCGACCAGCGTGCCGGTGTCGGTCGCGACGACGTTCATATCCACCTCGGCGCGCGAGTCCTCGGCGTACGGCAGATCGACGCGGATGCGGCCGTCGACGACACCGACGCTGACCGCTGCGATCGCACACGACAGCGGTCGCGGATCCGACAGCCGACTCGCCGCGGCCAGATATGTCACCGCATCCGCCAGCGCCACGTACGCCCCGGTGATCGCCGCCGTCCGGGTTCCGCCGTCGGCCTGCAACACGTCGCAGTCGATCGCAATGGTGTTCTCCCCCAGCGCCGCCAGGTCGATGCACGCCCGCAGCGACCGGCCGACGAGCCGGCTGATCTCCTGCGTTCGTCCGCCGACTCGGCCCTTGACCGACTCGCGATCCGATCGCTCGTGGGTGGCCGCGGGCAGCATCGCGTATTCGGCCGTCAGCCAGCCCTGCCCCGAACCCTTACGCCAGCGCGGCACGCCCTCGGTCACGCTCGCCGTGCACATGACCCTGGTCTCGCCGAACTCCACCAACACCGATCCGGCGGGATGTGAGGTGAAGCCGCGGGTTATTCGGACCGGACGAAGCTCGTCATCGAGTCGGCCGTCTTCTCGTCTGGACACGCGCCAACCCTAACGGGTCAGTCTGACGGCACTCAGGAACGCGTGACATCGAAGGCCTCGTTGCACACCACGGCGTGCACCGGACCGTCGAACTCTGCCTTGGCTTCGCTGATGACGTCCTCGCGTGACGTCCACGGCGGAATGTGCGTCAACAACAGCTCACCGACGCCGGCCTGCGCGGCGGCGCGTCCGGCCTCCGTGCCCGACAGGTGCAACTTGGGCGGCCGCGACGCCGAATGGGTCCACGACGCCTCGCACAGAAAAACATCGGCGTCGCGCGCCAGATCGATCAGCGCATCGCAGTAGCCGGTGTCGCCGCTGTACACGAGCGTGGCACCCGTCGGATCGCTGATCCGCATCCCGTAGGACTCCGTCGGATGGCACACCAGTTTCGGTGTCACCGAGAGCGATCCGATCTGCACCGCCTGGTTGTCGACCCAATGCCGGATCTCGAAGACGTCGGAGAAGTCGTCGATCTCGCCGCCCTCTGGCGACGACGCCGCGCCCAACCGCGCCCACGTGTTGGCAGGCCCGTACATGAGACCGCGCTGCGCGGCGGGCGTCGGGTGATAGCGCCGCCATACGAACAAGCCGGGCAGATCCAGACAGTGGTCGGCATGCAGATGCGAGAGCAGCACATGCACCGAGTTGGGATCGGCATGGCGTTGTAATGCGCCGAGCACTCCACCGCCGAAATCGATGGCCAAGGGCTGGGTGTCGGGGGCGGTGAGCAGGTACCCCGAGGCTGGCGAATCCGGCCCGACAACACTGCCGGAGCAACCGAGTACGGTGATTCGCACGCTCACTAGCTTGCCATGCCCACTATCCGCTTGACGAAAACATCGAGCGTTTGCGCGACAGAAATCATCTTCGGGCCGCAACGTGACGCTGAACAGGCCGCACACCGTCCAGCGTGGGGCCGAGGAATCGGGCCGCAAGTGTGGTGAACGCCTCAGGATCGCCGGTCGACTCGAACAGCCGACGCGCCTGCGGAGCGTCGTGGGGCCGCAGCAAATCGAGTTCGGTGAGGACTCTCAGCAAGTCCTTGGCCGTCTCCTCGGCGCTGGATACCAATGTGACGTGGTCGCCCATGGCCAGCTGGATCAGCCCGGACAGCATCGGGTAGTGGGTGCAGCCCAGCACCAATGTGTCGACCTCGGCTCGCTGCAGCGGTTCCAGGTACCCCTCCGCGAGGCCCAGCACCTGGCGTCCGCTGGTCACTCCGCGCTCGACGAAGTCGACGAACCGAGGGCATGCCACCCCGATCACTTCGGTGTCGCGAGCGGCGGCGAAGGCATCCTGATAGGCGCCCGACGCGATGGTGGCCGCGGTGCCGATGACGCCGATGCGGCCGTTGCGCGTCGCAGCCACCGCCCGACGCACCGCGGGCAGGATCACCTCGACGACCGGCACGGGCGCATAACGCTCGCGCGCATCGCGCAGCATTGCCGACGACGCAGTGTTGCACGCGATCACCAAAGCCTTGACGCCACGCGAGACGAGGTCGTCGCCGATCGCCAATGCGTGCGCACGGATCTCCGGAATCGTCAGCGGGCCGTACGGACCGTTTGCGGTGTCGCCAACGTAGATGCTGTCCTCGTCGGGCAGCTGGTCGATGATCGCCCGCGCGACGGTCAGCCCGCCGACGCCGGAATCGAAGATCCCGACAGGAGCCATCGCTGAGCTCACGGCGTCAGATACGGGTTCGCCGCTTTGCGCTTACGTTGCTCGCGCGCCTTGCGTTCAGGTCCGGACAGCACGTACGCGGCGAACACCCCCGCGATCGCACCGCACAGATGGCCCTGCCAGGACACGCCAGGGGTGCCGGGCAGGATGCCGAGCAGGACGCCGCCGTAGACCAGCAACACGATCACGCCGACCACGATCTCCCACACCTTGCGGGTGAAGAACCCGAACACGATCAAGAAGGCCAGCCAGCCGAAGATCAGTCCGGACGCACCGATGTGGTTGGTCTCACAGCGCACGCCGACGTAGGGGCAGTGCGCGCCGATGTTGCCGATCAGCCACGTGCCGAACCCGCCGAGGAGCCAGATGATCACGGTGGCGAAGACGAACCGCGACAACCCGGCCAGCGTCATCAGGAAGCCGAGGATCAGGGCCGGAATCGTGTTGGCGATCAGGTGATCCCAGTTCGCGTGCAGCAGCGGGGCGTAGAGGATGCCCAGCAGGCCGTCGCTCTCCATCGGCCGGATGCCGTTGTTGTCGAGGCGATGACCCGACACCGAGTCGAAAGCCTCGACGATCCACATCAGCGCGACGAAGGTGAGGATGGTGACCCCACCGACCACCCACGCCGGCCGCTTCTTTTGCTCCGGTGATGGTGTCGCGGGGTATCCCGTCAAGCCCACAGCTGCCCTTCCAATGCGTCTTCGGCATCATCCAGGCTACCGGCGTATGCACCGGTCGACAGATACTTCCAACCTGCGTCGGCGACGACGAACGCGATGTCGGCCCGCTCCCCCGCCTTGACCGCCTTGGCCGCCATGCCGAGCGCGGCGTGCAACACCGCGCCTGTCGAGATGCCGGCGAAGATGCCTTCGACCTGAACCAGCTCGCGGGTGCGCTTGATCGCGTCATAGGAACCGACGGAGTAGCGGGTGGTCAGCACATCGGGGTCGTACAGCTCCGGAATGAAACCCTCGTCGATGTTGCGCAGCGCGTAAACGCCCTCGCCGTAACGGGGTTCGGCGGCGACGATCTGAACGCCGGGCGCGTGCTCGCGCAGATACCGCCCGGTTCCCATCAGCGTCCCTGTCGTACCCAGACCCGCTACGAAATGGGTGATCTCGGGCAGATCGGCCAGCAGCTCGGGGCCGGTGCCCTCGTAGTGTGACAAGGTGTTGGCCTCGTTGCCGTACTGGTACAGCATCACCCACGAAGGGTTCTCGGCCGCAAGCTCTTTCGCGTGCGCCACCGCGGTATTCGAACCGCCCTCGGCAGGCGAGTAGATGATCTTGGCGCCGTACAGCTCGAGCAGTTGGCGACGTTCGATCGAGGTGTTCTCCGGCATCACGCAGATCATCTGGTAGCCCTTGAGCAGCGCGGCCATCGCTAGCGAGATTCCGGTGTTGCCGCTCGTCGGCTCGAGGATCGTCGCTCCGGGATGCAGGACGCCGCGGCGCTCGGCGTCCTCGATCATCCGCAGCGCGGGCCGGTCCTTGATGGATCCGGTCGGATTGCGGTCCTCGAGCTTGGCCCACAGCCGCACGTGCGGAGCCCCATCTTGCCCGGGGTCCCATTTCGGCGAAAGCCGGTGCAATGCAACCAAAGGCGTGTTGCCCAGCGCCTCCAGCAGCGAGTCGTAACGTGTCAACCTAGCCGCCTGCGACGGCAGGCAGGATCGTCACCGAGTCGCCGTCGGAGATCTCGGTGTCCAGTCCGCCGGAGAACCGCACGTCCTCGTCGTTGACATAGATGTTGACGAAGCGGTGCAGCTTGCCCGGATTGGCGGGGTCGACGAGACGCTCGGAGATGCCGGAGTAGTTGGCCTCCAGGTCGCTGATGACGGCCTGCAACGTGTCGCCGGTGGCGGTGACGCGCTTCTCACCACCGGTGTGAGTGCGCAGGATCGTCGGGATCGAGACAGAGATAGACATGGGGACTGGCCTTTCTAGTACTGCTCAACGATTTTGACGGGTTCTTCGGTGACCACGCCGTCGACGATGCGGTAGCTGCGCAACTCGTGTTCGTCGGGATCGCGGGTGGACACCAGCACGTAGTGCGCATCGGGTTCGGATGCGTAGGAGATGTCGGTGCGGCTCGGGTAGGCCTCTGTCGCGGTGTGCGAGTGATAGATGACGACGGGCACCTCGTCCGCGTCTTCCATGGCACGCCATACCTTCAGCTGCTCGCCGGAGTCGAACCGATAGAACGTCGGCGAGCGCTCGGCGTTGAGCATCGCGACGAACCGCTCAGGGCGATCGGAACCCTCGGGGCCCGCGATCACCCCACACGCCTCGTCCGGGTGGTCGGCGCGAGCGTGCGCAACCATAGCGTCCACCAGGTCGGCTCGGATCACCAGCACAGCTCGGCCTCCATCAAGCGAAAACCTCTCATTCAAACGCTCCGGGCAACATGTCCCGGTACGACGGTATTCCGGCGACCGACTCGGCGGCCAGTACGCCGACCAGCACCGCCCGGGCCAGGCAGTCCGCCGCGGCAGCCCCGACGGCGGTGATCAACGGCACCTCGGGTGACATCGACGCAGGCGTGGTTGGGTCCGGTGGCACCTCGACGGCGCCGGTGGCCAGCGCGAATACCGTATCGCCGTCCAGTGGGGTGTGACACGGCCGGATGGTGCGGGCCAGCCCGTCATGTGCGGCGACGGCGACGCGGCGGCAGCCGGCGGGACTGAGAACGGCGTCGGTGGCGACCACGGCGATCGTGGTGTTCAGCGGGCTGAGCTCGATATGCCGGTCGACGTAGGCGGCGATCTGGTCGGCAGGCGGCGCGACCAGGCCGAACTCCTCGATCTGATAGGCCAGCCACGGCAGTCCGGTGTCCGGATCGACCGCGTCACCGGCGGCGTTGACGACAACCAGGGCCCCGACGGTGACGCCCGACTCGAGCATCACCGAGGCCGTCCCCACACCGCCCTTGAGCACCCCGACGCGCGCGCCCGAGCCCGCACCCACGGTCCCGATCGCGACGTCCTCGCCTGCGCTCTCGGCGGCGGCGTAGCCGAACTCGGCCGTCGGCCGGCACTGCCACCCGCCGACGGGCAGGTCGAAGATCACCGCGGCGGGCACGATCGGCACCACGCCGCCTTCCAACGCGACACCGCGATCGTGCTCCTCGAGCCAGCGCATCACACCGTCGGCCGCTGCCAGTCCGTAGGCGCTGCCCCCGGACAGGACGACGGCGTCGACGTGGCGCACCGAGTTGATGGGGTCGAGGAGGTCCGTCTCCCGGGTGCCGGGCGCACCGCCGCGGCCGTCGACGGCGCCAACGGTGCCCGGCGGAGTCAGCACGACGGTGGTGCCGCTGGCCCAGCCCGAACCGAGCTCGACGTCCGGATCGATGCGCTCGTGATGGCCGACCCGTATCCCACCGACATCGGTGATGGAGCTCATCGGTGTTGTCTGCTGTTCGCGCATGGCCTCATCGCTTGTCCATCAGTCCAAGAACGAGGTACTCCTGCAGCACCGTGAGCCACTGGTACACGTCAAGATGCCTGGCCATCGGATGATCTGAGGGCAGCGCGTCGAGCCCGTTCGGACCGACGTCGAGCATCGTGCCGAGCGCCAGCCGCACGTCGTTGACGGCGGCCGCCCAGGCGTGCGCGTCGTCCTCGGTGAGTTCGAACTTGCCGCCGCCTCGCGGGCAGGTGTCCAACAACCGTTGCGCTGCTTGGCGTTTCGCGTCGATGATCTCCGGCTCGTGCAGGCTGCGAAGTGCGCTGTTGAGGCTCTCCATCGTGCCCGAGCCGGCGGGATGATCGGTCTGCGCGCGGTAGAAATCCGGCAGCAGGCGCTTCATCGTGTCGTCCTGCGGAGGCTGCGAGTTACCGGTCTTCATGCCGGTGATCTCTTCGAGTTCGTCTGCGGGAGCTGATGATTCGCGCTCGTCGAGCATGCCCAGCATCGAGGTCACCAGGCTGTTGAGCAGCCCGGCTTCATGCGCGGCCAGCGCCGATCGAAACCGCGGGCCGTCGGCGGTGTCGACCCGCTTCCACTTACGCACTTTTCTGTCAGCGGTCTTGCTGCATCGTCGCCCACAAGCCTGCGGCATGGAGCTTGGACACGTCGACCTCCATGGACTCCCGGCTGCCTGCCGACACCACGGCCTTGCCTTCGTTGTGCACCTGCAGCATGAGCTTGGTCGCGTGCGGCTCGCTGTAGCCGAACAGCTTCTGGAAGACGTACGTCACGTATGTCATCAGGTTCACGGGATCGTCCCAGACGACGGTCACCCAGGGGGTGTCTGTCGCGTTGAGGGTCGCGACGTCCCGTTCCTCGCGAGTTCCCGGTCGGGTCTTCGCCGGAGTCACCATGTGCTTCAGGATACCGAGGCCCTCGAAACCGATACCGTTGCGGTGTGGCGACGTCGTCTCTGGCCCTGTTCACCGACAAATACGAGTTGACGATGCTCGCCGCGGCGCTGCAGGACGGCAGCGCGCACCGTCGCACCGCCTTCGAGGTATTCGCCCGCCGCCTCGCCGAGGGCAGGCGCTACGGTGTCGTCGCGGGCACGGCGCGCTTCGTGGAAGCCTTGGCGCAGTTCAGATTCGACGAGTCCGATCTGGCCTCGCTCGAGGGCTTTCTCGACGGTGAAACGCTCGCGTACCTCGCCGACTACCGGTTCAGCGGCGACGTCGATGGCTACGCCGAGGGCGACCTGTACTTCCCCGGCTCCCCCGTGCTCTCGGTGCACGGCACGTTCGGTGAATGCGTCGTGCTCGAGACGCTGGCGCTGTCGATCTTCAACCACGACACTGCGATCGCGTCCGCCGCCGCACGCATGGTCAGCGCCGCGAAGGAGCGCCCGCTGATCGAGATGGGCTCACGACGCACCCATGAGCAGGCGGCCGTCGCCGCGGCCCGCGCCGCCTACATCGCCGGCTTCGACGGGTCGTCCAATCTCGAGGCGCAGCGCCGCTACGCGGTGCCTGCGCTGGGCACCAGCGCGCACGCGTTCACACTGCTGCACACCGCCGAGGGCGGCCCTGATGAAAAGGCGGCGTTCAAGGCGCAGGTCGACGCCCTCGGCGTCGGTACCACGCTGCTCGTCGACACGTACGACATCACGCAGGGCGTGGTCAACGCGGTCGAGGTGGCAGGCACCGAGCTCGGAGCGGTCCGCATCGACTCCGGCGACCTGGGGGTACTGGCCCGACAGGTCCGCGATCAACTAGACGCACTCGGCGCCACCAAGACCCGCATCGTGGTGTCGGGTGATCTCGACGAGTTCGCGATCGCGGCGCTGCGCGCGGAGCCCGTCGACATCTACGGCGTCGGGACGTCGGTGGTCACCGGCTCGGGCGCCCCGACCGCCAGCATGGTCTACAAGCTGGTCGAGGTCGACGGCATGCCCGTCGAGAAACGCAGCAGCCACAAGGAATCACACGGTGGCCGCAAGCAGGCGCTGCGCCTGGCCAAGCCGTCGGGCACCATCCTCGAGGAGGTCGTTCATCCCTACGGCCGACCACCGTCCGACCAGCCGGGTCGGGCACTCACGGTCGACCTGGTCCGCGAGGGCGAACCGGTCGGCGACCTCGGCATCGACGCGGCCAGACGGCGCGTGAAGGACGGTCTGCACAGCCTGCCATGGGACGGCCTGAAACTGTCCAAGGGCGAGCCGGCCATCCCGACCCGCATGATCCCCCCGGTCCCCGGGAAAGACGCCTAGGAGACGCCACGGGCGAGACAGCGGAAGTCACCGAACTGCTGGCCAAGGCGGTCGCCGCGTTGGGTGGCAGCGAGCGGAGCGGTCAGATCGAGATGGCCGCGGCCGTGGCACGCGCATTCGACACCGGTGAGCACCTCGCGGTGCAGGCCGGCACCGGGACGGGCAAGTCGCTGGCATATCTGGTGCCGGCGATCGCGCGGGCCGTCGACACCGACGAGCCCGTGGTGGTGTCGACCGCGACCATCGCACTGCAGCGCCAGCTCGTCGACCGCGACCTGCCGCGGCTGGCCGACTCGCTGGCCGACACCCTGCCTCGCGCGCCGCAGTTCGCGCTGTTGAAGGGTCGGGGAAACTACCTGTGCCTCAACAAGATTCACAACGGATCGGTGACCGAACCCGATGACCGGCCGCAGGAGGAGCTGTTCGAACCGATAGCCGCCACCGCGCTGGGCCGCGACGTGCAGCGACTGATCGCATGGTCGTCGACCACCGACACCGGCGATCGTGACGAGCTGACACCGGGCGTGCCCGAACGGTCGTGGTCTCAGGTGTCCGTGTCGGCCCGGGAGTGCATCGGCGTGGCTCGCTGCCCCTTCGGGACCGACTGCTTCGCCGAGAAGGCCCGCGACAAAGCAGGCCACGCCGATGTCGTCGTCACCAATCACGCGCTGCTGGCCATCGACGCGATGACCGATGCCGCCGTGCTGCCCGAACACCAGCTGCTGGTGGTCGACGAGGCGCACGAGCTGGTGGATCGGGTGACCGGCGTGGCCACCGCCGAGCTGTCGGCCACGTCGCTCGGGATTGCGCACCGCCGCGTCAGCAGGCTCATCGACCCCGAGCTCGCACAACGCCTCGAGGCCGCGACGGCGACCTTGTCGTCGGCGATCCACGATGCAACACCGGGCCGCATCGATGTCCTCGACGACGAGATGACCACCTACCTGACCGCACTGCGCGACGCCGCGAGCAAGGCGCGCTCGGCGATCGACACCGCACCCAGCGACCCGAAGGCGGCGTCGGCGCGCGCCGAGGCGGTGACCGCGCTGAGCGATATCAGCGACACCGCGACCCGCATCCTGTCCTCATTCGTTCCCGCCATCTCGGATCGCACCGACGTGGTGTGGCTGGACCACGAGGACAACCGAGGGAGCATTCGCGCGGTGGTGCGCGTGGCGCCGCTGTCGGTGGCAGGGTTGTTGCGCGGCAGGCTTTTTGAGCACACGACAGCGGTGCTTACCTCGGCCACGCTGACGATAGGCGGCACGTTCGAGGCGATGGCATCGGCCTGGGGACTGGCCGGTGAAGACGACGTCAAGTGGCGCGGACTCGATGTCGGTTCGCCATTCGAACACGCGAAATCGGGCATCCTCTACGTCGCCGCTCACCTGCCGCCGCCGGGGCGCGACGGCACCGGCTCGGCCGAGCAGCTGGACGAGATCGCGGCGCTGATCACTGCGGCGGGCGGGCGAACGCTGGGGCTGTTCTCGTCGATGCGCGCAGCCAAGGCCGCCGCCGAGATCATGCGCGAGCGGCTCGACACCCCGGTGCTGTGCCAGGGCGAGGACACCACGTCGGCGTTGGTGCAGCGGTTCGCCGATGACGCCGAGACCTCGCTGTTCGGCACGCTGTCGCTGTGGCAGGGCGTGGACGTGCCCGGGCCGTCGCTGTCACTGGTACTCATCGACCGCATACCGTTCCCCCGGCCCGACGACCCGCTGCTGACTGCGCGACAGCGCGCGGTGGCAGCCCGCGGCGGCAATGGGTTCATGACCGTCGCTGCTAGCCACGCGGCGCTGCTGCTGGCACAGGGCGCAGGGCGTCTGCTGCGCCGCGTCGACGACCGCGGCGTGGTCGCGGTGCTCGACTCCCGGATGGCCACCGCGCGATACGGCGGTTATCTGCGCGCGTCGTTGCCGCCGTTCTGGGCGACGACCGACTCGAATCGGGTGCGCGAAGCGCTCGAACGTCTGCGCACGGGCTGACGGCGTTCACTATCCTGGCTGCCAATTCCCGGTCACCGAAAGGCAGCGTCCATGAGCCGACGACTCTTGGTGGGCGCCGTGATCGCGGGCTGCTCGGCGTTGCTGATCACCGGCTGCACCACGACGCTGCAGGGCAAGGCCGTCTCGGTCTTCGATGATCCATTCCACGTCGCCGGGATGCCCGCCACTGACGGGCCGACAGGGCTGCGGCCCGACGCGCACGGCGCCGTCCGTGATGTCGAAGGCACCGACAACGGAGAGATCGACAAACTGGCCGCGAACGCCGTCAGCGACATCGAGGACTACTGGGGTCAGGTCTACGGCGAGGCGTTCGACGGCCAGTTCACCCCCGTGGAGGCGTTGATCTCGTGGGACGCCAACGGTTTCGATGACACCCCGTTCTGTGGCGAGGACACGTACGGACTCGTCAACGCCGCGTTCTGCTACGACGACGACACCATCGGATGGGACCGCGGCGAGCTGCTGCCGGCATTGCGAAAGGCCTACGGGGACATGGGCGTGACGATGGTGCTCGCCCACGAATACGGGCACGCCGTCCAGCATCAGGCGGGTCTGAACAACAAGAACACCCCGACACTGGTGTCCGAACAACAGGCCGACTGCTTCGCAGGCGGGTACATGCGCTGGGTCGCCGAGGACAAATCGCCGCGGTTCACGCTGTCCACGGGTGACGGCCTGAACAACGTGCTCGCGGCAGTGATCGCGTTCCGCGACCCACTGTTGGCGGAGGGTGATCCCGAAGTCGGCGTCGACGAGCACGGCTCGGCGTTCGAGCGGCTGTCGGCGTTCCAGTTCGGCTTCACCGACGGGCCATCGGCGTGTGCGGCAATCGACATGCGTGAGATCGGCCAGCGCCGCGGCGACCTGCCCGTACTACTACCCGAGGACCGGTCCGGGGAACTGTCGATCACCGAAGAGTCGGTGCGTTCCATCGTCGACGCGATGGGAATCCTGTTCTCGCCGGCCAACCCTCCGAAGCTGAGCTTCAAGGCGTCTGACGCCCAGAGCTGCCCAGATGCCAGGCCGAGTCCGCCCGCGTCGTACTGCCCGGCGAGCAACACGATCGTCGTCGACCTGCCGGAACTTCAAGCGATGGGCGCCCAATCCGACAGCAAGGACAGCGCCAGCCTGGCCAGCGGTGACAACACCGCGTATTCGGTGCTGGTCTCCCGCTACATGCAGGCCATCCAGCACGCACACGGTGGCGTGGTGCTCAACAACGCCGAAGCGGCGCTACGCACGGCGTGCCTCACCGGCGTGGCCACCGTCAAGATGTCGAAAAACGTCACCACGCCAGATGGCAACACCATCGTGCTGACGGCAGGTGACGTCGACGAGGCGGTGTCGGGCATCTTGACCAACGGTCTGGCCGCCAGCGACGTCAACGGCGAGTCGGTGCCGTCCGGCTTCTCGAGGATCGACGCGTTCCGCGTCGGCGTACTCGGCACCGAGGACCGTTGCTTCAAGCGCTTCCCCTGATTCGGTGATCGCGACCGACCGCTAAATGCCACGCGAACGCGGCGTGTCGGTGGACAAACGCGGTCGCTCGCGCGGGTGAGCTAGACCTTCTTCGTCACGCCGTACCACGCCGCGACCGCGTCGGACATATCCGTCGACCGGGTCAAGAATGCATACGAGCGGATGAACGACTCACCCACGCAGCCGTCGATCTTGATACGGAATCCGTCAACCATGATCCAGGGCTTGTCGCCCTTGAACTCTTTCTTCGACACCGGAACGGTGTTGATGAGCCCGGGCTTGAGCCCGACGGTGATACCGCCGCCGACGTTATTGCCGAGCCCTGGGACGAACCCCTCCGGCAGCGGCGAGATGATGTCGGTGCCGATGACTCCGATCGACGGGTTGAGCCCCATTGTGCCGGTCAGAGACACACCGTTAGACGTGCTCATATCGATGCCGCAGCCAATCTGATAACCCACTTCGAGGGTGCCCTGCGCGCCTTCATCCCCCTGCTCGGGGCCGATCAGTAAGCCGCTGTAGATCCCGCCTACCTCGTACTCGCGGGTCGAAATCGCCGTTGTCAGCGGTGCGATCACCCGCTGTGTTTCATCCCTGGCAGACACCGTGAGCGTCCAGCCGTCCGGTGAGTTCGTCGTCTTCGGCGGCGACGACTCCACCCGGCCGTCATCCGCAGGCGCCGCATCAGGCGGTGGGGCCGCCGCCGTGGGCACGTCGGGAGAAACGGCATCGGTGTTCGGGTCTGCCGCCGCGATCGGAGTAGTCAGAGAGAAGGTCAGCGCAAAGGAAGTCAGCACGGCCAGCGGACGAACCAGCACAGCGCAGCCCTCCTCGGCCGGAATTCATTCCGCAAAGGATCATTACCCGAGAATTGAGGCCGTGGCCGTGAACGGGTGGGGAATGTCGGCGAGTATTTACCCGAGTGTGATACGGCCGAATTCGTCCTGCCCGCCGCGGGTCAAACCGGCATTCGCAGCACGAACCCCGACTCCAGCGCTACCCACGGCGCACCGTCGGGCCCGATCGCCAGGCCATGCGGCTCGCTGCCCGGCGGAAGGTCGATCGTGACGACCTCCGAGCCGTCACCGCTGCCGCGCGCGATCTGGTTCGACCCCCACAGGCTCACCCATACCCCGTCGCCGGGATCGGCGACCACGGCGTGCGGTTTGCCCGGCAGGTCCACTTCCTGGATCGCATCGTCCATCGGGATGCGGCCGAGCTTCTCGGCGAGGATCTCGGTGAACCACACGGCATCGTCGTGCGTCGCGGTGATGCCGACCGGTCCCGCTCCCGCAGTTGGCAATTCGCGCACGGTAATCCCGTCGGCAGGCGCCAACCGGCCGACCGCGTTGCCCTGATTGAGCGTGAACCACAACGCGTTGTCCGGGCCGGTGACGATCATCGACGGCGCACTGCCCACCGAAGGCCAGCCCGACAGCTCGCCGTCCACCGAGATCCGGCCGATGTCACCCGATGTCATGGCGGTGAACCACAGCGCGCCATCCGCGCCCGCGATGATGCCGAACGGCCCGCTGCCCTCCGCCAATCCGAACTCCGCCAACTCGCCCGCCATCGTGATCCGGCCGATACGGTCGTCGCCGGTGCGGGTGAACCACATCGCGCCATCGGGGCCCGCGGTGATGATCGACGGCCGCGATTGCGGACCGATCGGATAGACGGTGACGTCGCCGCCGTTGGTGACGCGCGCGATCGCGCCGGCGTGCACCAGCGTCACCCACATCGCGCCGTCCGGACCCGCCGCAAGCGCGTACGGCCCGCCGGCTATCGCAACATCGAGGGCGGCGCTCACGCCATCGTGACGAGGCCGAGTTCGTTGTCACCGGCCAGCAGCGGATGATGCGGTAGCACCCGGACCGTGTACCCGACGGAACCCGCCACCGGCAACGGTGTGGTCGTGGAGAACATCTCGTTGCCGCCGTCGGCCGTCCCGGCATGCGCCATCTGCACCGTCGCCGGATTCACCAGCAGGTCGCTGCCGTCCACACGGCCGAGCACCGCCTGCACCACCACCTCGTCGGGTCGCAGGCCGGCCAGCTGCACCGTCGCTGTCAGCGTGAGCTCGGACCCCAGCAGCGGCGTGTCCGGGAGGCCGTAGCTGTCGACATCGGTGATCTGGATCTTCGGCCACGCCTCGTGTGCCCGCTGCCGATAGGCGGCCAGCTCTCGCGCCGCGCCGAACGGCTCGCCGTCCGCACCAGGCTCGACGGTCTTGCGCAACGACTGCGCCGCAGGCGCGTAGTACTTCTCGGTGTAATCGCGCACCATCCGCGATGCCAGCACCTTCGGCCCGAGGTCCATCAAGGTGTGGCGCACCATCTCCACCCACCGCGTCGGTGTGCCCTGCTCGTCACGGTCGTAGAACCTCGGCGCCACCGACCGTCCCAGCAGGTCGTAGAGCGCAGCGGCCTCCAGCTCGTCACGACGGCCTTCGTCGAGCAGCCCGTCGGCCGTCGGGATCTCCCAGCCATTCTCGCCGTCGTACCACTCGTCCCACCAACCGTCGCGGATGGACAGGTTCAGCCCGCCGTTGAGCGCACTCTTCATCCCGGAGGTACCGCACGCCTCCAGCGGTCGCAGTGGGTTGTTGAGCCAGACGTCGCAGCCCCAATACAGCTGACGGGCCATCGACATGTCGTAATCGGGCAGGAACGCGATGCGATGCCGCACCTCCGGACGGTCGGCGAACTTCACCACCTGCTGGATCAGCGCCTTGCCGCCGTCGTCGGCGGGGTGGGACTTCCCCGCCACGATCAGCTGAATCGGACGCTTGTCGTCGAGCAGCAGCTTCTCCAGCCGGTCCGGGTCGCTCAGCATCAACGTCAGCCGCTTGTACGTCGGCACCCGGCGGGCGAACCCGATGGTCAACACATCGGGATCGAAAGCCGTTGCGATCCAACCCAGTTCGGCGTCCGATGCGCCACGCTCCAGCCACGAGCTGCGTAGCCGGGCCCGCACATCCTCGACGAGAGCCTTCCGCAACTGCGAGCGGATCCACCACATATGCCCGGGGTCGACCTGCTGCAGCCGCTGCCAGGTTTCGGGTTCACTGAGCGAGTCGAGATCTTCGCTGCCGAGGAGCTCGCGGCCCAGCTCCAGCCACTGCGGCGCCGCCCACGTCGGTCCGTGCACACCGTTGGTGATCGAGCCGATCGGCACTTCTCGCGTGTCGAATCCCGGCCACAGCTCGTTGAACATTTCGCGGCTGACCCGCCCGTGCAGCCGCGACACCCCGTTGGCACGCTGCGCGAGCCGCAGGCCCATGTGGGCCATGTTGAACTTCGACGGGTCGTCCTCGGCGCCGAACGCGATGACGCGGTCCAGCGGCACGCCGGGCAGCAGCCGGGACATCGCGCCCAACGGGCCGTCCGTCGAGCCGCCGAAGTACCGCTTGACCATCTCCACCGGGAAGCGGTCGATGCCTGCGGGCACCGGGGTGTGTGTGGTGAACACGGTCGACGACCGCACCACCGTCAGCGCCGTGTCGAAGTCCAGCCCGGCGTCGATCAGCTCGCGGATGCGTTCGACGCCCAGAAAACCTGCGTGGCCCTCGTTCATGTGGAACACCTCGGGCGCAGGCAGGTCCTCGACTTCGGTGTACGCGCGGATCGCACGCACCCCGCCGATGCCGGCCAGGATCTCCTGCTTGATCCGGTGTTCCTGGTCGCCACCGTATAGCCGGTCGGTGACACCACGCAGCTCGTGCTCGTTCTCCGGGATGTCGGAATCCAACAGCAGCAACGGAATTCGACCAACCTGCGCGATCCAGACGCGCGCCTGCAGCTGGTTGCCGTCCGGCATCGCCAGCGCCACCAACACCGCGTCGCCATCTTTGTCGGTCAGCAGACGCAGCGGCAGGCCCTGCGGGTCCAGTGACGGGTAGCTCTCGTGCTGCCAGCCGTCCGCGGTCAGCGACTGCCGGAAGTATCCCGAGCGGTACAACAAGCCGACCGCGATCAGCGGCAGGCCGAGATCCGACGCCGACTTGAGGTGGTCACCTGCCAGAATGCCGAGGCCACCGGAGTAGTTCGGCAGCACCTCGGCAACACCGAACTCCATCGAGAAGTAGGCGATGCCGTTGGGCAGCGGCACGCCCTCACCGGCCTGCTGCTGGTACCACAGCGGACGAGTCAGGTAGCTGTCCAGGTCGGCGGCCAGCCCGTCGAGCCGGCGCACGAACGAGTCATCGCCGGCCAGCTCGTCCAGCCGCTTCGGCGTGACCTGCCCGAGCAACGCGACGGGATCGTATTCGACCTGCTTCCACAGGTCCGGATCGATCGCCGCGAACAGGTCCTGGGTCGGCTTGTCCCAAGACCAGCGCAGGTTGACCGAAAGACGTTCGAGCGCGGTCAGACGATCGGGTAGGTGCGCGCGCACCGTGAACCGGCGAAGGGCTTTCACGCGACTAAACCTTACTGACAATTCGCGTGCGCGCAGACCGGTGTGCTGATCGCTTCGTTCCCGTGAGGTTGGGCCGACCACTACGGTGGGTATAGGGCGCCCAGGACGTTTTCAGAGGCTTTGATTTCGAAACCAGACGACAAGCACAGCGGCAACGTCGGCAGTACAACCTTCGCGGCCGCGCCAGTGTAAGGAGTGATGGGGTGGTGGCCGGTCGTATCGAGATCGATGACGTCGCTCCCGTCGTATCAGGAGGACGGTTCCCGGCCAAGGCCGTCGTGGGTGAGATCATCCCCGTCCGGGCCTCGGTGTGGCGGGAAGGCCATGACGCGGTGTCCGCCACGCTGGTGGTGCGATATCACGGCACGGCGTACCCGAAGCTGGCCGACGATCCGCCGGGACGGGTCAGGCAGGCGGAGCCCGTGCCGATCCAGGATGTGGTCAGCCCGCCGGCACGGGTCAAACCCCAGCTGGTGCCCATGTCGCCGGGCCGAACACCCGACGTGTTCCATGGTCAGTTCAGTCCGAGCAGCGTCGGGTTGTGGACCTTCCGCGTCGACGGCTGGGGCGATCCGATCGCGACATGGCGCAAACACGTCACGGCGAAGCTCGACGCGGGCCAGAGCGAGGCCGAGCTGGCCAACGACCTCCTTATCGGCGCCCGGTTACTGGAGCGCGCTGCGACGGGTGCACCCCGTCAGCACCGCTATCCCTTGATCGACGCCGCGGCCCGGCTGCGGGCACCCGGCGACCCGTTCACCCGTGCGGGCGCCGCTCTGGCAGACGAAGTGGTCGACGTGCTCGAGCAGTATCCGCTGCGCGAATTGGTCACGCGCGGTGAGCAATACGGCGTCTGGGTGGACCGGCCGCTGGCTCGCTTCAGCTCGTGGTACGAGATGTTTCCGCGATCGACCGGTGGCTGGGACGCCAAGGGCAACCCGGTGCACGGCACCTTCGCAACCGCCACCAAGGACCTGTCCCGCATCGCCAAGATGGGCTTCGACGTCGTCTACCTGCCGCCGATCCACCCGATCGGCAAGGTGCATCGCAAGGGCCGCAACAACAGCGTGACCGCCGCACCCAGCGACGTGGGCTCACCGTGGGCGATCGGCAGCGACGAGGGCGGCCACGACGCCATCCACCCGGGCCTGGGCACGATCGAGGACTTCGACGACTTCGTCGCCGCCGCCCGGGACGACGGGATGGAGGTGGCGTTGGACCTCGCGCTGCAGTGCGCGCCCGACCATCCCTGGGCCCGGAACCACCCCGAATGGTTCACCGTGCTGCCCGACGGCACGATCGCCTACGCCGAGAACCCACCGAAGAAATACCAGGACATCTACCCGTTGAACTTCGACGACGATCCCGCGGGGCTTTACGACGAAGTGCTGCGGGTGGTGCGGTACTGGATTTCCCACGGCGTCAAGGTGTTTCGGGTTGACAACCCACACACCAAGCCGCCGAACTTCTGGGCCTGGCTGATCGGCGAGGTCAAGAACGAGGATCCCGACGTGCTGTTCCTGGCGGAGGCGTTCACCCGGCCGGCCCGCCTGTACGGGCTCGCCAAACTCGGCTTCACACAGTCCTACACTTACTTCACCTGGCGCACCTCGAAGTGGGAGTTGACCGAATTCGGCCAGCAGATCGCCGAGCACGCCGACTACGCCCGGCCGAATCTCTTCGTCAATACGCCCGACATCCTGCACGCGAGCCTGCAACACGGCGGTCCCGGCATGTTCGCCATCCGTGCCGTGTTGGCATCCACGATGAGCTCGGTGTGGGGCGTGTACTCGGGATTCGAGCTGTTCGAACACCGGCCGGTTCGGGAAGGCAGCGAAGAGTACCTGAACTCCGAGAAGTACGAACTGCGGCCCCGCGACTTCGACGCCGCACTGGCCGACGGCGAATCACTGGAGCCATTCCTGACCCGACTCAATGAGATTCGACGGGTACACCCAGCGCTGCACGAGTTACGCACCATCAAATTTCACCACCCCGACAACGAAGCGCTGCTGGCCTACAGCAAGTTCGACCCTGCGACCGGCGATCAGGTACTTGTGGTGGTGACGCTGAACGCATTCGGACCGGAAGAGGCCACACTGTGGCTCGACATGGTCGCGCTGGGGATGGAGCCCTACGACCGCTTCTGGGTGCGTGACGAGATCACCGGTGACGAATACCAATGGGGGCAATCGAATTACGTTCGCATCGATCCCGCACGGGCGGTGGCCCACGTACTGAACATGCCTCAGGTACCGGAGAACCAACGACTGCACCTGCTGCGTAGGGAGTGACAGATGACGCAGACCAACCCACGCACGAGCCCACACCTGCGGCCGCATACGGCCGACCTCAACCGCCTGCTGGCAGGCGAGCACCACGACCCCCATTCGATTCTGGGTGCGCACGAATACACGGATCAGACCGTGATACGTGCGTATCGACCGCACGCGGTCGAAGTGGCGGCGGTCGTCGGCGGTGAGCGCTATGTGTTCCAGCACATCGAGGCTGGCCTTTTCGCGGTCGCGCTGCCGTTCACGAATCTGGTGGATTACCGACTCCAGGTCAGCTACGACACCGGCGGTGAATCGCCGCATGTCCACAACGTGGCGGACGCGTACCGCTTCCTGCCCACACTGGGCGAAGTGGATCTGCATCTGTTCGCCGAGGGCCGCCACGAACGACTGTGGGAGATCCTCGGCGCTCACCCGCGCAGCTTCACCACGCCGGACGGCGTCGTGGAC
>Ga0105245_10001050_pt1 | contig 24995 bp, 14 predicted proteins | sample KBSM54metaG_FD_81523 | JGI IMG/M metagenome (GOLD analysis project Ga0105245, IMG submission 81523) | Miscanthus rhizosphere microbial communities from Kellogg Biological Station, Michigan, USA - KBS M5-4 metaG | ecosystem: Host-associated > Plants > Roots > Rhizosphere > Soil | place...
TACTCCTCGCCCCACGGTCCGCCGTACGACACGATCAGCGTCGGCGTGTAGTACGTGCCGGACTTCGCCAGAAGCTGCACCACGTCGTTCCCGATCTCCACCGGGAGCGAATGCTCGAACGACGTATAGCCGTCGATGCCCATCGACAGATCGGTGGCCAGCTCCCCCGCCCCTTCCGCCGTCAGCAGCATGTGCTCCCCGCGCGAGGCCTCGGCAAACCAGATGCGCTGCGAGCGGCCCGGCTGCTGGTACACCTTGATCATCCGCGCGCCGTACGCCTTCATCCGGCGCACCTGCCGCTTCGCGTCGTCGAGGTTGTCGACGTCGGCGAAGATGTCGGTCTGCGCGCCGCCGTACAGCACGTCGCCCGACGAATAGACGCGCGGGCCGGTCATGAAGCCACCCTCCACCATCTCCGCCTGCGAGAAGACGTCGAGTGACGGCGCCGACGGGTCGTACACCGTCGTCACGCCGTACGCGAGGTTCGCCAGGTACTCCCACTTCGCTTCCGGATAGAGTTCGAAGGCCGAGTAGTGGAGATGGGCGTGCGTGTCGATGATGCCGGGGATGATCGTCTTGCCGTTGCCGTCGATCACCTTCGCGCCGTCGGGCGCCTTGAGGTTCGCGCCGACCGCGGTGATGCGGTTGCCGGTGACGAGCACGTCGGCGTGATCGAGCACCTCGTCGCCCTTCATCGTGATCACGCGCGCGTTGCGGATGAGCGTCGCGCCGGTCGGCGCGGGCCGCGGCGTGGAGAGCTCGATGGTGATCGACTCCGACTTCGGCACCTTCAGCTTCGGCTCGTCTTCATCCTTCTTGTCTGCTTTCTTGTCGTCCTTCTTCGCGTCCGCCTTGTCTTTCTTCTCCGCCTTCTTCCGCTCCTCCTCCACGAACGCCATCGCGCTCGCCATCGGGAGACGGTGGAACTGATTGCCGAGGTTCCAGGTGATCGTCTTGCCGCCATCGGCCCAGTCGACGTAGCCGCCGGCGTCTTCGGAGAGGCGCCACACCGGGACGGAGCCTTCCTTCAATGAGACCGACGGCGGCTCCTTCATCACCAGGTTCGGCAGCGGCGTGACGTAGACGTTGTCGCGCGAGGTGAAGGCCACCCACTTCTCGTCCGGCGACGGCACGAGATCGCCGATGGCGGGGAAGCGGAGGAGCTTCTTCTTGTCCGTGCCGTCGAGGCGGACGGACACGAGATCGTTCTTCGGATCGTCGCTTCGTTTCTGCGGCCGGATGTAATCGCGGTAGTAGAGCCGCGTGCCGTCGGCGTTGAACCAGGCCTGCGGATGGAAGCGGAACGTGTCGGCGATGGCGACGGTGGTGACGAACTGAAGATCGCCTGACGCAATCATCGACCTCTCGGTCGAGACCGGCATCCAGGTGATGTCGAAGTTCTCTTCCTCTTCCGGCTGCCGCTCGCGGAACTCGAGGCCGCTGCCGCGGATGACGGCGAGCTTGTCGCCGGCGCGCGACCATTCCGGATTCGAATAATGGCCGGCGATCTTCGTCAGCTTCTCCGGCGCGCCGCCGGCGAACGGCACGCGCCAGACGTCGCCGCCGTTCCTGTCCGACCACGTCACGTACGCCACCCACTTGCCGTCGGGCGAGACCGCCGGCGCGTACTCGCGCTTCGGCAGCGTCGAATCATCGGGCGTGAGACGGCGCGGCGAGCCCGCGGCCTTGCCGTTCTCGATCGCCTGCGCCCAGATGCGGCCGAAGGCGTCGAAGACCACCGCCTTGCCGTCGGGCGACTGCGAGGTCCAGCGGAGGATGCGCGCGCGTACCGGTCCGCTCTCGACGCGATCCTGGAACGTCACACGCTGCGCGAGCCACTGCTCGACCTCGGCGGTGAACGGGATGTTCGTCACCGTGCCCGACGCGACGTCGACGCGCGCCAGCTTGCCGTGATTGGAGAAGAAGATCGTCTTCCCGTCGCGGGCGACGGCGTAGTTCGGCCAGACGTCCATCGCCGTGAAGCCTTCCTGTTCGTCGCGCGTCACCTTCGGCACGAGCACGCGCTCGGCGCCGCCGGCGAGGTCGCGCGCCACGAGCACCGAGTCGGCGTCGCGGCGGCTGACGAAGAAGAGCCAGCGGCCGTCGGGCGAGATCGCCGGACGGGCGGCGCCGCCGATGCCGGAGGTGAGCTTCGTGGTGTCGCCGGTGCGGCGGTCGTAGCGCTCGATGGCCCACAGTCCGCCGCTGAGATCGGGCGTGTAGCTGAAGCCGCGCTCGCGGGCGGCGAAGTAGATGAAGCGTCCATCCGGCGAGAAGACGGGACCGGCGGCGTTGTTGATCTCGTCGCTCGACGTCAGCTTCACGCCGGAGCCGCCGTAGATGCTCCACATCCAGAGCTCCTGCGGCGGGATGCCGCCGCGCTTCGCGTCCTCGCGGCGTGCCACGAGGTAATCGCCGTCGGGCGACCAGGCGGCGGAGCGGACGTAGAACCCTTTCTCCTGCGTCAGGGCGCGCGGATTCGATCCGTCGGCGCTCATCAGCCAGACGTTCTCGATGCCGCTGCGATCGCTGGTGAAGGCGATCGTCCTGCCGTCGGGCGAATAGCGCGGGTGGTAATCCCAGGCCGGGCCTTTCGTGATCGCCTTCGCCTTTCCGCCGGCGACGGGGACGGTGTAGATGTCGCCGAGGATGTCGAAGAGGAGTGTCTGTCCATCGGGCGAGAGATCGACGGAGGACCACGTCGCCTCGTCCGTCGTGAACGTGACGTGACGGGCGTCGGGACGCGGCTTGTTGATGTCGTCGACCGGATCGAACGGCTTCGGTTTCGAGGTTTCTTTCGCGAAGGCGATCGACGCGATGAGGCAGATGAGTGCGAGTTTCTTCAAGCGAACCTCCCGATGGAGATGGCAGATAGCGGATAGCAGATAGCAGATAGCACCAAGCACGTTCGTCTTGCTATCTGCTATCTGCTATCCGCTACCTTTCCGGGCAGCATATCGACGACCCGATCGGACGGTTGCAACAAAACAGCGTACGATTGCGGCATGCGACGCGTTGCGCTTCTCACTCTCCTCTTCGCCGTCGCGGTCATGGCCGACGACTCGCCGCTGGTGCAGGCCGCGAAAGACTCGAAGCGCGGCAAAGTGAAATCGAAGTCGGTCGTCATCACCAACGCGACGCTGGCGACGAAGGGCGGGCATCTGACGACGAGCACTGCGCAGGCGCCGCTCCCGGCGGCGAAAGCGGCGCCCGCCGCCGCGCCGAAAAAAGCCGCCGCGCCGAAGAACGCGGAGAAAAAGGCGGCCGCACCGGAGCCGGTCGAGGACGCGCTGGCGCCCAACCCCGAGGACCGCGATCCGGCGAACATCAAGGATCCGGGAACGAACGCGCAGATCCCGCCGCAGATCGCGGCCGAGCCGCAGCTCTCCGAGCCGCAGCCACAGGTCGTCCCGCCGGTGACGCCGCAGTACAGCGAAAAGCCGAAGCAATAAACCGCGCTGCAACCTCCCTCACTAACTTTGCGTAATACGCAACGTCAGAGGACATATGCGCAAACTTGGAATCGTTCTGCTTGTACTCGTATTGGTCGCAGGGGGCAGTGTCGCGGTTTACGCATGGGCGCGGAACGGCAGGAAATCAAAGGACGGCCTGAAAGAAGTCGCGGTCACCACCGGGTCGATCGTCGAGAAGGCGGTCGCCGTCGGGCAGATCCAGCCGCGGCAGAAGTTCCAGGTCAAATCGAAGATCTCGGGCATCGTCCGCCGCGCCCTCGTGCAGGTCGGCGACACGGTGAAGACCGGCGACCCGCTCTTCGAGATCGCGCCCGATCCGACGCCGCTGGAAGTGAGCGAGGTCGACCGCCGCGTCGACTCGGCCAGCGCGTCATTCCGTAAAGCCGAGGCCGACTATCAGCGCGCGCAGGAGCTCTCGAAGGGTGGGGTGATGCCGAAGTCGGACGTCGACGCGCGCAAGGAGCAGTACGAGCTCGCCCGCGTGGCGCTGATGAAGGCGGAGCAGGATCGCGACCTCACGCGCAAGGGGCGGCTCACCGCGTCCGGCACGGAGTCGATCATCCGCGCGCCGGCCGCCGGCACGATCCTCACCCGCGCCGTGAACCCGGGCGATCCGATCGTCCCGCTCACCTCCTATCAGCCGGGCACCGAGATGGCCACGGTGGCCGACATGAGCGACCTGATTTTCAAAGGGACGGTCGATGAGATCGACGTCGGCAAGCTCTCCGTCGGCATGACCACGCGCATCAAGGTCGGCGCGCTGCCGACCGACGTCGTCACCGGCCGCGTGTCGCGCATCGCCCCCCAGGCGCAACAGAAGGAAGGGGCCACGCTGTTCGACGTGGAGGTCGAGCTCGAGCCGACGAACAAGATCACCCTCCGCGCCGGCTACTCCGCCAACGCCGACGTGATCATCCGCGAGAAGAAAGATGTCCTCGTCATTCCCGAGCGCCTCGTGACGTTCGAGGACGGCGGCAAGAAAGCGACGGTCGAAGTGGCCGGCACCGACCCGAAAGCCGAGCCGAAGAAAGTGGAGATCAAGACCGGCATCAGCGACGGCCTGAACGTCGAAGTGACCTCGGGGCTGGAAAAGGGAGCGAAGGTGGTGGAGCGGCCGCCGAAGGAAATCTCGTGATAGAGCGATTGAGCGATTGAGCTGTTAAGCGGTTCAGCTCAAAAGCTCAACAGCTAAAAAGCTCAACAGCTCAACAGTTAATCATCATGATCACGCTGAAGGATGTTTTCCGCCAACTCATCCGCGACCTTCGCGCCGAGAAGCTCCGCACCTTCCTGACCGTGTTCGGGATCGTGTGGGGCACCGTCGCGATCTCGCTGATGCTGGCGTTCGGGACGGGGCTGCACAAGCACCTGATCGTGCAGACGGCGGGGCTGGGGGATCGGATCGTGATCGCCTGGCCGGGCGCGACGTCGATCCCGTTTCAGGGGCTCGGCAAGGGGCGGCGGCTGCGCGTGACGGATGAGGACATCGCGTTCATCGAGGCCGAGGTGCGCGACCTGAAGGGCATCTGCGGCGAGTACGAGACGAACCTGCGCGTCGACTACAACACCAAAAACCTCAGCGTCGACACCGCCGGCATCAACGCCGTGTACGGCCGCATGCGCAACCAGGTGCCGGCGGCGGGCGGGCGCTTCATCGACGACATCGACGTCAACGAGCAGCGCCGCGTGGCGTTCCTCGGCAATAAGCTCTCCAACGATCTCTTCGGCGAGTCGACCGATCCGGTCGGCAAGGTCATCCTCGTCAATCACTCGCCGTTCCTCATCGTCGGCGTCCTGCAGAAGAAGCAGCAGGACTCGAACTACAGCGGTCCCGACGATCAGAAGATGTACATCCCGTACACCACCTATCGCGCGCTCACCGGCGAGAAGTACGTCGACGACATCGTCTTTCAGGCCGCGAGCACCTCGGACACGAAGAAGACGATCGACAACGTCCGCGCCGCGCTGGCGAAGAAGCTGCGCTTCGATCCGACGGATAAGGAAGCGCTCGGGGCGTGGGACACGACCGAGCAGTTCAAGTTCTTCGACAACTTCATGCTCGCCTTCAACGGCTTCCTCGGCATCATCGGCGTCCTGACGCTGGTCGTCGGCGGCATCGGCGTGTCGAACATCATGAACGTGGTGGTCGAGGAGCGGACGCGCGAGATCGGCATCAAGATGGCCCTCGGCGCGAAGCAGCGCTGGATCCTGCTGCAGTTCCTGATGGAGACGATGCTCGTCACCGCCATCGGCGGCATCATCGGCTTCGCCATCTCCATCGGCATCTGCGCCGTGTTCCCCAAAGCGGCCGAGGAGTTCGTCGGACATCCATCCGTCTCGCCCCTCGTCGCGCTGCTCACGGCCCTGGCCCTCGGCATCGTCGGTCTCCTCGCCGGCTACTTCCCCGCGCGCGACGCGTCGCGATTGGATCCCGTGGTGGCGATGAAACTATGAGCGACTTCCACATCGTCTACACCCTCTTCGCCAGCTCCGCGCGACTGCAGCGCAAGCGGGCGTACCTCACCATCGCCGCCATCGCGTGGGGCACGGTCGCCATCCTCATGCTCCTCGCGTTCGGCGAGGGGCTGCGGCGGCAGCTCGACAAGAACCGGCGCTCGACGGGCGAGAACCTCGCGGTCATCTGGCCGAGCGAGACGTCGAAGCCGTACAAGGGACTGCCGGCCGGACGGCCGATCAGGCCGCGGGTCAGCGACGTCGATTTCGTCCGCGAGCGGATGCCGGAGCTGCGCGCGGTGCACGGCGAGATGCAGATCTGGCGTCCCGCGGTCTACGGCCGGACGACGAAGAACCTCCGCGTCATCGGCGCGAACTGGTCGTACGGCGAGTCGCGCAAGCACTACCCGCAGGCGGGCGGCCGCTTCATCGTTCCGGACGACGAGGTGCAGCGGCGCCGCGTGATCTTCCTCGGCGACGAGATCGCCAAAGACCTTTTCGGCGACGAGAAGCCGGTCGGGAAGACGCTGCTCGTGGCCAACTCTCCGTACCTCGTGATCGGCGTCATGCAGCACAAGACGCAGATGGGGATGTACGGCGGTCCCGACTCCAATCACGCCGTCATTCCGATCTCCACCTTCCGCGCGCAGTTCGGGCGCGAGCGCCTCAACGAACTGGTGATCGAAGTCGCCGATCCTTCGACGATGAAGGCGGAGCTGCGCAAGCTGAACGAGCTCCTGGGGCCGAAGTTCGGCTACGACCCGACCGACGATCGCGCCATGCCGACGTGGGACTTCGTGAAAGGGGCGCAGACGAACCGGAAGATCCTCCTCGGCATCCAGCTCTTCCTCGGCATCGTCGGCGCGCTGACGCTGATCATCGGCGGTGTCGGCGTGGCGAACATCATGTACGCCGTGGTCAAGGAGCGGACGCGCGAGATCGGCGTGAAGATGGCGCTCGGGGCGAAGCGGCGCTGGATCATCCTGCCGTTCGTGGCCGAGGGGCTGGTGTACACGCTCATCGGCGGGGCGCTCGGGATCACCATCGCCACGCTGATCGTCGCGTCGCTCAGCTTCGTGCCGATCGAATCGAACAAGGTGCTGTCCTTCCTCGGACGGCCGACGCTCTCGCCGATGATCGGCGTCGCCACGTCGGCCATCCTCGGCGTCATCGGCCTGCTGGCCGGCTACTTCCCCGCCCGCAAGGCGGCGTCGGTCGATCCGGCCGCGACGCTGCGTTATGAATAGGAGCCCGCATGTCTCGTAACGGAACGATCATTCACATGGCCGGCATCAGGAAGGTCTACGACACCGGCAAGGTGAAAGTGGAGGCGCTCAAAGGCGTCGACCTGGAGATCCACAAAGGCGAGATGGTGGCCATCGTCGGCCCGTCCGGCTCCGGCAAGTCGACGCTGATGAATCTCCTCGGCTGCCTCGATACCCCGAGCGAGGGCGAGTACGAGCTCGGCGGCGAGAACGTGGCGGGCGTGACGCGCGATCAACTGGCGGAGATCCGCAATCGCCGCGTCGGATTCGTCTTCCAGAACTTCAACCTGCTGCCTCACATCACGTCGCTGGAGAACGTCGAGATGCCGATGCTCTTCGGCGGCATGCCGGTGCGCGAGCGCCGCGAACGCGCGACCGAGCTGCTGACGCGCGTCGGTCTCGAGGACCGCGTCGACCACAAGCCGACCGAGCTCTCCGGCGGCCAGATGCAGCGCGTCGCCATCGCCCGCGCGATGGCCATGGATCCCGACATCATCCTCGCCGACGAGCCGACCGGAAACCTCGATACCAGCTCCGGCAGCGACATCATGTCGATCTTCACCGAGCTCTGGAAACAGGGACGGACGCTGGTGATCATCACGCACGACCCGGCGCTGGCGCAGCGCGCGTCGCGGGTGGTGGAGATCAGGGATGGCGTGGTGGTTCGCGATCACGCGAATTGACAAACGAGGGGAGCGGACGTCTCGTCCGCTCTCACGCACGGACGAGCGGACGAGACGTCCGCTCCCCTCTCTCCGCTAGCATGCGCGCATGAAGCGCATCGCACTCCTCCTCTTTCTCGCCCTCCCCGTCCTCGCCCAGCTCACCCCCGCCGACTTCGCCGGCTTGCGCGACGTCGGCGCGCCGCGCATCTCGGCGGACGGCAACTGGATCGCGTACACGCTGCGGCAGGCGTCGTTCGACGACGACAAGAACCACACGCACATCTGGCTGGCGAGCTGGGACGGGACGGAGAACCGGCAGCTGACGTTCAGCAAGGAGAGCGAGTCGTCGCCGAAGTGGAGCGCCGACGGAAAGATGCTGGCGTTTCTCTCCGGACGCGGCGCCCACATGGACGACGAGCTCGATCAGCTCTGGATCATGAACCGGCAGGGCGGCGAAGCAGAGCGGGTCACCGAATTCAAAGGCAGCGTCGTCGATTTCGCCTGGGCGCCGGACGGCAAACGCCTCGCGCTGATCGTCGAAGACGCCGAGCCGAAGGTGGAGAAGGACAAGACGAAGCCGCCGATCGTGATCAACCGCCTGCAGTTCAAGAAGGACAAGGAAGGCTACCTCACCACCAAACGTCAACATCTTTACCTTCTCGACCGGGAGACGAAGAAGAGCGAACTCCTCACCGCCGGCAACTACAACGAAGGGCTGCCGGCGTTCTCACCCGACGGGACGCAGATCGCGTTCGTCAGCAAGCGGCAGGACGACATCGATCGATCGAACGACTGGGACCTCTTTGTGATCGAGGCCAAAGCCGGCGCCACGCCGCGACGGCTGACCGGTGCGCCGAATGAAGACAACGATCCGGAGACGGAGAGCGAGCTGGCCTGGAATCCGGACGGCAAGGCGATCGCCTTCATCCAGCAGGGCGATCCGAAGCTGCTGTACTACGCGCGGCATCACGTGGCCGTCGTGAAGCTCGACGGCTCGGTGGAGAACCCACCCTCCGCTGATCGCGCGGTGTCGCATCCGCACTGGGTCGATGCGAAGACGCTGACATATCTCGTCGAGGAAGACCGCACGCAATCGCTGAAGGACATCGCGAGCGGACCGCGCACCATCATCGATTACGACATGGCGGCGGGACACACCGTCCTCCTCTCCACCGACGACACGCATCCGGCGGAGCTGGTCGCCGCCGACGGGCGCCGGATCACGCATCACAACGACGCGTGGCTCGCGGCGCACAAGCTCGGCGCCACGCGCGCGATCGAGTTCAAGAGCAAGGACGGGACGGAGATCCACGGCTTCGTCGTCACGCCGCCCGACTTCGACGCCTCGAAAAAATATCCGGCCCTGCTGCGCATCCACGGCGGCCCGGTCGGGCAGTTCGCGCATCGCTTCAATTACGAGTGGCAGCTCTTCGCCACGAACGGCTACGTCGTGGTGGCGGCGAATCCACGCGGCTCATCGGGACGCGGCGAGGCGTTCTCGAAAGCGATCTGGGCGGACTGGGGACATCTCGACGCGCAGGACGTGCTCGCCGCCGTCGACACGATCGTCGCCCGCGGCCTGGCCGATCCGAATCGCCTCGGCGTCGGCGGCTGGAGCTACGGCGGCATGCTGACGAATTACGTGATCGCGCAGGACCGCCGCTTCAAGGCCGCCACCAGCGGCGCCTCGATCTCCAACATCCTCGCCGGCTACGGCACCGATGAATACGTGCGCGAGTACGAGCTCGAGCTCGGCCGCCCGTGGGAGCACCCCGAGCTCTACACGCGCGTCTCGTTCCCGTTCCTGCACGCCGACCGCATCACCACGCCGACCCTCTTCCTCGCCGGCGACAAGGACTTCAACGTCCCGTTGCTCAACAGCGAGCAGATGTACCAGTCGCTGCGATCGCTCGGCGTGCCGACGGAGCTGATCATCTACCCCGGCCAGTTCCACGGCATCACGAAACCGAGCTACGTACGCGATCGCTATCAACGCTACCTGGACTGGTATGCGAAGTATCTGAAGTGACGGCCGCTTCCCGTATGGCCTGAATGCGGCGCACGAGACTGGGATGCGAGTAGTTCTTTTCGCGATCCCACCGATCCGGAACGCGGCCGAGGGCGTGCAGTTTGATCAGCGCGCGGATCAGCGCCTCGGGATCGCCGCACAGCTCCGCCGCGCGGACGTCGCTGTGACTCTCATGCGCCTGATGCTTGCGCCGGCGGCGGTTGTATCCGATCGCGATCGCGACGACCCAGACGACCTGCGCGAACGCCGCGCCGTAGAGCGGGTCGGCGTTGATACCGGCCGCCGCCATCACTGCGCCGAGCGCGACGAGCAGGAACATCGACCACGCCGACATTCGTGCGCGCTTCCCCGCGAAGTGCTCGAGATGCGCGACCTCGTGCGCGAAGATCGCCGCCACTTCGTCGTGATCGAGATGGCGCAGCAGCGTGCGGCTCATGAGGACGCGCGGCTGCGTCGGATGCGGAAAGGCGAACGCGTTCGGAAAATGTGCTTTCGGAGTGCCGATCTCCAGGATCTCCGCCGGCCGCGCGCGCGACCTCGCGGCGATCGCGTTCAGGCGCGCCAGCAGTGCGGCGTCGTTCATCGGACCCGCTTCGAATCCCCACAGCAGGAGCGCGCGGTACTCGTAAGTCCAGATCAGCATCGCCGCGATGATCCAGCCGAAGTTGTTCAGGCCGACCGTGCCGACGAGCGCCGGCTCGAAGAGCAGCACGATCCAGAACAGCGTCACACCGAGGGTGAGCCGCACGCGGCTGCGGAGATATTCGCCGAGCGTCCACTCCTCGGCGAACACGGTCTTGCGCAACGGGAACGCGCCGAGCCAGGCGCAGAGCGCGAAGAGCGGCAGCGTGACCGGCGTCCATCGCCACGCCAGAGCCGCGAGCGCGAGCATCGACAGCATCACGATCTTCGAGATGCGGAGGCGGAGACGCCAGAACTGCTCGTTGAACGCCGGATCGTCGAGTTTGCGCAGCATGCGCTGCCCGAGGAAATAGATGATCAGGCCGGGGATCGGCGCGAGGAGAAGCGCGTGCGCGACCGTCACCGCGCGCGCTTCCTGGCGTAGCTTTCGGCGGCGAGCTCGAGGCCTTCGCGATCGATGTCGAAGGTGGGATTGGCGAGGAATTGGGCGCGGAATCGGGCGTCGACGTAGAGGCGGGCGAGCAACTTTTCGCAGGGCGCTGCGCTTTGGAGGAGTGCGGACGTCCTCGTCCGCACTGTGCGGACGGGACGTCCGCACTCCTCATGCGCTGCGGCGGCGCGCGCCCGATCGAGCTCGGCGAGCAGCTCATCGAAGTGCGGATACCGTCCGTCGCGCTCGAGCACGACCGTGAGCGGCTCCGCGCGCCGCGACGCGAGCTCGCGCAACAGCGCGAACACCGGATCGGGCGTGGCGTGCAGGTGATCGTCGAGGATGCGTCCGCGCACGAGCCGTCCGCCGGCGAGATGCACGTACGCGATCGGCAGGTCGTCGATGCCGGCGAGAAACTCGCTCGCGCTCCAGCCGAAGTTCGTGGCGTTGGCGTGGAGGTTGTGCAGGTCGAGCAGCAGCGGCACGTCGCACGAGCTGATCGCCTCGCGGACGAACTCCAGCTCCCCCATCTCGCTCAGCGGCGGATCGATCAGCGTCGCGATGTTCTCGAGGATCGGCGCGCTGCCGGCGATTTGCTTCGCGCGCGCCACGTTCGCGGCAAGACCGTCGATCGTCGCGCGCGTCCGCGGCGGTGCGGCGAGATGTCCGATCTCCATTCCGCCGGCGCGGACGAAGGCGAGATGTTCGGACCAGGCGATCGGACGGACCTGATCGATCAGCCGCGCGAATTTCGCCAGCCTGCGTTCATCGACCGGATGCGCCGAGGCGAGGCCGAGCGACGTCCCGTGCAGAATCATCGGGACGCTCGCGCCGAGAAGCCGCAGCGCGCGCAGGTCGCGTTCGCGCGCGTCGAGCCAGTCCTCGACGATCACCTCGACCACATCGATGCGATCGAGATTGCGGAAGATCGAGGCCGCGAGCTCGGGACGCCACCCGAGGCCGGCGCGCGTGCGGGCTACCCGCCACATCCGCCGCACCCTCCCCCGCATCCGCCGCCGCAGCTGCTGCCGCATGAGCTTCCGCACGATGAACCGCAACTGCTGCCCGATGATGACGACGCCGCCGACGCCTTCGGGAAAAGTTCCTTCGTCCAGGGATAGACCGTGGGCGAAGCGGCGCTCAAGCCGAACACGGACACCAGCATCACCAGCTCCGTCGTCGCGCCGTGGATGCCGACCTTCGGCCCGCGGCCCTTCAGTCCCGCGAAGAGCCGCTGCACGTCGGCGATCATTTCCTTCCCCAGCGCGGTCTGACGCGGGAAGGCGTACTTCCGCAGCACGAGCGCGAAGACGACGGTGAGAACAATCAGGAAGACGATGTTCGTTCTGCCGCGCGAGAGCGCGACGGCGATCTTGATGACCGACGCGAGCACGAGCACGCCCAGCATGGCCAGGTACAGCGACGTCCTGGCGGTGTTCACGCGCTTGTCCGGCAACAACCCGAGGCGCTGGAGCTTGCTCTCGTACTCGTCGCATGCGCCGCGGACGTCGGCGTCGACGTAAAGCTCCGAGGCCTCACCCGCCGTCTTGTACTTCGTCAGGATCTTCTGCTCCAGCGGATGGCGGGTGTGGTCGCTCCTGACGTGATCGTGCGTCTTCAGTCTCGATCCCGTGGCCGCGAGCAGTTCACGATCGATGAGCGAGATCGTCGCGACGCGCATCGCTTCGCTCGCGCCGCCGCGCAGGAAGGCGATGAGGTACGGATCGGAGACGACCGTCGACGGATCGGTCGTGGCCATGCCGAGGACCGAGTGGTCGACGAAGCGCCGCGCGATCGACGTCACGATGCAGACGAAGATCCCGAACACGATGTAGAAGACGAGGAACTCCGGGCCGTAGAAATCGAAGGGGTTCACGGCAGCACCGAAGCCCGCTGGTGCATCCACTGGGCGAGACGGCCGAGGTCGAAGAGCACGGTCGCCGCCGTTCCCGGCGCGAGCAGTTTCGCCTCCCGGGCCTCGGAGATGTACGGCAGGACCGCCGCGAATTCCGACTCCGCGGCGAGCTCCGCCAGCGCGCTCTTCGGATCGGACGCCGGACGCGCCTCCAGCTCCAGGATCGAAGCCGCGGCGGCGCGCAACGGACCGGCGCTGTCGGCGATGACGGCCGCCGCCTGCTCCTCGCGCAGGCTCTTCTCCGCGTACGCGTCGCGCAGGCGGAGCGTCAGGTTGAGCAGCACCTGCCGCACGCGGCGGACCAGCGCCTCGCGCGAGATCGTCAACGTATTGACCAGATCGTCGCCGGCCAGGACGACGTGGCGGCGCCGGATGTCCTCGAACTTGTTGGCGAAGGCCTCCGCCGCCGCGGCCAGCTCGCTCTCCAGCAGCAGCATCGCCTGCAGATCGATCGCCGCCTGCGCCGTCCGGATCGGCTCGCGGAAGGCGTCGAGCTGGCCGCGCTCCAGGGCGCGGAGGACGAGCAGCACGTTGACGTCCGAGGTGGCGCGGAGCTTCCCTTCGGCCGCGGAGCCGAAGAGAACGAGCGAGCGCAGGTTCTCACCGAACGCCGCGCGCGCGGCATCGACGAAAAGACCGAGGGCTCGCGAGACATGCTCGGGAAGCGGCGGCAATGACATCGATGCGGACTAATGTAGCAGGTGTTTCTGCACTTTGCCGAGCGCTGTACGCGGAATTGACTCGACCTTTACGAAGCGCCGCGGCACCTTGAACGACGCGAGCTGCTCCCGGCAGACGCGCGCGAGCTCTTCGGCATCGAAGTCGCCGACGAGAAACGCGACCGGCACTTCGCCGCGCACCGCATCCGCTTCCCCCACCACCGCCGCCTCGGAGACGCCGCGTTGTTCGAGCAGCAGCTCTTCGATCTCGCGCGGATAGATGTTGAAGCCGCCGCTGATGATCAGGTCGGACCGGCGCCCGAGGAGCGTGTAGTAGCCGTCGTCCGACACGGTGGCGAGATCGCCGGTGCGGAAGAAACCGTCGGCCGTGAAGGCCGAATCTGCGCGACGCCAGTAGCCGGAGAAGAGCGTCGGCGACTTCACGAGGAGCTCACCGTCTTCGATGCGCGTCGAGACGCCCGGCAGCGGAAAGCCGACCGTCCCCGCGCGCCGCTCGCCGACGTAAGGATTGCTGATGGTCATGAACGTCTCGGTCATGCCGTAGCGCTCGAGGATGGTGTGGCCGAAGAGCTCGCGGAAACGCTCCAGCACCTGCGGCGGCAGCGGCGCGGAGCCGGAGACGAAGAGGCGCATCGACGCGCCGATCGTTTTCGCCGCGTCGGGCGCTGTTTCGAGCAGGCGGACGTAGACCGTCGGCACGCCGAAGAAAAGCGTCGGCTTGAAATCGAGCAATTCCCCGGTCGCCGTGCGGTGCTCGAAGCGCTCCAGGAGCCGCATCCGGCAGCCGCTCATCAGCCAGCAGTGCAATCCGTTGCCGAGCGCGTGGATGTGGAAGAGAGGAAGGGGAAGGAGAAAGCGATCGGCCGCGGTGATCTGCCAGGTGGTCAACAGGTTGACTGCATTCGAGGCGAAGTTGTTGTGCGTCAGGACCGCGCCCTTCGACGCGCCGGTCGTGCCGGAGGTGTAGATGATCGCCGCGGGCGTGTCGCCGTCGTTCATCACGATCGGGCGCGTCGCGTCGTCCGCGTATGCCACGTCGCCGCTGATCACCTCGCGCGGCTCGGCGTCATTGACGATGTGCGCGATCTCACGCTCGCGATAGAGGATGTTGATCGGCACGAAGATCACGCCGAGCTTCACGCAGGCGAGAAAGAGGTCGATCAGCTCGACGCAGTTCGCGAGGTAGACGCCGAGACGGTCGCCCTTCGTGAATCCGCGCGCGAGCAGCGCGTGCGCCGCGCGATTGCTCCGCGCCTCCAGCTCGCCGAACGTGTAGGTCCGGCCCTGCCACTCCAGGGCAGGCACCTCGGCGCGCGCGATGAGGGAGAGGTCGAAGAGGTGGAGAAGGCTCATTCGCTCAGTTGGCTGTTGGCCGTTGGCAGGAGACCGGCCTCGTTCTTCTGCCAACGGCCAACTGCCAACTACTGCCCGTGCGCCTCTAAAAACGTCTCCGGCCTGCTGAACACCTTCGCGATGTTCATCCCCTTGCGCACCGCGTTGAACGAGACGCGCCGCGTGGCCAGCGCCGCGCCGAGCTGCATGTACGTCTTCAGCTTTCCCTTGTACTGGTAGCGGACGTCGAGCGCGTGGCGCCAGAGACGCGAGTACTCGGCGTAGAACTCGTTGAGCGGGAGCTTCGTCGGCAGCACGGCGTGGACGATGTCGTACATCTCCCAGTCGTTCGTCGTCACGTCCATCTTCGCGGTGTTCCAGAGGTCGGTGCCGGGCAGCGGCGTGAGGATGGAGAAGCCGCTGTTGTACGCGCCCATCTCCGAGATCCACTCGCGCAGGCGGGTGAAGTCCTCGTGGTCCCAGTTCGGATCGACGATGAAGTTCGGCGTGAAGCCGACGCCCATCTCCTTCAGCAGCTCGATCGCCTTGACGTTGTTGCAGGCCTTGTTCTTCTTGTTCACCGCGGCCAGGCCTTCGTCGGTGACCGATTCCAATCCGAGGAAGATCGCCAGGCGGCCGCATTCCTTCCACATCTCGATCAGGTGCGGGAACTTGACGATGATGTCGGTGCGCGTCTGCACGGTGAAGAACTTCTTGATGCCCGACTTCTTGATCTGCCGCGCCATCTCTTCGCCGCGGCGGACGTCCATCCAGAAGATGTCGTCGGTGATGAAGATGTTCGGCGCCTCGATCTGCTTCAGCTCCTCCACCACGCGCTCCGGCGTCTTCTGCCGGAACGTCGCCTCGTGGAACTTCCAGACCGAGCAGAAATTACAGCGGAAGGGACAGCCGCGCGCCGTTTCCATCAACGCCAGCGGCTTGTTGAAGTTGATGTAGTAGTGCGGCGCGTATTGCTTGATCAGGTGGCGCGCCGGCATCGGATAGCCGTCGAGATCCGGACGCGTCGGCGCGTGGCCGGTGGAGGTCCACTGATCCTTGTCGCGCAGCAGCAGACCCGGAACGCCCTTCAGCTCGCGGCCCGCCTTCAGCGCGTTGACCATCGGCGGCATCACTTCCTCGCCGTCGCCGATGGCGATCACGTCGATCGAGGAATCGTGGAACCAGTCCGGATCGCGCGAGGCGTCGTGACCGCCGACGACGACCAGCGTCCCGGGCATCTCGCGCTTGATCCGCTGCGCGAGGCGCACCGTGCGGTTGCGCTCCGTGGTGAAGTTGCACTGCAGGCCGACGACGTCGGGCGCGAACGTACGGCACTGCGCCATCCCGTTCTCTTCGCCGTCGATGCGGAGGTCGATCACCTTGCAGACGTGGCCGTCGCGCTCGAGGCAGGCAGCGACGCAGATAGGGCCAAGAGGCTCGACGAAGGTGAGCATCTCCAGACCGAGGATTCCACCGACCGGCGGTTTGATGAACGCGACTCTCATGTGCGGCGGACAAACCGTACCGCAGGTGAATCATTCCGTCCAGTCAGTTGGCCGGTGACAGTTGGCCGTTGGCCGGTGACAGTTGGCCATTGACAGTTGGCAGTTGGCAGGAGCTCCGGCCAACGGCCAACTACCAACTGCCAACTAACAACTATTTCTCGCCGCTCGAGATCGGCAAACCGGCCGCCCGCCACGCGCCGAGTCCGCCGGCGAGGGCGAAGGCGTTCTGGATGCCGCCGTGGGCGAGGATCATGTTGGCGTCCGCCGCCGCTTCGTCGTGCGGACAGGTGCAGTAGGTGACGATCGGCTTTCCCTTCGGCAGGTAGGAGATCTCGCCGTCGATGCGCGCCAGCGGGATGTGCATCGCGCCGGGGATGTGCGCCTCGAGGTAGGCGTCGGCGTCGCGGACGTCGATCAGCGTCACTTCGTTTTTCGCCAGGCGGTCGCGCAGGTCGGCGACGCTCATGCGCGGCATCGTGGCGCGTGCGGCGTCCGCGTTCGCGGCGGGAGCCTCGGCCGGCGCCGTGGCCGCGGTCGTCTCGGCGGCGACCGGAGTGGCGTTGCGCGTCGACATCCTCCAGAAGGCGAAGCCGAGGAGCGCGGCGACGAGGAGCGCGCCAATGATTAAAGGAGCGGAGCTGAGCGGTTTCGGTTGAGGCTTGCTCATGCGACGCGTTGTACCACGGAAAATTGGTAAGCTCCTGCCGTCAAAATCACTGCGGAGTGTGACCATGAAGACATCCTCAATCGCGCTTGCCATCCTCCTCAGCGCCTGCTGCAGCCGGCAGCCCGCCCCGGCGCCGACCCCCGCCCCTGTCGCCGAAGTCGCTCCGCCGGCTGAGGTTTCCGGTCCGCGGCACGGCATCATCATCCCCTCTGCCCCTCCCACCTTCCGTTCCAAAACGATCCTGCACGAGCTCGTCAACGGACGACCGGAGAACGTGCTCAACGACTTCACCCCCCAGCTGAAAGAAACCCTTCCCGCCGAGAAACTTACGGCCGCCTGGAACGACCTGACGGCGAGGCTCGGGACTTACCAGAGCATGGGCGAGCCGACGCAGGTGGAAGAGGATGGACGCAAGGTCGTTTTCGTGCCGCTGATGTTCGAAAAAGGGACCGTCCGGGCCAGGCTCGTGTACGACGACACGAACTACGTCGCCGCCCTCACTTTCGTCCCTTAGCGACCTCCCGCACAGGTATTTGTGCGCCCTTGCATATTTACGTTGCGTTCGCGGCTCGATGCCCGTATTTTTAGGCGACTCGTTCGCAAAATAACCCTGTTCGATCGGTCCCGAGAACCCCAGCCAACCGCCCGTCTGTTCGTGTGAGAGGGAGTGTCGCGGCACGGCCATGCTCGATCTCCCGTCCGATCGTCCCGCCGGAGAGCACATGAACACGTTCCGCCGTATCGCACTGTTGGCTGTCGCTGTTTTTGCCGTTTCGACCTCCGCGTTCGCGGGCGTGGTCATCAGTCAGGTCTATGGTGGCGGAGGCAACGCGGGATCCGTCTACAAGAACGATTTCATCGAGTTGTTCAACAACGGTGCGTCGCCGGTCAGCGTTGCAGGCTGGTCCGTTCAGTACGCCGCGGCTACCGGCACAACATGGCAGGTCACGAACCTGACCGGTTCGATCGCAGCCGGACAGTACTACCTGGTGCAGGAAGCGGTCGGCGCAGGCGGAACGACGAATCTGCCGACACCGGACGCCACCGGAGCGATCCCTATGTCCGGCACGGCTGGAAAGGTCGCGCTGGTCAACGTCACAACGGCACTCACGGGCGCTTGTCCGGCCGGCGCGTCCATCGTCGACTTCGTCGGCTTCGGAGCCACGGCGAACTGCTTTGAAGGCGCCGGTCCGACGCCGGCCCCCTCCAATTCGAATTCCGTATTTCGGGCGGCCAACGGCTGCACGGACACGAACGTCAACAGCGCTGACTTCTCCGCGGCTCTCGCCGCTCCGCGTAACACCGCCAGTCCTACGAACTCCTGCGTGGCGAACACCGCGCCGGCGATCACCCCTCCGGCCAATCCGATCACGACCGTCGCGCAAAACGCGGCGCCCTTCACCGTCAACGTCAGCGGCACGGACGACAACAACATCTTCAACTGGTCCGCCACGCCCGGCACCGGCGTGCAGTCCGTCAGCGTCACCGGCGGCCAGGGCACATCGACCGTCACTTACACCGTCACACTCACCGCGGGCTACAGCGGCACCGCGACCTTCACCGCGACCCTCACCGACAACGTCAACACGCCGGTCAATCAGGCGGTGAACATCACCGTCGTCGCGCCTCCCGCGCAGGTCACCGGCCTGACGGCGGCGGCGGGCACGTCGCACGTCCAGCTGAACTGGACGGCGGTCGGCGGCGCGACCTCGTACAACGTCAAGCGCTCGACCTCCAGCGGTACCGAGGCGACGATCGCGTCGCCCGCGACCAACAGCTATGACGACACCACCGCCGTCGACGGCACGCCGTACTTCTACGTCGTCAGCGCCGTCGGTGCCGGCGGCGAAGGCGCGAATTCGTCCGAAGTGACGGCCACGCCGATCGCGGCGCCGACGGGACTCGTCGCCACCCCCGGCAACAATCACGTGCAACTGTCGTGGACCGCGGTCACCGGCGCGACCGGCTATGACGTCCAGCGCTCGACCACCAGCGGTTCCGGCTACGCCTCGATCGCCACGCCGGGCACGAACAGCCACGACGACCTGACCGCCTTCAACGGCGTGACTTACTACTACATCGTCAAGGCGACGAACGCGAACGGCCTCAGCCTCGCCAGCAGCGAAGTGAGCGCCACGCCGAATCCGCCGGGCAAGATCGTCATCAGCCAGGTCTACGGCGGTGGCGGCAACGCCGGATCGGTCTTCAAGAACGACTTCATCGAGCTCTTCAACTCGGGCGGGACGGCGGTTTCTGTCGCCGGCTGGTCGGTTCAGTACGCGGCGGCGACCGGCACGACGTGGCAGGTCACGAACCTCAGCGGTTCGATCGGACCGGGCCAGTACTACCTCGTGCAGGAAGCGGTCGGCGCGGGCGGAACGACGAATCTGCCGACGCCGGACGCGACCGGCGCGATTCCGATGGCTGCCGCGGCCGGCAAGGTTGCCCTCGTCAATGTCACGACAGCGCAGACCGGCGCATGTCCGGCAGGCGCGCAGATCATCGACTTCGTCGGCTTCGGAGCCACCGCGAACTGTTTCGAAGGCGCCGGCCCGACACCGGCACCCTCCAACACGAACTCCGTGTTCCGCGCCGCCGGCGGCTGCCAGGACACGAACGTCAACAGCGCCGATTTCACGGCAGCCGCCGCGGCTCCGCGCAATACGGCGTCGGCGCTGCACAACTGCTTCGTCAACAACCCGCCGGCGATCACGCCTCCGGCCAACCCGATCACCACCGTCGCGCAGGACGCGGCGCCGTTCACCGTCGGCCTCACCGGTTCCGACGACAACAACGTCTTCAACTGGTCGGCCGCGCCCGGCGCCGGCGTCCAGTCGGTCAACGTGACGGGCGGTCAGGGAACGGCGAACGTCACCTACACCGTCACGCTGGTCGCCGGCTTCAACGGCGACGCGCAGTTCACGGCGACCCTGACCGACAACGTCAACCCGCCGGTCAACCAGCTGGTCCACATCACGGTCACCGCCACCCCCCCGCCCGCCGCGCCGACCGGACTGATTGCGACCGCCGGCGACTCGCACGTCCAGCTGAACTGGAACACGGTCAGCGGCGCGACGTCGTACAACGTCAAGCGCTCCACCACCTCGGGAGCCGAGACCACCATCGCCTCGCCGGGAACGAACAGCTACGACGACACCACCGCCGTCAACGGCACGACCTACTTCTACGTCGTCAGCGCGGTCGGACCGGGCGGCGAAGGGGCGAACTCCTCCGAAGTCTCCGCCACGCCGACCGCCGTCACGCCGGTGCCGACCGGGCTGCTCGCGGTCGTCAGCAACGGCAACGTCGCGCTCAGCTGGAACGTGGTCGGCTCGGCCACGTCGTACAACCTCAAGCGCTCGCTGACGCCGGGCGGTCCTTACTCCACCATCAATTCGCCGGCCGGGACGTCGTACAACGACAGCGCCGTGACGAACGGCACGCGCTACTACTACGTCGTCAGCGCCGTCGCGCCGGTCACGGGCGAGAGCGCGAATTCGGCGGAGCGCCACGCCAAGCCTGACTTCCCCGAGGCTCTTGGAATCGACATCAGCCAGGTGTACGGCGCGGGCGGCAACACCGGCGCGGTCTACACCAACGACTTCATCGAGCTCTTCAACCGCGGCAATTCCGTCGTCGACCTGAACGGCTGGAGCGTGCAGTACAGCTCCGCCGCCGGAACGACCTGGACGCCGACCGCGCTCAGCGGAACGATCGCGCCGGGACAGCATTACCTGGTCGGCGAAGGGGCCGGCGCAGGCGGCACCACTCCGCTGCCGGCCACCGACGCCAGCGGCGGCATTGCCATGAGCGGCACGGCGGGCAAAGTCGCGCTCTCCTCGTCGAGCTCCGCGCTCACCGGCGGCTGCCCGACGGGACTCGTCGACTTCGTCGGCTACGGCAGCACGGCCAGCTGCTTCGAAGGCAGCGGCCCGACGCCGAACCCGAGCAGCAACGCGAATTCGTTGAATCGCCCGAGCAACGGCTGCGTCGACACCAACAACAACGCCGCCGACTTCACCAACGCGGCCGCGAATCCCCGCAACACCCCGGCCGCCGCGACACCGTGCACGATCACCGCGATCGGCTACGCCAGCCCGAGCGCCGTCGCGTCCGGATCGACCGTCACCCTGCGCGTCGAGCTTCCGCCGGCGACCACCGGCGGCTCGGTCACCGCGGACCTCACCTCCATCGGCGGCGGCCCGGCGCAGACGCTGTTCGACAACGCGACGAACGGCGACGTCACCGCGGGTGACAACATCTTCACGATCAGCGGGACCGCCACCGGAAGCTCCGGCGTGAAGTCGCTGCCGGTCTCCGCGTCGAACTCGCTGGCACAGACCGCGAACACCTCGATCCTCCTCACCATCACCCCGCCGCTCGAAACGATCGCGGCGGTGAAGGTCGACACCACTCCGGCCGACACCGTGCCCGATCGCCTCGGTCAGGCGGTGCTCGTCCGCGGCGTCGTCACCTCGGTCGACTTCCGCGGCGGCGCCGGCATCGAGTACTACATCCAGGACACCACAGGCGGCATCGACGTCTTCAACACGTCCGACCTCGGTCCGGCACTCGCTCTCGGCACGAACGTCGAGGTCTCCGGCACGCTGACTCAGTTCAACGGCCTCACGGAGATGACGCCGACCTCCATCACCATCCTCCCCAGCGGCACGCTGCCTCCCGTCACTCCGCAGGTCGTCACCCTCTCGCAGCTCGCCGACGGCGCCGGCGAATCGCTGGAAGGAAAGCTCGTCCGCATCAATGACGTCACGCTGTCCGCGCCTCCGGCGACCTGGGGCGCCAACACGAACTACGTCGCCACCGACGTGAGCGGCAGCGGCACGATCCGCATCGACGGCGACACCGACATCGACGGCACCACCGCTCCGGCCGGCGTCTTCTCCATCATCGGGCTCGTCGGGCAGAGCGACGTGTCGAATCCGTTCGACTGCTGCTACCAGCTCCTGCCGCGCAGCACCGCCGACATCATCCCGCGCACCTCCCCCACCGGCACCGGCGCGGCGAATCCGCCCAGCGTCCCGCCGGGCGGCACCACGCTCCTCACCGTCACCGTGACGATGGGACAGAACCCGCCGAGCACCGGCATCAGCGTCGTCGCTGACCTCAGCCTCATCGGCCTCTCCGCATCGCAGGCCTTCCTCGACGACGGCCTCAATGGCGACGTCGCGCCGGGCGATCAGATCTACTCGTACAACGCGACGGTCAACGGCGCAACGCCGCTCGGGCCGAAATCGCTGCCGTTCCAGATCTCCGACGCGGAAGCACGCAGCGGCTCGGGCACGATCCCGCTGAACATCCAGTCGGCCTCCGCGCCTCCGACGCCGCTGAATCTCGTTGCCACGCCGGGCAACGGCCAGGTCGGCCTGACGTGGGACCCGAGCATCGGCGCGAGCGGCTACAACGTCAAACGCTCCACCGTCAACGGCGGTCCGTACACGACCATCGCTCCGAACATCGGAACGAACAGCTACACCGACACCACCGTCACGAACAGCGTCCACTACTACTACGTCGTCTCCGCGCTGAGCGGCGCGAACGAGAGCGGCGACTCGGCGCAGGCCGACGCCATCCCGAGCGCACCGCCGCCGAGCGGCCCGCTGGCCAAGGTTTACTTCGTCGACATCGGCCAGGGCGCCTCGACCCTCATCGTCTCGCCGACCGGCAAGTCGATGCTGATCGACGGCGGACCGGGCGGATCGGGTACGACCGAGCTCACCTCCACGCTCAACACCGCGCTCGGACCGTCGGGCAAGATCGACTACCTCGTGCTGACGCACTACCACGTCGATCACGACGCCGGCCTGACCGACATCATCAACGCCAACCGCGTCTCGCCGACCGCCATCGCTTACGACAACGGCGACGGCGCCAACGTCGTCCCGCCGGTGCCGACCAACAGCACCGGCACGGCGTACACCTCGTACAAGAACGCGTTGTCGGCGCACTCGATCTCCCGCCAGGTGGCAACGCCGGGCACGACGATCGACCTCGGCGGCGGCGTCCGCGCGACCTTCATGGCCGCGGGCGGCGTGCTCTCCAGCGGCGGCCATGTCTGGGTCTCCGGCACCGACCTCAACTCCACCTCGGTCTCCACCCTGATCGAGTTCAACAACTTCGACTTCCTCATCTCCGGCGATCTCACCGGCGGCGGCCAGACCACCACGGCCAAGACGCCGGACGTCGAGACCTTCGTCGCGCAGATGACGGGCGACGTCGACTTCGTGCAGCTCGACCACCACGGCTCGACCACCGCCAACGGCCGCCGCTTCCTCAGCCAGCTGAAGGCCGAAGGCTCGCTGGCGTCGGTCGGCGCGACGAACACGTTCGGTCATCCGAACCGCGAGACCGCCAACAAGTACCTCAACATCCCGGTCACCAGCGGCAACACGTACGGTGGTGAGACGCTCCCCACTCCGGGCAACGGTCCGGTCTTCTATCAGACTGATCCGAGCCCGGCGACCGACAACCGCACCACCGTGCAGGGCTACTCCGGCGCCGATCAGGCGCACGCGGGCCTCGGCACGATCCTGCTCAAGACCGACGGCACCGTCAGCTTCACCATGGAGAGCCTCGACGACGCCGGCGTGCGCATCTCGCCCTCCGCGCACGTCTACGCGCTCGATCCGACGGCCGGCGGCCTGGCCACCGACTTCCCGCCGACCGTCATTCCGATGGTCACGCCGGTCGTCCCGACGGCGGCCGACACCGTCACCGTCACCGCGCTGGTAAACGACAACCAGCCGATCACCAGCGTCACCCTCAACTACTCCCTGAACGGCGCCGCGCAGGCGCCGGTCACCATGCCGCCGACCGTCGGCAGTGAATACGCCACGACCATCCCGCCGCAGCCGAACGGCACGCGCGTCGACTACACCATCACCGCCGTGGCCAACGGACTGACCACGAACTACTCCGGCGGCTACTTCTCCGGCACGACGACGATCGCCACCCTCCGTTCGATGACCGCGCTCGGCGAGCCGACCTATCTCGACTACGCCGCGCGCATCTCCGGCCTCGTCACCTCGGGCACGGGCAACTTCTCGAGCACGAACAACGACGACTACATCGACGACGGCACCGGCGCGCTGAACATCTCCCGCACCGTCGAGCCGACCTCGCCGGCCACGCAGCCGACGAGCACCGGCAACACCTACAACGTCGCCGGCTTCATCAACCAGCTCACCGGCCGTCTCCGCCTCGACGTCACGCCGCCGTTCGACGGCGTCGACAAACCGTGGGCGACCTCGACAGGCTCGTTCAACGGATACTCGATCACCCCAACCGGCTCGGGCGCGGTCACGCCGCTGGCGAAGACCATCGCCCAGATCAACGCCGACGGCGAAGGGCACGAAGCGAAGCTCGTCACCATCGCCAACTGTCACGTCGTCAGCGGCACCATCCCCGGCTCCGGCGGCGTCGATTCATTCCTCGTGATCAACGACGGCACCGGCTCGATCGAGATGAAGATCGACGGCGACAGCGACATCTTCGGCCTCGGCACGCTCCCGGCGACCTTCACCGTCACCGGCATCGTGCAGCAGGATGATTTCCTCCGTCCGTTCAGCACGCGCTACGACATCGCGCCGCGCGATCGCACCGACCTCGGCGCCGCCGCCGGCGGCCCGTCGCTCATCACCATCGCCGAGGCGCGTGAAGACATCGATCCGACCACCAATACCTCGCCTGATGACTACGTTCCGGATCGTCTCGGACAATCCGTCAAGATCCGCGGCGTCGTCACCTCCGTCGACTTCCGCGGCGCGTCCGGCACCGAGATCTACATCCAGGATCCGACCGGCGGCGTCGACATCTTCTCCACGTCGATCAACACCGTCTTCAACATCGGCGACAACCTCGAAGTCACCGGTACCGTCTCGCAGTTCAACGGTCTCACCGAGATCGCGCCGCCGTCGGCCA
>Ga0105245_10001051_pt1 | contig 24993 bp, 23 predicted proteins | sample KBSM54metaG_FD_81523 | JGI IMG/M metagenome (GOLD analysis project Ga0105245, IMG submission 81523) | Miscanthus rhizosphere microbial communities from Kellogg Biological Station, Michigan, USA - KBS M5-4 metaG | ecosystem: Host-associated > Plants > Roots > Rhizosphere > Soil | place...
GCCACGCTGAGAGCCGCGTCGTCCCAGGCGAAGCCGTCGTCCGCCGTCGTGCTCGGGACGGAGACGACGGTCAGGGCGAGCCTGTCCGACCCGCGCAGACCGCTTCGGTCGTCCGCCGCGAAAGGCCGGCGGTAGTCGCCGAGGCCGTACTCGCGATTCAGCTCCGCGCTCCGCGCGCTCAGTGCAACGAGCCAGTTCGGGCCGGTGACGGGCGCTTCTGCCTCGATCGCGCCGGGGCCACGCGCCTCGGCGCGGTCGTCCGGGGCTGCCTGAGCGGTGCCAACCGCCGCGAACGCGACATAGACGGCTCCGAGGGCTCCTATCCACCGCAGGTTGTTGATCATCGGGCTCCCCTTTCACGAGGATTGCGGGTGCCCGTCGAACGTAGGACGGCGAGTTCCGCGGCACATCGGCGCGAGCGCCGGGATCGCATCGGCCCGGCCACGGGATCGATGCCCGTGCCAGCACGTATTGCCTTCGCTCGTGACGAGGCGAACAATGGCCTCATGCGCGGACTCCGCATCGCCGCCTGGGCGGTCGCGATGGCGACCTGCCTGTTCATCACCCTCGGCGCGTTCGGCGTCGCGGACGCGTTCACCGATGTTCCGGCCGCCTACGTCCCGCTCGTCATCGTCGCGTTCCTCGCGCCGACGACGGTCGGCCTGGTGATCGCGATCCACCAGCCGCGCAACAGGATCGCGTGGATTCTGCTCCTGGGCGCGCTCGGGCCGACGCTCCAGCTGCCGCTCGCGGTTCTCCTCGGCCGGGGCTGGGCGCTCGAGCTCGACCGGGCCCTCTGGCCGATCCTCTACGCGTGGCCGATCGCCGTGGCGTTCGTCTTCCCGAACGGAAAGCTGCTCTCGCCGAGGTGGCGGTGGGTCGCCCTCGGCGCCGCAGTCAGCTTCGGCGGGTTCATCGCGGTCGCACTCTTCGACCCCGCTGCGTTCTACGGCGACGACGCCGCGGTTCCGAATCCGATGGAGGACAACGCGGTCGCGGGAGTGCTCGGGGGCGTCTACGAGTGGTTGTCGCTCCCGCTCCTGCTCGGCATGCTCGGCAGCCTCGTCGCAGGCGCGGTCGCGATCCGGATCCGGCTTCAACGCTCGGTCGGGATCGAGCGGCTGCAGACGATGTGGCTCGCGTGGTCTGCCACGCTCGTCCCGGTCACGCTTCTCCTCTGCATCTCCTCGGGGCTCCTCGGTCTGGCGCTCGGGGTCACGATCGCCGACGTCATCGTCTTTCCGCTCCTGATGCTGATCGACATCGCGGTCGCGGCGTCCGTCGGGATCGCGGTCGGCCGCTACCGGCTGTACGCGATCGAGCGTCTCGTGAACCGGACGCTGGTCTACGCGGTCCTGACCGCGCTCCTCGTCTCCGTCTTCGCGGGGCTTACGATCGCGCTCGGCGTGCTCGTCGGTGGGGGCTCGGAGTGGATCACGGCCGTGACGACCCTCGTCGTGGCGGTCGGGTTCCTCCCCCTTCGCCGGCGGATCCAGGACATCGTCGACCGGCGGTTCAGTCGCGCGCGCTACAACGGCGTCCGCCGCGTGCGAACGTTCGAGGACGAGGTCCGCGAGGGCCGGCGGGCGCCCGAGGAGATCGGCGCCGTGCTGGCGGAGGCGCTCGGCGACCCGAGCGCCGATCTCCGCTTCTGGCTTCCGGCGACGGAGGCGTTCGCGGAGGCGTCGGGGGATCTCGCGAACCTGCCCGACGACGCCCGCGCGCGAACGGCAATCGGGCGGGACGGCGCCCGGACGGCCGTCCTCCTCCACGATCCGTCGCTCCTCCATCGTCGCGACCTGCTGAACGGCGTCCTCTCGGCCGCGACGCTGTCGATCGAGATGGCCCGTCTCCGGGTCGAGCTCCGCCTGCAGCTGGCCGAGGTCGAGGCCTCGCGGGCGCGCATCGTCGAGGCGGGCTATGAGGAGCGCCGCCGGCTCGAGCGCGACCTCCACGACGGCGCGCAGCAGCGGCTCGTCTCTCTGGGCGTCCAGGTGCGGCGACTGCAGCGAGGGCTCCCGCGCGGCGCGGCCGTGCTCTCCCCCGCGCTCGACCGTGTCGTCGACGAGATCGGCGGCGCGATCGGAGATCTGCGGCAGATCGCCGCGGGCGTGCGACCCGCGCGGCTCGACGACGGCCTCTCGGCAGCGCTCGCCGACCTCGCCAGGAGCGCGCCGATCCCCGTCGACGTGGAGGTGCCCAACGAGCGAGTCCAGGCGAGCGTCGAGGCGGCGGCGTACTTCGTCGCATGCGAGGCGCTGACGAACGCCGTCCGCTACGCATCCGCGTCGCGCGTGTCCATGCGCGCCGTCCGGGAGAACGGCACGCTCCTGGTCTCGATCACCGACGACGGTATCGGCGGGGCGGTCGTCCGGCGCGGCTCGGGCCTCGCGGGCCTGCAGGATCGCGTGGCAGCCCACGGCGGGTCGCTCGCCGTCCTCAGCCCTCGGGGCCGAGGGACACGCGTGGAGGTGGCGATCCCGTGCGAATCGTGATCGCCGACGACACCGTGCTCCTCCGCGAGGGGGTTGCGGGACTGCTCGAGGATGCCGGTCACACGGTCGTCGCCCGCGTCGGAGACGCCGAGGCGCTCGTGTCCGTCGTCGCCGAGCACGAGCCGGACCTCGCGATCGTCGACGTCCGGATGCCGCCGACGTACGAGGACGAGGGCATGCGCGCGGCCGCCGAGATCCGGCAGCGGCACCCGGAGACGGCCGTCCTCGTGCTCTCGCAGCACGTCGAGTCGAACCACGCGGTCGAGCTCGTCGGCTCGGGCGGCGGCTTCGGCTACCTCCTGAAGGACCGCATCCTGGACGTCGACGAGTTCCTCGAGGCGGCAGCGCGTGTGAGCAGCGGCGGCAGCGCGCTCGACCCGGAGGTCGTCAAGCAGCTCCTCGTCCCCCAGACCGGCGACGACACGCTCGACCAGCTGACGCCGCGCGAGCGCGAGGTGCTCGGGCTGATGGCGGAGGGCCGCACGAACGCGGGGATCGCGAAGCAGCTCTGGCTGACGGAGCGAACCGTCGAGACGCACGTGAGCGCGATCCTCGGCAAGCTCGACGTGAGCGGCGTCGATGGGCACCGCCGCGTCCTCGCGGTGCTCGCGTACCTTCGCTCCGCTGCGTAGAGGCTTGATGCGAAATGGGCGCTCCGTGCACGAATTTCGCATCAAGCCTCAAGCTCAGGCGTGCTCGACGCCGACGTAGTTCTCGGCGAGCGACCTCGCCGCCGCGGGCGAGGTGCGGAGGTAGCGGAGCTGGGACTGCTGGAGCCGCAGGGTGAACTCGTCGGAGTTCGGCGCGCGGTGGAGCATCGTCGTCATCCACCAGGAGAAGTGCTCCGCGCGCCAGACCCGCCGCAGGCACGTCTCGGAGTAGGCGTCGAGGAGACCGACGTGGCCGTCGCGGTACCAGGCGACGAGCGCCTCCGCGAGCGCCGCAACGTCACGCACGGCGAGGTTCAGGCCCTTCGCTCCGGTCGGCGGCACGATGTGGGCGGCGTCACCCGCGAGATAGAGCCGCCCCCACTGCATCGGCTCGGTGACGAAGCTTCGCATCGGCGTGACGCCCTTCTCGAGGATCGGCCCCTCGTGGAGCGTCCAGCCGTCCACGCCGAGCCGACTCTGGAGCTCGTCCCAGATCCGCTCGTCCGGCCAGAGGTCGAGATCCTCGTCGGGCGCGCATTGCAGGTAGAGGCGTGAGAGCTCGGGCGAGCGCATGCTCAGGAGCGCGAACCCCCGCTCGGTGTGCGCGTAGACCAGCTCGTCGTGAGACGGCGCGACGGCCGCGATGATCCCGAGCCAGCCGTAGGGGTAGTCGCGCCCGAAGGTGCGGAGGACGTCCGCGGGGATGCTCGGCCGCGAGACGCCGTGGAAGCCGTCACACCCCGCGACGAACTGGCACTCGAGCTCCTGCTCCGCCCCGTCGTGGACGTACCGCACGCGGGGTCGCTCGCTTTCGAGCTCGTGGAGCGAGACGTCCGAGACCTCGAAGTGGAGCGGGCGGCCACTCTCGAGGCGCGCCTCGATGAGATCCTTGACGACCTCCGTCTGGCCGTAGACCACGATCGTCTTGCCGACGAGCTCGTCGAACGCGATTCGGTGGCGCTCGGTGCCCGACTGCAGCTCGACGCCCGTGTGGACGAGGCCCTCGCGGCGCATCCGCCCGCCGACGCCCGCCTGCTCGTAGAGCTCGGCGACGTCGTGCTCCAGGACGCCCGCCCGGATCCGCGCCTCGACGTAGTCGCGGCTTCTGTTCTCCAGGACGACGGAGTCGATCCCGGCGACGTGGAGCAGCTGGGCCAGCGTCAGGCCGGCAGGCCCCGCTCCGACGATCGCGACCTGCGTCTTCGTCACGACCCACGCTCGAAGAGCGCCGCCTGGCCCTGGCCGACGCCGACGCACATCGTCGCGATGCCGTACCGCCCGCCGCGGCGACCGAGCTCGTGGAGCAGCGTCACGACGAGCCGCGCTCCGCTCATCCCGAGCGGGTGCCCGATCGCGATCGCGCCGCCGTTGACGTTGACACGCTCCTCGTCGATCCCGAGCTCGCGCACGACCGCGAGCGACTGCGAAGCGAACGCCTCGTTGAGCTCGACGAGATCGACGTCCTCGACCGCGACCCCGGTGCGGTCGAGCAGCTTGCGGACGGCCGGGATCGGCCCGACACCCATCACTGCGGGGTCGACGCCGGCGACGGCGGAGCCGACGAAGGCCCCGAGCGGCTCGACGCCGATCTCGCGCGCGCGCTCCTCGCTGGCGATGACGAGCGCGGCCGCGCCGTCGTTGATCCCGCTCGCATTGCCGGCCGTGACGGTGCCGTCCTTGCGGAAGGCGGGCCGCAGGGTGCTGAGCTTCTCGGCGGACGTGTCGGGCCGCGGGTGCTCGTCGCGCTCGAGCTCGCCGGCGGGGATCAGCTCGTCGGCGAAGCGGCCCGCCTCCTGCGCCGCTGCCCAGCGCTCCTGCGAGCGCAGCGCGAACGCGTCCTGATCCTCACGCGACACGTCCCAGCGCTCGGCGACGTTCTCGCCCGTCTCCCCCATCGATTCGCTCGAGAACCGCTCCTCGTAGCGCGGGTTGACGAAGCGCCAGCCGAGCGTCGTGTCGTAGATCGTGCGGTTGCCGCGCGCGAAGGGCGCGTCGGGCTTCGCCGTGACGAGCGGCGCGCGCGTCATCGACTCGACCCCACCGGCGACGAACAGGTCGCCGTCGCCCGCGATCACCGCGTGGCAGGCGCCGACGATCGCGGAGAGCCCGGAGGCGCAGAGCCGGTTGACGGTGACGCCCGCCACCGAGTCGGGCAGGCCTGCGAGCAGCGCGGCGAAGCGCGCGACGTTGCGGTTGTCCTCCCCCGCCTGGTTCGCACAGCCGAGCCAGAGATCCTCGATCTCCTCCGCAGGGACCCCGGCACGCTCGACGGCGGCGGCGACCGCAAGCGCCGCGAGGTCGTCGGGGCGCACCGCGGCAAGCCCGCCGCCGTACCGGCCGACGGGCGTCCGCACCGCGGAGAGGACGACCGCGCGGCTCACTGCGTCTCCTCGTCGACCACCCGCTGGGCGATCGCGAACGCGCCGTTCGCCGCCGGAACGCCGCAGTAGACCGCGCACTGGAGGAGCACCTCGCCGATCTCGTTCGGTGTGAGCCCGTTCACGAGCGCGGCGCGGACGTGCATCTCGAGCTCGTGCTCCCGCCCGCTCGCGACGAGAGCGGTGAGCGTGACGATGCTCCGCGTTCGCCGGTCGAGGCCGGGCCGCGACCAGATCTCGCCCCAGGCGTACCGCGTGATGAAGTCCTGGAAGTCCTCCGTGAACGGCGTCGTGCGCTCGATCGCGCGGTCGACGTGGGCATCGCCGAGCACCGCGCGACGCACCTCCATGCCGCGGGCGTGCTTCCCGTCACGTTCGTCGCTCACGAGCCTCCCTTCCGCCCTTGCGTCTCGGTGTCGTAGCGTGCCAGCGCGCGGTCGACGAGCGCGCCGGCGGAGCCCAGGTACGTGGTCGGGTCGAGGAGCGCGTCGACCTCGTCGGCCTCGAGCCCGGCGCGCGGGTCAGCAAGGAGCGCATCCCGGAACGATTGCGCCCCGGCCGCGGCGGCGACGAGCTCGTGCGCCGTGCCGCGCCCGAGCCGCTCCGCCAGTGCCGTGGCGACGCGCTCGGAGAGGACGAGCCCACCCGTCGCATCGAGGTTCTGACGCATCCTCGCCGCGTCCACGTCGAGGCCGGCGAGTGAGTCCGCGATCGCCGCGGAGGCTCCGCCCGCGAACATGAAGGCCCCGCAGAGTGCCTCCCACTCGGCATGCCACGCGCCCGCGGCCCGCTGGTGCTCCTGCACGAGGCTTGCCTGGAGCACGGAGGCATGCGCGGCGGCGAGCGCCGCGCACGAGCGGGTCAGCGTCGCCTGCACCGGGTTTCGCTTCTGCGGCATCGCCGACGAGCCGCCGCCCGCGGCCTCGCGCACCTCGGCGACCTCGGTCTGGGAGAGCTGGACGACGTCGAGCCCGATCTTCCCGCAGACGCCGGCGAGCGTTGCGAGCGCGGCGCCGAGGCCGGCGACGCGCACGCGGTTCGTGTGCCACGGCAGCGTCGGCACCGCCAGGCCGAGCTCGCCCGCGAGCGCCTCGACGGTACGCATGCCTTCGTCGCCGAGCGCGGAGAGCGTTCCGGCCGCTCCTCCGAGCTGCACGGCGAGCCCTGTCTCGGCGAGGTCGGCCAGACGCCGGCGAGCGTCGAGCAGCGCGACCAGCCAGCCGGCCGCCACGAGGCCGAACGTGGTCGGCACGGCCTGCTGCAGCAGCGTCCGGGCGGCCATCGGCGTCGAGCGGTGCTCGCGGGCGAGCGTTGCGCACGTCTCCGCAGCGGCGTCGGCATGGCTCAGCACGAGAGCGACCGCGTTGCGCGAGACGAGCATCGCCGCGGTGTCGAGCACGTCCTGGCTCGTTGCCCCGAGGTGGACGAAGCGCTCGTGCTCGTCGCCGACCCGGGCACGGAGGACGCGCACGAGCGGCTCGGCAGGGTTCCCGACGGCGCGGCCCTGGTCGAGCAGCTCGTCCCAGCTGTAGCCGTCCGCGTCTGCGCAGGCGGCGGCGATCGCCTCGGCGGAGGCGTCGGGGACGAGGCCCACCACCGCGCCGGCCGCCGCCAGCGCGCGTTCGGTCTCGAGCATCGCCAAGAGCCAGGACCTGCTGGACACCGCCTGGCGGAGATCGGCCGGGACGAACAGCGCCTCGAATGCCGTCACACCGCGAAGAATGTCGTGTGCGACGGCCCCTGGAGGCATATGTCGAATCGAAGACCCCCGTCCTCGGCCACCGCGACGAGCGTCTCGCGCTGCTCGGGACGCAGGCGCGAGAGCACCGGGTCCTCGGCGTTCGCCTCGGTCTCGTCCGGGAAGTAGAGGCGCGTGACCGCGTGCTTGAGCAGCCCGCGCGCGAAGACCGTGATTCCGATGTGGGGCGCCTGCAGGCCTCCCTCCGGCCACGGCACGCGACCGGGCTTGACCGTGACGATCTCGAAACGGCCGTCGTTCTCCGTACCGGAGCGCCCGAAGCCGAGGAAGCCGTCCTCCAGTGCAAGCTCGTCACGGTCGTCGGCCGGGTGGTGGTAACGCCCTGCGGCGTTCGCCTGCCAGGTCTCGATCATCCCGTCGGGCACGCCGTCACCGGCCGCGTCGGTGAGCCGTCCCCGGATACGGATCGCGCGGGGGTCGGAAGGGTCGACGACGTTCGGCGTGAGGATGTTCCGCAGAAGCCCGATCCGCAGGTACGGGCCTGCCGTCTGCGCGGGGGTGATGCCGAGCTCAGTCATCGTGCGGCTCCTCGAGCGGCGTCGCGTCCTTGCCGCCGACCACGATGTCCCAGCGGAAGCCGAGGGCCCATTCCGGCTCCGTGAGCCCGAGATCGAACATGGAGATCATCCGCTCGCGCGCCTTGGGATCGCGGACGGAGTTGAAGATCGGGTCGTACGGGAAGAGCGGGTCGCCGGGGAAGTACATCTGCGTGACGAGCCGCTCGGTCAGGGCACGGCCGAAGACCGAGAAGTGGATGTGGTTCGGGCGCCAGGCGTTCGTATGGTTCTTCCACGGGTACGCGCCCGGCTTGACCGTCACGAACCGGTAGCGGCCCTCGTCGTCGGTCAGGCAGCGGCCCGCGCCGCTGAAGTTCGGGTCGAGCGGCGCGTCGTGGTCGTCCACCTCGTGCGCGTAGCGGCCGGCCGCGTTCGCCTGCCAGATCTCGACGAGCTGCCCACGCAGCGGCTTGCCGTCGCTTCCGAGGACACGGCCGCTCAGGACCATCCGCTCGCCCAGGGGCTGGCCCGCGTGCTGGCGGGTCAGGTCGGCGTCGCGCGGGTCGACCGTGGACTCGCCGTAGGCCGGGCCGGTCAGCTCCGTCAGCGTGGACGGGATGATCACGAGCGGCTCCTTCGGAGCCCGCAGGCGCGTCCCGACGTAGTCGAAGTGGTCGTAGGGCGGGTCGAGGCCGGCGCGGTCTGCGTCGACCAGCTCCGGGAAGGGACGGACGTCAACCGACATGGCTTTCCTCCAGCGTGACGACGAACGGGGCGGTCGTGACGGCGGTGACGTCGTCGACCGTCGCGCCGTCGAGCAGCTCGGTCAGGCGCAGCTCGCCGTCGACGAGGCGGAAGACGCAGAGCTCGGTGACGACGACGTCGGCGGCTCCTGCGGCGGTCAGCGGGTACGTGCACTCGGCCACCACCTTCGGCTGACCGCGAGACGACGTCGCCGTCATCGTCACGATCACGCGGCGCGCGCCGACCACGAGGTCCATCGCGCCGCCGACGCCGAGCACGTCCTTGCCGGGAACGGCCCAGTTCGCGATGTCACCGGCGGCGCTCACCTCGAGCGCGCCGAGCACGGCGACGTCGACGTGGCCGCCGCGGATCATCGCGAAGCTCGAGGCGCTGTCGAAGTACGCGGCGCCTGGCAATGCCGTGATCGGCTGCTTCGCGGCGTCGATCAGGTCGGGGTCGAGGTCGCCGTCGTCCGGTCGTGGCCCGACGCCGAGGAGGCCGTTCTCCGTGTGGAGCACGACGCCCGAGTCGGGCCCGAGGAACTCCGGGATGAGGTTCGGGATACCGATCCCCAGGTTGACGACCTCGCCGGGGCAGAGCTCCTGCGCCGCCCTCGCCGCGATCCGGGCTTTCGGTTCGGGGCTCACGCCGCGGCGACCAGGTGATCGACGTAGAGGTGCGGCGTCACGACCGACTCCGGCTCGAGCTCCCCGACGTCGAGGATTTCCCCCGCCTCCGCGATGGTGACGCCGGCCGCGGTCGCCATGAGCGGGTTGAAGTTCCGCGCGGTGCGGCGGTACCAGAGGTTCCCGAGCGTGTCCGCCCGCGCGGCGTAGACGAGTGCGACGTCGGCGTGGATCGGCCCCTCGAGCACGTGGCGCACCCCGCCGATCACGCGCTCCTCCTTTCCCTCGGCGAGCTGCGTCCCCGCGCCGACGGGCGTGAAAAAGCCGCCGATGCCCGCGCCGCCGGCCCGGATCGCCTCCGCGAACGTGCCCTGCGGGACGAGCGTCGCCTCGATCTCGCCGGCGTTGACCGCCGCGACCGCCTCGGGGTTCGACGTGAAGTACGAGGAGATGCCGCGGCGGATCCGGCCCTGGCGCAGGAGCTTGCCGAGGCCGCGGCCGGGCTCGCCGATGTTGTTCGAGACGATGGTGAGGTCGCTCGCGTCCGACTCCTCGACGAGCGCGTCGATCAGCGTCAGAGGCGCGCCGACCAGCCCGAAGCCGCCGACCATGACCGTGTCGCCGCTCCTGATGGCGGAGACCGCCTCCGCGGCCGTTGTCAGCGTCGCCGTCATCGAGCCGATCGAGCCTCCTGACGATCCTAGAACGGGAACGGGTGCGAGCCCCGCTGCACGGTGATCCAGCGCGTCTCGGTGAACTCGTCGACGACCGCGGTGCCGCCGAAGCGGCCGAAGCCCGAGTCCTTGACGCCGCCGAACGGCATCTGCGGCTCGTCTCCAACCGGCTGGTCGTTGACGTGGACGATCCCTGCGTCGATCGCCTGCGCGAGCTCGAGCCCGCGGTCGGTGTCCGACGTGATGATTCCCGACGCGAGCCCGTACGCCGTGGCGTTGGCGCGCGCGACCGCTTCCTCGGCGGAGTCGACGACCTCGATCGCCGCCACCGGGCCGAACGTCTCCTCGTTCGCGAACTCCGAGTCGGGCGGAACGTCGGCGAGCAGCGTCGCCTGGAAGCACGGCCCCTCGGCGCTCCCGCCGGCGAGCACCTTCGCGCCGGCGCCCACGGCCGCCTCGACCCTGCTTTGCACGGTCGCGAGCGCGTCGGGGTTGATGAGCGGGCCGATGATCGTGTCGTGCTCCGCCGGGTCGCCAACCTTGAGACCGCTCGTCTTCTCCGCGAGCCGCGCGACGAACTCGTCCGCGATCGGCCGCTCGACGATGATCCGCCGGGCCGACATGCAGATCTGGCCCTGGTGGAGGAACGCGCCGAACGTCGTCGCGTTGACCGCGTACTCGAGGTCGGCGTCGGCCAGGACGATGAGCGGGTTGTAGCCGCCGAGCTCGAGCACGACGCGCTTGAGCCGGCGCCCTGCGGCCTCGGCGAGCTTGCGGCCCGTGGCCGTCGAGCCCGTGAAGTTCAGCCGGCGCACGTGCGGGCTCTCGATCAGCTCGTCGCCCACGGCCTGCGCCTCGCCCGGCGCGTGCGTCACGACGTTCAGCACGCCGGGCGGCAGCCCCGCCTCGGCGAAGACCTCGCCCCAGAGGAGCCCGCCGACCTGCGGCGACCACTCGGACGGCTTGAGCACCACCGCGTTTCCGAGAACGAGCGGCGCGGAGATCGAGCGTGCGGAGAGGATCAGCGCCGCGTTCCAGGGCGCGATCGCACCGACGACGCCGACGGGCCGCCTGATGCCCATCGAGAACGCGCCGGTGTCCGACGGGATCACCTCTCCGAGCGGCGCGTACGCAAGGGCCGCGGCCTGCCGGAAGAGCCCCGGGACGAAATGCATCTGGAACATGCCGAAGCCGAACGTGCAGCCGGTCTCCCGCGCGAGCATCGACACGACCTCGTCCTGGCGCGACTCGAGCACGTCGGCGGCCTTCAGGAAGATGCCCTGCCGCACCGCAGGCGGCGTCCTCGACCACGCGGGGAAGGCCTCGGCGGCCGCCTCGATCGCCCGCTTCGCGTCCGCGCCGCTCGCACTCGCGACGTCGGAGACGACCTGGCCGCTCCACGGGTCGCGGTTCTCGAACGTGCGGCCGTCCTCGGCCTCGACGAACGCGCCCCCGATGAAGAGCCTCGTGTCGATCCCCGTCTCGGTCTGGGTGCTCATCCCTGGTCTCCTTTCACGCCCCTCGCTCGACCCGACCGTCGTGCGCCGGCTCGGTGCCGACCGACGCAGTGTTCCATTCGTCAAGACACTAGTCTAGTATCCGGGACGTGCGAGAGGGATCCGGTGGCGTCGAGCGGTCGCCGCGACGGTGTGCGCCGGCGGGCCCCAGCACCGCCTTCGGGGGGTGCCGGTCGGCCTCGGTCGCGCGCCCGCCGGAGGCAAGATCATCCCTTCCGGCTCGGAGCCGGCGCGCGCGGAGGCACGTCGACGTGAGGGGGGTGCACCTGGCGAGACCCTGACGTGGCGTGACGCGGCCACGGCCGCGGGAATCGGCAAGACCACCTCTCGAGCGACCCAATTGGAGGGATCCATGCGATCGACGAAGACGATGATCGGCGGAGCGGCCGCGGGTGCATGCCTGCTGGCCTTGATGCTCGCCGGTTGGGCGACGGGCGCGCAGGCGCCGGTCGGGTCGGGCAAGGCATCGGCGAAGAAGTCGGTCTGCGGTCTGGGAACGGGCAAGAAGGCGACCGGCACGCCGATCAAGCTCGGCGGCATCGACATGCTCATCCCGGGCGTCGACTTCACGACCGTCGGCAAGGTCGCGAAGGCGTACTTCGACTGCGTCAACGACAACGGCGGCATCAAGGGCCGGCCGATCAAGTACATCCTCTACAACGAGCAGCTCAACCCGGCTCAGGAGGCGGCGCTCGCACGGAAGCTGATCCAGACCGACAAGGTCGTTGGAGTGGTCGGCAACACGAGCTTCGCCGAGTGCGGCACGAACTGGAAGTACTACAAGAGCAAGGGCTTCGTCGTGATCGGCGCCGGCGTCCAGGCGGAGTGCTACTCCACCCCGTCGTTCGCCGAGGTGAACGCAGGCCCGCGCTACAGCAACATCGGCGCGGCGCAGGCGCTCATCAAGGCGGGGATCAAGAAGCTCGCGATCGCGTCGCCCGACACGATCTCGGCCTACGCGGACGGCGGCGCGGCGCTCCTCGCCGAGAAGGCCGGCGTCGCGGTCAAGGTCTTCCCGACCCACCTGCCGGTCACCGACGCGACGTCGCAGCTGATCCAGATGTACCAGTTCGTCGGCGACGGCGGCGGGATCCTGCTCGACTTCACGCCCGATACGGCACCGGCGTTCATGAAGGCCGCCGAGGCGCAGGGCATCGTCGAGAAGGTCAAGTGGGGCTCCTCGACACCGATCGCGAACACGTTCATGTCGGGCCAGTTCTCGCCCAAGTGGGACGGGCATCTCTGGATCGACAACGAGTTCTCGAACGTCGACCCGTCCGTCGGGCCGGACTCGGCACTGATGTTCGCGGTCCTCAAGCGGTACGCGCCGAAGATCGCGCCGCAGGCGTTCGCGCAGATGGGCTACCTCGCGGGCAAGTTCGCGACGAGCGCCCTCCTGGGGATCAAGGGACCGGTGACGGCGAAGTCGTACAACGCGGCCGTCATCAACCTCAAGAACCAGAAGACGGACATCCTCTGCAAGCCGTACTACGTCGGGAAGCTGCCGTACCACATCCCGAACAACACGAACATCATCGTCGACTACAAGAACAAGGACGTCGTCGTGAAGAACGGGTGCACGGCGATCGCCGCGGTCGACAAGTCCGTCGCCCAGACGCGCGTCTGGGAGAAGAAGTTCAACCTCAACACGGGCAAGTAGGACAACGGACGCAATCGTGATGGCGATTCAGGGTGACCGGAGGCTCCGATGACCGGCCTGCTCGCGCTGAGCGTGTTCGGCGTCGACTGGCAGTTCCTCAAGCCGTTCATCGTGATCGGCCTGGCGTTCGGGGGCGTCTACGCGCTCTCCGGCGTCGGACTGGTCGTGCTGTACCGGGCCACGGGCGTGCTGAACCTCGCGTTCGGCGCGATCGGTGCCGCCGGCGCCCTGATCGCCTACTACCTGATCAACCACACGAGTTGCCCCGAGTGGCTCGCCTTCACGGTGTGCGTCATGGCGGGCGGGGTCGTCAACCTTGCGTACGGCATGGTGTTCGGCCCCGCCTTCGCACGGCGCGACCCGCTCGTCAAGATGATGGGAACGCTCGGGCTCGCGCTCATCCTGCTCGGGCTGATGGCCTGGCGCGCTCCTGCCGGCGGAGCGTTCGCGCGCTTCCTGCCGCTACCGAGCTCGGAGCACCGCTACGACATCCTCGGCACCTCGGTGAGCCTGACGCAGATCATCGCGATCGTGCTCGCCTTCGCGATCACCGCCGCCGCCAGCATCTTCCTGCGCGTCACGAAGCTCGGCACGGCGATGCGGGCGCTCGCCAACGACCGGGAGATCACTGCAACGCTGGGCGTGCCGGTACGCCGCGTCGAGGCGGCCGCGTGGTTCGGCTCCGGGCTCGCGTGCGGCGCTGCCGGCCTGCTCCTCCCGGACCTGCTCACGTCTCTCGACTACACGGCGCTGACGTTCCTCGTGATCGCCTCGCTCGCGGCCGCGCTGATCGGTCGGCTCCAATCGCTCTGGGCGACGCTGTTCGGCGGCCTCGCCGTCGGCCTCGCACAGTCCGTCGCCACCCCTTACGCCTCGATCTCCGCGTACCGCTCCGCGGCGCCGTTCGTGCTCGCGATCGCAGCGCTGCTCTTCTTGTCGCGGCACCGCGTCGTCACCGTCTCGCGGGCCGGGGCGTGACCGCGTGACGGCGGCACCGACCTCAGGCGACAGCGCCGCGTCCAGCCGCGAAGTTCCCCGCCTCGAGCGGGGGACGATCGTCCGCGCCGTCGTCATCGCCGCGCTGCTCGGCGTCGCGCTCTTCGGCGTGCCTGCAGTCGCGACCGCCGACTGGGTCACGACCGCGACGAGCGTCGCCATCTACGCGGTCGTGGCGCTCGGCTTCGGCATCCTCTACGGCCGCGTCGGGATGATCTCCCTCGGCCAGGTGGCGCTGCTGACCATCGGCTGCTGGGTCGGCGCGCGCTTTTCGTACGCGACGTCGCTGCCGTTTCCGCTCCTGCTGCTCCTCGCCGGGGCGATCACGTGCGGAATCGGCACGCTCGTGGGCCTTCCGGCGCTCCGGCTCTCCGGCCTCTACCTGGCGCTGATCACCCTGATGTTCGCCGGCGCCACCACCGTGGTGCTCGCGGTCACCGACTTCCCGAACGGGGGCGGCGGCTTCACGGGCCGGTCGGCGACGGGCGCGCTGACGACGAGCACGCCGCCGGTACGACGCCCGTCGTGGGCCGACGGAGACGTCGCGTTCTACCGCTACACGGTCGTCGTCTGCGCGCTCCTGTTCCTGCTCGCGCTCGTCCACGTCTCCGGAAAGCCGGGCCGTGCGTGGGCCGCGATTCGCGAGAGCGAGCCCGCGGCGCTCGCCGCCGGCGTCAACATCACACTCTTCAAGCTGTGGGCGTTCGCGCTCGCCTCGTTCGTGACCGGTGTGGCGGGCTGCCTGCTCGCGGCGCAGGTGGGCGTCCCACGGGCGATCACCTTCCAGACGCAGGACTCGCTGACGCTCGCGGCCACCGCCCTGATCGGCGGCATCTACAGCCTCTGGGGCGCGGTCGTGGCGGGCATCTTCCAGCAGGGGATCCCGTTCCTCTTCCAGGCGCAGTGGGGCATCGACCCGAACATCGTCCTCGTCATCTTCGGCGCGGGGCTCCTCCAGGTGCTCCTCACTGCGCCGGGCGGGCTCGCCGACCAGCTGCCCAAGGACCTCGCGCGGCTCTGGCGACTCGTCGTCTCCCGGGTGCGCGAGCAGGCCGACGCGGAGAAGAAGGCGCCGTGATCGAGGTCTCGGCTCTCACCGTTCGCTTCGCCGGCGTGACGCCGCTCGACGACGTCACGGTCGCCTTCCCGGGAGGAACGTGCGGGCTGATCGGGCCGAACGGCGCCGGCAAGACGACCTTCTTCAACGTCCTCTCCGGCTTCGTCCGCCCGGCCGGGGGCACCATCCGCTGCTTCGGCGAAGACCTGCTCGCGATGACGGACTTCAGGCGCGCGCGGTGGGGCCTCCGGCGAACCTTCCAGACCGAGCAGGCGATCGAGAAGCTCTCGGTCTTCGACAACGTCGCGATGATCCACGAGCACTCGTCCGCGAAGCGCGCGACGCGCAGGACCGACGTCCTCGCCGCGATCGAGCTCGTCGGGCTCGACGTCTCGCCCCGGGCGAGGGTCGGTGAGCTCAGCGCCGGCGCGCGCAGGCTCGTGGAGGTGGCGCGCGCTGTCGTCGGCAAGCCGCGCGTCGTCCTACTCGACGAGCCGGCGGCAGGACTCCCGCAGGCGGAGACGGATCACATGAGCAGGCTGATCCGGAGGATTCCCGAGCAGGTCGGCGCGCTCGTCGTCCTCGTCGACCACGACATGAGCCTCGTGCAGGCCTGCTGCGAGACGACGGCCGTGCTCGACTTCGGCAAGCTGATCGCCTCCGGCCCGACCGCCGAGGTCCTCCGCGACGAGAACGTCATCCGCGCCTACCTCGGCACGGAGGAGGTCGAGTGAGCACCCCTGACACCGTGGTGGTCGAGACTCCCGGCCTGCGACTCGAAGACCTGTCGGTCGAGCGTGGCGGCCGCGCCGTCGTTGCAGGCGTCTCCCTCGAGATCCCGCCGGGCCAGGTGACCGCGCTGCTCGGCGCCAACGGCGCCGGCAAGTCGTCGCTCGTCCTCGCCGTCGGCGGGCTGCTGCGCAAGAGTGGCGGCCGCGTGCTCGTGGGCGATCGCGAGCTCACGCGCCTGCGGCCCGAGCAGGTGCGCGCCGCGGGCGTCGCCGTCGTCCCGGAGGGCCGCCGACTCCTGCCGGCCCTGACCGTCGCCGACAATCTCCGCGTCGCCACCTACTCGCTCGGCGCCGCTCAGGCGAAAGCGGGCGTCGCCCACGCGCTCGAGCTGTTCCCCGAGCTCGAGAAGCGTTGGAACCACACGGCGCGGCTGCTCTCCGGCGGCGAGCAGCAGATGGTCGTGCTGGCGCAGGCGCTCGTCTCGCAGCCGCGGTTCGTGCTCGTCGACGAGCTCTCGCTCGGCCTCGCCCCGGTGGTGATCCAGCGGCTCGTGCCGGTGCTGCAGTCCGTGGCCACGAGCGGCGTCGGGGTCCTCCTGATCGAGCAGTTCGCCAACGTCGCTCTCGGGCTCGCGGAGACCGCGTACGTCCTCGAGCGTGGCCGGATCCACTACCACGGCACGGCGCAGCGGCTGAAGGACGAGCCCCAGCTGCTGCAGTCCGCCTACCTGCTGCGCGAGGTCGACTCCGGCGGCGACGCGCTCGAGACCGTCACGTAGGCGTGGCGGGCGCTGCGGGAACGCCTGCGACGGTGCCGACCGTCCGCGGGCCGGTCGCCGCGGCCGAGCTCGGGCGCACGCTCCCTCACGAGCACGTCCTCATCCTCCAGCCGGAGGGGCTCCAGAACTACGGCCACGTCTGGGGCGAGAGCTACTGGGACGAGGACGCCCGTGTCCGCGACGCGATCGAGAAGCTCCGTGCGGTGCGAGACGCCGGGTACCGGACGCTGGTCGACCCGACGGCGCCGGGGCTCGGGCGGTGCATCCCGCGCATCCAGCGCATCAGCGCGGAGGTCGACCTGAACATCGTCGTAGCGTCAGGTGTCTACGCGTTCGTCGAGCTTCCCAACTTCCTCCACTACCGCAGCGCCGAGGCGATCGCGGAGCTCTTCGTCCGCGAGCTCCGCGAGGGCATCGACGACACCGGCGTGCGGGCGGCGTTCATCAAGTGCGCCGTCGAGGAGCACGGGCCCGTCGGCGACATCCCCCGGATTCTCGACGCGGTGGCGATCGCTGCGATCGAGACAGGCGCTCCGGTGATGGTGCACACGAACGCTCGAGCGGCGACCGGGACGCTGGCGCTCGCCGAGCTCACGAGGCGAGGCGTCGAGCCGTCCCGCATCGTCGTGGCGCACGCCGGCGACAGCAACGACCTCGCGTACCTGCGGGCGATCGGCGACACGGGCGCGACGCTCGGCCTCGACCGCTTCAACATCCCCCACTTCAACCCGGACGACGACAGGATCCGGACGTTGCTCGCGCTGCTCGAGGAGGGATACGGCGACCGGATCCACCTCTCGCACGACGCCGCCTGCTTCATGGACTTCATGGTCGGAGACCCGAACTTCGCGAACGAGCGGCCCGACTATCTCCACCTCTCCACGACGATCCTGCCCGCGCTGCGTGAGCGCGGCGTCACCGAGGCGCAGATCGACGAGCTGACGATCGACAACCCGCGACGCTTCCTCGCACCGTCGTGACGGACGTCGCCCGGCTGAGCGTCACGGAGCTGTCGAGGTGCCTGCAGCGGCGCGAGGTCTCCGCCGGAGAAGTGACCGGCGCGTTGCTCGATCGGATCCGCGAGGTCGACGGCACGCACAGCCACGACGGTGACCCCGGCTCCATCAACGCCTGGGTGCGCGTCTACGAGGAGGACGCGCTCGCAGCCGCCGCGCTCGCGGACGAGCGCCTGAGCGAGGCGGCCGTGCGGCGGGACGGCCCGGCCCCGCCGTTGACGGGTGTGCCGATCGGGCTCAAGGACCTCTACGGCGTCGCGGGCAAGCCGGTGACCGCGTCGAGCACGTTGCTCGACGATGTGCCCGACGAGGACTGCGACGTCTGGAAGCGCCTGTCCGCCGCCGGGATGGTGCTCCTCGGTCACCTTCACACGCACGAGTTCGCCGCAGGCGGGACGACCGACCAGGTCGGAAGCCCGTGGGCGCTCGAGCGCTCGTCCGGAGGCTCGAGCGGCGGCTCGGCGGCCGCCCTCGCGGCACGGATGACCCCTGCCGCGACGGGCACCGACACCGCGGGCTCGCTGCGCATCCCCTCCGCGTGCTCCGGCACCTCGACGATCAAGCCCACCCGCGGGCTGGTCTCGCTCGCGGGCATCGTGCCGCTCGCGTGGAGCCTCGACCATCCCGGCCCGATGGCCCGCTCGCTCGCCGACTGCGCGATGCTGCTCGAGGCGATGGCCGGATCGGACCGGCGCCGTGCGGAGAGCTCCCTGCATGCCGCGCCTCTTCGCGGCGCGAAGCCTCTCGCCGGGGCCCGCCTCGCGGTCTCGCCGCGCCTGGGCTCCGTCGACCTCGACCCCGACGTCGCGTCCGGCCTCGACCACGCGCTCGATGCATGCCGCAGGCTCGGCGCCGCGATCGTCGATGCTCCCAACCCTGGACTGCCCGACGCCGTAGGCGAGGACTTCGTCGACGTGCTGACGACGGAGATGCTCGTCTACCACCGCCGCTTCGACGCCCGCCGCGAGGAGTACCGGCCCTCGCTGCGCGAGTGGGTCGAGACGGGCGAGCGCCGGGCGATGTCCGCCGAGGACTACGTCGCCGCCCAGCGCCGGAGGCTGGAGACGTCCGGCGGGTGGGCCGACTGGCTCGCGGAGCACCGCATCGACGCGGTGCTCGAGCCGACGATCCCCGTCGTCGCTCCCTTGCGCGGGGACGGTTACGACCACGCGGGAACGGACTACGCGCTCATCTCGCTGACGCACCTCTGGGATTGGACGGGCTTCCCGGTCGCGGCGCTGCCGGCGGGCGTGGGCTCCGAGAGCGGCCTCCCGGTCGGCGTCTCGCTCGTGGGGCCCGCGGCACGGGACATGCAGCTGCTCGCGCTCGGTGCTGCACTCCAGGAGGAGCTCGGCGTCCCCGAGCCGCCGCCACTCTAGGGCACCAGCACCGCGCGGCCGGTGACCTCGCCCTCGCGGAGCTTGTCGAGCACTTCGTTGATGGCCTCCAGCGGGTGCGTCTCCGACTTCAGCACGATCCGTCCCGCCGCGTGGAGTTGGAGCAGCTCCCACAGGTCGATCCACGTGCCGACGAGATTGCCGACCACGGCGTGCTCGTTCACGACGAGCGCCGGTGACGGGATCGAGATCGTGCCGCCGTAGCCGATCACGGAGTACGTCCCGCCGCGGGCCAGCATCGCGGCCGAGCCCGCGTGCGTCTCGTCCGTGCCGACGAAGTCGAAGACGAGGTCGGCGCCGCCGCCGCCGGTGAGGTCGCGCACGGCATCGACCGCGTCCTGCCCGTCGATCGCCTCGGACGCCCCGAGCTCCGTCGCGAGCCGCCGTCGCCGCTCGTCGGTGTCGATCGCGATGACCGAGCTCGAGCCCAGCTCGCGGACGAGCTGGAGTGCGATGTGCCCGACGCCGCCGACGCCGATCACGACGGCAGTCGAGCCGGGGACGGCGAGGTGCGCGAGCCGCCGGACGGCGTGGTAGGCGGTGAGCCCGGCGTCCGCGTGCGGCGCCACCTCGACCGGCTCGACGCCCGCGGGGAGCGGAACGAGCGACCGCTCCGAGACGAGCACGTAGTCCGCAAAGCCGCCGTCGACCGACAGTCCGGTGAACTGGTGGCGCACGCAGTGCATGTCGTTCCCACGCCGGCAGGCGACGCACAGGCCGCAGCTGTACGGCGGGTAGACGAGCACCGCGTCGCCCGGTGCCACGGTCGTCACCCCGGTCCCGACGGCCTCGACCCAGCCGGCGTTCTCGTGGCCGAGGACGAGCGGAAGCGTCACGCCCGCCGGCTCCATCAGGCCCTCGATCGCGTGCAGGTCGGTGGCACACACGCCCGCGCCGCCGACACGCACGAGGACGTCGCTCACGCCGGAGACCTCGGGCACGGGCCGCTCGACCAGCTCCAGCGGCTCGTGGTATGCGCGCATCAGCGCAGCCTTCACGGCGCGAAGCTCTCGTCGGGCTCGACGACGACCTCGAGCAGCAGAGGCTCGTCACGGCTCGCAAGGCCCGGAACGACCTCGTCGAGTGCCGAGAGCAGCTCGCCGTGCTCGCGCACCGTGCGCGCCGGGCACCCGAACGCCCGCGCGAGGCCGGCGACGTCCACCCCGAAGGCGGGCCAGGGAGCAGTGCCCCCGTGCTGCTCGGAAAGCCGGTCCATCACGGCGTACCCGCCGTTCGAGAGGATCACGAAGAGCGCCCCGGCGCTGTAGTGCGCCGCACTCCAGAGCGACTGGATCGAGTAGAGCGACGAGCCGTCGCCGACGAACGCGACCACCGGACGGTCGGGGCACGCCATGCGGATGCCCGTCGCGGCCGGAAGCGCGAAGCCGAGGCCCCCCATTGCGGGGCTGAGCATGCCGAGCGGCTGCCGCGCCGGTAGGCGCGCGAGCAGCTCCGGACGGTTGGACGGCGACTCCTCGAAGACGATCGCGTCGTCCGCGAGCCGCTCGGCGACCGCAGTGAAGACGTGCCCGGCGCGGAGCGGCGCGCCGCGCGCCGGCGGCTCCGGCGGCTCGGGGCGCGCGAACGGATCCGGCGGCCCAGCCTCTCGTGCAGACACGGCGCCCGCGAGCGCCGAGCAGACCCTCTCAGGGGAGGCGAGGACCGCGAGGTCGGCGGTGCTGCGATGCACCTCCGCCGGGTCCTGGCTGATCACGACGACCGTCGTCCCGGGCTCGACGAACGGCCCCGGCGAGAAGGCGTACTGCCGAAACGCCGGCGCGCCGACGGCGACCACGAGGTCGTACGGCGCGAGCGCCTGGCGGAGGCGCGACCGGTCGGCCCCGAGGTGGCCGGCGAACAGCCCGTGATCCTGCGGGAACCCCGCGCGGCCGCTGAACGACTCCTGCCAGACGGGGCACGACAGACGCTCCGCGAGCGCGACCACGGCCGCCCACGCGTCCTCGTCATCGACCCCCGCACCCGCGACGACCGCCGGACGCGCCGCGCCGTCGACGAGCTCCACGAGTTGTGCGACGACGGCGGGGTCGGCCCCCCGGGCGCGCACCACCTGTCGCGGCGCTGCCTGCTCCTCCGCGGGCGTCGCCTCGGCGGCCCAGTCGTCCATCGGCACGATGACGAGTGCGGGGCCGCGCCCCGTGACGGCCTCGTGGTAGGCCCGCGCGATCGACGCCGGGACGCTCTGCGCCTGCAGCGGCTGATCGACCCAGACCGGGTAGTCGCCGGCGAGCCCCTGCAGCCGCCCCGCGAGGAACGGCTCGGAGGCGATGTGGCGCCTGTCCTGCTGCCCGACGAGGATCACGAGCGGCACGCGATTGACCCGCGCCGTGGCGATCGCGCTGACCGCGTTGCCGAGACCGGGGGTCGTGTGGAGGATCGCGAGCGCGGGCTCACGGCGGCCCAGCGCGAACCCCGTGGCCATCCCGACGACCGAGCTCTCGTGGAGCCCGAGCACGAACCGTAAGTCGCCCGGCAGGTCGGAGAGCAGCTCGATCTCGGTCGAGCCCGGATTGGCGAAGAGCGTCGTGAGACCGTGCCCCCGGAGGACGTCGAAGGCGGCGTCACGCACGGTCGGCGGCACGATGGCCACCCTACTGCAGCAAGACGGGCGAGGCTGAAGCCACGCCCGGGGGCGCGCACCATGACCGGGGCGTAGCTTTGCGCGAGCGCGAGCGCGAGCGCGAACCAGAACCGGGGCGTGGCGTCAGCCTCGCCCCTCTTGGTTGCGATCTCACCGATCGAGCGGCTCGCCGCGGAGCCAGGCGGCGCCGCTTTCGTAGAGGTCGTCCACCTCGGTGCCCTGCAGGCCTGGCATGTCGGGCTTGACGTCGTAGCCGACCCGGGTCTGCAGGTAGGCGAGGTGACGGTAGCCCTCCGGGAAGCGGGCGAGCAGCTCTCGGTCGAGCTCGAGGCGCGCGGCGGGGTCGACCGGGTCCATGCGGTCGAGCTCGTAGATCGGCTGGCGCAGGACGAGCCCCCAGCGGCTGTCCCTCTTCTCGAGGAAGTCGTAGAAGCGGCCGCTGCACGTGACGTCGACCTCGACCCCGTCGACCACCGCGCGCTGGTGGATCTCCATCTTCACCTGCGAGATCGCCCGATCCCCGGCGACGTCCGCGGACTGGCCGCCGAGGACGTGGTGGATCCGGACGCCCTTCTCCCAGCCGGCCCTGCTCATCGCGATGAACTCGTCGGCCGTCCCCTGCGTCCAGGTCGCCATCATGCGGCCGTCGTCGTGCCAGACCGTACGGAACCGCTCCCAGTCGCCCGCGTCGCGCCAGACGACCCAGCGCTCGACCAGCTCGCGGATCTCGAGCCGGTCGCGCAGCTCGTCGTTCACGAGCTCACACCTGCGCCGTCCGCCAGCTGTCGGGCCGGTACGTGCTGCGCACGGTCTCGACGTACGGCACGGGGCTGACGACCGCCCGGATCTCCACCTGGACGTGCGGCTCGACCGTCGGCTTGCGGGTTCCGCCGTCCTCCTCGCCCCAGACGAAGGTGACCTCGGTCCCGGGCTCGGCATGCTCCTCGTCGAGGACGGCGAGCGTCAGCACCTTGCCCTCGTTGGCGCTGTAGCCGACCCAGGTCGAGACCCCCACAGTCTCGCCGTCGACCGTGACCCGGTCGTACGGGTGCATCGAGTACACGGCGGAGGGCCAGTCGACGAACTTGGCCCGGTCTGTCTTCTGGAGCATCGTGCCGACGGTGCGCATGACGTCCTCGTCGTCGAGTGCGAGCGTGACCTTGTGGCGATGCCCGCCGTCGGCCATCCGCTCGAGCGCGTCGCGCCCGATGAAGTCGTGGTCGAACTTGACGTAGCTGCCGTAGCCGAGGTCCCAGGGCGTGAAGTAGTAGTCCTCGATCGAATCGGAGACGAAGCTGCCGCCGACCGAGGCAGAGCCCTCGTAGCCGGCCGCGGGCAGCCATTCGCGATAGGCGGTCAGCGCGTCGCCGGTGTAGACCGCGGGCAGCGGTGACGGGATCCAGCCCGACTCGAGCGTGTTGGACGAGTAGGCGCGCCCGCCGACCTGGCGCAGCCCGAAGTCCCGACCTGCCTCGACGATCGCTTCCCGCACCGGTGCCTCGTCGTCCCACGGCCCGAAGAGCTCCCACCCGGGCTGGCCTGCCATGCCGTGCCGCAGGGCGCGGACCGACTTGCCCGCAATGGTCACGTCCCTCATGTGGAAGAACTTGAGGTCCGGCGGTGGGCCGCCGAGCAGCTTCTCGATCACCTGCATGGCGTTCGGCCCCTGCACCTGGAAGCGGTACGAGCGGCGGCGGCCGTCCGTGCGGAGCGCCCAGCGCTGGTCGAGCTCCACCTCGACGTCGTAGCCGCCGGTCTCCGCGTGGTAGGTGATCCAGTTGAGCGCCGGCGCACGGCCGACGAGGTTGAACGTGTTCTCGGCGAGGTGGAAGAGGATCACGTCGCCGATCACGTAGCCGTCGGGCGTGCAGGGCACGAAGTGCTTGGCGCGGTCGACGCCGAACCCCTCGAAGCTGTTCACGGCGAGATGGGAGAGCAACGCCTGCGCGTCCGGGCCGCGGACCGCCAGATCGGCCATGTGGTACGACTGGTTGTAGAGCACGCACGTCTGCTGCCACGCCTGCTGCTCGTCACGCCAGTTCGTGTACTCCGACGGCACGCCGGGGTAGACGTTCGGACCTGCCTGCGAGTTGCGGAGCAGCTCGACCGTGTTCCCGGACGATCGCAGCAGGTCTTCGAGGCTTCTCTGGCTCATGGTGCTCCTTCCCTTGGGTATCTAGCCACCGCCGGCCTCGATCACGCCGCGGCTCACGCTGTCGATGCGCGTCAGCGCTCCCCGCTGGAGCGCGTCGGCCACGTTGAACAGGTGCCGACGCATTGCGTCCTCGGCCTTCTCCGGCTCGTGCGCGATGACCGCCTCGACGATCGCCGCATGCTCGGCCTGGGACGCGGCGGGCCGGCCCGCGATCAGGATCGTCCGGTACTGGTATCGCACGGTCTGCGAGTTGAGCCCGTGGATCAGGCGCTGGGCGGTGCTGTGCCCGGAAAGCTGGAGCAGCGTCGCATGGAGGTCGGCGTTCGCGTCCGAGGCGCCGAGCAGATCGCCGGACTCGAGCAGCGCCCGGTGCCGTGCCAGCGACTCCCGCAGCCGCTCCGCGCCGGCCTTGTCGATCCGTTCGGCGGTGAGACGCACCGCGAGCCCCTCGAGCACGGCACGCGCCTGGAGGATCTCGATCGCCTCGCTGTCGGTCACCTGACGCACCCGCGCGCCCCGGTGCGGCTCGCGCACGACGAGCCCCTCCTGCTCGAGCCGGATCAACGCATTGCGCACCGCGGCCCTGGTCATGTCGAACGACGTGACGACGTCCGACTCGACAAGGCGGGAGTTCGGCGCGATCTCGCCGCGCACGATCGCCGCGCGCAGCTTCTCGTAGCTCGTTGCAGGCGCAGCCGGCCGGTTCAACTCGACTGCTCCGTGAAGAGGTCGGCGTGCTCGCCGAAGTAGCTCGAGATCAGGAGCTCGTGGTTCGCGCGGAGCTGCTCCGCCTCGCCGCGGAGGACGATCTCCCCGTGGGAGAGCACGCAGCCGCGGTCCGCGATCGTCAGAGCGAGCTCGATGTGCTGCTCCACCAGCACGACGCCGCAGCCGCTCTCCTCCGCGTACCGGCGCACGACCGGCAGCAGGCTCTCGACGATGACCGGGGCGAGGCCGAGGCTGAGCTCGTCGAGGAGGAGGAGCGTCGGGTGGCGGGCGAGAGCACGACCCACGGCCAGCATCTGCTGCTCGCCGCCCGACAGCAGGCCGCAGCGCCGGTCGCGCAGCGGCTCGAGCGCCGGGAAGTACCGGTACGCGACGGCCGGGTCGAGGCGCTCGCCCCGGTAGCCGAGCCGGAAGTGCTCGGCGACCGTGAGGCCGAAGAACAGGCCGCGGTTCTCCGGAACGTGCGCGATGCCGAGCTTCGCCCGCGCGCTCGGCTGCACGCGCGCCAGGTCCTGCCCTTGAAAGCGGATCGCCCCC
>Ga0105245_10001052_pt1 | contig 24978 bp, 27 predicted proteins | sample KBSM54metaG_FD_81523 | JGI IMG/M metagenome (GOLD analysis project Ga0105245, IMG submission 81523) | Miscanthus rhizosphere microbial communities from Kellogg Biological Station, Michigan, USA - KBS M5-4 metaG | ecosystem: Host-associated > Plants > Roots > Rhizosphere > Soil | place...
CCAAGCTGGCCCAGGCCATCGTGGCCGACCCCAAGCTCGTCCTCCTCGACGAACCCACCGCCGGCCTCGACCCGTCCGGTCGGGAGGAGATGCTGGCCCTGGTGGCCCGGCTGTCCGGCTTCGGGATCGCGGTCGTCCTGGCCACCCACCTGCTGGACGACGTGGCCCGGGTCTGCGACCACGTGGTCATGCTCGACGCCGGCCGCCTGGTCACCGACGCCCCGACGACCTCCCTCCTCCGCCAGACGGGAACCGTCACCGTCGACGTCGGCCCCGGGGCGGCTCCCGCGCTCACCGCCGCCCTTGCCGGCCGGGGGTTGCAGGTGGGGACCGACGAGGTCGGCCTGCTCGAGGTCACCGTCGCGACCGACGCCGACCTCGACGCCATCCGCGACGTGGTGTCCGACCTCGGGCTTCCCCTGCATCGCCTCACCAACCGCCTGACCTCGCTCGACGAGGTCTTCGTCCACCGGGCGCCGGCGTCGTGAGCACCGGCGTCGTGAGCACCGGCGGCGCCGTCTACGACCGCGGCTACCGGCCCTACGACGGACCCCTCGGTGGCCGGCGGGCGGCGACCACGGCCCTCTACCGCACGTCGCTGCGCCGGGCCATCGGCCTGCGCCGGCCCTGGCGGCAGAAGGTGGCGCCGTTCGTCCTGCTCACCATCGCCGTCCTGCCGGCGGTGATCAACGTCGGCATCGCCTACCTCACCCGGGACTCGCCCTCGCCGGACTTCTCGTTCTTCACCTACCGGGAGTACGTCGGGGTCTCCAGCGCCCTGCTCCTCTTCGTCGCCCTGGTCGCGCCCGACCTCGTCTGCCCCGACCGCCGCCAGCGGGTGCTGCCCCTCATCTTCGCCCGACCGGTGACCGGTGCGGACTACGCCCTGGCCAAGGTGGGGGCCATCTTCACCTGCGTGTTCGCGTTCTCGTTCCTCCCCCAGGTGGTGCTCTACGTCGGCCATCTGCTGGTCAGCAAGGGGGCGCTCGACTACCTCCGGGCCAACACCGCCGTCCTGTGGCAGGTGCCGGTGGCGGTGGCCCTGTTGGCCCTGTTCTACGCCCTCCTGGGCGTGGCCGTGGCTTCGCTCAGCGGGCGCCGCATCGTGGCCGGGGCGACGTTGCTCGGCATCACGCTCGTGTCCTCCACCGTGGCCGCCATCCTGGTGGACGCCAACCGCGTCCGCCCCGGGCCCGGCCACGGGAACCCGGCTGGCCTCCTCAACATCCTCGCCCTGCCCCTCTACGTGCGCGACCTGGTCTTCCTCGGACACCTGAGCCCCGACTCGCCGCTGTCCGGCGTCACCGGCGGTGGGGTCCTGGCCGTGCTCTGCTATCTGGCGGTGGTGCTCGGGTGCGCGGCCGTCCTGCTCGTCCGCTACCGATCGGCGGAGCTGTGACGGACGCCACCCCCACCGATCCCGCCTTCGTGGCCGGCGCCACCGTCGAGGTCGAGCAGGTGTCGGTGTGGTTCGGGCAGAAGGTGGCCCTGTCGGAGCTGGGATGCTCGTTCGGGCCGGGCGTGACCGGACTGCTCGGGCCCAACGGCGCCGGCAAGAGCACCCTGATGCGGGCCGTCACCGGACTCATCGGCGTGAACACGGGACGGGTGCGGGTCGAGGGACACGACCCCCGCCGCGATCGCTCCGTCCATCGGCGCATCGCCCTCGTCCCGGAGGACGAGGCCGTGCCCGGCGCCCTGACCGCCCGCCAGCTGGTGCGCTACGTGGCCGACCTCCACCGGGTGGCCGACGCGGGCGCCGCCGCCGAACGGGCCCTCGACGCGGTCGACATGCTCCCAGCGGCCGACCGCCGCCTGGGCGGGTTCAGCAAGGGGATGCGCCAGCGGGCCAAGGTGGCCGCGGCTCTGGTCACCGAGCCGTCGGTGCTGGTGCTCGACGAGCCCCTCAACGGCGCCGACCCGGTGCAGCGGGTGAAGCTGGTCGACCTCTTCCGCCGCCTGGGCGCCGGGGGCCGGACGGTGATCGTCAGCTCCCACGTCCTGTCCGAGGTCGAGCTGCTCGCCGACCGGGTGCTGGTCCTCATCCACGGGCGGCTGGCCGCGGCGGGCAACCACCGGGCCATCCGCGACGCCATGGACGATCGTCCCCGTCACGTCCTCGTCCGGTCCGACGATCCTCGCCGGCTGGCGGCCGCCCTCCTCGACGTGGACACGGTGGCCGGCGTCAGCTTCACCGGGACGGGGCTGGTGGTGACCACCGACCGGGCCCGCGACCTCGCCCTCGCGCTCGCCCCCGTGGCCCGTCGGCTCGGCGTGCGCCTGCGGGAGGTCCGACCCCTCGACGATTCGCTCGAGAGCCTGTTCCGGGAGCTGGTCCGATGACGCCCAAGGGCGACGGCGCGGGGCCGGCGCCGCCCACCACGCCGGCTGCCGCCACCGCCGGTGGGGTCCGGCCGAGGTCGCCGCTGGCCGCCATCGTCGGCTACACCCTGCGGGCGTGCCTACCGCGACGGCGGGGCCTGCTCGTGTTGCCCGTCGTCGGGGCGGTGCTGTTCGGGCTGCTGTCCCGCACGGTCGACCAGGCCTCGGCCACCGCCTTCGCCCGCGTCGGCGGCCTGGCCCTGCACACGCTCGTCCTGCCCATCACCTGTCTGGTGATCGGCGACGCCCTCCTCGGCGCCGAGATCCGCTCGGGGGTGTTCGCCTTCACCTGGCTCAGCCCGGTGCGCTACTCGACGATCGTGCTCGGCCGCTGGCTCGCCGGTTGCCTGCTGGCCGTCGCCCTCCTCGCCCCCGCCGCGGCCGCGGCCGCAGTGGTGGCCGGGGCGCCGTCGAGCGCGGGGCCGGCGGCGGTCGCGGCGGCGAGCGGGGCGGCCGCCTACCTGGCCCTGTTCGTCGCCATCGGGGCCACCTTCAAGCGGCCGGTGGTGTGGTCGCTGGCCCTGGTCATCCTGGTCGAGCGCCTGCTGGGGGCGGCCCTCGCCGGCGTCGCCCAGCTGTCACCGGGTTGGCTGGCCCAGGCCGTCCTCGTCGGCCTCACCGACACCGCCTCCGACCTGCATCGAGACGGCGTCCCCCACGGGTGGTCGGCCGTCGTCCGCCTCGCGCTGGTGGCTGCCGTCGGCCTCATCCTCGCCACCCGACGCCTGCGAAGCCTCCGGCCCGCCTCCGCCGCCGACTAATCGGCCCTCGACGGGGTTACCTTTGGCCCGTCGCCCGAGCCGGCGACGCCCGAGCAGGAGGTCACGGATGGGGTTCGTGCAGATCATCGAGTACCGGACGTCGAAGCCGGAAGAGGTCCAGGCGCTGGCCGAGGCGTACCGGGAGCAGCGCATGGCCGAGGCCGGCACCGACGACATGGGGGGCGTGCGCATCACGGCCACCAAGGACCGGGACGGCGAGGACGTGTACCTGACGATCGCCTCCTTCCCCTCCTACGAGGCGGCCATGGAGAACTCCCAGCGGGAGGACACCGGGCAGTTCGCGGCCCAGATGGGTGCGCTGTGCGACGGCCCGCCGATCTTCCGGAACCTCGACGTGCTCATGGAGTACGGCGGCTGACGGACGCCGCCACCTCGTCGGCGCGGCCGGGCACGGCCGCGCCGACGACCTGGCGTCCGGCGGTGGGGGCGGCCGGCGTCGGCCGACGGTCTAGGGGTGGTTCTCCCGGTAGAACATCTCCAGCTGGATGCCGTCCGGGTCGCGGAAGGTGAGGACCGACCCGTAGTCGCGGTCGGCGATGGGCGTGTGGTCGACGCTCAGCCGGATGAAGTGCTCCTGCCAGTCCTCCAACGCCTCCCGGCTCTCGACCTTGAACCCCAGGTGGTCGAAGCCGGTGCGGCGGGGGTCGAAGGGCTCGCCCTGGTTGGCGTCGTGGTGCTGGCACTCGAGCACCGTGGCCGACGGCTCGTGCACCATCAGGACCCCTTGCCAGCCGTCGCCCTCGACGTAGTCGATCTCCTGGAGACCGAGGACGGCCTTGTACCAGCCCACGCTGACGGCCAGGTCCCGGACCGAGAACGACGTGTGCGAGACCCTGGTGAAGGCCACTCGGTTGAACGGCATCGGCCAAGTCTGCCGCGTCGGCCAGTATGGGGTCGATGGACGTCCGGCTCCCGCAGCACTGGTACGTCGCCTGCCTGGCCGACGACCTCGGGACCCGGCGGCCGCTCGCCCGCACCGTGCTCGGCACGCCGATGGCGCTGTTCCGGGATTCGGACGGCCGGGCCGCGGCCGTCGTCGACCGCTGCCCCCACCGCAACACCCCCCTGTCGATCGGGAAGGTGTGCGACGGTCAGCTGCAGTGCGCCTACCACGGGTGGCGCTTCGACGGGTCGGGCGCCTGTCGGGCCGTCCCGGGCCTGGTGGACGACGTGGCCGACCGCCGGGCCCGGCGGGTGGACACCTTTCCCACCGCCGAGCAGGACGGGTTCGTGTGGGTCCACCCGGGGGGCGACGTGGCCGCCCCGCCGCTGCGCTTCCCCCACGTCGGCGAGGCCGGCTACACCACCGTCCGCCGGAGCCTGTCGGTCGAGGCCGGCCTCCACGCAGCCCTGGAGAACACCCTCGACGTGCCCCACACCGCCTTCCTCCATGGCGGGCTGTTCCGGGGCGGGCGGCCGCCGGTCGACATCGAGGTGGTCGTCCGCCACACGGCCGACGGGGTGGAGGCGGAATATCTGGGCGAGCCCCGCCCGCCCGGGCTGGTGGGACGCCTCCTCGCCCCGGAAGGGGGGGTGGTCACCCACGTCGACCGCTTCCTGCTGCCGTCGATCGCCCAGGTGGAGTACCGGCTGGGCGACAACCACCTGGTCACGACCACCGCCTTCACGCCCGGCGAGGACGGGGTGACCGACCTCCACGTCGCGGTCACGTTCCGCCTGCGGCTGCCGCCGAGCCTGGTGCGGGCGGTGGTGACGCCCGTCGCCAACCGCATCTTCGCCCAGGACCGGGCCATCCTCCGGGCCCAGTCGGAGAACATGCGCCGCTTCGGCGGCGAGCACTACGCCTCGACCGAGCTCGACGTTCTCGGCCAGCACATCCTCCGCCTCCTGCGGCGAAGCGAGCGGGGTGAGCCCGAGGGCGACGGGTCGAACGGCGGCCGCCCCGCCGACCGCCGCTTCACCATGCGGGTCTGACCGAACAATCCGCGCAGTTGCCCCCTCACGCGTGCAATGGCGCGGATTAATCGGGGGTCGGCGTCAGCCTCGGACGGCGTCCACGACCCGGAGGTAGTTGGCGCCGGCGATCTTGGTGATCCGGTCCTCGGCGAAGCCCCGGCGCCGGAGGGCTCGGAAGAGGACGGGCAGCTCGAGGACCGTACGGAGGTCGCGGGGGGTGACGATGAGACCGTCCCAGTCGCTGCCGAGGGCGGCGCAGTCCTCGCCGCCCACGTCGACCACGTGCTCGAGGTGGCGGACCACGGCGGCCACCGAGCTCTCGCCCAGGAACCCGGCGTGGTACATGATCCCGACCACTCCCCCCGTGGCGGCGATGGCCCGGATCTGGTCGTCGTCGAGGTTGCGCCACACGTCGTGGACGGCCCGCACCCCGGTGTGGGACACGATGGCCGGGGTCGACGGGTCGTGGGCGGCCAAGGCGTCCCAGAAGCCGGGGCGGTTGAGGTGGGCCAGGTCGACCACGATGCGGCGGGCGTCGAGGGCGGCCACGTATGCCCGCCCGGCCTCGGTCAGGCCGCGACCGCGGCCGTGGCCGCGGCCTTCCAGCGGGCGGGCCGGGGAACCCAGCGACGACCGGGTGAGGTGGACGACGGTGACCCGCGACACCACGTCGGGCAGCGCGGCCACGTCGGCCGCGGCCACCGCGTTCCCGCCCTGGACGGCGAGGAAGCACGCCATCCGGCCTTCGGCCCGGGCCCGCCGGTAGCCGGCCCCGTCGGACACGACGGCCACCGTGGGGTCGGCGGCCAGGATCGACTGCAGCCGGGCGATGTTGGCCAGCAGCGCCTCCCGCCGCCCCCTCCGGGTTCGAAACGGGTTGGTGGCGATGCTGAACACCCCGCCGGTCATGCCCGCCTCCCGCATCCGGGGCAGGTCGACCTGGGAGTAGAGGCGGCCGTCGAGGAGCCCCCGACCGTGGCGGCGGAGGAGGTCGTATCCGAGCACCCTGGTCCACACGAACGACTCGATGTGGGCGTCGACGACGTCGATGTCCATGCCCCGACAATTGTGGGTGCCCACGGGCGGCCGAGGGCGGATAATGGTGCCCAGGAGGTCCCCGTGCCGTGAGTCGGCCGACCGTCCCGCTCTACCGCAACCGGTCCGACGCCGGGGCTCGCCTGGCGGAGCTGTTCGACGCCTCCTGGCACGGCCGCCCCGACGTCGTCGTGCTCGGACTGGCCCGGGGCGGGGTGCCGGTGGCCGCCGAGGTGGCCCGCGCCCTCGCCGTCCCCCTCGACGTCCTGGTGGTGCGCAAGCTGGGTGTCCCCGGCCACGAGGAGCTGGCCTTCGGCGCGGTGGCCGGCGGCGGGCTGCGGGTGCTCAACCCCGACGTGGCGGGTATGGTGCCGCCCGCGGCGATGGCCGAGGTCACCGCCCGGGAGCGGGCCCGGCTGGAGGTCCGGGAGGCGTCCTACCGAGGCGACCGTCCTCCGCTCGACCTCCGGGGCTGCACCGTCGTCGTGGTCGACGACGGACTGGCCACCGGGGCCAGCATGCGGGCCGCGGTGGGCGCGGTGCGGACCCAGGACCCGGCCGGGGTGGTGGTGGCGGTTCCGGTGGGGGCGGCCGCCACGTGCGAGCGGCTGCGGGCGGAGGTCGACTCGGTGTTGTGCGGGATCACACCCGAGCCGTTCCTCGCCGTCGGCTCCTGGTACCTCGACTTCTCCCCCACCACCGACGAGGAGGTGCGCCGGCTGCTCGGCGTCCCGTGAGCCCGGGCGACCGTGCGAAGCTTGTCGGATGCACTACCGACGGCTCGGCGCCAGCGAACTGATGGTGTCCGAGATCAGCCTCGGCTCGTGGCTGACCTACGGCGCCGGGGTCGACAACGACCGGGGCCTGGCCTGCGTCCGGCGGGCCTTCGAGGTGGGGATCAACTTCTTCGACACGGCCAACGTCTACGGGGGCGGGGGGGCCGAGTCGTTCCTCGGCGAGGCCCTGTCGGGCGTCGACCGGGAGTCGTACATCCTCGGCACCAAGGCCTTCTTCCCCATGCCCGACGGCGGCCAGGGGCTTTCGGCGGCCCAGATCCGCAAGCAGGCGGATGCGTCCCTCCGGCGCCTGCGCACCGACTACGTCGACCTCTTCCAGTGCCACCGCTACGACCCCAACGTCGCCCTGCTGGAGACGATGGAGGCCCTCACCGACCTGGTCAAGCAGGGCAAGGCTCGCTACCTGGGCTTCAGCGAGTGGACGGCGGCGCAGATCGAGGCCGCCCTCGCCGTCCCCGGGGTGGAACGGTTCGTCTCCAGCCAACCCGAGTACTCGATCCTCTACCGCAAGATCGAGCCCGACATCCTCGACGTGTGCGAACGGAACGGGATCAGCCAGATCGTGTGGTCGCCGTTGGCCCAGGGGGCGCTGACGGGCAAGTACAAGCCGGGGACGCGGCCTCCGGCCGGGTCGCGGGCGGCCAACGAGTCGATGGGCCGGTGGATGGGGCGTTGGCGCGACGACGTGGTGCTGGAGGCCGTCCAGCGGCTGCGGCCCATCGCCGACGGGCTGGGGCTGTCGATGGCCCAGCTGGCCCTGGCCTGGGTGCTGCGCCAGCCCAACGTGGCGTCGGCCATCACCGGCGCCAGCCGTCCCGAGCAGATCGACGACAACGTGGGCGCGGTGGGCGTCACCCTCGACGAGGCCACGTTGGCTGCCATCGACGAGGCGGTCGACGGGGTCGTCGGGCCCTGAGCGTGGCCGGGACGGGCGCCATGCGGCCGGGCGGAGTGGTTGGCAGCACGATCGTCGTGGTCCCGTCGATCTCCTTCCCGGTGGTGGAGCTGCAGAAGATCGCGGCGGTGCAGTCCTACGAGGAGCGCATGCTCTTCTTCCTGCTCCTGCTGGCCGACCCCGCCGTGCGGGTGGTCTTCGTGTCCTCGGACGCGGTCGACCCGGCCACCATCGACTACTACCTCCGCTTCGTCCCCGACCGGGACGACGCCCGCCGCCGGCTGGAGCTGGTGTCGCTGGGCGACCCGTCGATCGGGTCGCTGTCGGCCAAGCTGCTGGCCCGGCCCGCGGACCTCGAGCGGCTGCGGGGCGCCGTCCGCGCCGCCGGTGGGGACGGAGGCATGCTGCCGTTCAACGTCATGGGCGCCGAGCAGGACCTGGCCGACGCCCTGGGGGTGCCGTTGTACGGACCCCGGCCCGAGCTGACCTGGCTGGGGTCGAAGTCGGGGTCGCGGCAGGTGGCGGCGGAGGCAGGGGTGCCGGTGCTCCCCGGCGCGGGGGACGTGTTCTCGGTGCCCGAACTGGCCAAGGCCATCGCCGGCCTGCAGGAGCGGCGCCCGGACGCCCCCGCGGTGGTGATCAAGCTCAACAACGGCTTCTCCGGGCAGGGCAACGCCATCGTCGAGCTCGACGGGCTGGCCGACCCGCTCACCGAGTCCACCACCGTGTTCTGCGCGGGCGAGGAGTCGTGGGCGTCCTTCGAGGCCAAGGTGGAGGAGGAGGGCGCCATCGTCGAGGAGCTCGTGCGGTCCCCCGCGCTGCGGTCGCCGAGCGTGCAGCTGCAGATCTCCCCCACCGGCGAGGTCGAGGTCCTGTCGACCCACGACCAGATCCTGGGCGGGCCCGACAACCAGGTCTACCTGGGCTGTCGCTTCCCGGCCCGGCCCGAGTACCGCCTGGCCATCCAGGCCGAGGCGGGCAAGGTGGCCGAGGTGCTGGTGGCGCGGGGCGTCACCGGCGTCTTCGGGATCGACTTCCTCGTCGACGGCGACCGGGTCACGCTGAGCGAGATCAACCTGCGCATGGGCGGCACCACCCATCCGTTCTGGATGGCCCGCCTGGCCACGGGTGGCACGTACGACCAGGCGTCGGGCGAGCTCCGACTCCCGGACGGCGGCACCCGGTGCTACGTGGCCACCGACAACATCAAGTCGCTCCGCCTGCTGGGTTCCCACCCCGCCGACGTCATCGCCCGCATCGACGAGTCCGGGCTGGCCTACGACCCGTCCACCGCCACCGGCGCCACCCTCCACCTGCTGGGCGCGCTGCGAGGGGCGGGAAAGATGGGCGTGACGTGCATCGCGGCCACGCCCGAGGACGCCGACGAGCTGTACGCCGACGTCCTCACCGCCCTCGACGCCGTGTAGGACGCCGGGCTACCCCGGCGTGAGGGAGGTGAGGGTGGCGGTGTACTCGGTGTGGACGGTGAGCAGGCCGGCGGCGGCGACGTCGCCGACGCTGCGTTCCCGCACCCACAGGCGACTGGCCCGATCGAGGTTGATGGTGAGGGACTGGGTCCCGGTGAGCTGGCCCGGGGGAAGGGTGGCGACGGACCGCACGATGAGCGTGTCGACCGTCTGGCCCCCGACGACGACGGGCTCCGTGCCCAGCACGTCGACCACGACCCGGGCCGACCCACCGGCGCCGGCGATGTCGAGCGTGCGGGACGCGCCCGCCGTCGCCCCCGTGGCCAGGAAGAGCAGGGGCGCGGGCGGGGTGAGGTCGCGGGCGTCGGTGTAGCCGCTGAAGGAGGTGGTGAACACCAATGAGACCAGGTAGAGGCCGTCGGGGCGGTAGTCGAACGTGTAGCTGATGACGGAGCCGTTGGCGCCGGACCGCAGGTCGCGAGTGGCCGTCTGCCGCACGCCCGCGGCCGGTCCCACCGTGTTGGTGGTGTCGGGCGGGAAGGGGGCGGGCGTGCCGTTGAAGTTGGCTCCCCCGCTGGTGGCGTAGTGGTACACGCCCGGGGCGGCGGGCGTCAGGGCGACGGGTCCCGGGGCGCCGGTGGCGGGCGGGGCGGTGGCCACCGGGCCCGGGCCGCCGGCGACGGTGGTGGCCGGCGCCTCGGTGGTGTCGGTCCCGCCCTCCACGGTGGTGGTCGTGGCCGACGGGTCGGTCGCCACCGACGTGGTCGTGCTCCCGCCCGCGATCACCGACGGTGACGTGCCGACGGTGGCGGAGGGCACGTTGTCGTCGCCCGACCCGCACGCCGCGCCCACGACGGAGAGCAGCAACAGGGCCGCGGTGGCGGCCGAGGAGCGGAGCCTCACCTCAGCGAGGGTGCGGGACGGACGGGGCCGCCTCCAGGGCGCCGAGGACGGACGAGGCGATGCCGGGACCGTCGAGGCCGAGGTCGGCGTGGATCTTCGCCGGCGGCCCCTGGGCCAGGTAGGCGTCGGGGACGCCGAGCACGACCACCCGGGGCGCCGGCCGTCCGGCCTCGGCCGCGGCGGACGCGATGGCGTCGGCGATGGCCGAGCCCGCCCCGCCCACCCGCACGCCGTCCTCGGCGGTGATCACGAGGGGCGCCCAGGCGGCGTCGGCGATCATGTGGGGGTCGAGGGGCTTGACCAGGCGCACGTCCCACACGGTGCAGCCGATCCCCTGCAGGTGGAGCAGGCGGGCCGCGTCCTCGGCCGCCTCCACCAGCTTGCCCACGGCCAGGATGCACACGTCGGGCCCCCGGCGGACCAGGCGGGCGGAGATCCCGGAACCGACCTCGTCCGGCGGGACCTGGCGGGCGGGGCCCTTGGGGTAGCGCACGGCGGACGGGCCGTCGTCGATGGCCAGGGCGTCGCGGAGCATGACCTCCAGCTCCTGGGCCGACGAGGGGGCGAAGATCGTCATGCCCGGCACCTTGGTCAGCAGGGCCAGGTCGAGGATGCCGTGGTGGGACGGGCCGTCGTCGCCCGTGATCCCGGCCCGGTCGACGGCGAAGACCACCGGCTGGCGGTGGAGGCCGACGTCGAGGTTGACCTGGTCGAAGGCCCGGGACAGGAAGGTTGAGTAGATGGCCACCACCGGGCGCATGCCCCCCATGGCCAGCCCGGCGGCGGCGGTGACGGCGTGCTGCTCGGCGATGCCCACGTCGACGAAGCGGTCGGGATGGCGGTTCTGGAACGGGATCAGGCCCGTGGGACCGGCCATGGCCGCGGTGATGGCCACCACCCGGGGGTCGATGTCACCGGCCTCGACGATGGCGTCGGCGAAGGCCTGGGTGTAGCCCACGGGGAGCCACCGGGGCGGGCCGATGGCGGGGTCGAACACGGGGGCGTCGTGCAGGCACTTCTCGTCGTCGTCCTCCGCCGGCTGGTAGCCCCGGCCCTTCTGGGTGACGACGTGGACGATGATCGGCTCGTCGAACTGGCCGGCCAGGCGCAGGACGTCCTCCAGGGCGGCGATGTCGTGGCCCTCGATGGGACCCACGTAGCGCACGCCCAGGGCCTCGAAGAAGGCGTCGGGGGCGAGCACCTCCCGCACCGCCGCCCGCAGGCCGCTCATGCCGATCTCGAGCTGCTGGCCCACCATCGGCACCTGGCGCACGATCCGCTGCAGGCGCTTGACGTTCCGGACGTACTTGGGGTTGAGCCGCAGCCGGCTGAGCCCGCTGGCCAGCCGGGACACGGTGGGGGCGTAGGACCGGCCGTTGTCGTTGAGGACGATGAGGACCTTGCGCCCGCTGTGGCCGATGTTGTTGAGGGCCTCGAAGGCCATGCCCCCGGTCATCGACCCGTCACCGATCACCGCCACCACCCGCCGGTGGTCCTCGCCCTTGAGGTGGAGGGCGGTGGCCATGCCGTGGGCGTAGCTGAGGATGGTGGACGCGTGGCTGTTCTCCACCCAGTCGTGCTCCGACTCGGCCCGGGACGGGTAGCCCGACAGCCCGCCCGCCTGGCGCAGCGTGGGGAACCGGTCGCGGCGGCCGGTGAGGATCTTGTGGACGTAGGCCTGGTGGCCGGTGTCCCACAGGAGGATGTCGTTGGGCGAGTCGAACACCCGGTGCAAGGCGATGGTGAGCTCGACCACGCCCAGGTTGGACCCCAGGTGGCCGCCCGTGACCGAGACCGACTGCACGATGAACTGGCGGATCTCGTCGGCCAGCAGCTCGAGCTGTTCGGGCCCGAGCCGGCGCAGGTCCTCTGCCGAGGTGATCGTCTCGAGCACCATCTCTGCGGCCGACGCTACCCCCCCGTCGCCCCCTTCATGAAGTCAGGCGGCCGGTAGCGTGTGCCGCCGATGGACCTGGACCGCTTCCAGTACCTGCTCCTCATGGCCCTCTGCCTGGTGGTCACCCTGCCCCTGGAGCTGTTGCTGGGCGCCCGGGTGTGGGCCCGGCCCCGCCGCCTGCTGGCCACCCTGGCCGTTCCGGTGGCCGCCTTCGTGGTGTGGGACGTGATCGCCATCGCCCGTCACCACTGGACCTACAACCCCCGCTACGTCACCGGCTGGAAGCTCGGCAACCTCCCGGTGGAGGAGCTGGTGTTCTTCGTGGTGATCCCCGTCTGCGGCCTGCTCACCTACGAGGCGGTGCGGCGGATGCTCACCGAGTGGGACGACGTGTGGGCCCGGCTGCGGCGCCTGGCCCGGCGCTAGGTGGAATACACCTGGGCGTCGGTCGGGGGGGTGGTGGCGGTCGTGCTGGTGGAGGTCCTGTGGCTGCGGACGGGGGTGTTCCGCACCGCCACCTTCTGGATCGCCTACGGGATCGTGGTGTTCTTCCAGGTGCTGGTGGACGGGTGGCTGACCAAGCTCTCGGCGCCGATCGTCGTCTACCGGGCGGACAAGTTCACCGGCTGGCGGGCGCCGTTCGACGTCCCCGTCGAGGACTACCTCTTCGGCTTCGCCCTCGTCGCCCTGACGATCCTCATCTGGGTGCACCTCGGTCGTGATCGACGGCGGCCAGCCGGCGCAACGTCCACCCGAGGAGGAACAGGGCGGAGGCCCCGACGATGACCACCTGCCCCCACAGCGCAGCCACGGCCAGGGGCGGCAGCCCGAGGCCGACGCCCGTGAGGATCATCCGGGTGGGGCGCTCCCCCGGCGTCACGACCTGCGCCGCGGGCGCCGCGGCCAGCGACCCTCTCGCCCGGAGGTACTCGAGCCACCAGGTGGTGGCGACGGCGGCGACGGCCAGCTCGCCCGCAGCCGGGTCGTGGGCGGCGATGGCGAGGGCGACCGGCAGGGCCGCGTCCGACAGTCGGTCGAGGGCGGAGTCGAGGAAGAAGCCGACGGTGGTCGTGCGCCCGGCCTGCACCGCCACGGCCCCGTCGAGGGCGTCGAGGAGGCCGGACAGGATGAGGGCGAGGCAGGCCGCGGCCGGCCCCATCCAACCGTCGACGAGGGCGAGGGGGATGGTGGCCACCCCGACAACGCAGGCGGCCACCGTCACCGCGTTGGGCGACACCCCGGCCCGGGCGAGGGGACGGGCGATGGCGGCCATCGCCCGCAGCCACCCACCGACGAACCCGGTCGGCGGCTGGGTCTGGTGCAGGGCGGCCCAGTCCCGGAGGTGCTCGTCGCCCGGCTTGCCGTCCACCGGGCGATTAAACCGCGCAATTGCACGGCGGAGGGGGTGAACGCGCGAACTGTTCGGTGCGGGGGGCGGCAGCCGGGGCGGCAGCCGGGGCGGCGGCCGAGCCTCGCCACCGTCGCCAGCCTGGTCGGGCTGGCCCGGATGGGGACGGCCGCCCGCCGGTTCCTCGCGCCCGACCCGGACACGCCGGCCGTCGGCGTGCGGGTGGTGATCCCCGCCCGGGACGAGGCCGCGGTGATCGCCGGGTGCGTGGCCTCGGTCGTGGGCCAGGCGACCGAGGTGGTGGTGGTCGACGACGGGTCGGCGGACGGGACGGGTCAGGTGGCCGCGGCGGCCGGGGCTCGGGTGGTGCGCCTCGGCGACGAGCCGCCGCCCGGGTGGATGGGCAAGCCCCGGGCGTGCCTGGCGGGGGCGGCGGGGGCGGCGACCGAGTGGTTGGCGTTCGTGGACGCCGACGTCGTGCTCCACCCGTCGGCCCTGGCCACCATGGCCGGGGCCACCACGGCCACGTCCACCAGCATCGTGGGCGGGCTCGAGTGCCGGTCGTTCTGGGAGCGCCTCCTCCTGCCCGAGCTGGGCCTGGCCCTGGCCCAGGCCGGCTTCCCCGACGACTTCGCCAGCGGACAGTGCCTCCTCGTGCGCCGGGCCGCCTACGAGGCCGTCGGCGGCCACGGCCACCCCGACGTGCGGGGGTCGGTGGTCGACGACCGTGACCTGGCCCGGGTCCTCGGTGGCCACGACGCCCGCCTGGCCCCGAAGCTCATGCGCGCCCGCATGTACCGCGGCTTCGCCGAGATCCGGGCCGGCCTGGTGAAGAACCAGGCCGCCCTCCACCCCCGGTCGCTCCCCCACCTGGCCGGCCTCCTCGCGCCGGTGGCGACCCGCCGGCCGTGGGCCGCGGTCGTCGTGAGCGCGGGCGGCCGGGCCGTCGCCGGACAGAACCCCGTGTACGGGGTCCTGTCGCCGCTGGCCCGCCTCATCCTGGCCGGCTTCGACTTGGAGAGCAGGTGGCGAGCCCGCACCGGGCGTCCGGTGACCTGGAAGGGCCGGCCCGTCTGGCCGCCCACCGCCAACTGAGCGACCGTCAGGCGGGCGGACGCCCGTCCTCGGCCTCGGACCGGGCCATCGGCGCCGCCCGGCCCGCCCGCCTGACGGCCTCGGCCAGGAGGTACTCGATCTGGGCGTTGACCGAGCGGAGGTCGTCGGCCGCCCACCGCTCGAGGGCGGTGTAGAGGTCGGGGTCGATGCGGAGGGGATAGGCCTTGCGGGGCGCCACGACGACGGCGGGCTAGGTGTAGAGGGTCCCGCTGTTCACCACCGGCTGGGCCCCCCGGTCGCTCACCAGCACCACCATCAGGTTGGAGACCATGGCCGCCTTGCGCTCCTCGTCCAACTCGACGATGCCCTGCTCGCTCAGCTGCTCGAGGGCCATCTTCACCATCCCCACCGCCCCCTCCACGATCCGGTGGCGGGCGGCGACGACCGCGTTGGCCTGCTGGCGGCGGAGCATCTCCCCCGCGATCTCGGGGGCGTAGGCCAAGTGGCGGAGGCGGGTGTCGAGCACCGTCACGCCGGCGTTGGCCAGGCGGACCTGCAGCTCGGTCTGGAGGGTCTCCATGACCTCCTCGGTGTTGCCCTGGAGGGAGTGCGCCCCCTCGTCGTAGGCGTCGTAGGGATACTGGCTGGCCACGTGGCGGACCGCGCTCTCGGACTGGATGCGGACGAAGCCGATGTAGTCCTCCACGTCGAACAGGGCCCGGGCGGTGTCGGTGACCTGCCACGTGATGACGGCCGCGATCTCGACCGGGTTGCCGACGGCGTCGTTGACCTTGAGGATGTCGCTCTCGAAATTGCGAATCTTGAGCGACACCCGCTGGCGGATGGTGAAGGGGTTGATCCACCAGAACCCGTCCTTGCGCACCGATCCGATGTAGCGGCCGAAGAAGACCAGCACCCGGGACTGGTTGGGCGGGACCACGATGAGCCCACCGGCCAGGATGCACGAGGCCACCGCGACCAGGACGAACAGGGTGACCGCGGCCGGGTTGCCGGCGGTGCCGATCGCGATCAGCAGCGTGAGCAACGGCGCCCCCAGCACGCAGAGGACGACGGCGGCGCCCCGGTACTGCCGGGCCGGACGTTCGGGGGTCGCCATGACCAAGGCCTCCTCAGCTCACCGATGTGATATCAGGACAATATCACCGGCGACGCCGCGGGCCGCCCGCAGGACGGTCAGCGGTCGGGCGTGGTGGACAGGAGCTTGTACTCCGACACGTCGAGATAGGCGATGTCGCCGATGAAGGGCGAGCCCACCCGCAGCCCGATGTTGCGCGTCTCCCGCAGGACGAGCCCGGTCTCCTTGTCGAACCAGTCGTCGACGACCGCCGCCCCCTTGGTGGCGCCGTCGAACACCGTCGTCCACCGGGTGTGGCGGGCGGGGATGGCGCGGCCGTCGACCTCGACGTCCTCGTCGCCCACGTACTCGGTGGTCTGCGCCGCCCGGGTGTCCTCGTCGTGGCACTCCCACTTCATCGGCTCCCCCGGCTTCACCGCGACGCCGTCGAACGACCCCCCGGTGCAGGTGAAGTCCTGGGTGCCGTGGGTCCACCAGAAGGCGATGTCGGTGCCGTACCCCACCAGCTGGTCGCCGCACCGGTCGTAGTACTCGACGTGCTGCACGAGGAACAGCTGCTCCTCCCGGATGCCGCAGCCCCGGCGGGTGACGATGCGGTGGGTGACCGGCGTGTAGGCCCGGGAGTAGTCGAGGAAGGACACCTTCTCCCCGCCCGTGGTCTGGTAGCGGTAGACCCCGGGAGAAGGCAGGCCGGCGGGGGCATCGGCGGCCGCCGCCGGGCCCGCGGCCCGGAACCGGGCCACCGCCTCGCCGTCGTCGACGCCGTGGCGCCAGTACGCGCCCCCGAGCAGGAAGGCGGGCACGCCGGCGATCACCAGAGCGGCGAGGGCGAAGACCCGGTGCCGCGTGTAGGGGGTCAGGGCCGCCTCACGCGGAAGGCGACCGCCAACTTCTTCCACGTCGGGACCCGTACCCGGGAGGAGAACACGTCGTAGCCGGCCGCCTCGATCTGGTCGAGGATGCCCGAGTAGAGCGCCCGGGCGCCCCTGATGCACCGGGCCGAGGTGGGCGGGAGCATGGGGATGCCGATGTCGGCCGACTCGTACAGCTGGCGGTTGCGGGCGATCTCGAAGGCCATCAGGTCGCGCCAGGCGGGCGTCACGGTACGGGCCCAGGGGTCGGCGTCGAACTTCCGCAGGTCCTCCTGGGGGATGTAGACCCGGCCCCGGTCGAGGTCCTCGTCGACGTCGCGGAGGAAGTTCGACAGCTGGAAGGCGTTGCCCAGGTCGCGGGCATGGTCGAACGCGGCCGGCTCCAACGGCTCCAGGATGGGCACCATCATCTCGCCGATCACCGCCGCCGACCCGTCCATGTAGGAGAGCAGGTCCTCCCACGTCTCGTAGCTCTCGACGGTGAAGTCCATCGTCATCGAGCGCAGGAACCGGCGGAAGCAGTCGGGATCGATGTGGAACCTCTGCACCGTGTCCACGACCGCCTTGAGCACGGGGTCGTCGGAGGCGCCCCGCTCGAGGTCGACGAAGAAGCGGTCGCCGAAGTCGGCCATGGCCTGGCGGCGGGCGTCGGGGGGGGCGGTGGAGCCGAGGTCGTCGACGATGTCGTCGGCGTAGCGGCAGAACCCGTAGAGGGCGTGGACGTGGGGCCGCTTCTCTCTTGGGAGCAGGAACGTCGACCAGTAGTAGGTCGTCCCGAAGCGCTTGTTGAGCTGGCGGCAGCGCTCGTACGAGTCCTCCAGGGTCAGGGTCGCCGTCGGGCTCACCGCCTCATCCTCTCCACTCGGTCGGCGGCCAACCGTCCCGAGAGCAGGACCATGGGCACGCCCACCCCGGGCACGGTGCCGGAGCCCACGAACACCACGCCCGGCGCCTTGTCGGTGACGTTGCCGGGCCGGAACGGGCCCGTCTGGAAGAAGTCGTGGGAGAGGGCGAACGGCGTGCCCCGGCTCATGCCGAGCCGCTCCCAGCCGGGGGGGTCGACGTAGCGCTCGACCTCGATGTCGTCCACCGGATAGCCCAGGCTCGCCACCTTGGCCGTGAGCCGGTCGCGGAGCCGCCCTCCCTCCCGGGCCCAGTCGACCTTCCCGTCGAGGTTGGGCATCGGCTCGAGGACGTAGAGCGACGTGCGCCCGGGAGGGGCCAGGCCGGGGTCGGTGACGGTGGGGCTGGTGACGAGGATCGACGGGTCGTCCATGGGGACCCCCCGGGCCAGGAGGTTCTCGAACGCCCCCTGCCAGGCGGTCCCGAAGTGGATGTTGTGGTGGGCCGCACCCTCGGGCAGGCCCCCCCGCACCCCCGCCAGCCACACCGTGCACGACGGTGAGTAGGTCCCCTTGCGGGCGGACCGGGGCGGGGCCACGTCGGGCAGGAGCTCCCGGTAGGCCACCGGCAGGTCCGGGTTGAGGACGACGGCGTCGGCGGGGAGCACCTCGCCGCCGGCCAGGCGGACGCCGGTGACCCGGCTGCCGGGCGTCGGGTAGCCGGGCCGCACCAGTCCCTCGACGGACGTGCCGTAGCGGAAGGTGGCGCCCGCCTTCTCCGCCGCCGCCGCCAGCCCCCGGGAGATGGCGTGCATGCCGCCGAGCGGGAAGTACACGCCCTCCACCGTGTCCATGTAGGTGATGACGCAGTAGAGGGCGAGGGCCTCGAACGGGGACAGGCCGGCGTACATGGCCTGGAAGCTGAAGATCTGCTGGAGCCGGGGGTCGGCGAAGTAGGACTCCACCACCCGGTTGAGCTTGCGGAACCCACCCATGCGCACAAGCCGCAGGATCGGGCCCAGGGGCCAGGCCAGGTCGAGGGGCGAATCGAAGTTGCGGTCGATGAAGTTGGGCAGCTCCAGCCGGTAGAGGCGGGCCAGCCAGTCGCAGAAGCGTCCGAAGGCCTCGGCCTCGGCCGGCCCGGCCAGGTCGCGGATCTCGGCTTGCATGCAGCTTCGGTCGTGCCACACCCGCAGCTCGCTGCCGTCGGCGAAGCAGGCCCGGTACATCGGGTCGACCGGGACGAGCGTGAGGTGGCCGGCCATGTCCTCGCCGGCGGCGGCGAAGACGTCGGACAGGATCCCGGTCATGGTCAGGACGCTGGGGCCGGTGTCGAAGCGGTAGCCGGCCTCCTCGACCAGCCCCGCCCGGCCCCCCGGCACCTCGGCCCGTTCGACGACCTCGACGTCGTGCCCCCGCCCGGCCAGGTGGCAGGCGGCGGACAGCCCGCCCAGGCCGGCTCCGACAATCACCACGCGCATCGGGTGTCGACGGTAGTGGAGGCCCTCAGCCAGGGAGGGCCACCCGGACGATGTAGGTGCGCACGGCCGCCGTCCGGCCGTCGATCATCGACGCGTAGGTGCAGGTTAGCGTGGCCGCGCCCGCGTCCCGGGCCACCACCCGCACCCGCTGGCAGGGCATCTCGCCCCCCTCGAACTGGTTGTCGACGATCGTCAGCAGGTCGCCCACCAGGTCCAGTCGCCACTCGTAGCCGGCGACCGGCGTGGCCGCGACCCGGATCTCCAGCTCCTCGCCGGCGACGGCGGTGAGGAACCTCATCGACTGCTCGACCGACGCGGACGGGGCCGCCGTGATCGGCGGCGGGGCCGCGGCCGCCTCGTCGGCCTGGCCCGCGGGGCGCTCCTCCAGGGCCGGGTCCCACGCCTCGGGCGGCGCCTTGGCCTCCTCCGACACCCAGATCCACCCGTCCCGCTCCTCCACGTCGTGCACGGGGAGGTACCGGGGCTTCAGCTTCCAGAGGTTCTCGGGCCGGGCGTCGCGGGTGGGGAAGACGTTGGCGCCGGTGGTGGCGTCGTACTGGTAGCCGTGGCGGGGGCAGCGCATGACCCCGTCGTGGAGGGTGGCGTCGTCGAGGGGCGTGACCTGGTGGGGGCACGACGGGGCGAAGGCCACCACCCGACCATCGCCCAGGCGGGCCACCATCACGTGCCCGTCGCCCATCCGCACCCGGCGGATCTGGGTGCCCGCGCCCTCGCCGGCGGCCAACTCGTCGCTGCGCAGGGCCCGGAACACCCGGCGGAGTCTACGGAGGCGTCAGTCGATCTCGAGCCGGCGAACGTCGGGATGGTCGACGAGGCCGGCGAGGAGGTCGGGCAGGTGGCTGCCGGGCGGTCCCGTGACCTGGGCCTCGATGAGCAGGCCCTCGTCGGTCTCCCGGAGCGAGAGGGTCTTGACCGAGACGTCGGCGAGGTCGACGAGAGCCCGCACCGCGTCCGTCCCCTCGACGCCGGGAGCGAGCTCGACGATCACCGTCGCCCGGCCCCGACCGATCCGCCCCCGGATCCACCGCCGGGGCGCCCGGAGCCCGACCAGGCTCCCGAGGAGGGCGGCGGTGGTGACCGTGCCGGCCACGAAGCTGCCCAGGCCGACGGCGAGCCCGATGGCGGCGGTGGCCCACAGGCTGGCGGCGGTGGTCAGTCCCCGCACCGTCGCCCCCTCCTTCAGGATCGCCCCCGCGCCCAGGAAACCGACCCCGACCACCACCTGGGACGCCACCCGGGTCACGTCCACCTGGTAGTTGCTGTCGCCCCGCGGCTGCACGTAGGCGTCGAAGCCGTGGACCGAGAGCACCCCGAAGAGGGCGGCGCCGAGGGCGACGGTGATGTGCGTGCGCAGGCCCGCCCGCTGGTGCGACACCTCCCGCTCGAGGCCGACGAGACCGCCGAGGAGCGCGGCCAGGGCGATGCGCAGCACGACGTCGGCGTTCGTCACCGCCGGCTGGACCAGGGCCACCACAGGGCACAGGATGCCCGCTCGGCGGCGGGCGCGCCGTGGGGACGTGCCTAGCGGTCGCGGCCGGCCACGTAGAAGGCCAGCTCGGCCAGGGCCGAGACCGCCTCGCCCGACAGCGGCGAGTGGTCGAGGGCGCCCACCGCCGTCTCCACCAGGGCGTCGATGCGGCCCTCCAGCCGCTCCACCGCGCCCGTGTCCACCAGGATCTCCTGAAGGGCGACGATGTCGGCGTCGGTGAGATCGTCGGCCCCGTACCGGTCGAGGGCGCTGGCCGAGCCCCCCACCGCCTCCGCGGCCAGGGCGTAGAGGACGGTGGGCTTGCCCTCCCGCAGATCCTCCCCCACCGGCTTGCCGGTGACGGTGTCGTCGCCGAAGACGCCCAGCAGGTCGTCCCGCAGCTGGAACGCCTCCCCCAGGGGCAGCCCGTAGGCGCTCAGGGCGGTGGCCATCTCCGGCATCTGCCCGGCCAGCGCCGCCCCCAGGTGCAGCGGCCGCTCGATGGTGTACTTGCCCGACTTGAACCGGCAGATGCGGCGGGCGGCGTCCTCCGCCACCCGGCCCCGGGCGGTGCCGACGAGGTCGAGGTACTGGCCCACGTTGACCTCGATGCGCAACTCGGTGAACACGTCGATGGCGGCCCGGGGGGCGCCGGCCAGCATGCGGTCGGCGTAGACGAAGGCCAGGTCGCCGGCCAGGATGGCCACCCCCTCGCCGAAGCGGCGGCCCTCGCCCCGCCAGCCGTCGACCGCGTGGCGGGCCTCGAACTGGACGTGGATGGTGTCCATCGCCCGACGGGTGGGGGAGCCGTCCATGATGTCGTCGTGGATGAGGGCGAACGTGTGCAGCAGCTCGAGGGCGGCCCCGGCGTCGACCACCCGGGGGTCGGCGGGGTCGCCCCCCGCCCCCACGAACGCCCAGTGGCAGAAGGCGGGCCGGAGCCGCTTGCCCCCGGCCAGGACCAGCTCCCGAAGAGCCTCGAACGGCTCCACCAGCTCGCGGTCGACGTCGGACCAGCGGGCCAGCTCCTCGTCGAGGACGTCGCGGATGCGGTCCTCCACCCGGGAGGCGATGGCGCTCAGGCTGGCGGGCGCGGCCGGCGTGCGGGGGACGACCCGCATCAGCCGGCGGCCGGGGTGAACGCCACGGGCGAAGGGGAGGCGTCCGGCGGGCTGGCGGCCGCTTCGCGGGAGTTGGCCGCCGCCTCCAGCCGGGCGGCGACGGCGAAGCCGATGACCGACCCCACGCCGAGCACGACCAGGCCGCCGACGGCGTCGAGCACGAAGTGGTTGGCGGTGACCACGATGGCGAACAGGGTGAAGGCGGGATACACGATGGCGGCGGCCTTGGCCCACCACGACCGCAGCGCGGGCACGAGCACCAGCGCGCACCACGTCGACCAGGCGAAATGGAGGCTGGGCATGGCCGCGTACTGGTTGGAGAGCTTGCTCATGGCGCCGGAGTCGAACGACCACAGGCTGCCGTAGACCCGGAGGGTGTCGACGAACCCGTACGACGACGGGAGCAGCCGGGGCGGCATGAGGGGGTAGGCGGCGAAGCCGATGAGGGCGAGGGCGGTGGTGGCGGCCAGGGTGTTCCGCCAGCGGCGGTAGCGGGCGGGGAAGCGCCGGAAGAGGAACACGAGGGCGAAGATGGTGACGAAGAAGTGGAAGGTGCCGTAGAACAGGTTCCAGAACTCGATGAAGCCGTTCCAGCGCAGAAAGTGCTGCTGGAGGGCCTCCTCGTGGTAGAGCCCGAACGCCTTCTCCCAGTGGATGACCCGCAGCGCGTTGTGCAGGGCCCGGGTCTCGGACACGACGGCCGACCCCTGGGTGTTCCGGACGACGCTGTACACGGCGTAGAAGGCCAGGACCAGTCCGACCTCCTTCCACCACCGCAGGCCGCGCCGGGCCGGGTGGTCCGCAGGCGCCGGTTCGTGGGTGTCGGGATCGACCCCGGCGCTCACGCCACCGCTCGGAGCGGGCGGGGGCCCACTGCGAACGCCGGCGCGCCGAGGAGGCTGACCACCAGGTTCATCCCATACAGGAGCAGCCCGAGGGCCACCGCCTGGCCGGTGGCCACCCCGAGGGGGGCGAGGAGCAGCACCAGCGCACCCTCCCGCAGCCCCAGGCCGTTCACCGACAGGGGCAGGACCTGGGCGATGGCCACGATGGGCACGAACGCCATGGCCGCCGACCAGCCCATGTTGAGGCCGAGGGCATGACCCGCGGCCCACGCCGCGAGCACGATCGTGAGCTGGTAGGCCAGGGCCGCCACCAGCACCTGCACCGCCTCGCCCGGGTGCCGCCGCATGCGGTCGATGCCCAGGTGGACGGCGCCCAGGAAGCCGAGCCAGTTGGCCCGCCCGGCCAGGCGGGCGCCCAGGCGGGTGTTGCCCGCCACCAGCACGATCGCGACCAGCACGGCCAGGGTGCCGAGCGACAGCCCCAGGGCCAGGTGGGTGGCCGTGCCCAGGTGCAGGAGGGTGGGGTTGCCGAAGAGGGCGACGAGGGTGATGAAGGGCAGCACGACGAAGCCGGTGAGGCGCTCGAGCACGACCGAGGCGAACGTCTCCGGGGGATGGCCGTTGCCCGCCGACAGGCGGGTGACCCGCAGGACGTCGCCCCCGACGGTGCTGGGCAGGAAGTTGGAGACGAACACGCCCGCGAGCACGTGGTTGAGGAGGGTGTGCAGGTCGGAGGGCAGGTCGAGGGCCTGCAGCACCCGCTGCCAGCGCAGGGTGGCGAGCACGACCGCCCCGAAGGTGACCAGCACGCCGACGATCACCCAGGTCCAGCTCGACAGCTCGTGGATGGGATTGAGGGCGTCGAGGTCGAAACGGGTGAGCAGGAACCCGAGCATGGCCGTGCTGGCGACGATCCGAGCCCCGAGCAGGATCCGACCCCGGCGGGCGGAACGGGTGCCGGCGGCCGTGTCTCCCTCGGCCCCCGCCGACTCCGCGCCAAACCCTCGTCCCGACCGGCCGCTCACGCCTCAAGCCTACGCATTGGGAGGCGGAAATGTTCCCTGTGGCGGCGTTCGCCGGGCGGCGGCGGGGTAGCCCGGCCCACGCCGTACCATTTCCCCATGCCCACCGACGACCCGATGCTCGACGCGTCCGTGATCGAGCGCGTCCTGGGCCTGGCCCTGCGCACCGGTGGCGACTTCGCCGAGGTGTTCGCCGAGGACCGCCGGTCGTCGTCGGCCCGCCTCGACGACGGCAAGGTCGAGGAGCTCACGTCCGGCCGGAGCAGGGGCGCCGGCATCCGGGTGGTCGTCGGCGACACCACCGGCTTCGCCCACACGTCCGACCTCACCGAACCCGGCCTCGAGGCCGCGGCCCGGGTGGCGTCGGCCGCGGCCCGGGGCGGAGGGGGCGGCGTCCGGGAGGTCGCCCTCACCCGCACCGAGCACGGCCGGCGGGTCTCCGACGCCGAGGTCCTCCCCCAGGACGTCCCCAAGGCCGTCAAGGTCGAGCTCCTGCGCAAGGCCGACGACGCGGCCAGATCGGAGGGCGGGGGCGTGCGCCAAGTGGGCGTGTCCTACTCCGACAGCCGCCGCCGGATCGTGGTGGCCAACAGCGACGGCCTGCTGGCGGGCGACGACCAGGTGCGGACCCGGTTCATAGTGTCCGCCGTGGCCGCCGGCGACACCGGCATGCAGACCGGCTACGAGGGGCCCGGCGGCACCGTCGGCTTCGAGTTCTACGATGGCGTCGACGTGGCCGAGGTGGCTCGCACCGCCGCCCGCCGGGCGCTGGAGATGCTCCAGGCCCGCCCCGCCCCCAGCGGGCGGCTGCCGGTGGTGCTCAAGCGGGGCGCGGGCGGGGTGCTGTTCCACGAGGCCTGCGGCCACGGCCTGGAGGCCGACCTGGTGGGCCGCGACGCGTCGGTCTTCCGGGGCCAGGTGGGGACGATGGTGGCCAGCCCCCTCGTCACCCTGGTCGACGACGGCACCTACGCCAAGGAGTGGGGCACCTACGCCATCGACGACGAGGGCCACCCCGCCCGCCGCAACACCCTGATCGAGAACGGGCAGCTCACCGACTACATGTGGGATCTGCTGCGGGCCCGCAAGGAGGGACGGGAGTCGTCCGGCAACGGCCGCCGCCAGTCCTACCACCACCTGCCGATGGTGCGGATGACGAACACCTACGTGCTCGCCGGCGACGACGATCCCGACGAGATCATCCGCCAGACCCCCCACGGCATCTACTGCGTGCAGCTGGGCGGGGGGTCGGTCAACACCGCCACCGGCGACTTCGTGTTCGGGATGACCGAGGCCTACATGATCGAGAACGGCGAGGTCACCGAGCCGGTGCGGGCGGCCAACCTCATCGGCAACGGCCCCGACGTCCTCCGCTCCATCGACGCGGTGGGCGACGACTTCGACACCTGGGCCGGCACCTGCGGCAAGGACGGCCAAGGGGTGCCGGTCTCCGCCGGCCAACCCACGCTCCGGGTCTCGGGCATGACCGTCGGCGGGACGGCCAAGTGACGGAGCTCCTGGCCCTGGCCGAGCGGGTGGTGGCCGACGCCCGGCCCGGCGAGCAGGTCGAGGCGTACGTCGTCCGCTCGCGCGAGACGGAGATCAAGGTGTTCGGCGGTGACGTCGAGTCCCTCGCGGTCGCCGAGGCCGCGGGCATCGGCGTGCGGGTCGTCGTCGACGGCCGGCAGGGCATCGCGTACGCGGGTTCGCTCGCCCCCGACGTCGTCGCCGACGTGCTCGCCGACGCACGCGACAACGCGTCGTACGGCGC
>Ga0105245_10001053_pt1 | contig 24973 bp, 22 predicted proteins | sample KBSM54metaG_FD_81523 | JGI IMG/M metagenome (GOLD analysis project Ga0105245, IMG submission 81523) | Miscanthus rhizosphere microbial communities from Kellogg Biological Station, Michigan, USA - KBS M5-4 metaG | ecosystem: Host-associated > Plants > Roots > Rhizosphere > Soil | place...
CGTTCCAGCCGGGCATGTACCGCAACATCACGGGCAACGAAGCGATCGCGCTCGGGCTCGTCGTCGGCGCCGAGCTCGCCGGCAAGAAGCTGTTCTATTCGGGCTATCCGATCACGCCCGCGTCGTCGATCCTGCACTCGCTCGCCAAGTACAAGAACTTCGGCGTGATGACGTTCCAGGCCGAGGACGAGATCGCGGCGATCGGCGCTGCGATCGGTGGCGCCTACGGTGGTGCGATCGCGGTGACCGCGTCGAGCGGCCCGGGCATCGCGCTCAAGGGCGAAGCGATCGGCCTCGGCGTGATGACCGAGCTGCCGATGGTGATCATCAACGTCCAGCGCGGCGGTCCGTCGACCGGTCTGCCGACGAAGACGGAGCAGAGCGATCTGTTCCAGGCGATCTATGGCCGCAACGGCGAGAGCCCGATCCCGGTGCTCGCGGCGAAGTCGCCCGGCGACACGTTCTACTGCGCGGTCGAAGCCGTGAAGATCGCGACGCGCTACATGGTGCCCGTGATGCTGCTGTCCGACGGCTATCTCGCGAACGGCTCCGAGCCTTGGCCGCTGCCGAACCTCGCGACGCTGCCGCGGTTCGACGTCCATCACCGCACGGATCCGAACAACTACTTCGTCTACCAGCGCGATCCGAAGACGCTCGCGCGCGACTGGGTCATCCCCGGCACTCCGGGCCTCGAGCACCGCATCGGCGGCATCGAGAAGGACGCGCTCACCGGCAACATCTCGTACGCGCCGGATAACCACGAGAAGCAGACAAAGGTCCGCGCCGAGAAGGTCGCGCGCGTCGCGCAGGATATCGGCGAGCTCGATCTCTCGGGCCCGACGTCAGGCGACGTCCTCGTGATCGGCTGGGGCGGCACGTTCGGCTCGCTGCGCCAGGCGCAGCAGGCAGTCGCGGCGCAGGGCAAGCGAGTCAGTCACGCGCATCTGCGCTGGCTGTCGCCGCTCGAGCCCGGCCTCGCGAAGATCATTCGCAACTTCAAGCACGTGATCGTCGCCGAGCTCAACATGGGCCAGCTCCGTACGGTGCTGCGCGCCGAGTACCTCGTCGATGCGATCGGACTCAACAAGATCCAGGGCCAGCCGTTCAAGGTGCGCGACGTGATCGCCGCGATCGAGAACCAGCTCGGTGGCACGACCGCCGAGACCAATGCGGCCGTGCGGCAAGCGGAGGCGTTCTAGATGTCGGAAGCAGTCAAGCTCAAGCTCTCGAAGAAGGACCTCGAGTCCGATCAGGATGTTCGCTGGTGCCCGGGTTGCGGTGACTACGCGATCCTCGCGACGGTCCAACGCACGCTCGCGCAGATCGGCGTGAAGCGCGAGAACACCGTGTTCATCTCCGGCATCGGCTGCTCCAGCCGGTTCCCGTACTACATGAACACGTACGGGTTCCACACGATCCATGGCCGCGCGCCGACGATCGCGTCGGGCCTGAAGGTCACGCGCCCCGATCTCGATGTCTGGGTGATCACCGGCGACGGCGACGGCCTGTCGATCGGCGGCAACCACATGGTCCACGTGCTCCGCCGGAACATGGACCTCAAGATCATCCTGTTCAACAACCAGATCTACGGCCTCACGAAGGGCCAGTACTCGCCGACCTCGGCGCTGGGTACGCGCGCGCCTTCGACGCCATCGGGCTCGATCGATCACCCGATCAACCCGATCGCGCTCGCGCTCGGCGCCGGCGCCACGTTCGTCGCGCGGGCGGCGGACACCGACGCGAAGCTGATGGGCAAGATCCTCGAGGAGGCCTACCGCCACAAGGGCGCGGTGTTCATCGAGATGCTGCAGAACTGCCCGGTGTTCAACGACGGCGTGTGGGAAGGCGTCAAGGACGACCCCGCGGGCAAGCAGATCATCCTCACCGAGGGCAAGCCGCTCCTGTTCGCGAACGGGACGAAGGGCATCAAGCTCGGCGCCGGCCTGGTTCCGGAGATCTGCGACGCGAGCGATCCCGACGTGCTCGTTCACACCGAGCGCGGCTCGGCGCTGTACGCGAATCTGCTCTCGCAGCTCGTCCAGCCGGACTTCCCGATGCCGATGGGCGTGTTGTATCGCCACGACAAGACGACCTACGACGCGATGGCGCAACAACAAGTCTCCGACGCCATCGAGAAGCAGGGCCCGGGCGACCTCGCCAAGCTGATGTACTCCGGCATGGTGTGGGAAGTCGGCGCCGACGGTACGCGTCACTAGGCTAATATCTCGACATGAGATTAGCGCTCGCTGGGGTGCTCGCCGCGGCTGCGTGCGGCACTCCCTCCGTGGTGCCGCAGACGTTTTCGGCAGGTGATTCGTGGACCGCACCGCTCGTCGGTCCCCTCGAGAACGATCTGCTGGTCGTCCCGGTGTTCGTCAACGGCAAGGGACCGTACTTGTTCGCCGTCGATACCGATGCGGTCACGTCGGTGATCACGAAGCACGTGTTCCAGGACGCCGCGCTCCAGGCCGCCGACGATTGGCCGACGCTCGCCGACGAGAGCGATCAGCAGCCGAAACGGAGCTTCGCGCAGGTCACCGGCCTCGAGCTCGGCACGCTGACGGTCGAGCAGCTGACCGCAGAAGTCGTCGCCGATCACACCTACGATCTCGACGGCCGCACGATCGACGGCCTGATCGGGCGCGACGTGATCCAGGACTCGCTCGGGTTTTCGTTCGATCGCGATCGCGGGACGCTCACGCTGATGACGCCGAAGGCGCTGCCGGCGGCGGCGGCGACTTTCACGGCGCCTCCGATCAAGTACAGCGTGCTCGCCGGCCACACCTCGGCGTCGACCCAGCCCGTCGCGAAGAAGCTCGTGACCGCGACGATCGACGGCGTACCAGAGCTCGTCCATCTCGATTTCGGCGCATCGCTGAGCCAGCTGCGCGATCGCGCATGGCCCGCCGCGAAGATCGCGCCGGTCGAGACCAAGGGCAGCGTGATCGACGAGCTCGGAACGTCGCGCGCGGTCGATCACCGGGGCGTCGCTGCAACCGTTACGGTCGGCAGCGTGACCGCAACCAACGTCGCGGTCGTGCCGTTCGAGGACAAGCGCTGGCGCGATGCCGAGCTCGCAGGCACGCTCGGGCTCGATTTCTTCGCGGGCCAGAGCGTGCTCGTCGATTGGACGCAGCACCTGCTCTACATGAAGCCGCGCGCGCCGGTGATGGCGGGTGTCGCGGCGCGGGTCGGCCGCTGGCAGTCGTCGCTGATGCCGAAGTGCGAGCACCCCGGTTGTGCGGTCGTCTCGATCATCGATCCGCTCGCGAACGTGCCGCCCGAGCAGCGCCCGGCGGCCCATCCCGGCATCGTCGTCTCGGTCGTGCGCGATGCCCAGTCCAAGGACGTCGCGCTCGAGGTGGTGATCGCGGCCAAGGGGACCGACCCGGCGGCCCCACTCCAGTGGCTCGTCGCGAACCTCCCGCCAGAGGCCGACCGTGCGATCACGCACTTGCCGGCCACCTATCTCGGCGCCGAGCTGACCGTCGTCGACGCGAGCCCGTTCCCGCGCACGTGCCCCGTGGCGGGTGGCTGCATCGATACGCTTCGGCCGCCGGGCTGATAGGATGCGCGCGTCATGAGTCACGTCGTAACGACAGACCAAGTCGAGAAGACCATCGCCGCGTTCACGCGCCTCGATCAGAAGGGCGACAAGAAGGCGATGAACAAGCTCGCGCAGCGGCTCCAGAAGGAGCAGCCGTTCTTGCTCCAACACGCCGCCGCGGTTCGCACCGAGCACGGCGATGCCGTCGGTGAAGCCGCCGTGTTCTACGCGACGCTGATCTGGGCGATGTTCGATCGCGGTGACGAGGGCACGCTGCCGCGCCTCACCCAGCAGAACCTCAACGACGCCGATCAGGTCGTGACGACCGCGCTGGCGAAGGTCGAAGGCCTCGCCGACAAGCCGCCGCAGGACCGCGTCGCGCCCGAGCTCGTCGCGACCCAGCCGAACATCTACGCGAAGCTCGCGGAGCTGCTCGCCGAGGACGTCAAGGAAGCCGCGATGACCGCGGACACCGCGTCGACGATCATCAAGCCGACCGAGGTCGTGATCGAGGCGTTCGACGCCGCGGTCAACGGCCGCCGCAAGGGCCAGCAGCAAGGGACGATCGTCGCGAACGACAAGGTCGGCCGCAACGAGCCGTGCCCGTGCGGATCAGGCAAGAAGTTCAAGAAGTGCCACGGCGCTGAAGCGTAAAACGTTGACCTGAACCTGAACGTCAACGCCACCGTCGACGGGAACTGCGAACGTCGCCGTAATCCGGTTGCGACCGACGATGGGATCCGATCGCGTCGCCGCTCGTCTCTACGGGCAAACGCCGAACGCAACCCGCGACGCTCGGGACAACGACAAGGTCAACGCTTTAGGTTCAGGTCAGCGTCAACTACGCCAGGCCCTGGACTCTGATCCACGGCCCGGCGGTGTACGGGAACGATTGATCGAAGTGGACGTGCGCGACGTACCAGAGTGAAACGTCCGCACCGTCGATCGTCTCGTCGCCGACGTAACCCGCCGGGAACGGCTGGCTACCTGCCGCCGACCGTGGCGAGAACGGCGCCCATTCGCCGTCGTGATAGCGAATCGCGAACACCTCGGCGTCGTCCCAGCTGTGCGGGCGGATGTTGATCGACGCGCGCGAGCCGAAGTCGATCTGGCGCCACACGTTGCCGCTCTCGTCGGCTTCGCCCGAGTACGGGAACCAACCCTCGCGCTCGACGCGCTGCCAGCGACCCTCTTCGAACCGCTCGAACGCGTCGTCGCCGGCGCCATCGAGATCGAAGTCGAACCGGAAGTGCGGGTGATACGTGTGCTGGTCGTGGACGCCCGGGCCCATGATCGTCAGCCACGGGCACAGCCGGCCATCGTCGTGGAAGCGCCACAGCTGGGTGTACTGATACGGACCGGCGACGAAGTGCGCCGAGAGCTCGACACCGCCGCGGAACGACTGGACCCGGACCGGACCCGCGATCGTCCGCGTCCCGAGCGGGATCCACCACGGGCCGTGCGGCTCCGACGTGTCATCGACATCGAGATCGCGCTGGTGATCGACCGTGACGTAGGGCAGCGAGCCTTCCCAGAGGACGCGCCGGCCCTTGAAGTCGGCGAGGTAGATCATGATCCCGGCCGACTCGGTGAGCCGCCAGTGGAACTTCCAGTTCGCTTCTTCGATCGCGTTCGACATCACCATTGCTCCGCGGGAACGACCTGGATGACCTGTTGATCGACGAGATCGACGACCGCGACGAGCGTCGCGTGACCGTCGCTGCGCCCGAACGTGACCGCCGCCGAGCGCCGCGCATACGAGACGTCGTTCTTGTTGCGCCCCCAGTAGTGGAGCGTCGCTTGCGGCATGTCACCCATGCCGAGCTTGCCGCGGACGCGCTCGTCGACCATCGCGATCGAAACGGCGAGCGCTTCTTCATCGCGCGACAGCATCGGCTGGCTCTTGTCGAGCTGGAGATCGGCGACGACACCGGCGTCGAGATCGATGCACGCATCGACCGCGCGATCGGACGCGTAGTCGTACGCGACGACCCGCGCGAGGCGATGGCCCGCCATCCAGTGCGGCGGCTTGACGACGAGCGGCTCGGTGCAGATCACGCGATAGCGACCGACCTTCGCCATCGAGGCGAGCCGGCGATCTTCGGTGAGCGTGCGGAGCGCATCCGCGACCTCGCCGGGCGTCAGCGGATCGAACAGCACGGGGTCTGCTTTGGCCACATCCGCCGGCGTTCTCACCTTGCCGTTGGTGGGTGGTTTCGCTTTTGACTTCGCGGGCTTGGGCGCCTTCACTGACGCTTTCCGAACGGTCTTGGCGGCCATCGGACGCGACTATACACATTAAGTAGATCGGCTGGGCCGCTCCGCGCGTTTGACCCAGACATGCGGAACGCTCTCGCAGCTCTCCTGTTCGCCGCCGCGTGCGGCTCGGCTTATGCGGACCAGGTCGCGGGACCGTCGCAGCCCGGACCGCAGATCGCGATCGATGTCGCGCCCGCGAAGATCCGCGCGCCGTACGACGTCCAGATCATCCGCGAGGACGGCGAGACGCTGCCGACCTACGCGTCGCACGATCGGTTCTACGTCCAAGGCATCGCCGGCCAGCGCTACTCGATCAAGATCTCGAACCCGACCGGGCATCGCGTCGAAGCGGTGGTGTCGGTCGATGGTCTCGATGCGGTCGATGGCGAGAACGGCGACCTCCACAAGCGCGGTTACATCGTGCCGCCGTGGGGCGAGACTCGGATCGAAGGCTTCCGCACCTCGCTCGCGGATGTCGCGACGTTTCGATTCTCCTCGGTCGATGGTTCGTACGCCGGCCAGAAGGGCAAGGCGCGTAACGTCGGCGTGATCGCGGTCGCGTTGTTCGAGGAGGAGCACGCGCCCGAGAATCAGATCGTCACGCCGTATCCGTACACGTACGAGGACGATCTCGACGAGTCGTCACCGACGTGGGCACCGTCTGCAGACGCGCGCCGCGAAGCGCCGGCGAAGAAGCACGTCGCGCAAGCCGACAAGGACTATGGCGGTAGCGTCCACGCGAAGCGCGCGGCGCCGCCTCCGGCCGACTACGCGCCTGCTCCGACGACGACCGGTGCCAGCGGTGGTTACGCTGGCGGTGGTCGGGTCGCCGCTGCACCTCCGCCGCCCGCGACCAAGGCCGCGCCGCGCTACGAGGAGCACTTCGACTCCGAGGACGATGGCGTCGGCGCCGACCGCCCGAGTCAGATCGACGCGCAGCGCACGAATCGCGCGGGCCTCGGCACCGAGTTCGGCGAGTCGCGGTCCTCGGCCGCGAGCTACACCCAGTTCGTGCGCTCGACCTCGCGCCCGATCGCGATCGCGGAGCTCCGCTACAACGACGCCGCAGGCCTCATGGCACTCGGCATCGCCGTTCAGCCGGTTCCCGACGAGAACGAGATCATGACCCGCGAGACCGCGGATCCGTTCCCCGGCGATCACTTCGCTCGTCCTGCTCGTTAAGGCGTCTTCGGTTCGCAGTCGTCGATCGGGTTCTTGAGCCCCTCGACGCAGAACGGCAGGCGCGTCGCGGTGCACATCGCGCTGTCGCGCGAGCCGTCGAACACGACGGTGACGCGGCCCTTGTAGTGCGGCGCCCGGCACTCGAGCTCGAGCTTGGTTCCCCACGGCTCGGTCAACCGCACGCCACTGGGCCCGCGGAACGTGTGCTTGTCGAACACGTTCGCTTCAGCGGGACGCGTGAGCAGCTCGATCGTCACGGTCTTCGGATGCGTCGCGACGACGCCGCCGGCATCGCGCACGACGCGCATCCCCGCATCCGGCGGCGGCACGATCACGACGACCTCCGCATCGTCGGGCGGCGGGCCACCGTCGTTCGGCTCGACGATCAGCTGCGCGTCACCGCGTTTGATCCCGCCGTCCTCGCGAACCGCGACCCGTTCGTGATCGCCGCGCATCATCCACAGCGCGACGCCACCGCCGCCGAGCAAGAGCAAGCCGAGCAGCGCGTACGGCCAGCGTCGCACCGGCACTTCTTCGATGTCGTCGAACGTCGGCGGCGGCAGCGAGATCGGACCCTGCGCGAACGCTGGCTCGTGGAGTGGCCGGGTCTCTTTCACCGCACGGCGCGGCGCCGTCTGATTCTTGGGCGCATCGGTCGTGCGAACCTCGACGCGCGGCGTCGGCGTGAGCAACGGATCCGCACCCGGCGGCAGCGGCGGCAGCGACGGCGTCGCGCCGGCATTCTTGATCTGCTGGGTGACCTCGTCGAGCGCGACGGCGAATTCGCCCATCGTCTGGTAGCGATCCTCGCGCTTCTTCGCGAGCGCCTTCATGATCGCGAGCTCGAGCGGTTTCGGGATCGACAGATCCGGCCGGACCTGGCTCGGCGGCATGATCGGATCGAGCATCTGCATCGCGATCGTGCGGACCGTGCTGTCGCTCTTGTGCGGCGTGCGCCCGGTCATCATCTCGTACAGGATCGTGCCGAGCGCGTAGATGTCGACGCGGCCGTCGGTGTCGTTGCGGCCAGCAGCTTGCTCCGGCGCCATGTACTCCGGCGTGCCGAACACCGAGCCGGCGCGGGTCAGGCGCGGCCCCTCGGACTTGCCCTCGAGCGGCTGGACCTTCGCGATACCGAAGTCGACGATCTTGACGAAGTCGCGGCGCTCGTCGCGATCGATCAAGAACACGTTCTCCGGCTTGAGATCGCGGTGGACGATGCCCTTGTCGTGCGCGGCGCCGAGGGCGCGTGCGAGCTGCTGGCCGATCCGGATCGCGCGTTGGGGTGTGAACGGCGCACCTTCCTTGATCGCGCGCGACAGCGTCATGCCGTCGACGTACTCCATCACCGAGTACGTCATGCCGTCGGGCGTCGTCCCGAAATCGGTGACGTCGACGATGTTCGGGTGGCCGATTCGCGACGCGGCCTTCGCCTCCTGGACGAAGCGCTTGATCGTCGCGGTGTCGCGCATGACCTCGCGCTTCAACACCTTGATCGCGAGCGGCCGCTCGATCACTGCGTGGCGCGCGGCGAACACGACGCCCATGCCACCTTCGCCGATCTTGCGCTGGACGAAGTAGCGACCGTCGAGCGTCTCGCCGACGAGCCGATCGTACTCGTTCGAAGAGGGCTCGCGCCGCATCGTCTGAACGACGCTGGACTGGTGGCGGTGCGCCGACAGCGCGCGGACGCGATTCGTGTTGTCGCTCGGCGCGGTGCCGACCTCGGTCGGCGTGCCGACGTTGATCGTGTCGCGGTCGTCGAGCCCGCTCGGATTCGTCGGATGCGGCGCGTGTTGCGCCTGCATCACCTCCGACAGCACCGTCGGCTTTTGCGCGATCGCGAGCTCGGCGAGCTGCTTACCGTCGTACGGACAGAAGCCCGGCTCCTCGAACGTGCGCTTGCAAGCCGGGCACTGATAGCTCACGAGCTACCGCTTGTCGTACAGCATCGTGGCGTAGTAGCTGTACACGGTGTTCGTGGCGGAGGCGACGACGATGGGCTTGCCGTTGTAGTTCGTCGTCGACACCGAGCGGCCGAACAGGTGGTTCGTCTCGGCGCCCGGAATCGTCAGCACCTGCGCCGGCGTCGCATCGAGCACGCCCGTGTCGAGTGCGATCGCGTGGAGATCGACCGCACCCGCGCCGGTCGTGGTCGTGTCCGCGCGGTTCGGATAACCGAGCACGACCATGCCCTTGTCGGCGAGGCTCGCGAACGCCGCGCTGCGCACGCCCGAAGCAGCGACCGGGCTGCCGACGAGCGCGACCGCGGGCGAGGTCGCGACGACCTGGACCGCGCCCGTCGTCGTCGTCGTCGAATCGAACGACGTCACGATCGCGAACTTGCCGGCGATGACGTCGATGTGGCCGCCGTTCATCGCGGCGCCGGCCATCGCGACTGCCGAGGTCGGCGCGAGGCTGGTGCAGGTGCCCGGTGCGTCGAGCGCCGCCAGGTCGTAGCCGAAGAACGCACCGCTCTTCGCGTACGCCCAGAGCTTCGTCCCGTCGATCGCGATCGCTGCAGCCGCGAGCGGCATGCCGAGGTTGTCGTTCAACGTGCAGTTGACGACCGCCGTGCCCTTCACGCTGAACACGTTCGACATGCCGGTCACCGGCTCGGTCGCGACGACGAGCTCGCCGTTCGCGAACGCGGTGCCGATCGGATGCGCCGACGTGCCGACCTGGGTGTCGACCGTGAGGCCGCTCGTGTTACCGGTCACCGCGATGATCGTGCCGACGTTGCTGTTGTCGACGAGCGCGATCGAGCCGACGCCGTCGAACAACAGCTGCGCGTTGCCGGTCAGCGAGTCGATCGTGTGCTGGCCGAGCGATTCGCTATCGCCGAGGTTCTGATCCTTACCGCCCGGATCGAGCTGGAGCGTCGAGAAGTTGCCGGGGCCGGCCGACAACACGGCGATCGTGCCGCCGCTCGTGTTCGACGGCACCGTCGCTCCGGTGACGATGATGCCGTAGTCGGAGGCCTTCACGCCATCCGGCTTCTCCTCGGCGCGCGCGGGCGTCGAGTCGGCGAGATCGTCGAATTGGGTCCACGCGCAGGCAGGCGCCAGCGCGGCGAGGAAAAAGATCTTCTTCACCAGTGCACCTCCATGCCGAGGCCCGCGTAGTTGGAGTTGACCTCCGGGAGGACCGTGACCGACTTCGCGTCGATCAGCGCCGTCGACGGCGCGCCCTTGTCGCGGAACGTGTAGTAGAGCGCCGTGCCGAGCGTGATCGCCGAGATCGCGAACGCGGCATCCGCGCTGATCGCGTAGATCTTGCCCTTCAGGAACCGCGAGTCGTTCGACGCGGGCGGCGGCGACGCCGCCATGATCTCCTTGTTCAAGTCATCGTGCAGGCTGCTCGCTTGGAGGCCGAGGTAGATGCCGGCCCCGCCGAACAGCGCACCGACGACATACGCGACCACCGCGTCGCTGCGGCTCGGCTTCGGCGCGAGCGTGACCTTCACCTGGGTCTCGGCCTTCGCCTCGATCGTGATCCGCCGCTCGTATGGCTTGTAGCCCTCGCGGGTGACGAGCACGACGTGATCGCCTTGCGGGACGCTGCGCAGGCACGGGCCGCGCTCGCACAGGATCTTGCCGTCGACGAAGATCTGGGAGTCCTCGATCCCGAACCCGGTCACCGCGATCTTGCCGACCGGCGTGCCTTTGATGTTGCCCATGATCTGCTTGGTATCGCCGGGCGTGATGTCGATCGTCGTCGTGAACTCGTCGTAGCCCTCTTTCGAGATCCAGAACGTGTGCTTGCCCGGCTTGATCTGTTGCGTCCACGGCGTACTGCCGACGGCGCCGATGTTCTTGTCGTCGATGTAGACGTCCGACTTCGGCACGTTCGACGCGATCGTCACCCACGCGAACGACGACTCCTCGGCCATGTGCGACACGAACTGGACGAGCTTCGTCGGGTCCGCCGAGATCGTCGACTCGACGATCTTGTAGCCCGGCTTCTCGATGATCAGCTTGTGCTCGCCTTCGATCGAGCCCGACCACGGCGTCGTCGCGAACGGACCGGCCTTCTTGTCGTCGAGATAGATCGTCGCGTTCTGCGGCTCCGTGATGATCACGACGAGGCCGCGAACCTTCACGTCGCCGAGGTTCTGGACCTCTTGCGAAGGCGACTGCGCCGCGCCGCTGCCCGACGCACTGCCGGTGCCCGCGCCGTCGAGCCGCTTGATCTCGTCCTCGAGGACGCCGATCGCCTTCTCGACCTTCGCCTTGTCGGTCGCGTTCGGCTCCTCGGAGAGGTAGCGCTTGTAGAACTCGACGGCCTTCTTGTACGCGGCCGAATCCGAGCTCTTCTTTCCCTTCATGTGGAACGAAGCGCCGACGTTGTAGAGGAACTGCGGGAATGGACGCGCCGCGTACGCCTCCTGGAACCCCGCCGCTGCTTCGTCGAACTTGCCGGCGACGTAGTCGCTCTGAGCGGTATCGAAGGAGGCCTGTGCCTTCTTCAGTGAATCGGCATTCTGGGCGAACGCCGGAGTGATCGCGAGCATCGCCAATGCGACGCACAGCGCGAACAAGACGCGTGATTTCATGAAGGCCAAGCTCCCCGCAGAGGCGGCTAGCTTACCACGAACGTGACGTTGGCCTCGACGGGCTGGCGGGTGGTCCGCGTGCGGTTCGCGGGCGCTTCGGCGTCGGCGTGGCCGATCGCGAGGCCGAACAGGATCGCGTCGGTCTCGGCGATCGGTAAGGCAGCTCGCAACACGTCCGGGTACGCCGCGACCGAGGCCATCGGGCACGTGTCGAGCCCGAGCGCCGCTGCGGCCGTGATCACGAATCCGAGCCACAGTCCGACGTCGATATACGCGTACGGACCGAGGCGCCGATCACACGCGACCACCGCGACGTGAGGTGCGTCGAAGAACGCGTAGTTGCGGAGCCACGCATCGTAGCGGCCGGCCTTGTCGTCGCGCGCGATGCCCATGTTGCGATACAGCTCCGCGCCGCACGCGATCCGGTGCTGCTTGTACGGCTCCGGATAGTCGAGCGGGAACGCGACCTCGGCGCGCGGGAACCCGCTCTTCGCCGCCGCCTGCATCTGCGCCGCGAGCGCCGCGGTCTTCGGAGGCTCGGTCACGACGACCCGCCACGGCTGGACGTTGCACCAGCTCGGCGCATGCTGCGCCGCCGCAAACAGCTCGGTCAGCGTTTCGCGCGGCACTGCACGTGGCTGAAACGCGCGCATGCTGCGCCGCTCTCGCCACGCGGCCTCGAGCTCGGCGAGGTTCATTTCGCCCGCCGCAGCTCTCTGAACCGGAAGATGCCGGTCGTGTGGCCGTCGGAGAAATGGATCCCGACGCCGTAGTTGCCGACCAGATGCATGTCCTTGATCGAGAGATCCTCCGGCACGCTCGCCGGATCCAGGATCCGCTCGCCGGTGGTCTCCGACTGGCAGTTCGCACAGGTGCACTTGATCCGCAGGGCGCGGGCGGGCCAGACGTCCTCGTCGCCGCCCTCTTCCCAGATAAATCGTACCTCTTGCTTTCCGAGGCCGATGATCTCGACGGGCATGGGCATGCCGCGCGTATAGCACTGATGTACGGTGGCCGGGTGCCGCAGCAGCGCCAGCGCCGTTCGCTCTCGATGCCCAAGACCCCGGGCAAGATCTATCGCGACGGCGACTCCGCGATCGCGAAGATCTGCGTCGACGCACTGACCGCCGCGCAGACCGATCGCGAGACCGCCGAGACGTTCACCCACCCGTTCCATACGTATCCAGCGCGGTTGCACCCGGCGACTGCGAGGGTCTTGGTCGAGCTCGTCGTGGACGGTGCGAAGAAGGACCAGCCGTTCCTCGATCCGTTCTGCGGCTCGGGCACGACGCTCGTCGAGGCTCGTGCGAACGGGATCCGCACGCTGGGGTCGGATCTAAATCCGCTCGCCGTGCTCGTCTCGCGCGCGAAGACCTGGACCGCGCCGCCGCGCCGCCGCACCGCGCTGCGCGAAGCCGGCCACGGGATCGCCGGCGCTGCGCTAGCGGCGGGAAAAGCAGCGCGCCGCGCGTCGTCGGATCCCGCGCCTCTCCGCAAGCCGAAGGGCTTCGATCCGAACGCGCGCGATCGCCGGCTCGCCGCCTGGTTCGCGCCGCACGTCCGCCGCGAGCTGGAGGATATCGCCTCGCGGATCGAGGAAGTCGGCGAAAAGGACGCCGAGCTCGCCGGTGTGCTGTTGGCATGCCTTTCGGCGGTCTTGTACAAGGTGTCGTCGCGGACCTCCGACACCGACGCGACCTGGACCGAGCGCCGGGTCGGCCGCGGCCAGGCCGCGCGCCTGTTCGCGCAGCGCGTCGACTTGCTCGTCGCCGGGTTGACGGATCTGGCGAAGGTTCACGCGCCGCTCCCCGAGGTTCGCGAGCTCGACATCCGCAAGCTCGACACGCTCGTCCCCGACGGCACTGCGTGCGGGGTCGTGACCTCGCCGCCGTACGCCGGCACGTACGACTACGCCGAGCACCAGCGCCTGCGCTTCGACTTCCTCGGGCTCCGCCACCGCGAGCTCGATGCCGGTGAGCTCGGATCGCGCCGCTCGTTCGCCGAGGATCCGCCCGCGGCGCGCGACGCCTGGAAGAAAGCGCTCGTCGGCTTCGTCGCCAAGATTGCAGCGACGTTGGCCCCTGGTCGACGCGCCGCGCTCGTGATCGGTGACTCCGTCGCGGCGAACCGAGCGGTGTTCGCCCTCGACGACCTGCGCGACGCCCTGACCGCCGATCTCGCGATCGAGGCGTGGGCCTCACAAGAGCGGCCGATGCTCGGCATCAACGAGAAGCGGGCATTCGGCGACATGGCGAAGCGCGAGCACGCCGTCGTGTTGAAACGCACGCTCTGAGGTCCTGACCGCCGATCTCGCGATCGAGGCGTGGGCCTCGCAGGAACGTGCAATGTTGGGTCAGATCGAGCGCCGCGCGTTCGGCGACATGGCGAAGCGCGAGCACGTCGTCGTGCTGAAACGCACGCCCTGATAGAACGCCGTTGGAACGCGAGTTCAATTGGGTTACCAATGCGGCCCATGGGGAAGCTCAGCGTCAGTCTGTTCGCGCTCGGCGTTGCCGGGTGCAGTAGCAACAACAACGGCACCGCGGACGCCGGCAAGACGTTCATGGATGCGCCGCCAAAGGTGTTCATGGATGCGCCGCCGAAGGTCTACATGGACGCGCCGCCAGTGAACTACAACTTCACCTGTTTCGGGATGACGGCTCCGACGACGGCGGCCGATCCGATCACGATCGCCGGTACGACCGACGAGTTCTCCATGAACGGTGGGACTGCGCTCGGCGGCGTCGCGGTCGCGACCTACAAGGTCGGTAACGCGACAGCGGTCGATACGAAGACCAGCGACGCCACGCTCGGTACGTTCACCACCGGCAATATCACCACCGGTGCTGTGCCCCTCGATGGCTACATCAAGGCATCGATCGCGGCGTACCGGACGACCTACTTGTACCCGCCGAACAAGATCGTCGCGAACCTGACCGGCGTGCCGGTTCCATTGATCTCCGATGCGAACTTCACCCAGCTCAACCAGTTCATCAACCAGAACGATACGACCAACGGCCTGCTGTTTGTGACGGTCACAGATTGCGCCAACACGCCGATCAATGGTGCGACGCTGACCTCGAAGCAGGGGAATGCCGATGCGGGATCGGTTCTGGACCTTGGTGCACTTACGCAACAGGCCGCACTCGCTGGCCTCTATTTCGTGTCGAACGTTCCCGATGGCGATACGACGATCGACGCGAGCTACAACAACATGACGTTCCCGAGTCGAGTCGTGACAGCTCACAAGAAGCCTAGCGATGCGAATGCCGAAGGCACGATGACGGCTACCATCCTTCGTCCCGGTCCCTGATCTCGCTGTGCTAGCTTCCCTGGCGACGTGACCGTCGCCTATCTCCAGAGCACCGGCGATCGCCACGCGCAGCTCGTCGGCGGTCTGACGGTCCTCGAGCGCCGCGTGCGCGAGCTCGCGAAAGCCGGCGTCACGCGCGCACTGATCGCGACGGAGCCGATGGAGCTGTCGCGACCGATGCCGATCGCGATCCAGTTCGTGCCTCCGGGCTCTCCCGTCCCGGAAGGTGCGCGGGTTGAACGTGCGGACATCATCGCCGGCATCGAGATCGTCGACGAAGAGGCGCGTCGCGACGCCGAGTGGAAGCTGATCCGCGGCATGAACAAGTCGTTCGAGGGTCCGGTCGACGCGCTGATCAACTGGCGGTTCTCGATGCGGATCACCCGCGCGCTGTCGCAGTGCTCGCTCGCGCTGACGCCGAACCACATCACGATCGTCGCGATCGTGGTCGGCCTGCTCGCATCGGTGCTCGCGAGTCGCGGCACGTATTTCACGGTCGCGTTCGCCGGCGTGCTGCTCGAATTCAACTCGATCCTCGACTCGTGCGACGGCGAGCTCGCGCGCCTGCGTTACCAGTACTCGAAGCTAGGCCAGTGGCTCGACAACCTATCGGACGACATCGTCGACAACGTGTTCTTGATCGCGGTCGGCCACGGGATCGGCGGGATCTGGCAGACGTTCGGGATCTGCGCGGCGGCTGGCCGCGTGCTGGTCTCGCTCGTCACGTACATCAGCGTGTATCGCCGCACCGGCACCGGGGACGTGTTCGCGTTCCGCTGGTGGTTCGAGAGCGACAAGCAGACCGCGGACGACGTCTACGACCCGAAGGCGATCACGACGTGGCTGCGCTCGTTCGGCCGGCGCGACACGTTCGTATTCATCTGGATGCTCGCGTGCCTCGCGGGCTTCCCGTACTGGGTCGTCGGCCACGGCCTCGTGATCGCGGCGGTCAACGTCAGCCTGCTCGTGCTGCAGTTCACCGTGTATCGCGGCAAAACCGGCGGGTGACCCGGCGCTCGAGCTCCGGCGCGGCACGTGAGTAGGACGGACGGAAATATCTCCCGGCCCGAGCTCACCGCTGGCGTCCCACGTGGGGCGGACACCACCTCCGAGCCAGACCGCTCTCGGTCCCACCGGGCGGGCGTACGGCTATTTCGCTCGCTTCACGCTTTCGAAATCCCACTCTCGAAAGACCCGCAAGGCGCGCCTGATCACCTGGTCGAGGAAGCTCTCGCGCGGCAGTTGCTGCATCGCCCGCTCGACGTACACACGAGCTTCTGGCAACGAGAAGCCGAGCTGCTTCATCGCTTGCACCGCCTCGGTCTTCTTCACGGCCCATTCGTAGTTCGACGGAATGCTATGGCGGAGCTCGGCATGCCCCACGTGGGGCTGTCCGAGGGCGAGGTCGGCCGGATCGGGCTCGGCAACTTGCTTGATCCATTCCACGGAAATGTCCGGCGCCCGGCCCGTCATCCTCAGGCGGCCATCGTGGAGTGCGCGATGGTGGCCCGCGCACAGCAACGTCAGGTTCTCGGGCTCGTGCCCACCGCCCAGGTGCTGCGGATCGATGTGATGAACATCGATATGCCGCGCAGCCCGACAGCCAGGCACGGTGCAGCGCCTGCGATCGCGTAACGTCACGAACCTGCGCACCTTCGGCGCGATGTCCTGAGCCGCCGTGCCGGGCTCGCGATCCGATCCCACGCGCTGCGCGTCGCACTCGACGATCGCGAGGTCCGTCGCGGTGATCGCGAGCTCGCGGCCGCCGCCGTGTTGCCAAGCCTGTTTGCAACTCTCGCACACGGTCGTGAGGACCTGGTGACGTGCCCGCCCTCCGTCGTCGGCCGCATCGTGACCGTCGAGGACCGCATCACACATCGCGGAGACCAGCGCGTCGTCGTCGAGCTGGCCCCCGCATTCATCCGCGAGGATCTGCTGGACCTGGCGCAGACGCGCGAGCGTCGCGGTCGTGATCTCGAACCGCACGATCTGCGGCTTCAGATCCGGCACGGGTGGATCGCTCGGCAGGTCACCTCGCCGGCGGCCGGCGACCAGCTCTTCGATCTGGCGAACGTTCTTTCCGCGCGCCGCAGCGAGCCACTCGGCCTGCGTCTTCGAAACCGCGACTCGCGTCAGCTCCTTGATGGCCGAGTAACTCTGTTCGCCACGCGCGAGCGCGTCGTGCAACGCTGGCAGCTCGTCGAGTGCGAGCGCGACGCGGACACGCTCTTTGGCCGCCTTCGGTCCGTAGCCGAGGACATCCTCCAGGTACTCGAACAACGAGGCCTTGCCGAGCTGCCGCCAGATCTCGTAACGCACGACCGCGCACAACAGGAGTGCCTCTTCGGCATCGAGTGCACGCTGGCGCTGCGCGAGTGCACGCAACTCGCGATCGATGTCTTGCCAGCTCCGCCGTTCGCTACCCGTGAACACGTTCCCCATGATCTGTGCACGCCCTTGCATCGCGATCTCCTCGTTGAACGGACCATTCATAGCACTTGGTTATCGACCGCTATGGATTGGGTTCTCGACGACGATTCGTGGTTCCAAGAAAAAATGTGAGCTCTCACGAGTCTCGCGAAGCAGAGAGGAACTGATTGCTTCTGACGCGCGATCAGATGATGAGTCGCGCTGTGCGACTCGTGCGCCGCGAAATTCGGTCAAGTCAGAATCGTCGCGCGATCCGAAGAAAACAGGTCGAGGAGATCTGCACGATCGAAGTGAAGCGCCCGCCCCACGTGGGGCTACGCATCGTCACGAGCTCTCGCAGGTGCGAGCGTGTCAGCCCCGAGCCGAGCCGAGCCAGCCATGGGCGGCCATCGCGAGCGGTGGACAACGCTGCACCGCCTCCCAGAGTTGTCTGCACTTAGGCCGTCCATACCGAGAGCGTCGGAGCTCGACGAAACTCCGAACGCGGCGGGCCGATAGCCCGACCATGCACCATCTCTCGACACCTTTCCTGACGGATGAGCGCCACCCGCCGAACCAGCCGACCGGGGCCCGGATCGCTCGAACCGGTCTGACGATCGCGATGATCTGCTCCGTCGGCTGGAGCTCGCAGGCGCGGGCGGATGTCGCGTTCGCGCTGCAACCGGCGATCGGCGTGGGTACCGCAGTCCAGCCGCTGGATACGACGACCGCGACGACAGCTTCGTCAGGCCTGCCGCGGGAGTCGTTCGTGATGATCCCATCGCTCCGTCTGGGCATCGATCTCGAATCGGTCGCAATCCTGGCGTACGGCAGCAACAGCAACGCGGGGGTTCAAGGCCATGCCGTCGCCGGTATGACCCGGCTCGGCGTGCTGGTCGAGCCGCTCCTCTGGCACAGAACGACGGTCGAGTCGGGCTGTACCTGGTCGGCGGTGGTGGCCTCGTCGCGATGGCCGGGGCCACGGTGGCACTCGATGCGATGATGAACCCGATGTCGAGCTCGTTCGTCGCGACGGGCGCCACGTTCCAACTCGGCATCGGAGGTAGGTACGCGCTGCATCCGAGCTTTGCCGTCGGGCTCGAGCTCGTCGTTCAACCGGACCTGGTCTCGCTCGCCAGCGGGCTCTATATCGGTGACCAGGCAATCGTTTCGGTCACCGGAACGTTTGTCGCGTCGTCGCGTCGATGACGCCACCGCGGCGACCGTGGGTACGGTTATTACGAATTCGAGACCGGACATGTCTCGAGTGACGTACGAACGTGGCGTCAATTTTCGCGCAGAGCGCGCGATTCCCGACGCGTGAATGCCACCGCTCGCCACTTGCTGCCGCGGTTGCCGATGGTTCCGCGTTTGCTGCGGTCGAGCACACGATGCGCGCCCTCTGCGTTCTTGCACTCGGTGCTTGCACCACGACTGGCTCGCCGCTGTCGCGGAGCAACGCTCAAGTTGAAGCCCACGTCGATCCGGATCGCAGCGTCGAGCTGACACTCACGACATGGAACGACCTCGCGGCGCTGCGCGATGTGATGACCGCCGGTGAGATCACCGCGACAGTCGACGGACAGCCACTGCTCGTCGACATGTCGCAGACCGGCACCTTCGACAACGGCGATCACTACGTCGCCGCGTTCATGACGGCACCCGAAGCAACGCGCGAGAACCCGATGCCACCGCCCGATGTCTCGACGATCGCGATCAGCGACGGCGAGACGACGTGGAGCGCGAAGATCGATCACATGTTCGCGAACGATCTGGCGCCGACTGTACCGCTGATCATCGGAACGAACGTATTCGAGTGGCCTAGCGGAGCGTCGGCGAATCCGCAGACGACGATCACGTACGCGTGCGTCGCGGTCGACGGCTCGGCACCGGCGTGCGAAGGCGAGGGCGTGCACGATGCGGCGATCGCCATCTCGCAGCAGTTCATCACCGCGACGATCAGCGGTGCGAGCGGCGCGCGCGTCCGCGTCGATGGCGAGCGCAACGTGAATCCCGAAGCCAGCGGCAACGGACCGCAGTTCATCACGACGATCGCGGCGCGCTACACCGGCGCGCTCTAGCGACGGCGACGATGCGTGCGCTTGTCGACGGGAACGATCTTCGGGTTCGGCGCCATTGCGGGGATGTCGACACCGTGGCGCTCGACGGTCTTGTCGGAGCCGGCGGCATCGACCGGCGAGGCGACCGGCGCGGAGGACGGACGTGCGTCCCGGCCGTGGTGCTCGTAGCGCGGATCGTGCTCGCAAGCGGAGATCAGGAGCACCAGCGCGAGCAGCTTCATCACTGGATAGACGCCACGGACGCCTGAATTGGTCCCGAAAAGATCGGGATTCGAAAACCCTCGGCGATCTGGGTGGTTGAACGATGTAGGTTACCTACCCATGAAGAAGCTCCTCGCGTTGGTGGTGGCTCTGGCCGCATGCGGCGGCAACGGCGACAAGTGCAGCAAGGTGTTCGACAAGCTCGCGCCGGTGTTCGAGAAGGAAGCAAAGGGCCCCAAGCTCGATCGCACCAAGGAGATCGAGCACTGCAAGCAACAGCTAAAGGATCACCCCGAGCGCGAGAAGGAGATGGACTGCATCCTCGGGCTCGGCGGCACGCCGACGATGGGCGACCTGATGGCGTGCTCCGCGAAGAAGTCCACCGACGGCAAGGACGGCTTCAAGGACTACCAGGACAAGAGCAAGGCGACCGAGGCAAAGCTCATGCTCAACAAGATCGGCAAGAGCGCGAAGCTGATCTTCGCCGAGACCAGCAAGTTCCCCATCGGCAACGCACCGCTCACGCCCGCGACCGAATGCTGCAAGGGCGACGGCGCCAAGTGCCAGCCGGATCCGAAGGCGTGGACCGCGGGTCCGTGGGCCGCGATGGAGTTCACGATCGACGAGCCGCACCGCTATCGCTACTCGTACGAAAGCGCCGACGGCACGACGTTCACGGCGACCGCGGTCGGCGATCTCGACTGCGACGGTAAGCCGCAGACGTTCACGCTGAAGGGCTCGATCGACGCTGGAAACCCGAAGGTCGAGCTTCAGGAACCGACGGGCAACTGAGCCCGCGGCTTCAACTGCCACATGTAGTGGTACGGGTTCTCGCAGATGAACCCGCGCGAGACGACTTCGAAGTGACGCGCGATGATCTTGGTGATCTTGCGCGCGGTGTACGGATAGCCCATCTCCCAGTGATGCTCGGGGATCGGCTTGTGCCGCCACGGCAGCATGAACTTGTGGCCGGCGGTGAAGTGGTGGTCGCCCCACCAGAATGCGAAACGGATCCGCAGACCGCGATACGGTAGCGAGATGAACACGTCCTTGCGCGCACGCGTCGCGATGTTCGCGAGGCAGGTCTCGAATTCTCCGAACGGCAGGTGCTCGAGCACCTGAAACGCGCAGATCGCATCGAACGCGACGCCATCCGGAAGCACCTGGTCGAGCTTCGTGATGTCCGCGACGTAGTCGACCGTGCGGGTCGCATCGATGTCGAGCGTCTTGACGTCGATGCCTGCGGCGCGGAGATAGCCGCGGAACACCCCGGACCCCGGCCCGATCTCGAGCACGGTCTTTGGCCGAACCGCGAGCACGGCGCGGAGCTGGTGCCAGTACGACATCCAACGTTCGGCGTCGTCATAGCGCTCGAACTCGTAATGTTCAGGCGCTACTTGGACCTCGCGGTCGCTCATGCGGCGGCGACGCTAACATGGTATCAGCGACGTAGTGTCGGCTGACGGGCCTGGGCTCGGAACCAAGGTTTCTCGCGGGGTAGCGTGGGCCGGCGCCGCGCAGGCGATCATTGCGATTGCCGACATCGTCTCGGTGTTCCTGGTCACCGCGTACTGGGTGTCGAGCGCCGAATTCGGGTTGGTCGCGCCGCTCCTGCCGTTCTACACGGCGCTCGACTACATCGCAGATCTCGGTGTGAGCTCTGCGTTGATCCAGCACGACGACCACACGCCGGAGCGTGTCTCGACCGTGTTCTGGTTGAACCTGCTGATCTCCGGCGGGCTGTTCCTAGCGCTGTTCCCAGTAGGCGCGCTTGTCTCGTGGATTCAGAACACACCGGTACTCGCCTGGCTGCTGATCGCGTACGGAGCGAAGCTGCTGATCCAGAATCTGTACGCGATCCCGTTCGCGTTGCTGCGCAAGGAACTGCGATTCGCCGAGGTCGCAAAGGCGCGTGTCATCGCGCATCTGGCCGAGTCGGTGTCTCGAGTCCTATTCGCGTACTTCGGAGCGAGCTACTGGAGCTTCACGCTCGCTGCGATCACGCGCGCGTTCGTGTTCGGTGTCGTCGTGCAGATGTGGCACCCATTCATTCCGAAGTGGGTGTTCAAGCCGCGTGATGTGATCGAGTACATCAAATTCGGCGCGCGTACCGCAACGAGTAACGTGCTCTACCAGGTCTACACCAGCGTCGATGGTTTCATCGTCTATCACTGGTTTGGTGCGGAAGCCGCGGGCATCTATGGCCTTGCGGACCAGTTCATTCTGGAGCCGGTCAAGACGATCGCGAACGTGGTGATCGATGTCGCGTTCCCGACGTTCGCGAAGCTGCGCGCCGATCGTCGTGCAGTCGCGAGCCAGTTGATCAAGTTCACGCGGCTCAACGTGATGGCGGTGCTTCCGTACACCGTCCTGTTGTTGTTGATCTCGCCGGAGATCCTGAACGTCGGATGGCTGTGGCATGGCCACGACAACAAATTCTGGACGGCGCGCGAGATGCGGCTCTGCGTCGATGCGATCCGCCTCTTGTGCGTGATGGGCTTCTTCCGCTCGCTCGGCTTCCTCGGTCCGCCGTTGCTCGACGGCGTCGGCCGGCCGGATCTGACGCTGCGCTACATGTTCGTCGCCGCGTTCACGGTGCCGGGCTCGTTCATGCTGAGCGCGATCGTGCTCGGTCCGCACATCGACTTCTTGTCGGTCGCGGTCGCGTGGGCGATCGGTTATCCGATCGCGTTCGCGGTGCTCGCATACCTCGTCGCTCATACGATCCAGCTCCCGCTCGGCGAGTACCTCCGGGCGACGTGGGGCATCGTCGCGAGCTGCGCGATCGGCTGCGGCGTCGGCTTCGGCGTCGACCACTTGCTTATGGATGCGGGCGACTGGCTCCGTCTCGTCGCGATCGGCGGGAGTGCCCTCCTCACGATGGGCCTCCTGTTCGTGTACTGGCAGAAACTCACACCTAGAGCGATCGCACGGTCCCTGCGAGACTGACCGAGCGCTGGCGCTCACCGAGCGAACGGGCACACCGCGTGCTTGTACGTAGTCGCCACAGGTCCATAAAACTCAAGCGATCTCAGGCGGCTCGGGATTCGCATGACTGCGCCCTCCGGGGTGGTCTGCCAAGCTGCAGGCCCCACCGCAGGAGTGCCCAACATGGCCGATACGAACGACCCGCCGGTCTCGACCTCCGACCTGATCGATCTCTCCGCCGGGCTTCTCCCCGCCGAGAAATCGAACGGCAAGCACGATTTTCAGCGTGCGCTGCTGACTGCTCTCACGAAGTTCAAAGCGGGTGACTTCTCGGCGCGCATGCCCGAGGAGCTCACGGGGGTCGAAGGCAAGATCGCGGATGCGTTCAACGACATCCTCGTCGTCAGCGAGCGCCGCGCCGCCGAGACCGCGCGCGTGTGTCGCGTCGTCGGCAAAGAAGGAAAGCTCAAGGAGCGCATGCGCGTTCCCGGCGCCGTCGCGGGGTGGGCCGACGAGATCGAGGCACTCAACACGTTGATCAGCGACCTCGTGTGGCCGACGACGGAGGTGACGCGCGCCGTCGGCGCCGTCGCGAAGGGCGACCTCGGTCAAGCGATGGCACTCGAGGTCGACGGCCGCGCACTCGAAGGGGAGTTCCTTCGCTCCGCGCAGCTCGTCAACAAGATGATCGATCAGCTCTCGGTCTTCACGTCGGAGGTGACGCGCGTCGCGCGCGAAGTCGGTACCGAAGGCAAGCTCGGCGGTCAGGCGCAGGTCAAGGGCGTGTCGGGCGTGTGGAAGGATCTGACCGAGTCGGTCAACCAGATGGCCGGCAACTTGACCACCCAGGTCCGCAACATTGCCGAGGTCACGATCGCCGTGGCTTCCGGCGACTTGTCGAAGAAGATCACCGTCGACGTTCGCGGTGAGATCTTGCAGCTCAAGGAAGCGATCAACACGATGGTCGAGCAGCTCCGCTCGTTCGCATCGGAAGTGACGCGCGTCGCCCGCGAGGTCGGTACCGAAGGCAAGCTCGGCGGTCAGGCCGTCGTGCCCGGCGTCGCCGGCACGTGGAAGGATCTTACCGACAACGTCAACGCGATGGCGTCGAACCTCACCGGTCAGGTCCGCAACATCGCCGAGGTCACGACTGCCGTCGCGCGCGGCGATCTCAGCCGCAAGATCACGGTCGATGTCAAAGGCGAGATCCTCGAGCTGAAGAACACGATCAACACGATGGTCGATCAGCTGAACGGCTTCGCGTCGGAGGTCTCCCGCGTCGCCCGCGAGGTCGGCACCGAAGGCAAGCTCGGTGGCCAGGCGCAGGTGCCCGGCGTCGCCGGCACGTGGAAGGATCTCACCGACAACGTCAACTCGATGGCATCGAACCTGACCGGTCAGGTTCGCAACATCGCGGAGGTCACCACCGCGGTCGCGCGCGGTGACCTGTCGCGCAAGATCACCGTCGACGTTCGCGGCGAGATCCTCGAGCTGAAGAACACGATCAACACGATGGTCGATCAGCTGAATGGCTTCGCGAGCGAAGTCTCGCGCGTCGCACGCGAGGTCGGCACCGAGGGCAAGCTCGGCGGTCAGGCCGTCGTCCCCGGCGTCGCCGGCACGTGGAAAGACCTCACCGATAACGTCAACGCGCTCGCGTCGAACCTCACGGGACAAGTCCGCAACATCGCCGAGGTCACCACCGCCGTCGCGCGTGGCGATCTCAGCCGCAAGATCACGGTCGACGTCAAAGGCGAGATCCTCGAGCTGAAGAACACGATCAACACGATGGTCGATCAGCTGAACGGCTTCGCTTCGGAAGTCTCCCGCGTCGCCCGCGAGGTCGGTACCGAAGGCAAGCTCGGCGGCCAGGCACAAGTCCCCGGCGTCGCCGGCACGTGGAAGGACCTCACCGACAACGTCAACTCGATGGCGTCGAACCTGACCGGTCAGGTCCGCAACATCGCCGACGTCGCGACCGCGATCGCGAATGGCGACCTGTCGCGCAAGATCACCGTCGACGTCAAAGGCGAGATCCTCGAGCTCAAGAACACGATCAACACGATGGTCGATCAGCTCAACGGCTTCGCGAGTGAAGTCACCCGCGTCGCCCGCGAGGTCGGCACCGAAGGCCGGCTCGGCGGCCAAGCCGAGGTCGAAGGCGTCGCCGGCACGTGGAAGAACCTGACCGACAACGTCAATTCGATGGCGTCGAACCTCACCGGTCAGGTCCGCAACATCGCGGAGGTCGCGACCGCCGTCGCGAAGGGCGACCTGTCGAAGAAGATCACCGTCGACGTGAAGGGCGAGATCCTCGCGCTCAAGAACACGATCAATACGATGGTCGATCAGCTCAACGGCTTCGCCAGCGAGGTCTCCCGCGTCGCGCGCGAGGTCGGCACCGAAGGCAAGCTCGGCGGCCAGGCGCAGGTGCCCGGCGTCGCCGGCACGTGGAAGGACCTCACCGACAACGTCAACTCGATGGCGTCGAACCTGAC
>Ga0105245_10001055_pt1 | contig 24956 bp, 24 predicted proteins | sample KBSM54metaG_FD_81523 | JGI IMG/M metagenome (GOLD analysis project Ga0105245, IMG submission 81523) | Miscanthus rhizosphere microbial communities from Kellogg Biological Station, Michigan, USA - KBS M5-4 metaG | ecosystem: Host-associated > Plants > Roots > Rhizosphere > Soil | place...
ATGCGCCGTACCTGCCCACCAGTCGCGATCGTGATCTTGCTGGCTTGCACGCATTTCGTCCCATTGCAATGCATGGCCGCAGACTACGGCAAAGTCACCAGCCAGAAAGTTGCGGAAGGCATTTATCTTTTCACCACCACGCCTTACGCTGACGTTGGCCTGAGCGGAAATTCGGTGGCAATCCTTTCCGATGACGGAGTTTTGGTTTTCGATTCCAGCGCCACGCCGGAAACAGCAGCAACTGTGCTGGCGGAGATCCGCAAGCTTACTGATAAGCCGGTGCGTTACCTGGTGAACTCACACTGGCATTGGGACCACTGGGGCGGCAATCAGACATATCTGGCGGCATTTCCCGGGCTGCAGATCATCACGCATGAAAAGACACGCGAACTCATGCTGACAGTTGAGCCGCGATGGAATGACAAAGGCCTGAAGCAAGACCTGCCACAATTTCTGGATGGTTTTGAAAAACAGATTGCCGCTGCAAAGGCAAAGAATGCGCCTCCCGAGCGTACCAAGTCGGCGGAAGAGCGGCTGGCCGTGGATCGCAACTTTCTGGCGCAGAAGCTGGCCTTGCACAAGACATATCCCAATGTGACGTTTTCTGGTTCCATGACGATCATGCTGGGCGGCCGTGAGATTCAGGTGCTCCATGCACAGGCCATCACGACGGGCGACACCTATCTCTATCTGCCCAAAGAAAAGATTTTGGTGACAGGCGACATCCTGCTGAGCCCGTATCCATTCGCTATCGGTGGCACATATCCGGCGGAGTGGCTCAGCACTTTAGAAAAGTTTGCGGCTCTTGCACCCAATGCAATCATACCCGGCCACGGCGATGCCGAAACCAACAGCGATTTTCTGCGCGGCAACATCGCGCTGTTTCAAGAAGTGATCCGCCAGGTGAATGCCGACAAGGCAAAAGGCATGACGGTCGAACAGACCATGGAAGCGCTGGACAAACAAAACGCCGATTTGGCCGCCAAAATAGGAATCAAAGACGCAGAGACAGCCGCTGCGTTCAAAGATTATTTTCTGGATGTCTTTGTGAAACGCGCCTATCGCGAACTGGAAGGGCCGCTCGGGGGTTTGCCGGATGTTCTACCACCCGAGCGTTAGCGAGGAACGTTATTGGCTGACACAGTCTTTTCATAAGGATCGATTTGACATCGCATTGGCAAAAGGCCATTCAATGCAGGCTCACGCTCTGCGGCAACGTTCCATAGGGCTCCCTCCCCTTCGACAAGCTCAGGGTCGGGATGTTAGAAATGGCCCACTCGGAGACTTGCCGGATGGTCTACCTCCTGAGCGTTAGCGAGGGCTATCGCGTGGATATCCGTGCAAACGAACGCGATTTCCCATTGCCGGTTGCAGCCACTCATGCTTTGGTAGTACAAAGTATTGCCTGAGTGACTGATCTGGTCACAACACGTTTGCTCCGTCCTCTACGCTGGGCCGATATCTATAGTGAAGCCGAGCTATGCCGGGCCGCTGTCCGCATTTATACCAAGCCGCTTTTCCACTGGCGCAAGGCCCTTTCCACCTCCACTGATGGCAAAACGCTCTATGATTTTGCCGCCGGCGGCCTGCGCGGCCTGGATGCGCTTCATCGTTCGCTCCAGCGCCGCCAGTTTCTCTTCCGGCCCGCCGTGGCGCTGCGCTACAACTTCAACGGCAGAGAGCGGACGCTTTATATCTCACCCTGGGAAGAGCGCATTGTCGATCTCATGCTTTACCGCGCTCTCAATCGCAAGCTGCACCAGTGGTTCTCGCCCAACTCCTATGCTTATCGCCTGTTCGATTACCACCTGGATTGCTGCCAGAGCAGGGTCGCCCGCGTGCTCCGCGACGCTCGCGGCCCGCTGTACCTAGTGAAGCGGGATATCTCTGACTACTTCGCCAGCGTTGACCATGAGCTTCTGCTCGCGCAATTGTGTGAGTTGGCAGATCCATCGGACTACCTCTTTCATCTACTGCTCCAGCGCATTCGCTTCCGCTATGAGGAAGAAGCGGAATCCCATACATCTGGCATCGGCATACCGTTCGGCTCGGCCATTGCATGCCTGTTCGCGAACATCTACCTGACCGGTCTGGACCGGACGATGGAGAGCATCTCCGGCGTGAGCTATTTCCGCTATGCCGATGATCTTCTGTTGCTCAGTCCCAGCCGCGAACAGGCTTCCGCAGCAAAGCAAATGCTGGAAACATCTGTCTCCGCGCTCAAACTGGGCATGAAGGCCAGCCACAGCATGGACCTTGCGCTCTCCGGGCCTTCCGTAGGTCGCGCTCTAACTTCCAATATCCTTCCTGACCATGATTTTCTTTCTCAAGCCCCGGAATTTACGCCCGCGCGCGAGTTTCGCCATCTTGGCCTGCTCTTTCGCGCTGGAGGCGCTGTTTCACTCTCCCGGGACAAGCTGCGCAAAATTCAGAACCTGTTCCGCTTCGCCTTTCGGCGCGCACGCCGCCGCTGGATGAAAATCAGCGATCCCGGCGAAAAGACCCGTGCGCTGGTGGCGCTGGCCGCGGCGGCAATCGAAAAAGGGCTGCGCAACGTGGCGATCCTGGACTACTATCTCAAGCATGTGGATGATGAAAACCAGATCCGCCTACTGGACCGCTGGCTGGCTGAGGAAGTGCTCGCCTGCGTTTTCGGCGGTCACAAGAAGGGCCACTTCCGGCGCATCAGCTTTGCTGAGCTGCGCGCCATGGGGCTGCCCTCACTGGTGCATCGGCAGCGCCTGATCCGTCGCCACGCCATTGAGAGCCCGTTTTTCATCTGGCAAAAAGAAAGGGGCATTCAGGCATTCAGGGGGACGGTTGCCAGGTTGCCGCAAGCTACGCGCCCGGCAGCCTTCTCTTCAGTCCCATAAGCAGCGGCTGGGCGTTTACCTGTGAGAGAGGGTGGCCGCCTGTAGGTGGGGGTTATGGAAGAGCTTGGCCGCTAAAGCGGAAGCTCGTTTTACTCAACCGTCCCTCTGAGTGCCTGTTAGCAAAAGAAAGATCATGGGATTTTTTAACGCGCTCAAAGACATTCTCGGTGGCAGCAAATGTCCCATCTGCGGCACTCCGGGTGCGCGCAAAGTAGGGACTGAGATTCGCTGTTTCAATCCTACGTGCCAGTACTTCAATCCCAGCCTGGCTCCGGCTGAAGCGTCGCCGCAACCTCCCGCGAACCCGCAACCGCCGCAGCCGCAAGGCAAGCCCGCAGGATGGGGTTCCGCTCCGTCTCAGCCCTCCGGCCCCGCTCCTGCCGGCTCGATCGCCATTCAATACAAGAATTTCCAGGGACAAAACAAGACTTTCCAGGCTGACGTGCAATCGCTTCACCGCGAAAAGAACCACATCATCGCCAAAGTCGCGCCCAAGGGAAAGCAGATCACGCTTTCACGCGATCGTATTCAGAACCTCGATGAGGTCGAGCGCCGGATGCCGCAGAGGGTCGCGACCGGACAGAATTGGCCCAGTCCGCGTGAACGCCAGGTCCTGAATTATCACAAGAAGTACAAGACGACCTCTCCGCTATATGAAAAAATTCGGGAGAAGTATCCGAACTGGTAAGGAGATCGCCGGGAAGGTTTGTGTTTATTCCGGCTCTGGATTTCAGGTCAAATCCCTACCGCCCCGTAGTCCGTCCCTGTCTCAGTGTCGCGTACTTTATCGCGTTCATACGCGCGATAAGGATTTCGCTGCGTGCCCAGCCGCCGCTTGCGCAATTCAAAGCCGGCATACAATCCGCCAGCCAGCACTGCGGCTGCAAGAGCAGCAATGGACATGACGCGTCCGGGATTATCGAGTAGAGGCCGCGCGATATGGGAAGCCGTCATGGCAACACGTGCCGGCAGTCCCATGGCCTGGCGAAAATCGCTCAATGATTGTTTTCCGCCGCGCTCCAGCGCACGATACGCATATACTGAGCTGTAAGGCATGGGCATGTCTAAATCCTGTCCGCCACTTACCACCGCGTGACTAATGCCGCGCTCTTCCTGGGTTTCCAGCAGTTCCTGAATGGCCTGGCCAATTCCGGCTGGTTTCGACCAGAGGGAAAGAAAAGCCACGCGGCCGGATTTATCGATCAGGAACGCCGGATTGGGCAGCTTGGAGTATTTGCGATGGATCGAGCCGCGCAAATCGTCCACAATGATCGGCATGTGCATGTCTTCTTCATCGCGCAGCAGCCGCGCAGCCTCAGTCTTCTCGCGCATGGATTTGTGCGCTGGGATTACTTCGCCCGGATGCGCTTCACGCACGTAAATAAACACGAATTCAATTTCGTCACCGCGGAAGCGGTCATAAAGCTCATTAATCTGGCCAATTGAGGCGGCAGTCATCGGGCATGTGGCCGAGCCAAAAATTAACAGAACATTCTTTTTTCCAGCGTAGTCGCTCAAGCGGACAGTTTCGCCATCAAGGGTGGTGGCCTTAAAGTCAGGCGCTGGTACTCCGGGTCCAGGGCCGGAGAATGAACTGCTGGCCAGATCATGAAAGAGTTCCCGGGAAAAGTGCCCGTAATTGTAATTACCCAAACCCAGCATTTTTACTCCTATAAAATACGCCTTTTCCGCCGGCTCTCGTGCTTCCAGCAAATAGCAGAGAGCTAACGGGATTCGATGCCGCTGAAGCTTCTGCCGTTTTCTTTAAGCTACCCTGTCTTAAATTAATTGGCCACGATAAAATGATTAGTTTTTGAGTTCGGCCCGGTGCTTGCAGTACATGCCCGGTGAAAATGACGTGGAGGGATGAATGGCGGCTTTGAAAGCTGGAGAGATGGCCCCGGAGATCGAGCTTCCCGCGGTAACGGGAAAACAGAGACACAAATTCAAGCTCAGTGACCTTCGTGGCAAAAAGAACGTGATTCTGGCGTTTTACCCGTTGGACTGGAGTCCAACTTGAACGAATGAAATGTCGGCGTACGGCAAATATCTGCCAAAGTTCGCCGAACACGATGCCCAGGTCGTGGGCATTAGCCCGGATTCAATTTACAGCCACCTCGCCTGGCAGGAGAAGTCGATTGGCTGGCTTGAGTATCCCCTTCTGAGCGACTATTGGCCTCACGCCGGTACAGCCCAGCAGTTCGGCATCCTGCGCCTGGGAGAGCCGCTGCCCGGGATCAATGATCGCGCCATCTTCATTGTGGATAAGCAAGGGAAGATCGTATTTTCCAAAACCTACGAACTTGGCCAGGAACCGGATTATGACGAGTTGGTGACTGAGCTGGGCAAGATGAAATAAAGAGCGGCAGCGCTACAACTCAAAGAAAACGCCCTCCGTGAAAGAGGGCGGTTTCTTTTTTCAGCGTTAACCTTACTTCTGCGCTGCTTTCTTGGCAGGTGCTTTCTTCGCTGCGGGCTTTTTCGCCGCCGGCGCCGCAGGTGATTTCTGCAGCGTGTCTTCAATGATCTGGTCTAGCTTGGTGCGGTCCTCAACCTCAACAGCCGGAGTTGCCGCGCCGCCGCTGCCGACGACAAAGATGGTCGGGGTGTGTTGCAGGCCCATTTGCGTTCCCATATTGCGGTCAGCCAGGATCTTATTCTTGAACTGTCCATCGGCATCGATGACAAAGGGAAGCGGTGTTTTATTGTCCTCGGCAAACTTTTGAACATACTGGCGCAGATTCGATTTATCAATCTGATTCTGGTTCTTGAAGATGTAGCCGCGGAAGTCCTCGCCCAGCTTCTCTGATTTGGTGTCAAAGTAGCGGGCAAACACCGCTGCATCGAATGACCAGGGATGTTGTTGCAGCGGGAAATCGTGCAGCACCACGGGAATATTGTGCTTCTTGGCTGCTTCCCAGACCACGGGATATGCACGGGCGCAGTCAGGACACTCCAGGTCCTCAAACATTACAATAGCCGCGCGGGCGCCCGGAGGCGGCTTTAGTTGCGATCCATCTGCGGCGTGGCTGGCGGCTGGAGTAAGCGCAAGCGCGAGCATTGCGGCTATGTGAATAAAACGTTTTGCCAATTTGTTCATTTTGCTGGTCATCCTGCCTTCTTAGAGGTTTTGACAATATTTTTCTTGCGGACTGCGGCCTTGGCCGGGGAATTCACTTTGGCGGCACTCACAGGCTGCGCCCTGCTGAGCATGTCTTCAATCATCTTGCCCAGCTTCTCCCGGACTCTCACATCTTCCACCAAAGGCTCTGAAACTCCGCTATTACTTACAACCCAGATTGTGGGAGTATGTTCCACGCCAATGCGCTGTCCCAGCAAGTAATCTGCCTTCACCAGATCAGCCAGCTTGCCATCCGGGTCTTTGTCTGAAGGGACAGCCGTCTTGTTCTGGGCGGCGAATTTCTGCGCCCATTGTGGCAGATTCTCCCGTGTGATTTGTATCTGGTTGGCGTAAATGAATTTACGGAACTCATTTCCCACATCTGCCGATGTCTTATCAAAATAGCGCCCCCACACGGCTGCATCAAAGGCCCAGTTGTGCATGGGCAAAGGAAAATCATGCAGTACCACCGGGACTTTATGCGCATTGGCAGCTTCCCAAATCAGAGGATAAGCCTTGGCGCAGTCCGCGCATTGCAAGTCTTCAAATATCACAATTGCCACCGCCGCTCCGCGAGGCGGCTTGAGCAGGGTAGCGTCAGCGGCAAAGGCGCTTGATGCCAGCATAAGCAGCGCGATGAAGACAAAAGCCAGGCGCAAGTTCACTCCCCTGGCTCCTATTTTACGTGAGCCGCAGTCTTCGCACATAGGCTGGAATCGCCTCAGAAGTGAAACTTAAGGCTGCCGCCCAGCGTGCGTGACGGAGCAAATTGAATCGGGATCTCTTCGCTTTCCTTGGATATTTTGTAGCGATTGTCGGTCAGGTTGGTGGCGTCCAATTCCACATCCAGCCGGCGCGATTCCGCCTTCCACATGTTGAATCCGGCGCCGAGATCGGCGGTAAGATGCTGGTCCAGCCTGGGGCCATTTTCCACGATGGTTCCACTGCCGTAACGCAAAGCGCTGCCGATCCATGAACTTCTCCAGCGGTTGCGATAGAAAAGATTGGCCGTTCCAGTATGCGTCTGGTCAAAAGCCGGCTGAATGCGTTCGCCGGGATCAAGCGGCTCGTCGCCGGTAAAACCGCCGGTCACCGGACCATAAAAGAATGTACGAGCAAGCGTGTATTGCACTCTGGCGCTTATGCCCAGCCGTTCCAGGCTGCGCACATTCAAGATCACATCAGCGCCGCTGGAGCGCGCTGTATGGAAATTAATGGGAAGAAATAGTCGCGAAATGCTGATTTCATGGTTCTCAAAACTGTTGTGGCCGGTATGCGTGTAAGCGTCAACCTCAAGCGCAATCTGGGGATGAAGTTCCTGCTGTATGCCGACTTCAAAATAGTTTTGCGTATAAGCGCGCACGTTGCCTACGCGCTGGTCAGGATCGGCAGCATTGTTGCCGATAAAGCTGGCCAGCAGGGAATATTCAATAGGGGGCGGCGAGAACAGCCGATTGTAAGAAGCGTGCACCACTGATTTTGTGCGCGTAATGTGGTACGCCACGCCCACGCGCGGGCTGAGCTGCACATGCGTGTCAACCAGATCAAAGTAGTCGTAGCGCGCGCCCAGATCGACGGTAAGATTCTTGAACGGTGAAAAATGGTCTTGCAGGTAGAGGCCTGCTTGTCCGCCTTTCACTCCGCCGCGGAAGCTGAATGCGCCGCTGGCGTCCAGATTGAAGATTTCCGCGTCTCCCCGGCCATCAATGAAGAAACTTTCCAGTTCGCGCAGGCGCGTCAGATCGATCCCGGCTTTAAAAACGTGCCCATGCCACAAATGCACAACGTCACTCTTGGCGCCAACGGTAAGCGTGCTGCGTGACCCAATAGAAAGCGGCGTAATGGGATCAGAAGTCGGCAGGATGCGGTCTGAGCCAATGCGCTGATAGATGGAGCTGGAAAGAACGGTATCGGGAGAAAACGAATGTCCCCAGGTGAGGATCGCGGTCTGCTGACGCAGATGGCGTGAAGGATCGCGGCCTACGTCCTGGTCTTCCGGTAGATTGGGCTGCTGAAAGTTTGCGCCGCTGCCCATCAACAGCAGCTTGAAATTATTTTTCCCACTGGCCCAATCAAGCTGCGTGGTGCCGCGAAGAGCAGAGCCAAAATCGTGCAACTCAATCGCGTTCGGCGGATCAAGGAAGCGCCCGGAGGTAAATCCGTCAGCAAAGGCATAGTAACCAAACCTTCCCTTTGCGCCGCCGTACTCGGCATTCAAGTCATTGTTGTCTTGTGTGGCGCCACGAAAATTCAGCGATCCGTGGTTCTGCATGTCGCGTCCGGAGCGCGTGGTGATATCCAGAACACCGCCAAAGCGGTTGCCGTATTCGGCGGTGAAGCCTCCGGTCATCAGGTCAACTGTCTCAAAGATTTGCGGGCTTGCGCCGGGACTGAATTGCGGCTGCGTGTTATCCAGAAAAGAAACGCCGTTGATGAATTCATGCAGAGAAAACTCATTGCCGCGTACGTTGATGAAGTTGTCATGGCTCTGGCTTGCGCCGGGCATCAGGTTCGCGACCAGACTGCTGGTGTTTTCCACCATTGGATCCATCAGGCGCTCAAGCTGCTCATGGCTGAAGGTCTGCGAGCTGCCGGTCTTGCCGGGATCGATGGTCTGGTATTGCGCCGTCACTTCAACGTTCTCACTGACTGTGGTCTTCGCGGCCAGTTCAATTGACAGGGAAACCGGTTCTCGGGGACGCAGAACCAGCTCATATTCGCGAGGGAAATAACCCGGCGCTTCCGTCTTGACGATATATTGGCCGCCATTCACCGCGGAAAAATGGAAGCGGCCATTGGCATCGGCGACAGTCTTCTGTGCCGGCGCGGACGCGCCTTCATGGATGAGAGAGACTTGCGCTGCTGCGACGGGCTTTCCAGCAGAGGTTTTTACCACGCCTTCTATGCTGGATTGCGCCATGCAGAAGGTCGCGGTCAGGACCATAAGAGTCAGGAAGAACCACCGAATCGTACGCAAGACACTCTCCAAGGGAAAAAAGTCAGTCTCGATTTTACCTTAGTTGCTGGAAATGAATGCTGCGAATCGCGGCTACGGAACAGTGACGAAACGCACAAATCCGCGCCGCTCTATTCACAAAAACTTGAGGATATAGGGTGAATATTTAGAAGAACTTTTGCGGTGAAAGCAGAGCTATCTTCTGGCGGCCTTTCTTGATGAGGCTGCCAACCCAGTGGAACATGCCTGTCTTGGGCTGCGCCTGATGGGCCACACTGAAGGGATAAAACTCGTCGTAAAAAGAAGCGTCAGCCGGTGCGGCGGTGATTGCCAAAGTCGAATCAACCTGTGTTGAACTCTCAAATTGCGGATTCGCACGGCGATTCAGCGTTGCAGAGCTGTTCACTGACGGAACGGACGCATGTAAGCCCAGGGTGAAACTCGCGATAACGAGAGAGCAGAGTAGGCGGCGCACAGCCCTTATTATACGTGGACTTAGCTGATGGCAGAAGTTGGCAGAGACCCGAAAATCACCTTAATCCTTTGGTGCTATAGCCGCTTCAGGTTGCCTTGGTAAGGTGCGAAGCAGTCACAAATTTCTTGGCAGAATAGCGTTGCAGCAGCATACGGGTAGCTTCAACCGTGTAGCTCCGGTCTGTACCAAAGGCCAGGTGTCCTCCATCGTGCAGCAGGACAATCTCTCCTTGTGCTTTATGACGGGAGTCTACCTGCCGGTTCACCTTTCCCAGGATCTCGGCTGCTGATTTCGCGCTCCAGTCGTAGCCAGTCACCGACCACATCACAGGACTAAGCCCCAGGGCGCGTGCCGTACGCAGCACATTGGGTCGACGGCCGCCAAAAGGCGGTCGGAAGAGCCTGACCTTTGCTCCCAAGACATCTTCCAGCGCCTTGTTGCAGTCGCTTAATTCCTGGCGCAGCCGCGCCGCTGAAACCAGAATCAGATTGGGATGGCTGTCCGTGTGGTTGCCAATCTCATGGCCTGCCGCCGCAATGGCACGGACGATATCCGGACGCTGACGCACATATTTGCCGATGAGAAAAAACGTAGCGCGCGCATTGTGTTTTGCCAGCACATCCAGTAAATGCAGCGTGTGCGGATCATTCGGCCCATCGTCAAAGGTGAGCGCCATCTGGCTGGGATCACTGCCGTGCGTAAGCGTGCGCCCGTAAAGCTGCGACGCGGGCGCCATGGTCGCGTATCCAGCATAGCTGGCCGCAGCAGCGGAAGCGAGCGTGATGTAAGGCCAGAGCATCGGTGGAATTTGCAGTCAAGTAATAATAAATGCGCACCCAAAGCACTCTCGTGATTCCGCAAGCCATGCAGCCCAGTGCATCTCTTTAAATTGCTTACAGTAGGCCCGGGGCCGGAGCAACTCTAAATGAATAGAAATATCGCTGTTTATCAGCCAGGGTGAGGGAAACAGTAACAATGGCTCCTGCCGGCGCGCTCTTTGCCACCTGCACCAGAAAAGCGCCCTGATTGCTGACGACCGTAGCCGGTCCAGTAAAGATGGTGGCTGTTGAGTTCTGCGGGTTGAAACGCGGATCAAGAAAATGAATCGGCACCGCGGTTCCTGCTCTGCCCTGCGGCAAGGCCGCGATAAAAAAATGTTTGAAGTCGCAACCCAGGCGCGCGTGGGCGGAAAGCGCAGGAGCCTTGACCGCGCCCTTGCTCAGAATTCCCTCCAGCACCGCGATGTCATGAGCGTTGATTGAGCCGTTGTCATCCAGGTCGGCGGCCGCCAGGCAGGAAATACCCGCACTGCTGGGATGAGAGACATAAACCCGCAAGAGCTTCAGGTCTTCCTGATCGACTAGGCCATCCTCATTCAGGTCGCCTAAGACAAAGAGCGGGACCACGCCGGCTTCAAAGTTGCTGATGGCTGCGCGTTTCTTTTCATAGTCCGGCGGAAGCTTCTTCTGCTGCGCATGAGAGATTGCAAAGAGCAGCGTTGTTGCGCACAGCAATAAGACGGCGGCTTTGAGCTTGGTCGGATTAATCGTCTTTTTCATTGGGCAACTTTTCTCGACAACCAAATTCACTAAGGCTGATCGTAGCCTCCGTGCGTGTGCGCTGGAGGTTTGTCTTTGGCGTATCCGTGGTCGGCATATCGGCTGGTGGAAGATTCGCCGGCCTTGGTGCGCAACGCATCGATCAAACCGGAATAGCTGGAGGCTGAGCCGGCCTTGCGGCGGTCAATTTCCGCGTCAAGCGGATCGCCAATGTAACTCTTCTGCCAGCCGATGCTGCCGTTGCTGCACGTTTGCGTGTTCGTCGCCGTCGAAGTGGAGGAATCGGCTTCCCAACCGGCATGGTTCGGGCACGCAACAGCGGAGGCTTGCGAGCAGGTAGCGGTCGTCAGGTTCTCCAGCTCGTCCACAACTTTGGGCGTGAGCCCGCCGTAGCAACTGAAATCTGAGGTGAACCATCCGCAGACATTCTTGTTGGCGGCGCGGTAATTGCCTTCATGGAAGCGCGCGCGATAGAGATAGTCGCCCGTGTACTCTTTCCATTCCCAGTCGCCGCACGCCAGTATCTCTGAGCTAGCCTTGGGTCCGCCATGGCCATTCACTATCTCAATGGCTAGCTCAACGCCTTTGGCCACTTTTTCCTGATGTTTGGCAACGGCATCGCGCACTTTCTTCCACTCAGGATCGTTGTGCGCGCGGGCTGCGTCCTGGTCCTTGGGATCGGGCTTGGTGGTGTATGAGGCCACGCCTTCATAGCCGTAAGTTTGCGGCAAAGGTATTTCCACCAGGTCAGGCGCGACGTAATCTGTATCGCAGCCTGCGGCGGTGAGCTTTTTGCTGAGGCTCTCCATATCAAATTCCCAGGTCACGTTATGGCTGAAGTCGATCACCAGGGCCACACAGCCTTTACCGCGCTGCGGACAGTCTTCCTCTTTCTTCTTCTTTTCATTTGTGACGGCAACCGGCGTGGGTGTTGGAGAAGGCCTGTAGACCGGCGGATTGCCGACATTGTCATTGTTGTTGCCGCCAGAGACAGTATTGTCCACCAGTTCAGGCTGGTCGTGCAGGAACGGAATCAACGTCCCATCAATATCAAAGCTGCCCGCGCGCGTGGCCGTGATGGTGCCGTGATGTTCGTACTTGCCCTGTCCATAGCCGAAGGTGAGCGCGACCTTGTTTCCGCCGCTCATCACCACCGTCCCAACAGACATGTTTTCCAAGGTCAGCACCAGCACGCCGGGTTGCGATGGCGAAGGCGGCTTGAAGTCGGGCAGAAATTTGCGAATGAGAGCGGGATCAACAAAGTCCGGCACGTCGCCGCTGCCGAACCAGGCTTCCTGCGGAATTGTTTCAACGCCTTTGATCACCACGTGAAAAGCGGTGGACTCACCTTTCATCAGCTTGAGCTTGTCCGCGGACATCTGCAGCGCCAGCACCCAGCTTCGCAGACGCACGCTGCGCTGCTCATCAGTAATTGTCCAATCGGCGGCACCGGGTTTCAGGTCGGCGGGAAGAAAACAATATGCGCCTCTGGGCGATTCAACCAGCAGCCTGGCGGGCAGATTATTCACGCGTATGACGGTGCGATGGCCGTCGCCAGAAAACGGGCCATGTATGCGCTGGAGCGCTCCAGCCAGATTCAGCGGAGGCATGCTGAAACTTTTGGGCGCCGGAAAGCTTTGTCCGTTGGTGGGCGAAAGAGGAATCGTTGTGCTCCAGCCATCGGTGATCGCACCGCCTGTGCGGAAGATGCGAATCGGAAGCTCATTTGTGACGGTAAAGCTGAAAGGATGATCCGCCGGGGCGGCGGCGCCAGAACCAATTTGCAACGAGTAATTGCTGAGCAGGTTTGCGAGAGTTGATCCCGCAACACCGGGAACCTGCCCTGTAACCACGTGCAGGCCGGGAATGTTTGCGTAATCGCTGGGATTGACGATGACGCTGCCTGAAACTGTCTCCCCGGTAATCACATCCTTGGGCAAGACCACGCCAACATCCACCATGGGCGGCTTTTGGGCGCGCACGATGGCCGGCAGAATCAAAGTCGACGCAAGCAGCAGCGCCAGCCTGCGCTGCGTGAAACCGGCCCGTAACGCGAATGAAGCCATTTGTTGACCCCTTGCGGCAGTGGTCTCTAAACTGTGGTATGAAGCGGATTATGCTACCACTTTCGGTGGGAATTCTGCTGCGAAATAACGCCGGAACCAAAGTCCATCAGCGACCATCGGCGTATTTCGCCGGATTTGCAACGAAATCGGTGAGCGTAATGATCGGGAGTTTATCGACGGCCACATAATGCAATAGCCGGCTTGAAAATGTCTTCACGCTCAGCATGGTCACGACAAGGATTTTCTCCCTCGCCATTTGGCCAAAACGCCTTGATACAGCAATCACGATGCAATTAATCTCGGGATCCTTCGACTACGCGCCAGTCAGTTCGGGCAGGAACAGTTCTTCGTGGCGCTCCGCTCAGGAAGCCAGATTGGTAGAGTTTGGCCGTCAGCAGAGCACGCGAATAGGCACGTATGCGGTGCCCTTCAGCGCGGAGATCTGAATAGACTTGTTGCCAAACATCATACATACGGCGAGTTATGCCGAGTTCAGCGCCTACTGTAGCGCGTTATTCCTCCCATGGAGCTTCGTCGGTCTCACCATAGACCACGAATGCCAACGGAAAAGGAATTTCGGTCCAATCGGCGGGTTGAGCCCACTTCTTTGTCGTGCGATTGAACAGAACCTTCTGCATGGCAAAATAGTCATAGGTGAAAAGGCCCAGCACGATTTTGCGCTGCTGGTGTTTATTCTGCTTCAGCGCCCCCAGCCACGTATCAATATCGCTTCCAGCCAGGGTGTAAATCTTCAGCGAATTGGTCGACTCACCATCAGTACTGGCGCGAGCAATCGCGGAATGCCCCTGTCCCACATCATCAATCCACTGCGTTGGAATATTGTCCAGCTCCGCAATGGCGAAGTTCCCGCATGTTCCACCGTTCTCCTGGAACTCATACATGCGCGTGGCAGTGTCATAGCGTACCTTGAGCGTTCGCTTTTCGATACACGATGTAGCTGAGCCGCTGGTAATCGCGCGCATTCCCGGGAAAGCCTTAACGTAGTTGGGGCCGAAGGTAAGGGTTTGGCTTGAGCAGTGTATCTGCGTTGCCGGGTGCATCTCATAGAAGTGGAGCGGGTTCGATGCTCCACCGGCGCTTTTCGCATGCTCCGTGAAAATCCGGGGGAACCCCTTTACATCGCAAGTCTCGTCCTTGAAACCGTCAAATGTTGTCGCCCAATCCGGGCTCATATTCGCGGGCTGCCCATTGACACCGACCTTGCAGAGATTGGGAGGTTCAAGGATGAATGAGTTGGGATCGCCGAGCACTGGGCCCACCGGGTCCGCTGCAATGTGCATTTCACAGTCGCTGCCCAGGTTGTGAAGAGCTGAATGATCACCCATTTTGAATTTGATGGTGGGCTGGATGGTTGCGCCCTTGCGCAGCGACTCAAGGTAAGCCGGTGCAATCGAGAAGTCCGGCGCATTTGCTTGCGGAGCACCTGTCTTCTTTTTGCTTTTAGCTTTGGGTTTCTGAGCAAAAGTGGTGGTGGGTGAAAGGAACAGCAGCAATAACAACAGAGCGAGGAACGACTTACGCCTCATGGGCAATCTCCTTTGCAGGCTATCAAGAGAGCCAGTGACACGATATAGCAAGTTGAGTTAGAAAGAAAGTTTGTAATGCCCAGCCAGCGAAAGTTGGTAGAGAGATGCACGATTTTGCTTTCCGAGCCATTTTCCCGTTTGACACAACAGCGAACAGATGACAAATCGTTACATAATCAACCGAGGGACCGCCTGTGCGGATGGGATCTTTGAAAATCTAGCAAATAGCAATTAGCTCTTAGCATTTAGCCAAACCAAGACCGCGCAACTCTACGCCAATCGAGGGGAGGGGGCGCGCAGAGCGCGCCTATCGCCGGGATCGGAAGCAAAGCGCGTTAACCACAAAGGACACCGTTCGACTCGCCACAGGCTCGCTCAGGGCAGGCTCCGGAACACGGAGGAAAGAGTGGAACTCGAAAATCCCCACCGCGAGGGCGACTCCACCCCAACAAGCCAAAATCGAGCTTGCCGGGGGTCCCGGGCGGTGCTACATGAGTTTGCTGATCGCCACCATCGCCGAGATCGCCAAGGCAGATGATCAGAACTTCGAACATAGCTTCTTGTACGTCGTCGGCAGATCTTCCGGCAGCACGCGGGTCTCTCCCACGGCGCTCATAAAATTTACGTCGCCGAACCAGCGCGGAAGAATATGCATGTGGATATGGCCAGCCACGCCGGCGCCCGCGGCTTTGCCAATGTTCATTCCCAGGTTGACGCCGTCAGGCCGGTAGAGTTCGCGCAGCACGCCTTCCAGCTTTTGCGTCAGCTCCATCATCTCTTGCGCGGCGGGTTGTGAAAGTTTGGTTAATTCGTCAAGGTGCTCATACGGCACAATCATCGCGTGACCAGAGGTGTAAGGAAAAGCGTTGAGCACGACAAAGCAGTATTCGGCGCGATGCACGATCAGCGCCTGCTCATCGTTTTTTCTCTGAAGAAGAGTGCAAAACAGGCAGTCGCCGGGGGCAGTTGCGGCGGTAATGTAGGCGTATCGCCAGGGTGTAAAGAGGTAATCCATGGGCGTTGAAAACGATACCAGAAGGATTAGGGTTCTAAGCCAATTTTCCCGTTTTGAAGCGTTTGACAGCGTAGTGAGCGGTTGTTATAGTCGAAGGAGTCTTATGGCCCTTTCAGGACTGCCGTAAGATCCGGCCGCTGGTTTCTGAAATCATACCAGTGGGACTCGGGGTCCCGAGTCCGCCTTCAGCACTACTGCCTCTCTTCAGTGAGTTCCAGCCGTGTTTTGGGTCCGTTGGCAATTATAGGAATGTGGGTCGAGCATACAGCCCGTAGCGAGCACCTTGGTTCCGACGCTGAATCCAACAGCTCAACCGATTCCGCCCAGTCCTACGAAAATTCAACCACTATGTCCGGGAACGAATCTCAAACTCAATCTCCTGAGCAGCCCAGCGCGGGCGTAGCTCACAAAGAAGAAACTCACATGGAAGATTTCGCCACAGCTCTTGAATCCTACACTCTTGAAACTGAGCCGGCGCCAAGCGAAGACAACGTCTTTAAGGGCACCGTGATCAAGATCACCGCAACCCATGTGGTCGTAGACATCGGCTTCAAGTCAGAAGGCCTTGTGCCGATTGCTGAAGTTACCGATGCCCACGGCAACGTGAAGTTCCAGCCGGGGCAGGACATTGAAGTGATGGTCCAGCGCGGTGAGAACGAAGAAGGCTCCGTTCTGCTTTCGCATGAGCGGGCCGAGCGGGTGCGGGTGTGGGAGAACATTGAGAAGGCCTACCACTCCAAGGAAGCTGTTAAAGGCACGGTGGTGGAGCGCGTTAAAGGCGGCGTCTCCGTGGATATCGGCGTAAAGGCTTTTATGCCAGGCTCGCAGGTGGATGTTCACCCGGTGCGCAACCTGGAAACGCTCAAAGGCCAGGAGATTGAAGTCAGGGTCATTAAGCTCAACAAGAAGCGCGGCAACATTGTGGTTTCTCGCAAGGCCATCCTGGATGAAGAAATTGCCTCAAAGCGCGGCAAGACCCTGGAGAACCTGGCGGAAGGCGCGATCCTTACCGGCACGGTAAAGAACCTTACTGACTACGGCGCATTTGTTGACATGGGCGGCATTGACGGCCTGCTGCATATCACTGACATGTCATGGGGCAGGCTCACGCATCCGCGCGATCTCGTCCATGTGGGCGACCAGATTCAGGTAAAAGTTCTGAAGTACGATCCGGAAAAGCTGCGCGTTTCACTTGGCTTTAAGCAGCTCACGCCCGATCCCTGGCTGGACGCTGCTGAGCGCTATCCCATTGGCGCGCGTGTGAAAGGCCGCATTCTGAGCGTGACCGACTACGGCGCATTCGTCGAGCTGGAACAGGGCATTGAAGGCCTTGTCCATGTGAGCGAAATGTCATGGTCCAAGCGCATGAAGCATCCTTCAAAGCTGGTCAACGTCGGCGATGAGATTGAATGCGTTGTGCTCAACGTGAACTCCAACGAGCGCCGCATTTCGCTCGGGCTGAAGCAGCTTGAGTCGAACCCGTGGGAACGGCTGCATGAGAAATATCCCATTGGATCGACGGTTGAAGGGCGCGTGCGCAACCTGACCGACTTTGGCGCTTTCATCGAGATTGAAGACGGCATTGACGGCCTGGTTCACGTCAGCAATCTGAGCTGGACAAAGCGCGTCAAGCATCCTTCTGAAGTCCTGAAAAAAGGTGAGAAGGTAAAAGCCATTGTGCTGGGCATTGAGCCGGAGCAGCGCCGCTTGTCACTGGGCGTGAAACAGCTTCAGCCGGATGCCTGGGAGAGCTTCTTCCAGACGCATCGCATTGGCGATGTTGTCCACGGAAAAGTGCTGCGGCTGGCGCAGTTCGGCGCTTTCGTTGAAATCGCTGAAGGCGTTGAAGGCCTTTGCCACAACTCTGAAGCCACGGATTCCTCTGGCGCAGGCGTGAAGCTTGATGCCGGACAGGAACACGACTTCAAGATCATCAAGATGAATGCCGAAGAGAAGAAAGTCGGCTTGAGTCTGCGGGCAGTAGGTGAAGAAGCCAGCCGTGCCGATGTGGAAGCCTACAAGCATCCTGCATCGAGCGCCACAGCCACCACCACGCTGGGCGACATCATCAACTGGAAGCGCGCCGGCAACGATCAGGATTAGCAGCCGTGGTTCCCGAATACGATTCGGCAAAAATTAAAAGGGCCGTTCCAAAATGGGACGGCCTTTGATTTTTCCCCAAAAAAATTATTTGCCTTTGATCTTCAAGTTGATGTTGGCCTGTCTGCGACTGTCGAAACCGCTGAGCGTCTTGGTATCACTTCGCGCGCCTTCATGCTCCGCATAGACTTCATAGTCAATATTCGAGGCAAGCCCTGAAAACCTGAAACTGCCATCCGGTTCGCTGATGTAAGTCTTGATCGCTAAATTTTTAGTGTTCTTGAGATAAACAATCGCCTTTTGCAGCGGTTGCTCGCGATCATCCACAACGCGCCCTGTCAGCGTGCGCGCTTCATTTTGTCCGCCGCGCTGGAAGACCGCGGTGGCTCCGGCAGTCGGGACAGCAAGCAAGGCCCCAGCAGCCAGCAAAATTGCGGCTATAGCGGTAAGCCTTCTCATCGCAACTACCTCCTGCCTTGTCTCTTTACTTGAGCTACTCTGTTAGATGCACGCTGATATCGCGCCGCTCCTCGTTATCAACATGAACCCTGGTTTCACCCTTAAGTCGCACCTTTTTCGATAGTTGCGGCTTACCGTCATCCCCCGCGGGGGCATATTCGGCCTCTCCGTGAATCAGGTAATCATTCGTTCCGGCCGGCACGCGCTGGGCAAATTCACCGCGATGGTCAGAAATCAGCTCCCAGCTTGGATGTTTCTTCTTTTCCGGCCGGATAGTGATCTTCACGCCATAAAGCGGCCGATCATTCGGTCCATAAGCGGTGCCGAAGATCAGGGCGTAGGGCTTTTCTTTTTTTGGCTTGTCCTTGCTCGCAGCGACGGAGCTTGAGAAGAGCGCCAGGCACACACACATTGCCAGACACGCGGCCGTGTTCCGGCTCCAGCGCAGGTTAGTAATCACCGTCCTCGTCATCCTCGTCGTCTTCGTCGTCGTCCTCATCCTCGTCCAGTTCATCCACTGGATTCAGTTCGAGCGGATGCTTTGTGATCACTTCAAAATCCGAGCCGCATTCCGGACAGGAAACAATTTCGCCTTCGTCGAGTTCTTCCTCATCCAAATCGAGGTCGGTATCGCATTCCGGGCAAATCGGCATTTCTTCCTCCAACGGTATTGTTACAAAGTGGCGGGGGCCACGTGATTATATTTAGAATCTCTTTGGATTGCCGTCAAGCTCTCAAAAACTGAGGAACTGAATGTTACTCATGGATTCCCTAAAAAAAGATTTCTGCCTGCGAATTCTATCGTTTGTCTCGATTGCGCTTCTGATGCCGGCAGCGCCTTCCGCCGTTGCCCAAAAGCATAAACCCAAAGCCCGTGCTGCTGCTGAACAGACCAAACAACCTTCAGCCCTGCCCAAACGGGACCGCGATCCCGCTATCATTCAGATCATAAAAGATGTTTCGCCCCAGCGTGCCCAGCAGACTGACGAGAAGCTGGTCAGCTTTGGCACTCGCAGCACTCTTTCCGTCAATAACCCTGGCGCTGCCACTTCTCCGCAAGGCATTGTAGCTGCCCGCAACTGGATCAAGTCAGAATTTGAAAAAATCTCCGCGGATTGCAACGGTTGCCTGGAAGTCAAGACCGACACTTTCATCGAGCAGCCTAAAGGCCCCAATGACCGCATCAAGCAGCCTACCGAAATCCAGAATGTTTATGCAATCCTGAAAGGAACCGATCCGGCGCAGGCCAAGCGCATTTACCTGGTTACCGGGCACTACGACTCTCGCAATTCCAGCAATGAGAACTCTACCGACCCCGCTCCCGGCGCCAATGATGACGGCAGCGGCACCACTGTGTCTCTGGAATGTGCGCGCGTGGTCAGCAAACATAAATTTCCAGCCACGATTATTTTTCTAACCGTTGCCGGTGAAGAGCAAGGGCTGAACGGAAGCACTCATTTCGCCAAAATGGCCAAAGAGCAAGGCTGGCAACTTGAGGGCGTGCTGAATAATGACATTGTCGGCGGCAATCGCACCCCCGGCGAAACAATGCAGAACAATAATTGGGTGCGTGTGTTTTCTGAAGGCATTCCCGCAGCAGCGTCCGATGCCGACATTAAGCGCATACGCAACCTGGGCGTCGAAAATGATTCATCTTCGCGCGAACTGGCTCGCTATATTCACTCCGTGGGCGAAACTTATGACTTTGGGGCATTTGGTCCCAAGCTGATTTTCCGTCGCGACCGCTACCTGCGCGGCGGCGACCACAGCGCATTCAATGAGCAAGGCTTTGCCGCCGTCCGCTTTACCGAGTATCGCGAAGATTACAACCATCAGCACCAGAACGTGCGCACGGAAAATGGCATCGAATATGGTGACCTGCCGAAATTTGTGGACTTTGAATATGTCGCGAACGTGGCGCGTTTGAACGCGGCGACGCTGGCAAGCCTGGCGTCATCGCCCGCGCCACCCAGTGACGTGCATTTGTTGACCAAGCAGTTGGAGAACGATTCCAAGATCCAATGGAAGCCCGCGCCCGGAGCTACAGCCTATGAAGTGCTTTGGCGCAAGACAACGGACGCGGATTTCCCGGAAGAAAATTTAATGCGAACGACCGACCCAAAAGTTGACCTCGCCGATTCCAAAGACAACGTAATTTTTGGAGTACGATCAGTAGATGCCAAAGGCCACAGAAGCTTGATAGTGATTCCTGAACCGGAAAGATAACAACATGGCGAGAACAATGACGCTTTCATTCCCGCCGTTTACGCGGGCCATTAAGACCCTGGTCGCGATAAACGCAGGCATTTACCTGCTTGGGCTGATCCTCGTCGCCATAGGTCAGGGGAGCTTGGCCACTGCGATTTTCGATCCGCTTGCGCTCAGGGCCCATGACGTCGTCCACGGCCACATTTATCAGCTGTTGACCTATGGGTTCCTTCACGCTGGTTTCTTTCATCTGTTCTTCAACATGCTTATGTTGTGGATGTTTGGCTCCATGCTGGAGGTTCCCTGGGGCAGCCGGCGTTTTCTTGAGTTCTTCCTTTTTGGCGTGGTCGGCGCGGGACTGGGCACTGTTGCTCTGGCTTACACACTCGGTTCCGTCGTTCATCTGGCACCGCAGACCACAACCGTGGGCTCTTCTGGCGGAATCTATGCCATCTTTATGGCCGCAGCCATGTTGTTTGGCGATCAGGAAGTCTTTATGTTCCCATTTCCGTTCGCCATCAGGCTCAAGTACCTTGTGGGGATACTTGCGTTTGTTGCGTTCGTAGGCGCCTTGGGAGATACAGGCGGATCCGCGAATGTAGCGCATTTGAGCGGTCTGCTCTTCGGTTATCTTTATGTGAAGTTCGTTCCAACTCGGGGACTTTTGTTCTCAGCATCTGAAGCCTCTTACGGAATCACCAATCGTTATCATCGCTGGAAACGACGCCGCGCGGGAAAAAAATTCCAGGTCTACATGAAGAAGCACAATCAGGACGCTAAAGATTATTTTGACGAGTACGGCAATTTCCGTCCGCCCGATGATGGGGACAAGAAAAACGGCGGCAGCACAGGTGGGTGGGTGAACTGATTCTTTGTCCCGACCCTGAGCTTGCCGAAGGGGAGGGAGCCCTATCACAACATTGCAGAACGGGAAACAGCAACATTGCTGCCTATAAAACTGTTGCGCCTATAGGGACCTCTCGCTGCGCTCGATACTTCGGAGCTAGCTGCCATCTAGCCGAAAAGAAGTGGCAATTAGCCGCTCTTCGTTGCCATTTTCCAGATTCGCGTTCTTTCGCGAAATTCGCGGCTGGTTTTTTTGATCCGTTAGATCTGCGCTAATCTGCGGCGACTATCTTTTGCGCCTCTCCACCGGACTTACCGGTTTCATCCGCGGCGCTTTGCGGCGCTCCTCGCGAGCCGCCATCGGATGCTCACCCGTGCCAACCACATGCAGGCGCATGAAGTTAGTTGACCCGCTGCTGCTGCGCGTTCCCGCCACCACCGCGATTATGTCTCCGGGCTGCACCGCATGCATCCGCAAAAGATAAGTTTCAGCCTTGTGCACCATGTCTTCCGCATTCGGCGTCATCTCGCATGATAGCGGCGAAACACCCCACATCAGGTTGAGCCGCGCGCAAACCGTGGTATTGGCCGCAAACGCATAGATCGGCGCTGTGGGTCGATACTTGGAAATCAGTCGCGCCGTTGTTCCGCTCTCCGTGTAGACAGCAATGGCTTTCATCTCCAGGTCCTGCGCGGCGTGAGCCACGGACTCACAAATCGTCTCTGAGATGGAAAGCTGCCGATGCTGCCGGCGTCTCTGGATCGGCTCTTCTTTGGCTGACTCCGCTTCCAGCACGATCTTCGCCATCATCGCTACGCTTTCCCGCGGATATTTTCCGCTGGCAGTCTCCGCAGAGAGCATCACAGCATCGGAGCCATCAAGAATCGCATTCGCCACGTCGCTGGCTTCAGCGCGCGTAGGACGCGGATTCTCAATCATCGACTCCAGCATCTGCGTGGCCGTAATCACCGGCTTGCGCCAGTCCGCGGCGCGGCGAATCACATGCTTCTGGATGATCGGAACTTTTTCCGGCGGCATCTCTACGCCGAGGTCACCGCGCGCCACCATTACTCCGTCCGCGACATCGAGAATTTCTTCCAAATTCCCGGAATCAATTGCCTGTGGCTTTTCCAGCTTGGCGATCACCCACGCATCGGAGTTGTGCAGGCGCACCTGCCGCTTTACCAGGCGCACATCATCGGCCGTCCGGATAAAGGAAACTGCAACTATGTCCACGCCATGCTTCAGACCGAACTCCAGGTCTTTTTCGTCTTTCTCCGTCAACGACGGCACGCTCACCACGGTTCCAGGCAGGTTGATTCCTTTGTGCTCGCCCAGCAGGCCCCCGTTGATGACCTCGCATTCAACATCGTCACCGCGAACAGCAATCACGCGCAGCTCAATCAATCCATCTGAAAGCAGGATGCGCGCGCCGGGGTCCACTTCCTTGGCCAGCGTCTTGAAAGTCGTCGAGAGCAGAGCGGCTGTCCCGGAAATATCGCGCGGCGTGATGGTCAATTTTGCTCCGCTTTTAATGGCAATCGGGGTTCGGTATTTCAGCCTTCCCGTGCGGATCTTGGGTCCTTGCAGGTCCTGCAGAATGCAGATAGTGCGCCCTTCTTTATCGGCCACTTTGCGCAGCCGCTCGATCATGCGCGCGTGTTCGTCATGGGTGCCATGGGAGAAATTCAGCCGCGCCACGTCCATGCCCAGGCGCATCAGGTCGCGCAGCACGGCCTCAGAACCGCTGGCCGGCCCAATGGTGCATACAATCTTGGCTTTTCTCATTGTGGGCGCAATGCCCGTTTCCAGCGCCTTGGTTACAGCGGTCACCCGTTCATACCTTCTTTTCCGTGGCGTCGCTCTCCGCCATCTTGGGATACACTTGCGCGTTCATCTCCGCTCCCAGCAACACGATCACGGAAACGATATACAGCCAGACTAGCAGCGCAATGGCCGCGCTCAGCGATCCGTAAACAACCGTGTACGTGGCGTAGACCCTCACATACCAGCCAAAAAGCACCGTCGCCGGAAACCAGAGTACCGCCGCCATTACCGCGCCGGGCAAGACGCGCCGCCAGGATTGTGTCTTAGGCAGTCCGTGGTGATACATCAGCGCAGTCAGCGCAATCGCCGTAAGGATCGCGATGCCCCAGCGCACGCCGTCCCATACCAGCAGGATCAGCGGTTTGAAGAGATGCATGGTCCCGCTCTGTATCCAATTCTCTACCTCAGTACCAAACGCCACCAGGATCGTGGCAAAACCCAGGGGAATCAGTGCCAGCAAGACCAGGTAGAGAGCGATTGCGCGCTCGCGCCAGAAGCCCCAAGTGTTCGCCATGCCATAGGCTTTGCGGAACCCATCCATCCACGAGATCATGACTCCGGTGGCCGCCAGCAACGTAACAATGGAAGCCGAGTAGATGATGCGCGTGGCATGATGCTGTTTGCTCTGAAAGAATGACAAGGCCACCGACCGCGATCCGGGCGGCAGCACCCAGCCCACGGCGTCGGCAATCTGCTCCAGAAAGCCTTCTGTATTGTGTGAAGCCTCCAGAACGGACGTGATGACCAGGAACGCAGGAAACAGCGTAAGAATCGACGAGTACGCCGCTCCTTTGGCGATGGAGAATTGCCCGTGTTGGAAGGCCTGCCAGAAGGCCCGACGAAGCCGCGTAAAGTGCATTAGCTGAATAGGTTAAAGGCAGCTTGGCCAGCGTGCAAGCACTTGCTCTAAAACACTTCACTTTATGGGGTTGGGTTCAGTGACTTTTCGTTGGAGTAGGCTTCGGAACAAGGTTGCCGGATGTTTTAGGCGGGGCTCCTTTGTCCCAATCTGCTCCACAGACCTGATCAATTGCATAAGAATAATTCGCAATAGGCAGTTTCTTGGCAAAGGGAAGATAGCTAGCAGGCCTTTCGCCTTCTAGATTCGCTAGCAATATGACAACTGTCTTTGGTCGCTGCTTGAAAAAGAAATTAGCCGATGAAGATGACTTGCCACCCGGAGGATAGTGGTCCTTGAGATCCGCCTCAACAGGGTCGCCATTTCCTGTCTCGAAGGGCTCAATGCTATCAGCTCGTCCAGGTTTTGTTATTGCAGGATCCAAGTGAGCAGGTGTCACAGAATCTTGGGGAATCAGTTTTGCTTTTTCCAAGTCGACAATCCAACCGGTGACCATGACTTTTGTGACGTCAAAAGGTATAAGGCCGTCATTTTTCACTGAAACCTCAAACCTACCCTGGCAAACGGCCGTCCCAGGCACCATCGCCCAATGGATCTCCGTATCTACTGGAATCTTGGGTTCAAGGCCCGGCACCACAGTCTGTTGGAATACCTTCCAAACCCAAATTCCCCCTATGAGCACAGCGAGAATCTGAATCAGCTTGTTGATTGTGTCAACCCATCTGTGAAATCCCTTTGGGGCAGGGTCTGAAGGATTTGTTGGTTGGTCAGGGTTGGCAGCTTGTTCACTGGACTTGCTTGTTTCTGTTGAAATTACTGGCTTCTCGTCCATGGATCAATAAGCTCTTGTATGGGTGACAATAACAGCGAGGCCAAAGCGTACCTTAGATTCGTTACATAGTCAACTTCTTCCCACATAAAGGTGATGTCAAGCCGCTTGTGTAAAAAGCTTGAGGGTGCGGTTTTTCCAGTCGAGGTTGAAGCGCTGGAAGATAGAGTAAATAATTCGATCCACGCTCTCTACGTTGACGAAGCAGACCATGG
>Ga0105245_10001057_pt1 | contig 24947 bp, 20 predicted proteins | sample KBSM54metaG_FD_81523 | JGI IMG/M metagenome (GOLD analysis project Ga0105245, IMG submission 81523) | Miscanthus rhizosphere microbial communities from Kellogg Biological Station, Michigan, USA - KBS M5-4 metaG | ecosystem: Host-associated > Plants > Roots > Rhizosphere > Soil | place...
GCATGCTCCGCCGCAGCTCGTCCTCGAGCCGCCGCCGCTCGGTCACGTCGGACACGATCCCGCTCACCTCGAACGTGCCGTCCGGGCGCGGGCGACATGCGCCACGGTCGTGCACCCAGCGGGTGACCCCGTCGGCCCCGATCAGTCGGTAGGTGACCTCCGAGTCCTCGCCCCGGGCCAGCGCGCGGTTGAAGGCGTCGTAGGCGGGTCGGTCGTCGGCGTGCACGGCGGCATCCCAGTTGGTCATCTCGGGGTCGGGCTCTGCGCCGCCGAGCAGGCGGTCGCCGCCGGGGCCCTGAAACAGCTCCTGCATCTGGCCGTCGGGGTGCCCGAGCGCGAGGTAGACGTGGGCGCCGACCACGTCCAGCAGGCTGGTGAAGCGGTCGCTGGCCTCGTCCAGGCGGGCGGCGGTCTCCTCGCGCGCGGTGATGTCGGAGATGATGCCCTCGACGCGCACGCTGCCGTCGGCCAGTCGACGCGGGCGCGCGCGATCGCGCAGGACCCGCGTGGCGCCGTCCAGCCCTGCCACGCGGTACGTCACCTCGGCGTCCCGGCCGTCCAGCAAAGAGCGGTTGAACGCCTCGTACTGCGCCCAGTCGGCGGGCGCGATGCGCGATTCCCAGAATCGTCCGGCGTCGACATCCGGCGGGACGGCGCCGCCGATCAGGTCCTCGATGGTCGACATCGACGCGTGGTGCACGTACCTCCCGTCCGGGGTGATCGCGCCGGCGTAGACGTACTCCTCGAACAGGTCGAGGATCCGGGCCAGCTCCACCTCCCGCCGCCGCCGGCTCCCCGCGTCGCGTCGCCAGAGCGCGCGCGTAGCGTCCCACACGCTCCGCGCAAGGCCAGGGCGCGCCGACGCGCCGATGGCGGGCACGGGTGAATCCTCGGCGCTTTGTGGCAAACCGGTCATGGCCTTCGCACTAGTCATCGGCGCAACAATCCGGCCGCTTGACCCGCGGCGCCGCAGATACCGCCCTTTCAGGCGAAGTCGTCGGCGAAGTCCCAGGCGCGCAGCTGGCCCGGCTCAAGCCGGATCAGCAGGTCATCGCCTGCGGTCTCGGCGTACCGCTCACCCGCCTCCTGCCCGAGATACCGGGCGGCGATCCGGGAGACAACCGATCCATCTTCCAGCGTGCTGAGACGCGCCGTCGTGCGGATCTCGATGCCGCGATAGGGAGGGCCGTCGTCACAAACCACGATGCTGGCGCGTGGATCGCGACGCAGATGTCCCGCTTTGCCGTCCCGCGACGCGGTCATCACCTGAAAGCCGCCATCGCGCCACTCGTGCCAGACGGGCGAGAGCAGCACCGTGCCGTTACGCCGGTACGTCGCGAGTACGGCCAGGAGCGGAAGCTCCAGCAGGTCTCCCAGGTCCTCCGGCGTCAGCCCCTTGCGCATGTGCCGAATCTTCCGGCGCGGTTGCGGGACGCGCAAGTGTGCGAGTCAGCCTCGCCTGCTCTACTTGGTCTGCTTGCCCTTACCGGCTGATGACAGCACGCCGGCAGCCAGCTTCTGGTCCTTGACCGTCGATCTCGGATTGGCGAGCACCCTGCCGGCCAGCGTCTCTCCCGCTCGAGCCGACTGCTTCTTTGCCTTGTTTTGCAGCTTTCTTGGCGCTCTTGGCCTATGTCATCCCGGCTTGGTCGAGTCGAGTCCCGCAGGGCTCGCATCGCGATCTGCCCGTACGGAGCGTGTGAACGACCGCCACCCCGTGCTGTGAGTCACGCAACCACGCCGATACGTGCCCGCCCTCGGCAAGGCGCGTTTCGCAGACAGCCGCATGGGGCAGTCGTAAGAGGTCCGAGTAACCGATGAGAGGAACCTATGAACGATCCCCGAGAACTGTTCATGCACGAGCTAGGCGACATTCTCTACGCGGAGCGCACGCTGGTAAAGGTGCTCCCCAAGTTGGCTCAGGAAGCAACTGATTCCACGCTCCGCGACGCGTTCGAGAAGCACCTCGGCGAGACCAAGCAGCACGTCGCCAACATCGAGAAGGCGTTCGAGATGGTGGGCGAGCCTGCCAAGGCTGAGAAGTGCCCTGGCATCGACGGCCTCAAGAAGGAACACGACGAGTTCGTGACCAACGAGGAGCCGACCACGGACGTGCTCGACATGTTCCTGACCGGTGCAGCCGCTCGCACCGAGCACTACGAGATGGCGGCGTACACCGGCCTGATCACGACGGCAAAGGCGCTCGGCGAGACCGGGGTTGCCAACCTGCTCGGTGAGAACCTGAAGCAGGAGAAGGCCGCGCTGGAGACGGTCACCACCATCTCCGAGAAGCTGGCCAGCAAGATCCCCGCCAGCGCGTAGTCAGCGGCGTTAGTCACGGTGAACCGGGGTGTCGCGCCCCTGTGCAGGGCGCGGCACCCCCTATGTGCGCCGCGTAAAAGCGTGCTCGTCGCCCGGTCAATGCGGAGGCTTCCCGCCTCCGTTGCCATTCCCGCCGCCGTTGCCGTTCCCGTTGCCGTTGCCGTTACCGGTGTTGTGTTTGCCGCCACCGCCCGTGGAAGGCGGCGGGGCCGGCGCCGTGTACAGCTGGAACTGTGAGGTGAACGGCTTGTAGGCGCCCAGCGGTGCCGGGACGACGGGGAACGATGTGGGCGGGAACTTGGCGGGCTCAGCGGCCAGCGCGGCGGTCATGAAGCTGTGCCAGATCAGCGCGGGATAGCCGCCGCCGAACGACTCGGCCGATCCGACCGCGGGAATCATCGAGATCTCGCCTTGCGGGAAGCCCATCCAGACGCAGGTGGTGAGGTTGGGCGTGTAACCGCAGAACCAGGCGTCCAGGTGCGCCTCGACGGTGCCGGTCTTGCCGGCTGCTGGGCGGTAAGGGCTGAGCGCCGCCGCGCTGCCGGTGCAAAGGCCGCTGGGGCAGACGTAGATGTTGTCGTAGAGGATCTTGTTCATCTCCGAGGCGGCCCAGGTGGGGAGCGCCCGCCGCCCGGGATTCTTGGAGGCGGGGGTGGAGGCGATGGTGGCGCCGGTGGGCGCGGTCACGTCGGTGATCGCCAGCGGGTCGTGGTGGATGCCGTCCGCGGCGAAGGTGGAGTAGGCGCTGGCCATGTCGAGCGGCGAGACGAGGCCGGTGCCGAGGATGATCGAGTAGACCTTGGGCAGGTGGTCTGACCGCGGAATGCCGAGGTTGTAGGCCATGTTGACCGTGCGGGTCGGGCCGATGTCGGCGGAGAGCCGGGCGAACACGGCGTTGATCGAGCCGTCCATCGCCACGTGCAGGTTGAAGTTGCCGGCCAGGTTCGACTCCGCGTTGTTGACCCTCCAGATGCATGACGGTGCGCCCACGCATCCCGGGATCGGGTAATTGAACGGCGCCTGGCTCGAGTACTCCGTCGTTTCGGGGTCGATGCCGAGGTCGACCATGGCAGCCGCCAGCCCGTAGGGCTTGAAGCTGGAGCCGGCCTGCCGTCGTGCCTGCGCCGGCAGGTCGAACTTGGTCTTGCGGTAGTTGGTCGAGGCGTCGAAGGCCAGGATCTCTCCGGTGCGAGGATCGATCGAGACCAGCGCCGCCGCCGGCAGCCCCGGCCGGTCGAGGTAGGCGTGGAACGCCTGCTGCGCCGCGACCTGGAGTTTCGGGTCGATCGTGGTGTCCACGCGCAGCCCGCCCGTGGCCAGCGCCGCGGCACCGTAGCGCTTCGTGATCAGGTGCTTGACGTACTGCACGAAGTAGGGCTGCTTGACCTCGCCGTAGGGGTAGCTCGGGTGCAGGCGCAGGCAGCGTTTGGCGGCGCGCGAGCTGACCGTGGCAGGCGCGCCTGCCAGACCGGCGCTACAGGCCCGTTTCCGGCCGACCGCCTGCTGGAGCTGGATCGAGGAGATGTAGCCGATCGACTGCATGGCGGTCAGCACCTCGTTACGGCGCACCAGCGCAGCCGCCGGATAGGCGGTGGGGTTGTAGTTTGTGGGCGACTGCGGGAGGCCGGCGATCATCGCCGACTGGCGGATGTTGAGATGCTTGCAGTGGACGCCGAAGAAGGCCTCGGCCGCGGCCTCGCAGCCGTAGGTGACGGCGCCGTACTGGACGACGTCGATGTAGGTACTGAGGATCTTGTCACGCGACCACTGGTTAGCTAGCTGGTCGGCCAGGTACGCCTCCTTGACCTTGCGCGACAGCGTCTGGGAATCGTTCAGGTAGAGCTGCCTGACCAGCTGCTGCTCGATCGTCGATGCGCCCTGCACGACGTGGCCCGCATTGATGTTGTCCAGGATCGCGCGCAGGACGCCCACGTAGTCAACGCCGCCGTGCTGATAGAAACGGCGGTCCTCAATCGCCACCGTCGCCTCCTTCAGCCACGGCGAGATCTTGCTGGAGGTGACATGGGTGCGGTTCTCCACCGAGGCAACGGTGGCGAGCTTGCCGCCGTAGCGGTCATAGATGATCGTGTTCTGGCCCGGATAGTCAGGCTTCAGCTTCTTGATGTCCAAGCCGTGCACCTGGCTGTAGATGTAGATCCCGGCCGTGACCGTGGCGGCGCTGACCGCCCCACCGACGATCAACACGCAGGCAAGCGCGATACTCGCCCAGAACGAGCGGCGGCTACGGCGGCGACTCATCCGTCCCCGCTTGCGGCGGCGCAAGGCGACGTGTGCCGCCAGTTCGTCTTGGTCAAACGGCGGCGGAGTCACGTGACCCACCCACGACACCCGGTCGTCATGGCATCCTCTCTACCGCCCGGCGAGACAGCGCTTCGACACCCGTCCCGCGCAACGGCCCACGAATCGTAACCGCAGGCCCCATCGGTCAGCGACCCTCGGCGTGCTCGGTGATTGCCGTTACAGCCTCCGTGGTTGCCGACTTGGAGCGTCTCGGCAGGATTCCTGCGTGAGTAGGCCGACGAACGCGGTGTTCGTTCGCGCTACGCGTCGACTCGGTTGGCGTTCTCGAAGAGCCGCAGGAGTTCTGATCGGCCGCCGTGGGTGAGCACCGTGGTCCCGTCGGCGTCCCTGCGGACGTACTCGCAGGCGATCGCCCATTCGTCGAACGCGGCGATGAACGTGCTCATCTGGTCAGAGTCGAGCCCAAGCTCGGCGATGCCGAGTTGTACTTGGTACATCGATGCTGGTTCCTTGCCGGTGGTTTCCCAGACGGCGCTGGCGAGCGGGCATGCCCGGTGTTCCGGTGCTACATACGCTCCTACAAGGACGCTGTTTGCCCGGAGTAGGCCGCGCTGCATGATGCCGCGCGGCCACGGCGGTAACGCGGCCACCGCATCGGCTAGACCCGCTTCAGCCCGATACCGGCGAGCCGGGTTATCGACCCTCACGTTGGGCGACGAGCGCAGCAGCTTTAGTGACAACACGCCGAGCATACCGACGTATCGTACGCCACTAGCGGCTCCCAGAGAGCAATGCATAGCGGGCGACCTTCAGGGGCGCGAAGCGGTCATTGGCTTCCTCACCGAGGTACGAGGGCTTGGGTTCTGGCTCGAAGAGCACGACGTGTTCGCGAGCGACCAGCACGTGTGCGCGGTGAGCACGATGGGCGCCCGTCCGCGACGGGCGTCGATGTGCAGACCCGCGTGGTTCACGTCTTTCGTTACCGACAGGGACAGCAGGTTGAGCGCTGGTTCTATCCCGACGACCAGACCGCGTGGGACAGCATTTTCGGCCGCTGACGGCTGGAGGAGCGTCCGCTTGTATCGCCCAGTCGGCGGGGCTACGCTCTCGAACGTGGCGGAGCCGACCTCCTCGCACCACCCCGACTACCGCCTGGCCGCCGCGGGCAGGGAGTCCGCCGAGGATGAACGGCTGGACCTGCTGGAGCAGATCTACGATCCGTCGTCGCGCCGTCGGCGCTCCTTCGTGCAGCCGGGGTGGCGATGCCTGGAGGTGGGGGCGGGGCGTGGCTCGATGGCGGTGTGGCTGGCCGAGCAGGTGGGCCCGACAGGCCACGTTGTCGCGACCGACATCGACACCCGCTACCTGACGAGGCTGGACGTCCCCAACCTCGAGGTGGTCCAGCACAGCATTCTCGACGACCCGCTCGATCGGCTGGGGGAGCCGTTCGATCTCGTCTGTTCGCGGCTGATGCTGTTTCATCTCAAAGGCGTCCAGGAGCAGGCGATCAGGCGAATGGCGGAGTCCCTGCGTCCCGGTGGCTGGCTGTTCGACGAGGATTGCGATTGGGGGACGGCCGCTCCCGTCGATCCTGCGCACCCGCGCTACGACGACTATCAGCGGGTCTGGCGAGACGGCGACTGGTGGACGCCCCGTGGCTACGACAAGGTGTTTGGCCAGAAGCTGCCGGCCTTGTTCGAGCGTTGCGGGCTCCAGGAGTTGCGCAATGAGGCCTCCACCGAGGTGGTGCGGGGAGGATCGCCCTGGGCGAGCTGGTGGATCCCGACCCTGGAGGTGATCAACGAGCTCGGCGGTGCCGACGAGACGTCTCGACGCGAGGTCGCGGTGATGACCGCGGCGCTTGCCGATCCGACCTTCTGGCTCCAGCGAGAGGTGTTGCACGCCTGCTGGGGCAGGCGAGCCCCGTAGCTACCAGGGCGGTCTGCGCCAGATCACGAGCTCGATGTCTCGCGCCCGCTCGTAGAAGCGGCCGGAGGGCGATGATCTGCGCAGGAGCTCTCGCAGATCAGCCTCGAAGGCGGCTTGGCGGTCGCCGAACAGGTGCGGCGCGGCCGACGACAGCGAGTAGACGGAGGCGACGATGTCGTCCTCGCTGCGGCTGAACACCTCGCCGCGTGGCACCATCACCCGCAGCGGTTCGGGGTAGCCGGCGGCACGCATCACCGCTTCCTCGTCCTTGGCGGTGCCGGTGGGAAGTGTTTGGCGTCCGGCGCGGCGATCCGGGCCGAGGTAGCGGCGAACGAGCTCTGCGATCTGTTCCCGCGGCGGCGAGGGCTCGGGCGGATGCTCCTCCTCGACCCCTCGGTGGGTGGTCGCGCGGACGTGCACCCACGCTCCGGCGGGCTCGATCATGCCGCTAACGACCTCAGCGACGCGGGGCCGGTCCATCCAGTGGAACGACTGAGCGAACGTTGCAACGCGGAAGCGGCCGAGCTCGGCCGGCAACTGCTCGGCGCGCGCGACGACCCACTCGGCGTTCACCACGCCGCGTCCTGCGGCCTCGCGACGGGCCGCCTCGATCATCTCCCTATCAGCGTCGACGCCTACGACCTGCTCAAACAGCGGGGCGAGCAGGAACGCCAGGCTGCCGGGCCCGCATCCCACGTCCAGCAGTCGGCCATGCCCATCCAGGTCGAGCTCGGCCGCGAGCGTTCCGGCCAACGCCTGCGGGTAGGGCAGCCGCCCCGTCGCGTAGTAGGCGGCACTGCCGCCGTAGAGCGACTCGTCCCACTCGAACTCGCCCGCCGTCACCGGGCCACGATACCAACCGGGCTCGCACAGATCCGCCGCGCGCCCAAGGGCGTCGCGCCGCCCTGGTGCGTCACATGGCCCCGGTCGGCTTCCCGCGGCCGGCGATGGTGGCCCCCGTGGCCGGGTCGACGAAGAGGAAGTTGCCCGCGGCCAGCTGTGTTAGCGCGTTTGAGATTGCGCGCGTGAGATCGCTCTCGCAATAGAACTCGCCGCGGCTGGTCCAGTGGTAGGCGGGATTCGGGTTGGTGCAGTCCCAGGTCAGGTTGCCCTTCTGACGGGAGCCGTTCAGCAGGTGGTAGAACTGGATCGAGCTCCACACTCGGGCTCCCTGGACGAGCGCGTTTGTGATGGTTGCCGGCGGCACGTAGGTCCGCGCGAACACCGAGGAACAGGCCAGCCCGCGCACGCTGCAGCTGCCGCCGTTCAGCGACAGCGTGTGCAAAATGTACGGCGCGTTCACCAGCGTCGAGAGGCTATTGACGCCGCTGCCGTAGGCGCGGCCGAATCCGAAGCAGGAGGCGACCACGGTCTGTGCGGTGCTCGAGACCTGTCCGTTCGCGTAGGCGAACGCACCCCAGCTGCGATAGAACCCGTGGTTGATGAACGTCTGCTCGGTGTCGCAGGTGTTCTGTTTCAGCTGCGCAAGCGTCTCACCGGCCAGCGAGTTGGGATAGACGGCGCCGTAGTCCATGCCGACCTCAGAACCGTACGCGTTTCGTAAGCAGCTCAGCAGGGCGAACGACGGGTAGATGTTGCCTGCTGTGGAACCAGCCGGGTAGGAGCCGGTGTTGGGCGTGTAGCCAGGCACCGTCGCGAAGTGCACCGGCACCCCCTCCGCAGACCCGGTTCCGGGCACGGTGATCGCGGCCAGCGCGTCGAGCTCCTGCTGCAGCGTGTCAACGCCCGCCACCAGCTGTCCGCCTTCCTGCCATCCCCAGATGTTTCGTGCGGCCGTGATCGTGATCAGGTGCGAAACGCCAGTCGACGATGACTTCGACATGCTAATTCCCGCATTCACCGTTGCCTTGGCACGGCCGGCGTTCGGCCCAGGAGTGCACGTATCCGGCGCTCCGGCCGCTCGTGCTGCACCGGCCGACGCCAACCAGGCAATGGCCACGATCGCGATGCCCAGTGAAGCCAAGAGCGGTGCCCGGCTCCGCAGTTTGCGAAGGGTGATATGGGGCTCGTAAGTGACATCCATTGCGTGTCTGTTCCGAACCCGTTGGAAATCTCCTGCATCGCGATCGCCCCTCGTTTCGGCAACGCCGCCATGACGGCTCCAGCAGTGACGCATAGCCCGCGTTAGGCAACCGCCACGCCGTTGCATTCATCAAACCTCAACGCCATTCCCAGCCGTCTCTCAGGTTGCTCGCCGACACTGCGGGCATGGCTACCTCCACCCACCAGCGTGGCTCGCGACCGCGGGCGTACCGCCATGACGCAGGCGATGCGCCGGTGCGGCGTGGCTATCGCTGGGTGCCGACGCTGCACCACCGACCCCGGCATGCGCCCAACCGGCGCCATGCAGACGTCGTCTCCTGGCTGATCGGCATTGGTATCGGAATGACGCTCGCGCTGGGCGTGCGAGCGGAATCGTTCGGCGACCTGTCGAAGGCCGGCGGCCCGGCCACGTTCGGCGGCCGCCTCTCGGCCCTTGCCGGCACCTACCTGATGCTGGTCGTCGTGCTGCTGATCTCGCGCCTGCCCGCGATCGAGCGCTCGCTCGGCCACGACAAGCTCGTGCGCCTACACCGCCGCTTCGCGCCGATCGCGCTGGCACTGATCGTCGCCCACGGCCTGCTGATCACGCTCGGCTACGCCCAGGCCGCGTCGCGGGGCGCGCTGCACGAGTTCTGGGTGATCCTGACCACGCTGCCCGGCATGCTGATGGCGACAGCCGGCTTCGTCCTGTTGATGGCCGCGGGCGTCACCTCCTACCGCATCGCTCGCCGGCGCATCAGCCATGAGGCGTGGTGGCTCGTCCACCTCACCACCTACGCCGCCATCATCCTCAGCTTCTTCCACCAGGTCTGGACGGGCGCGAGCTTCGTCGCCGACCCGGTCGCCAAGCTCTGGTGGATCGGCCTCTACGCGCTGGTCTTCGCGGCCATCATCTGGTACCGGCTCTTCGTCCCGTTGTGGCGCAGCGTCTATCACCGCCTGCGCGTCGTCGCCGTCTACCCGGAAGGCTCCGGCACCGTCTCGCTGGTGCTGAAGGGCCACCACCTCGACCGGTTGCGCGTCAACGGAGGACAGTTCATGCAGTGGCGCTTCTTGCGGCCGGGGCTCTGGTGGCAGGCGCACCCCTACTCGCTCTCGGCCATGCCGATGCCGCCCTACCTGCGCGTCACCGTCAAGGATCTCGGCGACCACTCCGGCCAGCTGGCTCGCATCACGCCCGGCACGCGCGTTGCCGTGGAAGGCCCGTATGGCGCCTTCACCCGCCACGCCGCGGAGCGCGACAAGCTGCTTCTGGTCGGCGCCGGCGTCGGCGTTACGCCGATCCGCGCCATGCTCGAGGATCTGCCCACCCATGCCGACGTCGAGGTGATCCTTCGCGCCACCACGGAGCAGGAGCTGGTGCTGGACGAGGAGGTGGCGGAGCTCGTCGAGCGCCGCGGCGGCCGCCTGCACCGCCTGGTCGGCGACCGCCGCCAGGTGTCGCTCACCCCGGAACTCGTGCGGGCATTGGTGCCCGACCTGGGCGAGCGCGAGCTCTACATCTGCGGCCCCGCGGGCTTCACCGATCGCTTCATCGCCGTCGCCCGGCACCTGGGCATGCGGCGCGACCACATCCACCACGAGGAGTTCGCGCTCTGATGCGGCGCTCAACCATGGTCGCCGGCGGCGCGGTGCTGGGCATTGCCGGTGTGATCGCGCTGCCGCGTCCGAGCACACCCCAGCAGGTGGCGGTTGCGGGCAACTCTGCGGCCACCGGGTCTGCGAACGGTACGGGCTCGACGGCGTCCGCCGCTGAGACGACCACGGGCACCGCCGCGAGCGGCGCGTCGACTCGGGCCGCGTCCACCAAGCCGGCGGCCAGGACCGTCACCGGCAGCCTCGCCACCGACCAGTACGGCCAGCTGCAGGTGAAGCTCACGATCAGGAACGGCCGCATCACCAAGGTCGGCTTCTCCACCTTCGTCGCCAACGATGGGCACTCGGTGCAGATCGACCAGTTCGCCGCGCCGGTGCTGATCCGCGAGACGATCGCCGCCCAGAGTGCGCACATCCAGGGCGTCAGCGGTGCCACCTATACCAGCGGCGCCTACCAGCAGTCGCTGCAGGCGGCGATCGACAAGGCGGGGCTGAACGCGTGATCACGCACGTCGAGCATGTGATGGGCACGGCGGTCAGCATCACCGTCGATCCGGGAAGCGGAGACGCCGACGCCGCGATCGCCGACGCGTGCGCCGTCCTGCACGCCGCCGACGTGACGTTCTCGACGTTCAAGGCGGGTAGCGCGCTCTCGCGTCATCGCCGCGGCGAGCTGCGGGCGGAGCAGCTGCCAGCCGACATGCTCGAGGTGCTCGAACTCTCCGCCCGTGCGGCGCGGCTGACCGGCGGGTTCTTCGACCCGTGGGCGATGCCGGGCGGCTTTGACCCGACCGGGCTGGTCAAGGGCTGGGCGGCACAGCGGGCGGTTGGCTGTCTGCGCGACGGCGGCGTGGCGGCAGCCATGATGAACGCCGGTGGCGACGTCGCGTGCTTCGGCCCAGCCCCGTGGCGGATCGGCGTGCGCGACCCGGGCGACCCCGAGCGCCTGGTCTGCGTTGCCGAGGTTGGCGAGGCGATCGCCACATCGGGCGACTACGAGCGCCCCGGCGAGCTGCTCGACCCGCACGACCGCCTGCCGGCCGCACGGCTGGTCCAGGCGACTGTGGTCGGAGGGGATCTCGCGCTGGCCGACGCCTATGCCACGGCGCTCGTCGTCCGCGGCGAGCGCGGCCTGGCGATGGTCGACGGAACGCCCTACGAGGCGGTCATCGTCACGCGCGACGGTCGCATGCTGGCGACGCCCGGGTTCCCGATCGCCGCTCGCCAACTGAGTTCGGCGTGCGCTACTTCGTCTGCGTGAGGCCCGCCGCCCGTGCCTTGAGCATGGGCTCCCGCGTTGCATGTGTGCTCTCGCGGGTTTGGCGCTGATTCGACAAGTACGTCGGTAACCCCATTCAATACCCGGAGGGCAGGCCGCCTCAGTCAGTTGAACAGGGCCTGCCGTGGTGGGTGTGCTCGGAGCGATTCCAGAGTGCGGTCGGTGAGTCCGCTTCACTGCGATGTCCAGTCTCCACCGCCGTCGCCTAGCTGTTCGCAGATGTTCTTATCGAGGTAGTAGCCCGTCCCGACGACCTCGACTGCGACCCACACCCGCCATCCGCGTTCGCGTGGGACGCGACGACGTGGGTATTGCCGTTCGGCATTGAGGCGCGGGCTGCATCCTCCGGCGAGTCGAATCCCAACGCTGGCAGCATCTGCGCCTGGGCGGGCTGGCCGCTCTCCGACGAATCTGAAACATTGGGTGGGTCTGGTCGCTCTTTGTGTGGTGAAGGAGGCGGCGATCTCGGATGTTGAGGCGATTCACGCGCTGTACACCGCCGTAGGCGGTGAGGTGTGGCGTGCCATGCTCGCGGCGTCAGGCGGTCGCGCTGAGGTGGCCGATGAGGCGACGGCTGAAGCGTTCAAGCGACTGTGCCAGCATTGGAAGTCCGTCCGTGAGCCGCGACCGTGGCTGTATCGCACGGCGTATCGGTTGGTTGTGGACGAGCTTCGCCGCTCGCGGCGCGACCAAGTCGGTGAGACCGACGCGGTTGCGTATCCGCCGGAGCAGTCGGCGCTTTCGGTCGAGGTTGTGCACCTGCTTCGCCAGTTACCCGCCGACCAGCGCTTGGTGGTGTTCTTGTTCTACTACGCCGATCTGCCGCTTAGCGAGATCGCAATGCTGACCGGCTCAACGGCGGTGGCCGTTCGGATCCGGCTTCACCGCGCCCGCAGGCAGTTGCGGGCGATGATCGAGGAGGCAAGTCGTGCTTGACCTGCGCGAGGTGCTGAGCGACTTCGACAACGCCCAGCCAACCGAGGAGCTACGACAACGGGTGATGCGCGACGCGGCCGAGGTGTTCGCAACTGGGCGACGGGGCGGCAAGAGCACGACGAATGCGGGAAAGCGGCCGAGACGGCCTGTAGCCTGGGCCGTGGCGGGGTTGGGAGCGGCGTTGGTACTGGGCCTGTTGGTGATTGCGGCGCACTCACGAGACGCTCACCATCCGCCACGACCGGCCCAGCAGGCCAACCACCGCCCACGGGTCGTATCCCGAAACGGCGTTCGGCTGACACTGCCTAGCGGATGGCGTGTGGTGCGACCGGCATCCGATGCTCCGGTCACCGATCCACGCACGTTGCTGGTGGCTGGTACCGCCGGGGTGCGCCCCCAAGCCTCTCGGTGCCAGATCGGCGGCAAGTACCACATCCCTGCGGACGGCGCCGTTGTGATCGTTATCGGGTGGCTCTCAAGTAGCGCTGGGGGTGCCCCGGTCAACCCGGGCAGAGCATCGCTCGATCACCTCACAAGCGTGCGCAAGTCGACGTTCGAGTGCTACGCCGGTCGCGGAGCCGCGGCGCAGGTACATCTGCACGGAATCGACTACCAGGTGAACGTGATGGTCGGCGACCGTGCTTCGTCCTCGCGCATTGCAGATGCGCTGCGCGTAGCACGCTCCTTGAACAGCACCTTCGGCGGGGAAGCAACTGTTCTTCCCACGGGCCCCCCGCCACTGCCGCTGGACAAGCGGTTGCGCTACCAAACACCCAGCGGCTTCACGCCCGAGGTTCACCTGTCCGTCCCCCCTGGCTGGTACGGATACGCCAACGCGCAGGGGTTCAGTGTCGGAAAGGGCTTGCGAGCACATTTTTACGCCGATGGTCAAATCTACGTCTCGCGCATCGATCAGCCGTTCGCCGCGACCATCAAGGCATTCAGGAGGCTCCACGGCCTTACTATCACCGCCTGGAAACCGGCGAGCGTGGGCGGCCACACGGGCCTGACCTACGCGATCACCGTCCCCGGCAGCCCCCTTGCCGCCTTCGGGGGTTACATTCCGGACGGCAACACACGGGCCACCCTTCTCGACTTCGATGGCGCCACCGTGATGATCAACGTCCAGCCATTTCACGGTCAAGCGGGTCGCGCCGAGGCGCGACGCGTTATTCAGTCCTTCTCATTCCCACCGTAAGCGGAACCAGGATCGGCGTCGGCGCGTGAACTCCGGCTGGCGATGGCGGCTTGCGTTCGGCAGGTGGGAGTCAATCACCGAATGGAGATGCGCGAGGCGGCAGAACAGTACTGCTTCCTGGTCGAGCAAGCCGACTCCTTGGAACGTGAGCGCTTCGCTGCCTTGTTGGCTGAGTCGTTGGCGGCCTCTCTACAGCTTCGCGCCTAACCCGTGCCTCGCCCCAGTAGCACCTTGAGGTGTGCGCCGATGCCCGGACCGCCTATATGTCTCGACGCCCGTCAGCGGACGGTGATGCGGGCGCGTCCGCCGTAGTGGGTGGTGCCGTATTCGTTGAGGCGGACGCGGAAGTGATAGGTGCCTGGGTTGACGAGGTGTCCTGAGTTGTTGCGGCCGTGCCAGGTAACGCTGCGGCTTCGGCTGCCGGCGCGTTTGATATAGCGGAACGTCCAGGATTTCACGACGCGGCCGTGGCTGTTGATGACTTGGAGAGTGTCGTGAGCGGGGGTGGTGGTTTTGAATGTGTAGCTCACGCCGTGGGTGTTCCCGGTCGCGTCTACGGGCGTGAAGCGGTGCGCGGACAGGGTGTGGCTGAGAACGGCGAGGCTGATTCGGACGCCGCTCATGACGAAGTCGAGCGTCGGCCCCGACCCCGTCCCCACTCCTGAGGTCGCGTCGGTTGTGACGACCAGGTTGGTGGCGACCTTCCAGTCGCTGGGCCCGTCGAAGGAGACGGTGATCGGGCACGTCGCTCCGGGCGCGACTGGTGCGCCGCTGCATCCATCCGAGACGATGTGGAAGGAGGGTTCCAGCGGCTGCCCGTCTGTGAGGGTGACCGAGGTGGTGTGAAGGTCGATGTTCCCGTCGTTCTTCACGAAGAACGTGTGGGTCTTTGGGGCCGCGCCGACGACCTGTGTGAACCAGCTGTCGCCCTTAGGCAGGTAGTCGGCGATGGATGCTTGGAAGTTAGCGCTGACTGGGATGTCGGTGGTTCCCTGGTCGCTGTGAACAGTTAGCGTGGCGGTCGTTTCGCCGAGCGAGCCCTTCCACACGACGTATGGAATGACGATGCAGGAGTCCCCAGCCGCGACGACCAGGCTCAGCGACACACAGTTTGGGTATGGCCCTCCGCCTACGCCGATCCAGCTCCATCCGTCGTTGGATGAGGTGACCGTGTCAACGCCTGCACTGAGCGTGACATCCGATCCGGTGTTGTTTGTGAGCACGATCGGGGTCGACGCGTTGTAGTAGCTCTGACCCGCCGTGATGGCCCCGTAGGTGAACGGGGAGACCGATGGAGTCAGGCCGGAGTCGGCCTGAGCGGCCGTGGTGGGTACGACGAGAGCCGCTGCGACCAGCGCGGCGAACAGTGGGATTCTGCGAGACATCGTGCCCCTTCGGTGCGTGGAGGGCGGACGAAAACGGCCCGTACCCAGTATCCGCACACTTGGCGCTTCGCTAGCTCCCCAGGCGGGTGATCCGAACGCTAAAGCGGAAACCGCACGTTGCCGATGAGACGGCGGGTCTCCCATGAGCATGTTCCAGCCCAGCGGCATCAACCCCGACCAGATCGACGCCGACGTCCGGTCCTTCAAGGCCCGACCGCTCGTTGGCCTCGTCTTCGTCGTCATCTTCGCCGCGTTTGCCGCCTGGTGGTTCACCGGCGGAAGCGCCAACGGCAGCCCCCACCAAGCCGAACAGCTCGTCATCTCCGCCAACAACCAGCCCTCCGCCCCTGGTGTCCCCGCGAACCTCGCCATCCAAAGCGTCCACTGCACCCAACAAGGCCAAAGCATCTTCAGCCGCATCGCCGGTCTCGTCAGCCCTGGGAGAGACAGCAACGGCTACAACAACAACTCCTCGCAATCGCCGTTCACCTACTACGCCTGCACCGGCTACTGGGCCAACGGAGCACCCGCCGCCTGGTGCGTGGCCTACCCGCCCAGAGACGGCACCAATCCGCACCCGTGGGTGGAAGGCCTCCAACCCGGCAAACCCTGCCCATAACCGACGTTGCCGGGCACCGATCACCAACCTTCCTTCCTAGGGGTCGTCTTGGCCGGGCTGGCGCCGCCCGGGGACAACCCATCTACTCCGGGTCGTAAGGGCGTTCTGGTGGAACCCTTCCGAGGCGTGTCGAGCCCCGAGGTGCGGTGCGAGGCTGGTGGGTGATTAGTCGGAGCGTGGTGGTGCATCAGACCTGCTCAACTCCGGTAGGAGATACACGGCGGTCTGATCGACTACAACCAACAACTCGAAGTCTCGGCCCTGGGCTTGGGACTGAGCCCAGCTAAGGGCCTCGCGCACGTCTGCTGCTCCGGTCAACTCGAACTCGTCCGAGCGACCACGATCGGCTGACCAGAAGTACACCCGGTATCTCGGCTCTACCTCCGTGTCGATGTCTCGCGGGTCGACCGGGCGAACGTCCACGGCTGTCGATCCTAGCGTGGCTGAGAACTGGGTTGCCGGGCGGGGTCGCCATCCAGATCGTGGGCGGGCCACATCGCGGGCTCGCTGGGGCACCTGGTTTCGGCGTGGTGCGTCAGTAGCTGGTTCGGCGGCTTGGTAGCACCGCGCAGATGATCACCGGGATCACGCCGAACAGGAAGCCGAGCAGCGCCCAAACGACGGTGCTGCGGTTCTTGTGGCTGGCGATCGCTGCGCACACCACCGCTGAGATGAGCGCGCCGATAAAGAAGGCCTGTTGCGTCGTTGTCATAGGGCCATGATCGGCCCCGCCGAATCGGCTCGGGTCACTCGACCGAGGGATTGGCGGTTTAGGAGCCCATCCCCGGAGGATTCTCGGGAACGCCGTGCTCGTTGGGCGGCTCGCAATGACCGGTCGGATTGTCAGCGTGCGCGGTTACGCAGATTCGTGCCTGCTGGTACATGGTCACCTGGTACTGCTCGTGGCCGATCTTGTACTTGAGGATGATCCCGTCGAAGGTGTGGGTCTTGGCGGTAGCCGGGCCGCTCAGCACCAGGCTGATGCCATACGCGATCGGATCCTTCGTCCCCCTCGGCTGCGCCGGAACCTTCGCTCCGGTGAACGGGTAGAGCGTCTCTCCCGCGCGTGGCGGAAGGGATGCGTCGGTCCCCGTGATCGTCTGCTGATTGGGTCGAGTCGTGTAGGCCTTGACGATCCGCAGCCCGTTCGACGGCGCCAGCAGGGCGACGCGTTCGAGGATGGCCGGCCGTCCCGCGGGGTCATGGTTGATGACTGCTGCACCACCGAAGTAGAACGGCTTGTCGGGGTACGCCCAGCCGCTGACGCCCGATGGGAAACCCCACGTGATCGGTCCCGGGTTCGGAGCGGCAGCGGCCGAGCTTCGATTCATCAGGAAGACGGCTGCGCCGATGACGGCGAGCAGGACTAAACCGACGCCCAAGATTACTGGCCAGCGGGTTCGTCGCATGCTCACGATCATCGACACGTCCGTCATTCTTCTACACGCATAGATGCGGCGGCTTGTCGTCACTCCACCGTCGGAGCGCAACGCGGTGGAGAATCTTGTCGAAATGCGGTACGCCGACGTTGAAGGACTATTGCGGTTCTGAGTCCAGGATCTCGACGTAGCCCTCGGTGGCGTGCAGGCGGATGCGCTGTCCATCACGGATCCGCCGGGTGGCGTTGTCCACGCCGACGATGGCAGGCAGGCCGTACTCGCGCGCGATCACGGAGCCATGGGTCATCAGGCCTCCCACCTCGGTCACGAGACCGCTCGCGGCGACGAAGGCGGGCGTCCAGCTGGGGTCGGTGTAGGCGGTGACAAGGATGTCGCCGGCCTCGAGGTCGGCGACCGCCAGGTCGAGGACGACGCGCGCCCGGCCCTCGACGGTGCCGGCTGAGGCTGGCAGGCCCACCAGCGCGTCGGCCGGCAGGTCGTCCCGCCGGTGGCTCCCCATGAGGCACTCGCCGTCCGAGGTCAGCACGCGCGGCGGCGTCAGCGCGGCGTACGATCGGAACGCCTGCTCGCGCTCGTCGATCCGCTGGTGGTCCACCTGGTTCGTGCGCGCCACGTCGTGGAGCTCCTCGAACGTCAGGTAGAAGATGTCCTCGTTTTCATGGAGCACGCCGGCACCTACCAGGCGCTCGGCCTCGTGCAGCAGCGCCTGTTTGTAGATGAAGTAGCGGCTGATCATGCCGTACTTCGGATACTCGCGATACCCCATGAACGTCCGCACGAGGTCGATCCTGCGCTTCGTCTCGCGGGCCTTCTGCTCGCCGTCCGGCAGCGCCCGCAGGCGCTCCAGCAGCTCCCGCTCCTTGTCGCAGGCCTCCGCGGCGCCCTGCTCGAAGCGACGTGCACCGGCACCGGGCTCAAAGCTCCTGACGTTGCTGAGGATCAGCGGCACCAGCGTGGAAGGCCGCTCGCTCCAGCGCGGCCTGGTGATGTCCACCTCGCCGGTGCAGCGCATCCCGTAGCGCTCGAGGTAGGCCCCGATCGCGTCGCGTGCCTCGAGCCCGCCGTCTATCGGCGCGAGCTCCTCCAGGAAGCCGTCGTCCTCGCCCACCTGCTCCAGGAATTCGACCAGCTGCGGGTGCGGGCGGATCACGTCGGCCACGTCCAGCAGCGCCAGCCCCATCTCGGAGGTGACGTTATTCGGGACCGACTGCGAGAGCTTGTCGGCGGCGTTCTTCTCGCCCAGCCAGTCCTCGAGCCGCTCGTTCAGCCACCAGGCAGAATCCATCGCCGCCATGAAGGTCTGGTGGCTGCGCGCATCGAACAGCAGGCGCCTCAGCTCCTGCAGGTCGGCGAGGATGAACTCGAACAGCTCAGGCCCGGATCTGCCGCGGATGTCGTGGCGCACCCGCGCGAGCGATTCCTGTGTCTCTGCGATCAGTTCGGTGACCCTGCCCGGATCGGGCTCGATCGGCTCGGCTGGGGCGGCGGCAGCCGGCAGCGGCGCGGCTGGCGCCGCGCCGCTGCCCTCGGGCGGGGCGGGCAGGAAGTCGTCCCGCTCGATCACGGTCTCGAGCGCATCTCGCAGCAGCGGATCACCCTTGCCGAACAGCTCGAGCAGGGTTGCCCGGCTTGCGGGCGCGGCCAGGATCGGGGTGACGTCGACGAACAGCCGGCCCCCGGCGATGCTCATCGGCCGCGGGGTGGTGAGCTGCCACATCGAGAGCCCGAGCGGCTTCATCGGGTCGGTCATCATCTGCTGGTGACCGACGGAGACGTACACGCGGTTGGTGTCGTCGTCGGCAGGCGGGATCGGAAACAGCGTGGTGATCGGCCGGCTCTGCACCACGAAGATCTCACCGCCCGCGAGGCACCACTCGATGTCCTGGGGACAGCCGAAGTGCGCCTCGATCCGCCTGCCCAGCCGGGCCAGCTCCAGCACCTGCGCGTCGGTCAAAGCGGGCTCCTGCTGCTGCTGGGGAGCGACCGCCCGCTCGTGCGTCCCACCCGCCGGCACGGCGTGGATCGCGAGCCGCTTGGCCGAGATCGTCCGCCCGACGACCTCGCCGCGGCGCACCTTGTGGACGTCCGGCGTGACGCGGCCCGAGACCAGCGCCTCGCCGAGACCGAAGCTCGCCTCCACCGACGAGACCGTGCGGTTGCCGGTGACTGGGTCGGCCGTGAACAGCACGCCCGCCGCCTCGGACAGCACCATCCGCTGGATCACCACGGCCATGGACACGTCCCGGTGATCGATGCCGCCCCGCACGCGATAGGTGACCGCCCGCTCCGTGAACAGCGAGGCCCAGCACCGGCTGACGTGCTGCAGGATGGCGGCCGCTCCCACGACGTTCAGGTAGGTGTCCTGCTGCCCGGCGAAGGATGCCGACGGCAGGTCCTCGGCCGTCGCGCTGGAGCGAACGGCGTAGGCGTCGTCGTCGCCGAGCTGCGCCAGCCGGCGGGTGATCGCGTCGGCCACGTCGCCGGGGATCGCGGTCCCCTCGATCGTCCGGCGGACGTCGGCGCTGATCGTGCGGATCGCGTCGCGGTCATCCGGATCGACGCCCGACAGCGCGTCCAGCCGGGCAGGCAGGGACGGCGCCTCCGCCGTGATCCGGCGGAACGCCTCCGTCGTGACGCAGACGCCGGCCGGCACGCGGATGCCGTCGACGCGCGCGAGCTCGCCCAGATGGGCGGCCTTGCCACCGACCAGCGCGACCTGCGTCCGGTCGGTCTCCTCGAGACCCACCACGTAGCGCCTCACCCGCTCACATCACTCCGCATCGCATGCGGGCATCATGGTCCCGGTGACACCCCGCCGCCCAATTGTGTCGGGGTCCGTGGTGGTGTGAGGCATCGGGCGGCCGGTGTCTTCCCCCGCCAAGTCTGGCCGGCCGCCCGTGAATGCCCTACCGCCGATTCATCCGGGAGTCAGCCGCCTAAGAAGCCTCCCGCCGATTCGGCTACTGAAATGATCGGTTGCATCGCTCGTGGCCGGATCCCCAGTCGTGCAGCTCGGAGCTTGCGTTTCGCTCGATCGAGCCACTCGTTCGGGGGAGCGCTGCCGCACTAAATGCGCGTGCTAGGTGTCGGCCTGGGGGGTTCTGGCGCCGGAGGCCTTGGGGTTGCTACTGGGAGTGCCGATCCAGGTCGTGTCGGAACTGATTTCGTGCAACATCCGGGAGAGAACGTGTCTGTAACGCGGGAAAAACGACAGGTCTGGAGGGAGTCCGTTTGCGTGGGCATCCTCGTGGTTGACGACGATCCAGCGGCTGCCTCGAGTGTGTCCCAGGTGCTTCGGCAGCAGGGCTATCGAACAGTGCTGGCCAGTGATACCGACGACGCCCGTCGCCGACTGCGCCAGGGTGGCGTCAATCTGGTGGTGTGTGACGTGCGGTTACCGAGCGAGTCGGGGCTGTCGCTCGCCCAGGAGATCGCATGTGACCATCCCGAGGTGGGCGTGGTGATGATGAGCGGATGGGGCGATTTACGCACCGCCGACGCTGCGTTCGAATCGGGCGCCGATACGTTCCTGGCGAAGCCGTTTCGTGCTGAGGAGCTGGTGATCGCGGTATCAACCGCGCTTCGGCAGCTGCGCTCGCGTGTCGAATCGCAGGTCACGCATTCGCGGTTGGAGGAGGACGTCGCGCATCTACGGATCGCACTGAGCGAGGTCAACTCATCGCTCGCCGACGCTCGTCGCGACATGCTCACCCGGCTCGCATTCGCGGCCGAATGTCGCATACCGGGGATGGGCGGTCACCTGGGCCGGGTGGGCGCAATGGTGAAGGCCCTGACTGCACGGATGGGATGGGAGCCGGAGCGAGCCGAGCTGGTGGGGGCTGCCGCGACGCTGCACGATGTCGGCAAGATCGCCATCCCGGATCAGGTGCTCCTGAAGCGGGGGCCGCTGACCGACGACGAACGGAGCGCCATGCAGCGCCACGCGCTGATCGGCCACGAGATGCTGGCAGGGTCCGACGACCCGCTGCTTGAGATGGCGGCGACGATTGCCTTGGCTCACCACGAGCGGGCGGATGGAACCGGCTATCCGTACGGCCTCTCCGGCGACGCGATTCCCGTGGAGGCGGGTGTGGTGGCGGTGGTCGACGTGTTCGACGCGCTTCTCAGCACCCGCCCACACCGCGACTCGATGACCGTGCCCGAGGCACTGGACGAGATCACATCCGGCCGCGGCGGTCTGCTTCATGAGCAGCCGCTGGCGGCGCTGGTCGAAAACGTGGATCACCTGCTGGTGGTTCGGCAGGGAAGCGACGTCAGCATCACCGGCGATTGACACGCTTCCCGCTCGCGCCCGCTGCGAGCTGCGTATCAGCGCTTATGCGGCCGACCGGGTGTCGAGCCGCCGCCGGATCTCCTGTGCCAGCTGGCTGGGTGTGAATGGTTTCTGGAGCAGCGCCCAGGCGCCCTCTTCGCCACGCTCGTTCAGGAGCTCCAGGGAGCGCTCGGGGTAGCCGGAGACGTAGAGCACGGGCAGGCCGGGATGGGTCTGGCGCAGCTCGTCAACCAGCTGGGGACCGCTCATGTACGGCATCACCACGTCTGTCACGACCAGGTCGATGCGGGGCTGTGCCGAGGCGAATGCCCCCAGCGCATCATCACCGTTTGATGCGGCCACGACCCGATAGCCGTGCCGTTCGAGCGCCAGTTGCAGCGGCTCGCGCACGCGAGTGTCGTCCTCGACGAGCAGGATCGTCTCGCTTCCGCGACCGTCGCCCTTCGGTTGGAGCGCTCGTGGCTCGGGCTCTTCCGCGGCGAGCGGCAGGCGGATCGTGATCGTCGTACCGCGGCCGGGCCGGCTCGCGACGTCGATCGTGCCGCGGCTGGCGGTGACGATGCCATAGACGGTGGCGAGCCCGAATCCTGCTCCGTCACGGTCGGGCTTGGTTGTGTAGAACGGTTCGAATATGTGTCGGAGATGGTCTGGATCGATTCCGCGGCCGGTGTCGGTGACCTGAAGCACCACGGATTCGCTCATCTCGTCGTATTCGACGCCGACGTTGATCGACAACAGCCCGCCGTCGACCATCGCGTCTCGACTGTTGACCGCGAGGTTGAGGAGCACCTGTTCGACCTGGCTGCGATCCGCCTTCACCGGGATTGGCGCGCGGTCGACGCCAATCTCGAGATCGACGTCCTCGGGGATGAGGGTGCGAAGCAGGTCGCGCATGCCAAGCACGGTGTCTGCGAGGTCGATGACTTCGACGCGCCTCAGTTCGGGCTGTCCGAACACGAGCAGCTGCCGGGTGAGGGTGGCTGCGCGATCGATGGCGCGATCGATCTGGGTAACGCTGTGGATGTGTTCGGGCGCCTCGGGGTCTCGTGATTGGCCGAGCAGCCAGTTGTAGCTTCTGATCGCCAGGAGGATGTTGTTGAAGTCGTGGGCAACGCCGGCCGCCAGACGGCCAATCGCCTCCATTTTCTGCGTTTCGCGGAGTTGTTGTTCGAGGCGGCGTCGCTCGGTCACATCGACTGCGATGATCATGCTTCCGGTCTCGTTGCCGGCTGGGTCTCTGAGCACCGATGCGCTGAACGCGACGATCCGCTCTGAGCCATCGGAGTGGCGGATCGTCCAACTTGGCCGGGTTGATTGACCGTCTGAATCGGCGATCTGGAATGTGACTTCCTGCGGCAGGGGGTTGTTGAGGACGGTGCTTGCGGGGCGGCCGAACAGGTGCTCGGCTGTGCGGTTCCAGGTAACGACGCGGCCGTCGTTCTCGACTTCGATGACCGCGACCGGCGCTGCGTCGATCAGCGCCCCGAGGCGGGTGGCGGCGTGGTGTGACTCCTCCTCGCTCGCGGTCGCGATTGACAGCGCCTTGCCAAGCCTGTTGGACAGCAGGTAGATCAGCGCCACCGGCACCATCATGGTGCCGATCGGGATCAGCCAGGCCATCGCTGTCAGGTCGGCCCGCGCGTCGAGGATCCAGGCGAACGCCAGGCCCACCGCGACGATCTGGACCAGCAAGGCACGAATGCCGAAGAAGTACGCCGCGAAGATCAGCACCCACAGGTACAGGAAGGCGTAGATGTGGGCACTGTGCCCGACGTAGTACGTGCCCGCAGTGACCAGCGCCGTGCCGGTGGTCGCGAGTACACCGAACGCCCACAGCGGGAAGCGCGCGCCGCGGAGCGTCGTGAGGCCAGCGATCGCGATCGCGATCACCGAGATCAGGAACACCGCGCGTTGATTCCGATCGGGGGATCCCTGGAAGGCGAGCGATGCCAGGCCAATGCCGCCCCCGGTGACGAACAGTGCCGCGCAGACCCGCGCGATCGTGTGCTGGGCGGCTGCGGGCTGGGCAGTCGGATCGACGCTCATCAGACGATCCATCCGTCGCGGATCGCGACCCCGACAGCCTGCGCGCGTGTGTCGGCGTTCAGCTTTCGCATCACGTCGGCGATGCGCGCCTGCGCCGTTGTTCGCGACGCCGACAGCGCCGATGCGATGTCCTCGGTGGTCAATCCGTCGGCCAGCATCCGCATCAAAATCCGCTCGTCACCCGTAAGGCCGGCCGGCTTTGACCCCATTCCGCTGAGCAGCGGGGTGGCCAGGGTCGGGTCGATGTAGGGGGCGCCGCCGGACACCATCCTGATCGCTCGAATCAACTCGCTGAGTGGGGCGTCCTTGACCAGGAACCCGCTGATTCCCGCGTCGACAGCGTCGGTCAGTCGCGCCACGTCGCCGTACCCGGTATACAGGAGGACGGCGGTGTCGCGGCCGTTCTTCTCGATCACTCGCCGAGCGAGTTCGATACCGTCGATGTCCGGCAGGTGCAGGTCGACCACGGCGACGGCCGGTCGCAGCCGCTCGATCTCGTCGACCGCGGCGGTGCCGTTCGAGAGCGCAGCGACCACAGCGACGCCGCTCGACTCGAGGAAGCGGCTGACCGCGTCAAGCACCGCCGGGTGGTCGTCGACGAGCACACAGCTGAGCCCGCGGTCATGCGTGAGAGCGTCGGATACATCCACCACTGGATCGGTTCGATCTTCGATCGGGATCGCCTCCCCGGCGACACCGGCGCCCGCGTCGCCGGCAACCTGCGGGTCGTTCCTGGCCGCAGGTGAGCGTGTACGGGCTTTATCGACTCGACCTGCGATTCCCTTAGCCGTACCCCGAATGGGGGACACCGGCCGTGCGTTTCGCCGCTGACCGATGCTCCCCCGGGGGAACTCCCGGGAGCCGGATGGGCCGATGAACGGAGCAATGTGGCGCAACCGCGATTGTCGTGATCGCCGGGATAGGAAACGGTCCGGGCAGCGACGTTGGAGCGTTAAGGCCGCTCCATCACACGGCGGGTTGGTGGCCGGTCTCTCGGGGGGGAGGCCGGCCATGCGCCACCACTCGGTGGGCCGTCGACGATGACGACGTTCAGCTGGGACCGCAAGTGCCCGTTGTTCACCAGCCATGCACTTGTGCTGGGGGTGATCGCGGCCGATCCCGCCGTGCGGATCCGTGACATCGCCGAACGCGTCGAGATCACGGAACGGGCGGTTGAGATCCTGCTCCGGGACCTGATCCAGGTCGGGTTCTTGACCAGGAAGCGGGTCGGACGGCGAAACGTCTACGAGGTTCACCGGCACGAGAAGCTCCGCCATCCACTGATCGACGAGCGCGACGTCGGCGGTGTCGTCCGCGCCATGCTGCCGGTGAAGAAGCAGCAGCCGAAACCGGATGTCGCCTTCGCCAATTCGCGCATCTCGCCGGCAATACCCGAACAAAGTTTCGCTCGTGCCGCAAGCATCGTGCACCCGATGAATATGTCGACGGTAACGTCGACGAAGAAGGGGGTCACGATGAAGCAGGTCCTGGTGTACGCGGTGGTCGCCGTGCTGCTGTTGTTCGCATCGGCAGCGCTCGCTGCGACGACCAGGTGGCACCGGGCCCAGCACCACACGGCACGGGTGCACGACACGCCAGGCACCCCGAAGCAAGGAC
>Ga0105245_10001058_pt1 | contig 24935 bp, 25 predicted proteins | sample KBSM54metaG_FD_81523 | JGI IMG/M metagenome (GOLD analysis project Ga0105245, IMG submission 81523) | Miscanthus rhizosphere microbial communities from Kellogg Biological Station, Michigan, USA - KBS M5-4 metaG | ecosystem: Host-associated > Plants > Roots > Rhizosphere > Soil | place...
CGGGGATGCTCGCGAAGTTGGCGAAGAGGCGGGCGACCTCGTATCAAAACCGGGAGCGCCGCGATGAACGAACTGGCACAGCTCCATCCCATTCTCGACGCGATCAATCACTCGACGCTCTACCTGATCGCCATTGGGTTTTACGGATTGTATCCAGTCATCACCAGTCTGATCTGGATGGCTACCGCTTTTGTCTATTACGTTCGTCGCGATTTGCGGGAACCAGAGCCTCCGGTTTCTGACGATCAGCTTCCCTTGGTCTCCGTACTGCTGCCTGCCTATTGCGAGGAGGAGGTCATTGGGAACTCCATCGAGGGCCTGCTGAAACTCGACTACCCGAACTTTGAAGTGATCGTTATCAACGACGGGTCTCCTGACGGGACCGCCGCGACAGTGCGACCTTTTCTGAGCGATCCCCGCGTACGGTTATTGAATAAGATCACCAACGAAGGTAAGGCCATGGCGCTCAACGACGCGATCCCATGCGCTAAGGGTGACCTATTGTTGGTGATGGACGCGGATGCCGTTCCGGACTCCCAACTGCTGCGGGTAATGGTTCCGCACTTTCGATACCCGCGAGTCGCCGCCGTGGCCGGGAATCCCCGAGTCAGCAATGTTACGAACCTGCTCACCCGTTTGCAGGCCGTGGAGTTCAGTTCGGTCATTGGCTTGATGCGACGAGCCCAGCGAATCTGGGGCCGGGTGATGTGTATCTCCGGCGTGGTCGGAATGTTTCGGAAGTCGGCGGTAATCGATGTCGGGCTGTACACGCCGGGCATGGCCACCGAGGATATCGATCTGACCTGGAAGCTTCAGCGTCGCTTCTACGACGTTCGTTACGAGGGCCGCGCGCTGGTATGGATGATCGTGCCGGACACGATGAGCCTGTGGTGGAGTCAGCGCAAGCGCTGGGCGTTGGGGTTGGGTCAGGTTCTGCGCCGACACGCGTCGATCTTCCTCGATTGGCGCCTTCGGCGTATGTTTCCACTGTTCGTGGAAAGCGCGTTGTCCTACGTGTGGTCGCTGACGTTTCTCTCGGTGTCCGTCTTCTGGGTCGTCTGTTTTTCTTTCGGATATCCCCCGAAGGGTGGATCGCCGGTCCCCAATCTTTGGGGCATGCTCTTGTTCACATTTTGTCTACTCCAGTTGGCCTGCGGCACTTGGATCGATGCGAAGTACGACCCTGAAATCAAGCGACATTTCCCGGCTAGCATCCTGTATCCGAGTTTCTATTGGACACTTCTGGCGACCACAGCTTTCGTCTATACGACGCGAGGACTTTTGAAGCGCATCAACCTCATGGCACCGACACGGTGGCACATCCAACACAGCCATGCCAAGAACCAGTAACGCGTTCCGACACTCTGTTTGCTGTGCGGCGATTGCCATTTGCAGTCTGAGTGTCCTCCGTGCTCAATCGAGTACAGCCGAGGCGACTCGGCAGGCCACCGCTCTGGCAGAAGATGCGACACAGCGGGCCCGCGCGGGCAAAACGGAAGACGCGCTGATGTTGTTTCGGCAGGCAATTCAGCTCGCCCCCAATAACGTTCCGATCCTGCGAGATTATGCGGTGATCCTCGGCTGGGGCGAACATTATACTGACGCAGCAAAGGTCATTGGCCAAATCCTAGCGCTTGAGCCGGAACAGCCCGACTGGGCTCTTCGTGAATATGCGCGAAGCTACCTGTTCGGTGGCGATACCAAAGCCGCGCTCAACATGTTGAACCGCCTCGTCAGCCGGGGGGATACGTCCGAAGCCGTCCTGCTGCGACGAGCTCTCGCTTTGCGCTGGCTGGGCCAACTGAAGGAAGCGCAAACGGCATACGAAGTGGCACGAAATCTCTATCCTGCATCGGGGGCTGCCCTGGCAGGCGTAGTTTATAGTCTTGGGGATCAGAACAAGCTTCCAGAGGCGCTGCGGACTGTGGACGCGGGGCTTCGGGATCTGCCGAATGATCCAGAGCTCATCAAGGTGAAAATCAGGGTTCTGAATTGGATGAGTCGTCATCTGGAAGCCGAACAGATGCTGGATGGAATCCCCACCTCGCTTGAGAATGACCGCGAGATCTTGGAAGGTCGAGTCTATGCGGCCCGCTGGGGCGGCGATCCCGTTACAGCTTCCAGAACCGCGCGGCGGCTAAATGCGGAGTTTCCAGATAATGCTGCGACCAAGAAGCTCCTCAACCAGATCGATCTAGAATATGGCGCATCTCTCGCTCCCGGCTTTCGCTACATTTCGGATAGCGATGGACTCGTAGACAAGACCTGGAGTGGCGAGTTCGCCATGCATCTCAGTCCTGCCCACGAACTTCGAACTGGCTATCTTTATCGCGAGCTTTGGCAAAACGACTCGTTGTTCTGGCGGCGGTACGACCTGGGTTGGAGCGGCGCGCTGAGCCGGCGGGTGCGCGGCTACGCCTCGTCAAGTGATATGAACTACGGAACTGGATCCACTCACCGGATTGTCGGCGACGGAGGCTTTGCCTTCGCGCTCAGCGATGCAGCCAGGGTCACCGCAGGCGGCGGGATCATCGCCATGGATGCGTTCCGCGCCGTCCAGAATCACGTTACGGCGAACTTCGCCTCTGGAGATTTGACGCTTGCGGCCAACACGTTCACCCAACTACAGGCACGTTATGCACGTTACAATTTTTCCGACGGTGTGACTCGGGACCGCACCGATCTGGAAGCACTATTCCAGATCCATTCGCAAGCGAGCTTTAAACTTCGACTCGGCTGGCGATCGAACCTCATGTGGCATGATGGCAGCACGTCGGATTTCTATAGCCCTGAGACCTTTCAGTCGCATCTTGCACTGGCGCAGATGTCAGGCCGCCTCGCTCGGCCCCTCGATTATTCGGTCGAAGTAGCTGGCGGCTGGCAAATGGAACCGGGAACACCACTAGAGAATCCCATCCAGGTTTCCGGTCGCCTGGCTTGGCACCCGACCGAGAACTTCCGCGCGTTGATCGAGCTTGGCCGGACAACATCTTCCCTGGATCGCGTCACTGCGGATAGGAATCCGTATACGCGCCGTGTCGTCAGCGTCGGCATTGTCTACAGTTTCCACTAGAACACAGACCTAGGCGATAGAGTCAGGTGCAATGACGACGCCTGCAACAGCGACCTCGGCCCGATGAATCCGGCTCCGCCTGAAGCCAGCGTTATCGAACATTAACGGAAGCTACCGACAAAATTCTTGAAGCCGAGGTCTCGATTCAACGAGGTCTTACGAGCCGAACGCGCACAGGCGCGGCGGGCGCGCCTGTGCGCTTGGTCATGAACCAGACCGGACATCGCTCGGCACAGATGGTGCGGCTCTACGTTCGCGCCGCCCGCCGCACAACTGACACACGACGATGACGACGAGGTCAGGGTCGTGTGTCAGTTGCGAGTGCCAACGGCGGCTTTAAAGTGATCGCAGGAAATTCAGGATGTCCTGCCTATCGCCAGTCGGGAGGGAATTGAAGTTGGTGATGACGGTATTCGCTTCGGATACCCCCGATGAGTGCTCCGTAATCGCTTGCAGGAGATCGCTAGTCCGGCCATCGTGGAGGAAGAAAATCCTCTGCCCAAGTCCCCAAAGGGGAGCGGTGCGGAACTCACTTCCGTTGGCATTGCCTTGGGAAACGCCGTCCGCAAGTCCAGAGCCCATGTTGTGGACTAACAAATCGGAGTACAGGTTGGCCGTCTTGTTGGCTAACGCGCCCGTATCGTGATTGCCGGTTTGCATTGAGGGTAAGTGGCACGCCGCGCAACCGACGGCTGCAAAATTATCCCGGCCCCTGTTGATGGACGCCGCCGTGACACTGCCGTAAGAAGTCACAGGAGTGGGCGGTGCCAGAAAACGCATGAAGTTAGCAAAGGAAATTACGTTGCCTGGAACCGTCTGGGGTTGCGTCAGATCGTAGTTCGTGTGGTCCTGCCCGGCGGGAATCGGGCGGCAAATCGCGGGATCCTGAACACCCCCTTCGCCTCGCTCGTCCGGGAACAGATCATTGGTGATTCCCTGTTCTACGTTGTAGGCTTCCCCGGCAAAAATTGCTAAGGACTTGTTCTGCGCCTTCCAGCCGAACCGGGTGATGGTGCCGTCGTTGCCGTTACGGTTGGTGTGTCCGCCGATGCCACGATCTGTTTTGAACTGCGACGGAAGTTCATTGGCGGCGATGGTTGCGTCGGAAATTGCCTCGATCAGACCTGCACCGAAGACCGGAGTCGGGATTCGGAAGATGATATTTGCAAGATTCCCGCTGAAAGTGGGCTGCGGAAGGGCGGAGGCGTTACACCCTGCCGGCGTCCCAGGCAGACCCACGATAGTGAATAGATCGTGGACTCCACCGTCATTCGACTGATTGAACCGAATCTCGCGAACGGGGCCGTCGGGCTTTATTAGTCCAAGACCCACCAGCAGGTTCACCTGCGACGGTGGGCCCACGTCTACCTGCGGGTTGTGTGTTGGGCTGGATCCGCCGACCGATGGAAACTTGTGGCATCCCGCACAGCTGTCGAGATTGAACCGTGGTCCGAGTCCCTCTTCGGTGCCCGACACACTGCCTGTGACCGAAGCCACTTCCTCGAACTCATCCAGACCGGTGTCGAAGAACTTACTCTCCTTGACCGTCAGCCCCGCGATCTTGCCGCCAGCGGCGGGAGAGCCAGTGCGAACGCCAGGATCGACTTGAGCGTTGGTAGCCGCCGCGGCGAACATCAAGCACACCACAGCTTTATGAAGCTGAGATCGAAAAGACACTTGTGGATACACGTTTCCTCCTTGAGGTTTTCAGACGTATTCAACGCGACTTACTGGACACAACTAACAGGACATGACAACGCAGACCGGCACCGTTGCCGGGCGCTTGAACTCTTGCAGCGCTCCCGAGGATCACTTCCGATTCAGACTATCGCCAAGGAAAGTACCACGCAATCGAAAACCACGCAAGAAAAAAACTAGCCCACACAAATCTTTTTTAGGGAGAGTCACTGCGCCTCGTTTTCGCGAGTCTCATCGGAGCGTGATAACCACAACGGCGACACCGCATCTTTTACCGTCGAGAAAGTATTACCGCGAAGAAAAGACTGAGGCGACTTTTATTGCGTCGTCACTGATTGTGTTCTTGCAAGTTCCTCTAGTGAGGCTTAGGATGATGAGGTCCCAGAACGCGCTTCCTAAGCGCAGTACGCAACAATCAATTGGAGTTCAACATGAAGTACCCGTGTTGTTTTCGGTTTGTAGAGCTGGCAGTAGCGGCCTGCGCACAACGGCGAGCAGCAAAGCCATGGCAGCAATTAACAGTGGGGTGAGATGCGCTATCGCAACTCAGTCAATAATCGTCGGTGACACCTTTTCTCAAAGCTGTCATGCCACCGGGGCGCGGATCCGCGCTAGGCCACAGCTTCCGAGCCTACCGAGCGTTGCGCGGTGTCAGGCGGGTAGGCCATCATAAAATCAGACTGGTCACCGTCTGTTCGTTGCGGCGCTACATCCGCTAGGGCAGTCTGTTTAGGGAGAATAGTGCCGGGAAGTTAGGGCTCTGAATTTGGCCGAACGGGATGAAAATGGTATACATTTTGTGTAACGATTCCCTGGCGGTTTACACAAGTAGGAAGAAGGCGACACCATGAAAGCCACCTTGGTTCTCTCGTTCCTGCTTTTGGGAGCAACTGGCCACACCTCTATGGTGATGGCACAACTTTCTGGCACGTTCGCCTCGGCCGGTAACATGACAACGGCCCGCGCCGGCCACACTGCAACGCTACTCGCTAACGGCAAGGTCCTGATCGCCGGCGGTTACCAACGTGGATTTCCTACCCTAGCTCTGGCTAGCGCCGAACTCTACGATCCCTCCACGGGTACCTTCATCCCCACAGGCGCTATGACCGCACCCCGCAGTCAGCACACGGCGACGTTGCTGCCGGATGGCAGAGTTTTGCTTGCAGGTGGTGCTGGTCCCACCGTAAGCGCGGAGCTATACGATCCTTCCACAGGCACGTTTTCTGTTACGGGCAACATGATACAGCCACAGGTTCCCGTTCAAAAGGCCACATTGCTCGGGAATGGCAAGGTTTTTATCACCGGAGGAAGCTTAACCCCCGAGCTATTTGACCCGACTACCGGTACTTTCGCCGAAACCGGGGCGTACGCTGGCTCATACACAAGTCCAGTTTGGGTAGACACTGCTACGTTACTCCCAGATGGCAAAGTCTTGATTACCGGATGTGACTGTCACTTCGGTGGCGGCGGCCCGGTGAGCGAACTCTATGATCCCCACACCGGAGCATTCAGCGTTACCGGAACAATGAGTGGCCCGGCGAATTGGTGGTGGGAAGACGCGAACACAGCGACCTTGCTCATGAACGGCAAGGTTTTGATTGTAGGCAATGCCGAAAACGACGGATTCCCTGGCGTTGCGGAAATGTACGATCAATCGACGGCCGTATTCGCTAATATCGGAAACACCATCGCCCCCCATGAGTTTTCAACGGCGACGCTCCTTCCCGATGGCAAGGTCCTACTTGCTGGGGGACAATTGCCAGGTGGTAGCGGCTCCTCCGGCGTTGATCTTTACTCTCCCGCGAGCGGCACGTTCTCTGGTGCAGGGATGAGAACGAATCGCCATTATCACACGGCCACTCTTCTCCGCGATGGGACGGTTTTGATCGCCGGCGGTTTTAGTGGTTGGCCTGATCCTACCGCCAGCGCTGAACTCTATCATCCAGCAGAATTGTTGCCCGCGCCCGTGCTGCTCTGGCTCTCGGGAGATGGGAGCGGACAGGGCGCTATTCAGCACGCGGGTACGGATCGGATCGCCTCAGACAGTGACCCCGCTGTCGCCGGCGAGTACCTGTCAATTTACCTCGCCGGCTTGGCTGACGGAAGCGTGATACCGCCGCAGGTTTCCATCGGCGGTCGATTAGCAGAAATCACGTTCTTCGGCGCGGTTCCCGGGTACCCAGACCTCGACGTGATCAATGTACGGATGCCGGAAGGCGTTGCAGCAGGACTGGCCGTTCCAGTGCGTCTGACCTATCTCAGCCGCCCGAGTAACGTCGTCACAATCGGTGTACGGTGAAGCGAGGACGACTTACCGCTTGACACTGCGAGAGCTATTCGTGCAGACTCATCCATCGCAACGATTTCTCCATCGATGACCGTGTCATCGGGCAGGCCAGCAAGGGCCTGAGTGACGCCGGGATATCGAAGCGCGAAGTCGTTGTCGTTGCGCGAGCGCAGGTGAACCTTCCCGCCAGTCTTGAACGCGATAGCGCGGTAGCCGTCCCACTTGATCTCGTACGTCCATTGGTCACCTTCCGGCAGCTTGGAGGTGCGCAACAGCAGCATCGGCTCGATGAACTTAGCTTTCACATCCGTACTCTACCCATTTCTAGCTCGTTAGCGCGAGAATGGCGAAACGAGCCAAGCCGGACGCGCTTCCTGAGGGAGCCCGGAACTATCGAAAGATAGTGGAATGCGAATTCCCAATAATGATTCACTATTATATGGCGTCCCGTCAGGCACTCTGGCAAGCAGAGCGTAAGCGCCGAGGTCTGTGTATCCGGTGCGGAAAGCCCAGGCCGCGTGACATTGGAAGCCTATGTCTAGAATGCGCGATAAAACGTCGGGAGGCGGTAAGAAAGCGCTTAGGTAGCAAAACCAGGAACGCTGAAGCCAAGACCTACAGGCTTGCGGCGCGCTCGCCACGCAAACCAAGGGAGCCGAAGCCGGGAGTGCCTGCAACGAAAACAGCCTAAGGCACCAGTGGCCCCGCTGGTGCCAAGCGTCAAGCCCGAACTAACAGGAGCCTTCATGAACACCATTCACGTGGTATGTCCGAAGTGCGGTCACCAATTCCCGGAAACTTTTGTTCGGCTAAAATCGCGGGATGCAATTTCCTGCCTTCAGGTGATTACTCCACCGGCCCTCCGAAAAAGTGAGACCTGAAGGCACTACTTCATTATCGGGTGATCCATCCGCCAGCGGATGTACTTCACTAAGAACTCGCGATCGCTTTCGACTAGCGTGAACGGTAAGACCGAGGCCAACAGGTCGATTACAGCCGCATCCAACTTCCCCGCAAGGTCGAATTGGTCCACAACTCTGGCGATGGCCAGTTCATGGTCGTCGGACGGTCCAGAAAGGTCGGACACTGTGACCTAGTGCGGATCAGCCGGAAAACGTTACGCCGCTGATAGAGAAAGCGCGATCTGAGCGAAAGAAGGGACAATCAACCCAAGACAACCTTGCGCCGACCGCACGTAAACACACGCTCACCCGAGCGGTAACGGTCATGCTCTTTGTCTGTGAGCCAAACTACTCCGGGCTTCATACAACTGGCGCGACCGCAAAACAAAGGCGGTTCGATCTTGACGGTATCGTGCCGGTGAAGGTGCTCCCTGATCAACCCCTTCGGGGGCCCGCATTCTCGACAACGACAAACAGCCACGTCTCCTAGATGAAAGTCCCAGGGCAGATGTGTCATCAAGAGCGCATTCACAATGATTTACGGGCCATCCTTCACAATCTGGATCCATCCGCCAGCGGATGTGAAATTGTAACGATTCGGGCTTCCATCAGATCAATCGTTATGGAAAGGGATCTGCGAGGTGCTTCCTCCGAGGGCTCGCGATCCACCAAGCCGGGGATTGAGCGGCGGTCCGCACCGAAGACCGCCGGTCCCGGAAAATCACACCGTCTCGGCCGCTAGCATTGCTTCTATTTGTCCTGGCCTTTCGCATACGCGTGGCCTTTTTTCAGGTGCTTGTCTGTGTTGTTCCAAACAGCGCTGACCGGCGCTGAGATCGCCAAAAACATTGCTGCGATTCCGACCCCCACAAACGCAAGTAGAAGCGCGTATTCCACCAAGTCCTGCGCCCGTTGGCAGATCGCAAATCGACGCCACATTAAAGATCCTGCCTTCGTTTGGACGGTACTCATTTGGTTGGCCAACAGTATATATTAATGGCTTCGCTTGAATGTTTAGTGCCGGGAAAATGGCTTTGGCACGGCCGAGGATACATTCAACCGCGTCCTCCGACTACTTCCCGGCCTCGTAAGCTTAGCGTCGAAAATCGCAAGCCAGAATTATGGTCGTACCGGTACGCTCGTGGCTGTTAATGGGAACATTACAGGGCTGTCATGTTTCAGTACTAGCAGTCACCCGCCCCCGCCTGATCCGGCCCAGCTTGATCTCCTCGCGTCGTGGCGTCGGCTCCCCTGGTATTTAACTGGCTGCTGTTTTCGTACCCGTGCCTAATACCCACTTCTCAATCATTGTGAGTACGGCGTGCCGGTAAGCCTCCGGCCCAACTGGCTTGCGAACAAACTCGCGAGCTCCCAGCTCGAGGGCTCGTTTAGCATCCTCCTCGTTTGACGGCCCGCTGAACATAACCACGGGTACACCTGTGGGAACGCACTGTTGGAGTAGATAATGGCCTGAGAGCGGCCCAGGAAGATTCAGATCAAGAATCGCCAGATCAAACGCCGTTTCACCCAACATTTGGAGACCTTCTATGGCGTCTTTTGCGCGGTGGAGGCTTACTGGCCTCGGCGAATCTTCAAGGGCGTACAAGACCAGGTACGCTTCCGCAGCGTTGTCGTCAACGAGGAGTAGTTCGATCGGTTTCATTGCGGGGAGGGGCCCTCCTCCGAGGATCTGTGATCCCCTTTAGGCCCCCTTCGATTGTCCAATTGCGTTTAAACGAGTATGCCGGATTCTGCTTTCTACAAACGTGAAGGTTCCGTTGAGTTGCCGTACAGTCTGCGTGAAGTCTTGTATCTGTCGCGTGCTAAGGCGCACCTGGTCGTGGAGCGCGCGTGGCGTGAGAGCTATTGATCGGTCCAGCGCGCACTAGGATCGCCGACGACTGCCTGTTCGTTTCAACGGGGCTGGCTCTTCGGCTTCGGGCCGCTTTCGCTTGAACCAGTTTGCAGCATCCTGGTATCGCACATCTTCATGCTGCTTCGCCCGAGTATAGGCGTAGTAGTGTTCTAGGGCATCGATCACGAGCGGGACATACTCTTCGGGCAGGTCGACTTTCACGCCTTGATTCTATCAACGCGTCGGCTGCCTTTGACCGTACCTGGGCGTTTACTTCAATGCTCAGCCTCACGCCGCCGTGGCGAACCATCGCCTCATCTCTGCCCGTGGAGCCATCCCCGTCCGCTCCGCGATGATGATCCCGCTGCGCAAGAGCACGAAATATGGAATCGACTGGATCCGAAACTTGGCGGCTACCTGACCCCAAGAGCTCTAAAGAGTTCGCCCACGAGAAAAACACTAAGGCTCCGGAAGGAACCACCACCGGTGTTACTACGGGAGGTGTCATCGGCGGGACGCTGGGGCTATTAGCTGGTATCGGTGCAGTGGCAATTCCGGGCCTCGGACCGTTCATTGCCGCCGGACCGATCATGGCCGGCCTTGCGGGTCTGGGCGTCGGGGGAGCCGTTGGCGGGTTGGTCGGAACACTTGTCAGCATGGGTATTCCGGAATATGAGGCAAAGCGATACGAAGGCCGTGTTAAGAACGGCGGAGTGTTGTTATCAGTGCATTGCGACACGCCCGACCGGATCTCTAGGGCAAAGGATTTGTTGAACCAGACCGGCGCGGAAAACATTTCTTCTTCGGCGAGCGCGGACACTGAAGCTACCTCTATTGCATCGAGGCTGTAAGCACCTTTCAAGGTAGCCGTCCAACTCGACTTGCGGGGGCAGTGAACGTCGTGAATTTGTGACTCTCGATAGTTTACAGCGCGAGTCGAAGCCACCATCGAACGGCGGGCCTCAAACGCGATGCTGACCTTAAGAGAGCAGGGCTACGAAGTTGGAGATCCTGTGGCGCACTCCGACGGATTCACGAGGGTCGATTTTCGGTCCCACGATGTCTCCGCCTGGTGAGCGTCGGTCAGGAATCACTGGATCTCGCTGCTGGACGCGTAACGCTGGCGGAGATCAAGAATCGGCAACGGAGCGGCAACTGGGCGAGCGTAGATATCGACACGACGGTCCGGCGCCCGTTATGACGTATTATCGGCCTCTATTTGCCCACGATGATCCTAAGCAAGTTTTGAAAAACTGCTTTACCCGCGCCAACCGTGGCGGGCCAAACTCAAAGCCACAATGCCGAATCCAAATAGTGTCCATGACCGCGGCTCGGGAACTGAACTAGCTGTGGGACTGGCATACAAGAAATCGTCCATCACGACAAAATCGTCGTTGGGGTTACCCAGAACGCCATTCGAAACGAGCGTATTGATACCCGAAGTAATCCTCACCCTCGAAATCTGCTCGCCAGCGTTGGCTACACCGCCCAGGAACGACAGACCTTGGTTACCCGCGACCAGAGCGAACCGCGTGAAGAGGAGCGAGTTATTAGCGTCAAAAAAATCAAGGCGCGTCGAATTAGCAACTTCCACGTCAACAAAAACCAGCCCGAACGCACTCGTGGTAGCCGCCGTCGACGTGCCGGGCAGAAAGAAATTGATATCGATGATGTTGCTGTTCAACGCCGAGAAAAGCCTCTGTGGGCTGAAGGTCTGAAGGTCGTTTGAGAAGCCGAACAGGATGGGAGTTGAACCGCCGGCATTGGCGCTAACTAGGAAGCCCGTTCCCGGGGTACTAAAGACAGCGCCGCGCGGGGAGTTAACGTTAAAAAAGTTGCTCGGAAGCAGATTAGGATCTGCCAAAGCATCGGGTACGCCGTCCCAATTGATCTCTCTGCGAAGGCCACCGAAGTCGCCATTGGCGCCCGCAACGGTTCCGCCGCCAACCGCCGTGCGAAACGCATCTCGGGTTGGCGTAATCGATGCCACCGTTGCGCCTGCCGCTTCAAAGACAATAATTCCAGCAGACGCTTGGTTTGCTATGCCGGCGGCAATAAGTGAGCTGAAGAGAATCCGTCGAAACGGCTTCCATGAAAAACGGAAAGCTGGAGTACCAGTCATGTGAGCACCTCTCAAAGCCCTGCCATTTTATCAACAAATCTGTCAGGGTTCTTCGGTCATCCGGACTTCGGCAGGGCCGAAGGGTGCGGCAACGCGTGCAAATTGCTTGTTAGGCTTTACACGACGCAAACGCACCCTCTAGCCGGCGGTTATCACGCAATATCGGTAGTTGTCCTGCTCGCCAGAATCGATACGCGCGATCTAGATTGCACGAGTGGCGCGTCACACAATGCCGATCGTGTGTATTTTCATGGGATGTCTCCTTCGTTCATCTTCTCTCAAAACCCGAACTCGGAAGAAGTCTTCAAGACTGCGTAGCTAAATGGGAAGTGAGCGTAGCGTATTCCATAGTGGCCCGGAGTCTCTTTACTCCAACGAAGGCCGTATACATTTGCGCAGACCAACCCTGTCCCTCTCTTTTTCGCTTGCAATTCGGCGGCAGACCATACATTCCGGGTAGCGGACTGTTCTAACAGCCTTACACCGGACTGAAGCGCGCTACTGCACGGCGATGTGCTTCTGCACGCCGATCAGCGACGTGAAGGTCCCAAGATCCAGTTGGCCGCCCTTGGTGAGATTCGCGGTGTACTTGCCTTGAGTATTTGCGCCCGTGATGCTCACGACACCGAAGTTGCTCCCCGTCACGCCAGCCGGCAGCAGGGTGGCTAGCGCCGCCGTGGGGACGGTATAGCTGCCGGGTCCCGACGGAACGCTGCAGTTGATCGTCGTGATGTGGATCACTCCGCCTGCGGTCAATGAGGAACTGAGGAGGATCGCGACCGTATCAATGCCGCTACCAGTCCAGGTGAACGTCAACGGCTGGGTGCGGTTGATCGAGGTGATGCTGCTGAAGTTGGTCGCGGTGAAACTGGCCGGGAAGACCGTAGTGGAGCTGAAGGGGCCCACATCGGCCCCACCCGTGCCACCAAGCGTATAGCTGCTATTCGCAAAAGTTCCCGTCGTCAACGCAGCCGAGGAGTAGAACGGGCCGAGGGTTAGCGGCACGATGTCCAAGCCAAAACCTGGAGCAAGATTCTGTCCCGTAAGCGTCAGCTTTGTGCCCGCGTTAAGCGTCGACTCGGGAGTTGCCGGATCCCTTCCGTTTTGAGGATAGGTTCGGTCATAAAGGCGGCACGCCCCGAAAACGGGTCCAGAGTTCTGAATGGTCCATTCGACGGGAGTGTAGTCGAAGACGCCGCCACTGGCAGCTTCCGAGGTGGAGTTAGCGAGCGCGTCAGTGACCCTTGAGATAGAGAAGGGACCAACCGTGATGTTGGAGCCGGAATCGATTTTGCTCAAGATTGAAGCAGGCGTGTTGGGGTCGATGCAGGAGGTTTGCCCCGCGGCGGCGATGGGAACCACCACGGTATTGCCGGTTTCGCTACCGGTTGTGACACTGATGGTGGTGAAGCAGTCGATGGCGATGTCGCTCGGGAGCTGCACATTGATCTGCCACAGACCGGGGTAGCCTAAGACCGCTGCAGTGTAAGCCGGGACGACTTGACGGGATCCGACGTTGACTATGAAGTTGCCATCGGCGGTCCGGTCCTTCGGGGAGCCACTTCCAAGATCATTGTCTGGTTCGGCGCCGCCTCCGGTTCCCCAGAGCGTAATGGTGTCCCCCGGATGTGCGGGAGTCAGAGTCCAGGTGAAGCCGGGGCCGGGGGCACTGCCGGCTGTGAGGCGCGTGAGGCTGGCTCCGCCGTTGATGTTGGCGTCGGTGGCTTGCGCGATGCCTGCGCCATAGCCGCTGGCGGCGGCGATGCCGAAGCTCCGTGCGACTACCGTTACTTGTTGAGGGGCGCTGGTCAGGCTGTTGTATTTGACGGTTAGGTTGTAGGTTCCCGGAGCTATGGACGAGGGTAGGATCGCAGCCACGGCGACGTTGAGACTGTAGTAGATGCGAGCTTGGACGGCGGTGTTGCCACCCAAGGGTGTTAGTGTCACCGAGGTCCCGGAAAGCGATAGGGGATAACTGGGAGGGCTCGCGACGACGATGGAGGTTGGGCCCAAATTACTGCCGAAGATGGCGAACACAGTTCCGGGAGCCAACTTGGCCTGGTAGCCGGTGGCGTTGACGATCCCGCCCGTCGTGCTGATGGTGGGTGCTCCGGAGCCGGTGACGGTGAGAGTTACATTGATTGACAGTGGTGAGTTGCCCGCTACCGTTGGAGTCAGCAGGATGGTCCCTTGATAAGTCTGTCCGCCGCCGAGTCCAACGGGGTTTACCGACACAGTCAGCGTCCCAGGCGTGGAGCCACTTCCGGGCGTCACCGACAACCAGTTCCCAGTCGACGAGGAGCTGGTTGTGTAGCCCAAAACTCCACCAGTACTGGTGATGCTCAGCGTCTGCGAAGCCGGATTGCTGCCGCCGATGGCGTAGGAGAAACTCAGCGAACTTGGCGAGGCTCCGAAGCCTGCGCCCGCCGCTGTAATCTTGCGGATGCGCCCGGTCCCTCCGCCGGTCGACACGTAAACATTGTTGCTGGAGTCGACCATCAAGTCGCCCACGGTGCCCAGGTAGGCGCTGGTGGCGGGTCCGCCATCGCCCAACGCAGTGGACGAGTTGCCGTCGATGCCAGCGTAGGACGTGATGATGCCTGTGGCGTCCACCTTGCGGATGCGGGTGCCGGTGGTGGCGTTGCTGGTGTCAGCTAAGAATAGGTTGCCAAACTGATCCACGCCGAGCCCGACCGCGCCCCGAATGCTGGCGGAGGTGGCGGGTCCGCCATCGCCGGCGAAGGCTCTGACCCCGTTTCCCGCGTAGGTCGTGATGATGCCCGTCACTGCGTCCACTTTGCGGACGCGCCGGTCGCTGGCAATGTAGACATTCCCCTGGGAATCGACAGTGATCCCGTTTGGACTGGGTACGGCGGTGGAAGCGGCCTGTACGTTGTCCCCTTCATAAGCGACGTTGCCGTTGCCGGCGAAGGTGGTAATGATGCCTTGAGGAGTGACTTTGCGGACGCGGCTATTGCTGGTATCGCAGATATAGAGATTCCCGTTGGCGTCGAGTGCGATATCGGTCGGGATAGAGAGCTGGGCGCCAGTGGCTGGTCCGTTGTCACCGGCGAATCCGCCGAAGCCGGTGCCGGCGCCAGTGCCATTACCGGCATAAGTAGTGATAATGCCCGTGGCCTTATTGATCTTGCGGATGACGTTGTTATAACCGTCCGTAAAGTACACATTGCCGGCGCTGTCGACGGCCACACCAGAAGTGCCGGAGGACATGAACAGTGTGGCGTTGAGGGCCGGCCCGCCATCTCCGGCATAGCCAAAATTGCCATTTCCAGCAATCTTCGTCGCGATGCCGCCGCTGATCTTGTACACCGTGGACGTCGACGATTCGGTGTAATAAACCGTTCCTTGAGCGTCTACTGCGAGTCCGCTGGTGCCGCCCACAAAATAAGTGCTGATGGTTTGACCACCGCAAATCGCGACGGTGAGCAATGCCCCCGCGATCATTCCAAAAAATCTTTGTTTCACTTCGCCTCCAGTGACCTACGGACCCAGATTCGACACGGGAGGTCGAATTATAGCATCGCCTCAATCGCCCTACTGTTTTTGTAACGGAGGCGAGGTGGGTGCTGATTGCTACGAAAGGGTCCGGCAAGTGAGCGGGATTGCGCTCTGAGGGAACTTTGACAGGCAAATAGCAGCCATGCAAAGGCCCACAGCAGTTTTGGACAAGACCGTTATCCACCATTATCGGAAGCGTTGGGAACATCCGAAGGTTGGGAATGAGGAAGCGAGAACTTCCCTAAGTTCACAATCGGGTGATCCATCCACCAGCCCACTAAGTGCGGCGTTTTTCCTCGCGCTCTGCAAGGGCGTGAGCAAGTTGCTTCAGGCTGTTCCCTGGTTAGCGGCCCCGACGCAAACGGCCCCGTAGAGTAGATCACCCAGCGCACCATTGCTCTCACTATCTTTCGATATTTATACAGAAAGTCCTTTATTTTGTTTATGGTACTAGTACAAGTTACAGACGCTCCGAACCGCTAGATGCCATATACTACTTCTACGTTGAGGCGAGACCTTGGCGACTGGCATAGTGTTTTGAAATACGAGCCTGCAAGATGGAGGATGAAAACATGAATAAGTTTCTCGGCTTGGTGGCGCTGGTAGCTGCTGCTGTAGTTGTCCCTGCCAATGCCACAGTAGTCTATGATCTAACAAGCAACCACTGCGGGGTTCCGGCGGATTGTGGTGCGCCCGGAACCATTTTTGGCAACGTATCGTTGGACCAGAATGGGACGACCGTCGATTTCACGGTGCACCTGAATAATCCACCGTACGTGTACGCGCAGACGGGTTCTGTTGATTTTATGCTTTTCAAGTTCAACGCGACCGGCGTGGTCCTCGGGGATATCACAGTCAATCAAACCGTCGCGGGTCAAACCCTTGCAGGGGCGGTCGGGACTTTTAATGGGGATGGAACCGGGACTTTCGGATTCGCGATCCAGTGTACTACCTGCGGTAACGGTATACAGACATTCTCGAACAATCTCGTCTTCCATGTAGCCAATGCAACGATTGCCGAGCTAACCGTCCCGAATGCGCTGGGTAATGTTTTCGTTGCCGATATTGGCAATTCCCTAAATGGTGCTACCGGCCCCATCGACGCCTCGACACCTCATACTCCGGTCCCTGAGCCGATCACGTCAGGTCTCGTGGGCACTGGACTGCTTGCGCTGGCCTTCCTTCGTCGTCGGACTGGCAAGGCGTAACAATCAGAGCGGTTTCTGGCTCTATGTACCGGGGTTGCATACGCAGCCCCGGTTTTTGCTTGTTTGGCTGTTTCCTTGAAGATCTGGGGATCCTACCAGCCCCAACTCAGCCGCATCCTCCGAGCGGAATCTGAGGTTGCTTCGAGTAGTGGATCGGGTTGCCACCATGGTCCACTACTTTCTTTTTTGAGACCCGCCTGCGTGTTAAACTGCCTTAACATTGAAATTGAGCCACTACCCCACTTTGACCTGCCCCCCGTAATCCGCGCATCGGGCATCCGATAATCGGACGAACGAAAGGAGAAAGCGGATGAGCAGGAGCGCACACACAGAAGCGCAGATTATTGGTGCGGTGAAGCAGGTGGAGTCGGGCCGCAAGGTGGAAGAGGTGGCTCGGGAGGTGGGGGTGTCGAAGCACACCATCTACGCCTGGAAGCAGAGGTTCGGCGGGATGGAAGTGGCCGAGGCGCAGGAACTGCGGCATCTGCGCGAGGAAAACGCCAAGCTGAAGAAGCTGGTGGCGGAGTACGCGCTCGATAAAGAAGCGCTGAAATCGGTGATCGTAAAAAACGGCTACAGCTCGTAGGCGCGACGACGCAGCTCAGAGTGGCGCGGGCCGATGCCGAGCATGTCCGTGTCACGTTTTCGATGAGCGAGCGCCATGCTTGCGAGCTGGCGGGAATCGCAGTATCGAGCTATCGTTACACCTCGCGGCGGCCGGCCAGGGATACGGGGTTGAGCGAACAGTTGAGGGAACTCGCGCAGCAGCATCCGCGTTACGGCTACAGGAGGTTAGGTGTATTGGTGCGCCGCACTGGCGCGGCCGCCAATCACAAGCGCGTGCACCGGCTGTATCGCGAAGCGGGCCTGAGTTTGCGCCGCAAGAAGCGCAAGCGCCTGATGCGGCTGAAGCGCGTGTTTCCGCAGGCCACAACGAGCAATGAAGAGTGGGCTCTGGACTTCGTCACCGACTCACTAGCGAGCCAGCGGCATCTGCGGGTTTTGAGCGTGGTGGACGTGTTCACCAGGGAGTGTCTGACGCTGGAAACGGATACTTCGCTCGGAAGCGTGCGCGTGATCCGCGCGCTGGAGGCAAGTCATGGGGGAGCGCGGAAAGGCGCCGCAGCGCATCCGCACCGATAACGGACCGGAGTTCACCAGCCGCTGCTTCATCGCCTGGTGCCTGGACCGGCGGATCGAGTTGATACACATCCGGCCGGGAAAGCCCGTGGAAAACGCACACGTGGAGAGCTTTCACGGACGCCTGCGCGAGGAATGTCTAAACGTAAGCTGGTTCCTCAACCTGTTCGACGCGCGGCGGCAAATCGAAACCTGGCGCGTTCACTACAACGCGGATCGCCCGCACAGCAGCTTGGGATATCGGACACCATTGGAGTTCGCAGCGCTTTGCGCTGCCGGTCAATTCAGTGCTGGGGCGGGGCAAGGGATCTCAAACGCCGACCCCTTGCCCCACACCCCCATCCCCGCTAAAAACGGGGATCAAATCGAAGTAAGCTGTCGTATGCTCGAATGAACGGATTCTGGGGGCAGGTCACCGCCAGCAGTTACCTGACCTTGCGCCGGCCAATCGAGAACAGCACCAATCCTGCTCCCAGCAGCAGTACGCTGGATGGCTCGGGAACGCCGGCGACGTTGGGCGTGATGGTCGTGGAGAAATACCGCGTGGCTCCGCCGACCGGATCCAACCAGATAAGGCGCGCGCTGGCATCGATCCCCGGGCGGAGTCCCCAGGGTCCGGTTCCGTTCACGCCCTCATCGAGTGGAGTTGAGTATGCGCCGCCAAATCCGGTGACACTGGCGCCCCAGTGGGTGGTATCCGTGATCAAGAATTGAGTCCCGTTCGAGAAATGAAACCCAGCGTCGCTGAGAGTGAAATCGCCGACAAACATCGATGGAAGTCCGAATACGTCGGATGCAACGATATGGAGATAGTTGGTTACACCTGGTGTCAACGCCGCGGTGAACGTATAGGTAGTGAACCAGCTGTTGGGTCCGCTACCGACCAGTGTTCCAAGCGTTGCGTCGGACGTACTGATGTAAGCGTTCAACGCGTCATCTACCGTGAAGTTTGCCGTGATGTTAGTCGCGGATGCAAAGGACGCGACAATCACCAAACAGATTACGATCTTAATGATCGACATGTTCCCTCCTAAACTTTCAGATTTGAAAGTATACACCCTGGAGCGGTCCGAATGGAACGCAGAGTCGAGGGCGGAAAGTACCAGTAGTACCGGCGGCCTCGGTGCTTCTATTCGCATGAGACGCTTGACTCCTGCCTGTCCCGCAGCGAATGATTTCCTCCCAGCTTGACCTTCTCGCGGCGGCGACGGCTTTCGCTAACTATTCCCCTATTATTGTTCCTTAACATTCAAAGTGAGCCACTACCCTAAAGCGTGAAGTATTGACTAGCCGAAGCGTACAATGCCAGGCAATCATTCGACGGCTTCCGAACTACACGCAGGGCAACGCTGGCGGCGTTAATTGCCATTATCGGCAGTCATTTTCGGCGGAGTTGGGCTCAGCAGCCTGGATATGCACTTCGAGCGGAACTCAGCCTTGTACGTCGTCGTATTCCGGCGATGACTTGGCTTCGTGCGAACCGCTTGCGTCACACGCTTCGTCCCGCGTCATACCCTCTGAGCAGGACTTGGTAGGAACCAACTAGAATAGAGTGCCAAAAGGACCTCATAATGAACCAAACTCTTTCTGTACGTATACTTACGCTATTTATCCTGACCCTTAGTCTTCCAGTCGCGGCTTTGGAAGCCGCTCCAATCGTCACGAAAATTCTGAACAACTCCAGCCTGATTCCGCCGGGTTTGCCAAATTACGGCATCGCACCGAGCAGTATTTTTATCGTTCAGGGAACCGGTCTGGCTGATGCTGGGACTCCGGTGCTGCAAGACACGCAGGCGCCCGGCGGTATTCCGTTGACGCTGAACGGCGCCAGCATCACAGTGGTCGTAAACAACGTGACCACACATCCCGCGCTGTACTACACTAGTTCTTCGCAGCTCGCCGCGGTTCTGCCAGCAGCCACTCCGGTCGGAACGGGAACGCTTACGGTGAACTATCGAGGCACTAACAGCGCTCCCGCGACTATTCAGGTGGTGGCGAGTGCGGTGGGGATCAACCACTTTAACCAGATCCCAATTCCTTCGCCATTCTTCAACGAAAACGTCGATATAGGTGTTGCCACCGACGCTTTTTCTGGGGGCCTACTCACATCTACCCACTCGGGTGCGCCCGGACAGACAATCGTCGTGTGGGCAACCGGACTGGGCGCCGATCCCAGCGACAGCGATAACACGTACATCGCGGGGCCACACGCGATCAACACCCCCTTGCAGGTCTATCTCGGCGGAGCTCTGCTGACCCTGTTGTATCAAGGCGCGTCGACGTATCCAGGGGTGGATGTGATCATCTTCACGATACCGGACTCAGTTTCCACCGGCTGCTATGTGCCTCTGGCGGCAGTGACCGGAAATGTCATCAGCAATGTGGTCGTGTTCCCCATCCATCCAGGCGGCGGATCTTGCGTCGAGCCGACCTTGGGGATCACCGGCGATCAAATCCTGCAAAACACCCAAGATACGCTTAGAAGCGGAGTCCTGGGCTTGGTTCAGACGAATTCCACGAACAGCAAGGGTGTTCTAACTGTGACCAACAGTGCGGGCGCGAGCTTTCAGAAATACAGCGGACTTCTTTCCGCGGCTACAGGGCGGGGCGGGCTTGTTTCGCCGGGCGGATGCGCGGTGGGTCCGCTCAGTGCGGGAGGCCCGCTTACGCAGGTGGGCCTCGACGCGGGAACGATTACTTTTGGAGGTCCCGCAGGGCCGCCGGTAACATTGCCTTTGGAACTCGGGATCAAGGGTATGTATGGCGCGATTCTAGCGACCGGTGGCCTTCCGTCCTCGGGCGGAACCTTCACCTTCACGGGCTCCGGCGGAGCGGACGTGGGGTCCTTCACTTCCACGGTTACTTTGTCGAATCCGATTCTCAACTGGACCAATCAAAGCGCGGCCGTGACATTCGACAGGACGCAGGGACTACTGGTTACCTGGACCGGTGGCAACCCGGGCACCTCCGTTGTCATAAGTGGATCCTCGACGATAACCACCAACCCGCCTCTTATTGCAGGTTTCGGTTGCCGGGTAGCCGCCGAAAAGGGGCAGTTCACCGTGCCCTCCTATATTCTGCAGGGCTTGCCGGCTGGCAACGGAGGCGTGAATGTACAAAATGACGTCTTCTCGACATTTTCCGCCTCGGGTCTGGATAGCCCCTCGACCGGTGGAACGGTCTCGTTTAGCCAAGCCGCGACGATCAAATGAAAGGTCCGGCGTGGCGCAACATAAGTCGGCGAGTGAGATTCGACATCACGATTAGCGTTAACAAACGCTTTTCGCTCCTCGCGTGCGTCCTGGCGCAGGCATTTCAATCCGGATTCCGCTAGGCGTCTTCGTACCGTCAGAATCGACGATGACAATTTCCCATACTTTGCGCTCGTCCTCGGGTATCACCTGTTCTTCCATCCGTACCAAGCGCCTTAACGAGACTCCTGCTGGTCATCGGGGCCCTTCGATAGGATGGCTCTGGATGAAGCGCTCCAGTTCTTCATCGCTCAAATCGTGACCGCTGCCGTTCACATTCACAATCTCCATAAGCCCTCCGTCAGCCATGAGCGTTCGCGAGCATCTCGCCGTGGCGAGATCGAAGGGCTGGCCAACGCGACTGACGATCACGCGGAATCGTCCTCCCTCCGCCTGGCTATGTTGCCGCTCAAGCTTCTGGAGCCGCGCCTTCAGGTTCACACGCTCTTCCTCTACTTGGAACGCCGGTCTTTGGTGATCTCAACGGCACGCTCCAGCTCTGTCAGGCGGACTTCCAGGTCTTCTATCTCGATCGCTTTGGCTGAGTGATCCAGTACGCTATCCGCAGCTCGAACTTTGGTGGATGCCGGCGTGTTCGGATCGACCATCACTTTGAGCAACGTGGAAACAGCAGCGCCGGTAGCTTGCTGCAAGCGGGCGACGGACTGCGAGACAGCGGCACGACGAGCATCTCGGTAGGCAGCACTGAATTCGGGTAGCTTTAGCCAGCGAATCAGGGTCCGTGTTCCCACGCTGCAAGCGCGCGCCGCATCCTCAATGCCTCGCTGCGATAGGAGCGCCGCTATCACTTGGTCGAGATGACGGCCAAGCCCATCTTCTTCGATACCATCCCGGACAGAAAGCCGCGAATCGAGTGCGCCTGCCAGGAGGCTTCTTGAAAGAGTTTGAGATTCTTGAGAGACCATTGCGTTAGCATGCGTTACCTTCCATCAAGTGATCTTTGGGGATCCTTCCGGAGGGTGCGCGTTTGCGCTGGCCTGTCGAACCGATCTGATTGCGAGTTTACGATAGATCTCGCCATTTGTGGATGTTTTTTTCGAGACTGTGGGTCGCGGGGCGGCGATTGGCAGGCGGCCTGCGAGCGGATATCCGCGGGAGCGGCGCCAAGGGCGAGCACTCCCAGCAGTCCTAGACTTGTGACGCCGAAGGGTGGCAGCTCATGCACAGGGATAGCCGTGAACGTGTCATCGCGCGCCACGAGGCTGAGGAGTTCCGAGTGCTGCCTCGGGCTTTTTCCTGGGTTGAAATCATGGTAAATTTCAATCGCCGACTCGTATTTTGGACGTTGGTCGCGGCCCGGGGAAAGGAGACTACTCAATGAAAAGGTTCTTGCTTTGTATCGGCATGCTGGCGGTTCCCACCTTTGCAAATATAATCGTCGGGTTGCCGCCTGACCCAGGCACTGGAGACTGCTTCCCGTTCGGATGCGCCTACTCAGGTGAATATCAGCAAGTGTACACGCACAGTGTGTTCCCCGGTCCGATTACCATAACAGGTCTGGAGTTTTTCAATACGGTCTTTAACAATTTTGCTACGTCAATGAATAGCGGAAACTGGACAATCTCTTTGTCCACGACCGGCGCTGACTGGAATACGCTTTCAGGCACCTTCGCTTTGAACATCGGCGGGAATAACACGCAGGTGTTCAGTGGCAATCTCTCCCAGGCTTGGGCATTTGGCGACACGCTTGCAATTGTCCTCAGCTCTCCTTTCACCTATAACCCGGCGAACGGGAATTTGCTGATGGACGTAACCGTGTCGAACGCGTCGGACTCGGGAGGGTTAATTTTCTTCGACTCCAACGGCTTCAATGGCATCACTGCGAATGGCAACACCATCATGGGTCGCGTTTATGGCGCTGGAAGAGTTGACCATGGCTTTGGATTGGTCACCGAATTCGTTACCTCCCCTTCAACGGTACCCGAGCCCTCGCCTGGGATGCTCTTCGAAACTGGACTTGGGCTGTTGGCAATCGTAAACTTGGTACGCCTTAGCCGCGCGGCGTAAAGTCATCGTCCGGTCCGGTCGGGGTGCTCTCTAGGGTGACCGATTTTACAGCCTCAAAGGGAGCGCAGAGGGCGGACAAATTCGCGTATGGTTGTCGGTCCCTTCGCTGGTCTGAGCACCAGTTCTAGAACTTGGAAAGTATAGAAATAGCGATAGCGCTGTTGCAACGCTCCCGGCGCTCAGGATGAGACTTGGATTCCTACCGTGAAACATCGGGCTGGCTTTAGAGAAGCACGCGGCTCTAGCGGCACGCGCACCGTGAACTTGTTCAGCGCAAAAAGGCCTCAACCGAAGTGCTTTGGAGTATACTAATGCGGTCCGATTATCCGGGATGGGATATTGCCCAAAATGGAAATTCCGGATCATGAGACAAAGGAGGACAAAGATGCTTCGTGCAACTGAAAGAACTCCACTTCTCATAGCAGCACTTCTTGCGTGCCGGTTGTCGATCCCTGCCTTCGCGGGCATCATTTCTCAGCCGTATCTCCTTCAGAACGGCAACATTGGGATCACCGTAGACGAGAATTGTAACGGTGTTGTCAATGGTTTCCTTGGACCACAGGCGATGCCGTGCGGCTTCCAACTCGATCCCGGTCCCGGAGGTTTGGCCCATGTCGTCATGACCTACGGTATGCTCAATCCTCCTGGATTGGTCGCAGGTGACGTTCTGCTGCAAGAGGGGGTGGGAGGGCCTATAGGCGATATCATCCGCTTCAACCCCAATCAAGGCGGCGGCAGCCTCGTCTTCTATTCGGATAACAGCGATGGTTTCCATGACGGCGCGGACTCACCCGGGCCGTCAGACCTATATTCGAACAACATCACTATCCTGGAGATCGACTTCGAAGGCATTAACGGCGCCTTCTATACTCCTATAGCCGGGCAGCCCGGCTTCGTCAACGGCGCGGCCGCCCCGGTAACCTACCACTTCATCAGCGACGTGCCTGAGCCGGGGTCTATCATCCTGCTGGCCTCCGGCGGTGCAGCACTTCTTTTCGTGCGCCAGCTACGCCGCAAAATAGCGCGCGTGGGCGTTTGTTGAGGGCTGAATCGCCGGTTCCAGATGGACCCGACGCCTTGAACTAGGTCGTCATGGCCCCAGTTGGACGGGAGAGGGTCGCAACGTTCCAGCCAATAGTAGTAATTGGGCCGGCCTTGAAGCTCGGCCTCGGTAAGCCGAGTCAGCACGCTGCGAGCAGATTCATCCGGCGCCATAAACGCAATTTGCGACCGGCCCCAGGGACGCCGGCGATAACCGCTTGACAGCAGCTCACGCGTAGTCCCGTTTGGGCAGAGAGCGCGGCCGTCATAACACTTGCCGTCTCCGCGATGGTCCTGGTCCCTAGAGGAATGTTCACCCGGCGATCGAGGAGTGGCGTCGTCTCGATTACGTTTCCCACCGCATCGCGCATTCGGGTAGGAACAATGGCATAGGAGTTTCCGATGGAATCGATTCGATATGCGAAAGGGAACTTCGCGTTCGCTTGGCGAACCAAAATCTCAATCAGCCCGGGAACATCTTCAGGAAATCCGTCGGCCCGAACGGGAAAGTTGACTGCCAACTGGCCGCCTCGCGGCACGAGTACTCTGCGAGACGGATTGGCCGTGCGCGCGTCCTTGACATCGTCTCGAAAGAGATAGGCAGGATCTTCAACGCTTACGTTGATTCCAAACTCTTCGGCAAGTGTAATCGCGGCAGAATCCACCGGCCTCGGGCCGTCCACGGTCAGCATTGCCTGAGCGCCGGCCCGACCAGCTTCCGGCGATTGCGCGACGGGGTAGCTGTACTCGGTCGGTACGCGCGACAGCGGACCCTCACCGAAGGAAACCTTAGGCTGGCCGTTTAAGAAAA
>Ga0105245_10001061_pt1 | contig 24893 bp, 21 predicted proteins | sample KBSM54metaG_FD_81523 | JGI IMG/M metagenome (GOLD analysis project Ga0105245, IMG submission 81523) | Miscanthus rhizosphere microbial communities from Kellogg Biological Station, Michigan, USA - KBS M5-4 metaG | ecosystem: Host-associated > Plants > Roots > Rhizosphere > Soil | place...
GCGACCTTGACCGGCACACGCAGTGTGGTCTCCGGCCTGATGCGGTCCGGCAGGTCGAGCGCCACATCAAGCGTATGCGCGGCCTTGTCGATGGAGAACCATTGCACGCCGATGGCGCGGCCAGGCATGCGCTGCGCCGACACGTCGAGCGGGCGGCGCACCGTCGCGAGCACGTAGGCGCCACTGCCCCAGTCGTTGCCGACGCTGATCTGCACCTTGTTGGCGCCCTGATTGACGTTGGTCCGCACCGTCTGCAGCAGGCGATCGCCGATGACATTGATCGTGGCGACTCCGGCAGCGCGCGCCGTAATCGACAGCGTCATCGACTCGCCGGGTTTGTATTCGGCCTTGTCGAGCGCCATTTCGAGAACGTCCGGCGTGTCGGCGCTCGCCTCGGCGTAATAACCGGCATCGAACGTCACCGACGTGGTCGGCATGCTGGAGTCGGCACTCACGACGTCGAGGCGATAGCGCCCGAACGTCACCGGCAGCGAAATCCGGCCGGGCTTGTCGGTCGCAACATTGAATGTGCCGTCGGCAATGCGCTGGGTCTGTTTGATCGGCTCGTAGTTCCATGAGCCGTCGCGGCGATACCACTGATAATGGCTCTCGATCTTGAGGAGTTCGTAGCGCAGACCGTTGCGCGCGGCGGTCTTGCCGTCGGGCGTGGCGACGACAACGTCGAAGGTCGCGGTCTCGCCCTCGCCGAGCGACTTGTCGGCAAACAACGACTTGACGCCGATCATGCTGGTGGCCGGCGTCACCGGCAACGTGAGCGAACGTTCGACCGCACGCCCACCGGTTTCCGCCATGCGCACGACGATCTGCGCCTCGAGCGGACGCGTTGTGTCGGGCAGTTTCTCGAGCGCTACGTCGAACTTTGCCTGTCCCTTGGCGTCGGTCGAAGGCAGATCGCCGAGCGGCTGCTCGATCGTGGCGGCGTCATCGTCCTCGTCGGCCGCGCCGAACTGGTAGCCGGCGAATCCGGCGCGCTGCTCGGCCGGCTTGATGCGCACCTCGCCTTCCAGCGACAGATCGGACGCCGGGGCGCCATAGAGATAGCGGCCATCGATAGTGACGCTGATCGGCGGCGCCTTGGCAATGCTCGTTGCCTTGCTGGCAAGATCGAATTCGGTGCGATCCGGCATGTAGTCTTCGACCAGGAACGATGCCTCGCCGATTGCCGGCGCCTTGGGATCGCTGAAGGCACGCACTTTCCAGGTGCCGGTCGAGGCGGTCGTGGCGATCGCAACATCGAGATTGCGGCCGCCGAGGCCCTGATCGGCCACGGTCACACGGCGATATTCGACGCCGTCCGGCCGCTCGACGACGAGGGTCAGTGGCACGCCGGTCGCGGCAACGCCCTTGCCGTCGCGGGCGAGCGTCGTGACGTGCACGGTTTCGCCGGTGCGATAGACGCCGCGCTCGGTGTAGACGAAGGCGTCGAGGCCGACGGGCGGCTTGCGGCCGGTGACGCCCCGATCGGACAGATCGAACGCCGGGTTCTTGAGATTCAGAAACGCGTAATCGCCGCGCGAGTCGGTCGCGACCAGCAGTGCCGGCGCGAGACCGCCCTCGCCGCGCGCAAGGCCCGGCTCGAAAACGACATAGCCGTTGCCGTCGACCCGCTTGGCCGCCAGCTGTTCGTTATTGCGCGCCATCAGGCGAACCTCAACGTCGCTCTTGCCCTGCGCGGTGGCGAGCGAATTGACGTAGACATGAATGCCGTCACCACCGGACTGCGCAGCGATGCCGAGGTCGGAGACGATGAACCACTGCGTCGCCAGCGCGTCGTAGTCGTCGGCGCGGCCGCCCGCCGGTTCCGCCGACATCACGTACACGCCGGGCGCGATGTCCTTGACCGCCTGATCGATGGGAAACGCCGTAGTCACGTCGGCGTTGAGTTGTGACTCGACCGCAAGCTCGCCTTTCCACACGAGCGCGCCGCGTTCCTCGCCAAGCTTGGCGAGGTCGAAGCGGTCGAGGTTGCGCTGAAAGTCGGAGCCGATAACCGTGTTGATCAGGTTGCGATCACCGATGCGGTAGATCTGGATGTCGACCTTGGTGGTGTTGACGCTGACCACCGGGATGCCGCGCTGGCCGGTGCGCGGCAGCACGTAGGCCTTGCCTGCAAAACGCGCGAACGGCTTGCGGTCGCGCACATAGACGCTGAAATCGGAAGCCTTCGAGAGGCTCTCCTTCACAGTGGACGGCAGACCCGGCCGCAGCGTGATGGCATAGCGCTCGCCATGCTTGAGGCCCTCGATGCAAAGCTGGCGGTCGTCGACCGAGATCGCCGGCTTGTCCTGACCGGCAACGGCGACGAACGGCGAGAAGTCAGTGCGGCGGCCCGGCAGCGCTTCGGAGAACTGGAAACAGGCGCGCGGCGAAGCGGAATCGGAATCGACCGTGTAGTCGAGCAGGCGGAAGCCGTAGTCCTCGCGCATGAGCTCGTAATTGACGCGCAGGTCCGCGACCTCGCGCAGTTCGAGCGACAGGCGCAACGAGTCGAGTGCCGGCCGCCACAGCTTGCGGTCGGAAAAGGTGCGGCTGAGCAGCGCGAGCGCCTCGGCTTCCTCGTCGCGGTTCGACGTGCGCTGATAGGCGATGTAGGCCGCAGCGGCGGCGCGCTCGTGCAGCGCCGCGCGCTCCTGATCGGTCGGCGCCCAGATCTGGATGATGGTGCGTCCGAGGCGGAGCCAGTTGGCGCTGTCGCTCGGCGCCACCACTGTGAGCTGGCTGAGGATCTGCATCCCGCCGCGCAGGTCATTGCGCGCGAATGCCGCATCGGCCTCACGCTTCAGCACAGCCGGCGTCTTGGTCACCGTCCCGGCCTCGGCCTTGATGCGGCCCTCGAGCCGCACCGCACTATCGGCGAGATCGTCGCGTTCGAACGCCTTGTCGGCGGCGCCTGCGGAGAGCGTTGCTCCCATCACCAGGATTGCGGCAAACGCGGCGCGCACGAGTGACGGCAACATCGAACCCCTCCCTTGGACCCAAATCAGGGTCCCCTTTCACCTACTACGGCATCCGGAAAACGTGTCGAGGATTTGGCGGTACCGCCGGATTTTCGGTTGGCCGGGCCCCGCCGCTCGCTCGCGGTCGTCATCCGCCAAAGCCGCCCACCGGCCAGCGAGCTCCCTGTCCTTTTTCCAGTGAGATCTGCGCGGCGCGAGGAAGCTGGCACAATGGCCTGAAATATCGGGTGATTTCGCGTTGAACGGGCTGTTTCAAGCCTTCCAGACGCCCCTTGGACGGCGTCCGCGTGAAGTCATTGTTCGCTTATTTGCCTCATCCTGATGCGGACGATATGCCAGTCCAAACAGGCCGATCGGACGGAATGGCCCCGTAGCTCAGCGGATGAGAGCAGCCGCCTTCTAAGCGGCAGGTCGGAGGTTCGATTCCTCCCGGGGTCGCCACGATCTCTACGAGGGAACGGGGACAGGCATGCGCGACAAGATCACGCTCGAGGATCATTTTGCGATCGAAGCGACGCTCAACGACTCGAAGGGTTTTGGCTCGCATGTGTGGGCGGAGCTCGGGCCTCGCCTGCTCGACCTGACCGATAAGCGGCTGCGCCTGATGGACGCCTCCGGCGTCAAGACCATGATCGTGTCGCTCAATGCGCCTGCGATCCAGGCCATCCCCGATGCCAAGCGTGCAGCCGAGGTTGCGCGCCAGGCGAACGATGCGCTCGCCGAAGCGACCCGCAAGCACCCCGATCGACTCGTGGGCGTCGCAGCGCTCCCAATGCAGGATCCCGACGCGGCGACGCGTGAATATGAGCGCTGCGTGCGCGATCTCGGCTTCAAGGGTGCGCTGGTCAACGGCTTCTCGCAGCTCGGCGACAAGATCCTCTACTACGACTTGCCGATGTATCGCCCCTTCTGGGCAATCGTCGAACGCGTGGGCCTGCCCTTCTACCTGCACCCGCGCAATCCGATGCCGAACGCCATTCCCGCCTACGAGGGCCACCCGTGGCTGCTCGGTCCAAGCTGGGGTTTCCATGCGGAGACCGCGGTGCATGCGCTGCGCCTGATCGGCAGCGGCCTGTTCGACGAGCACCCTCGCCTCGCCGTCGTGCTTGGGCACCTCGGCGAAGGCCTGCCGTTCTACATCTGGCGCATCGACAACCGGAACATGTGGATGAAGGCGCCGCACAAATACGCCGCCAAAAAATGGGTCGGCGATTATTTCCGCGCGAACTTCTACGTCACGACGTCGGGCCACTACAGCACCCCGGCGCTGCTCGACACCATCGCCGAACTCGGCGCGGACCGTGTGATGTTCTCGGTCGACTATCCGTTCGAGGACTTCAGCGACGCCGCTGAATGGTTCGACCAGGCGGCCTTGAGTGAGGTCGACCGCGCCAAGATCGGCCGCGACAATGCCCGGCGGCTGTTCAAGCTCTGATGGTCGTCGCGCCGAAACTTGATCTGAAGCTCCCGCCGGACCTTGCCGCCCTGTTTGCGCAGGAGCGCCCGCGCTTCAGTGCGGGCGAGATGCGACGCCGACGCGACCTGATCGAACAGGCGATGAGCGAGGCCGGCGCCGATCATCTCGTCGTCTACGCCGCGGGGTTTCGCGGCGGTCCGGTCCACTGGCTCTGCGAATGGCCGACGACCACCGAGGCCGTGCTGGTACTCACACCCGGCCGCAAGGACACGCTGTTCATCCAGTATTACAACCACGTCCCGCTGGCGCGGCAGCTCACGACCGACGCCGAGGTCAAATGGGGTGGCGCCTCGACCGTAATTTCGGTCATCAGCGAGCTCGGGCGGCGCGGCGCGACGGCCGGTCGTGTCGGCGCGATCGGCGCGCTGCCGATGTCGCAGTACAAGGCACTGGCGGCGAAATACGGCGACGTCATCGACCTCAATCGCACTTACGGCCGGCTCCGGCTGATCAAGTCGGCGGAAGAAGTGGCGTGGGCGCGCATCGGGGCACGCTTGAGCGACCTGTCGATCGAGGCGCTTGCCGCCGAGGTCCGCCCCGGCCTCGACGAGCGCGATCTCGGCGCCATTGTGGAGGCGGCCTATCACCCGTGGGGCGGTGTCAATGTCATCCATTTTTTTGGCGTGACGTCGATGCACGCGCCCGACATCTGCGTGCCGCGCCAGCACCCCTCGCCACGCAAGATCGCGCAGGGCGACGTGATCTCGACTGAGATCAGCGTGAGCTGGCAGGAATACGGCGGCCAGGTGCTGCGCACCCTCCCCGTCGGTGAGCCGTTCACGCCGCTTTATGCGCGCCTGCATGACACCGCGCTCGCCGCTTTCGATGCCATCGTCAGGGTCATCAAGCCCGGCTGCCACGCGCGTGAGCTCGTCGAGGCGTCGCGCGTGATCGAGGCCGCCGGCTTCACCATCTACGACGACCTCGTCCACGGCTACGTTGGCGGCTACCTGCCGCCGATTGTCGGCTCGCCGAGCCGCCAGAACGAAGCGATCCCCGACCTCACGCTCGAAGCCGGCATGATGCTGGTGGTGCAGCCGAACGTGATCACGCCCGACGAGAAGGCCGGCGTGCAGACCGGCGAATGCCTGCTGGTGACCGAGCGTGGAGCCGAGAGCATCCACACCGCGCCGCGCGGGGCGATTCACATCGCGGTTTGATTGCGCGCGGTTATTGCGGCTCGATCTTGGCGATCCGCGCCCACTCCGCCCATTCCTTGGTTTGCCTGAGCAGCAGCTCGCGCAGCGAGGCCGAATTGCCCGGCATGACGTCGCCGCCGATGTCGGCATTGAACTTCACGACCTCGGGGTCGACCGCGATCTCGTTGAACCAGGTTTCAAGCTGCTGGCAGATCGGCTGTGGCGTGTGTGCGGGCACATGCACCGACCACCAGGTGACGACATTGAGATTGGGGATGCCGGCGTCTGCCGCACCCGGAATGCCGGGAACCGCTTTCAGCGGCTTGGCCGAGGTGACACACAGCGCGCGCAATTTGCCCGCCCTGAGCGCGCCCTGGATGGTCGTAAGGTCAATGCAGAAGAACGCGATGTTGCCGCCGTAGAGATCATTGAGCAGGCCCCCCTGCTCCTTGTAGTGCACGACCACGGTCTCGAGCCCGAATTGCGCGCGATAGATCTCGCTGGCGACAAAGCCGGGCGGCGCGATCGAACCGTAGGACGCAGCTGCGCCCTTCTGCTTGAGATGGGCGGTGAGGTCCGCGATCGTGCGGAACGGTCCGTCAGCCGGCACACAGAACGCGAATGCAGACGCACTCAGTGTCGTGATGTGCTCGAAGTCGTTGATCGGGTCGTAGCCAAGCTTCTTGAACAGGCTCGGTGCGGCCGCGAGCGTCGAGGAGCCGGGCGCGTTATAGATCGTGTAACCGTCCGGCTTGGCGCGCGCGACGGCTTCCGTCGCGATGTTGCCCATGGCGCCGGGCCTGTTCTCCACGATCACCGGCTGCCCGCATTTGGCCGCGAGCTTGCTGCCATAGAACCTGATCCGCGTGTCGGCCCCCGACCCCGGTGGAAACGGACAGATGCAATGGATCGGGCCGCTCGGGTAATCGGCGGCGCGGGTCACGGACGGAATGGCGAACGCGGCGGACGCGCCCGCGCCCGATCGCAGCAATTGCCGGCGGCTGATCATGCCTTGCTCCTCGCCTGCTCCCACCGCATGGTGCACGAATGACTGGTGGAATCCCAGAACGTTGCAGTGCACCGCACCCTGCGATTATCTGCAGCTGACAATGCAGGGAGCAATCGGTTGATCAAGCGGACCTGGACGGCAGCTGTAGTCGTCATCGCAGCACTCTTGTGCGGCGCGCCCATCGCGCACGCGCGTTATCCCGAGCGCCTGATCCGGCTGATCGTGCCCGTCCCGGCCGGCGGGCTGATCGATGGCGTCGCGCGCGTGTTGCAGCCCGCCCTGCAGGAGGAACTCGGCCAGACGGTGATTATTGATAATCGCCCCGGCGCCAGCGGAACCATCGGCACCGATGCCGTCGCCAAGGCCGCGCCCGACGGCTACACCCTGCTGGTCGTCGCGTCGTCCCACTCGGTCGCCGCCGCGACCACGCCCAAGCTCCCCTATGACGCCGAGCGCGACCTCGCGGCCGTTGGCATGCTGGTGGCCGACCCGCTGCTGTTCGTCGTCAGCGCCGGCGTCAGGGCGAACACGCTCGGCGAATTCATTGCTCTCGCCAAGGCCGACCCCGGCAAGCTCACCTATGCCACCCCCGGACCGGCGAGCCAGTCGTCGCTGGTCACCGAGCTGTTCGCGCGGCGCACCGGGCTCAAGATGCTGGAAATTCCCTATCGCGGCGGCGCGCCGGCGATGCTGGGACTGGTCGCCGGCGATGTGCAGTTCGGCGTGTTCTCCATGCAACTCTCGGCGCCGCAGATCGAGTCGGGCAAAATCCGCGCGCTCGCGACCGGCGGACGCGAACGCGCGACCCTGATGCCGGCGATACCCACCCTCGCCGAAGCAGGCATCACGGGAATGGACGCGACCCAATGGGTCGGCATGTTGGCGCCGGCGCAGACGCCGCCCGACGTCATCGCGACCCTCAACGGCGCGCTCGCGCGCATTCTCGATCGCCCGGAGACCAAGGCGAAGCTTGCGACGCAAGGATTGAGCGCCGCCAGGAGCACGCCGGAAGACTTTGCACGGCTGATCTCAGCCGAGATCAAGCAATGGGGCGAGCTCGCCCAGAAAACGCGCGAGCGCTGACCCGTCAGCGCCGGCGCAAGTTGCTGCAACTCTTGACGGCGGCGCCGCCTGGATTTCCCCACACTCCGGTCCGTAGACACAGTGTGTAGGCATTGACGCATCCCAGCGGATCGGTGCGGCCGATCCGCGCTTCGGCTGCGACGCAAGCCTGGCGTTGGCCGCTGCAACTGCTCGCCGCGCATGGCTCGGTGTTCATTCCGAAGCCGAATCCCAACTGGAACAGAAGCGGTGCGGTTGCCAGCAACGGCCACGCACGTCGGCCTTTTATCGCGCTCTGCATGCACGAAGAACGATCGGACAGGCTGCTGGTTCCGCCACGCGAAGCGAGCGGCGCTTCACGCCCAGGTCGCGAAGCTCATACGCCGGCCCATTGATCCGGATCAAATCGACCGCCTTGCGGCTCACTTCTTGCGGGGATGCGCCTTGCGCGTGAGCTTATGCATCGTGGTCTTAACGAAATTCGGCCGCGCCTTGGCGAGGAACTCCTGGATGTGCGCGGTCTTGCCGTGCGCCTGGAATGCCGCCTCGTTCTCATAGACCTCGAACAGCATGATGCGGTTCGGGTTGTCCTGCGCCTGCATCACGTCGAACTGCAGGCATCCCGGCTCCTTCTCGACCGAGTTGCGCGCATTCTCCGAGACCGCCGCGAGAACCTGGTCGGCGGTGCCTTCTTTCACTTCGAAATCGACGATCAGTGTGTAGCTCATCAGTCACCCCTGTTTTGCATGGGTTAAACGCGTCGGCGATGATTTACACTTCACGTGGACGTGCGCACAAGCACGCCGTGAGGAGGACGCCATGGAACAGGACCGTCGTGTATTTCTCCAGACAACCGTTGCCGCAGGCACCGCCGCCTTGGCCGGCACAGTCGCAGTCACAGACGTCAACGCCCAACCGGCGCGGGCCGTCGAACCCAAAGATCTGCCGAAGGGCTTCACGTTCGCGACCCTCCGCCGCCCGGATGGCTTCGGTCTGGGAGTGCGCACCGATCGCGGCATTCTCGATGTGATGGCGGCGGAAAAGGACTTCTCCGAGCGCGCGCCAACCACGATCACCGCGGTGTTCAAGGGCGAAGGCGATATCACCGGGCTTCGTCGCCTCGCCGATCGCGCCAAGGCCAGCCCCAATGCCGCGCGTTATTTCGTCGCTGAAGACAAGGCACAATTCGGGCCCTGCGTCACCGACCCGGAAAAGATCGTGTGCATCGGCCTGAACTATCGCAGGCACATTGCCGAGGTCGGCGCGCAGGTTCCCAAGGAACCAGTGCTGTTCAGCAAATTCAACACCGCCCTCAACCATGAAGGCGGCAAGGTCACCGTGTCCGAAGAGGACGCCAAGCGTTTCGACTACGAAGGCGAGCTGGTGATCGTGATGGGCCGCACTGCGCGCAACGTCAGCGAGGCGGACGCGCTCAACTACGTGTTCGGCTATTGCACCGGGAACGACTTCACGGCACGCGACCTGCAATCGCGTTCAAGCCAATGGCTGCTCGGCAAATCGCTCGACGGCTCTGCCCCGATCGGTCCGTGGCTGCTGACCGCCGACCTCGCCAACGGCGACAATCTGAAGATCGAATGCCGGGTGAACGGCGAAGTGCGCCAGTCGTCCAACACATCCGACATGCTGTTCAACTGCCGGCAGCTGGTTGCCTACACGTCGAAATACACGACGCTGAAGCCGGGCGACCTGATCTTCACCGGCACGCCCGAGGGCGTCATCTCGGGCTATCCGAAGGACAAGCAGGTCTGGCTCAAGGCGGGCGACAAGGTCGTCACGACGATCGAGAAGCTCGGCGAGCTGACGTTCACCCTGACGTAAGACAAGGCAGGCGCCGCGCGCCGCGCGCCGCGCCTGCTACTTACCCTTGAAGGCCGGTTTGCGCTTCTCGATGAAGGCGCGCATGCCTTCCTTGTTGTCCTGCGTCTTGATCAGCACCGACTGGCCGAGCCGCTCCAGCATGCGGCCGCTCTCGGTGTCCACGTTCTGGCACATGTTGATGACCATCTTGGCCATGCCCATGGCCTGCGGCGCGAGCGTCAGCAGGTGGCGCGCGAATTCCAGTGCACCATCCAGTGCCTTGCCTTCGGGGTAGACACGGTTGACGAGACCGATGCGCAGCGCCTCGTCGGCCTTCACCGGCAGCGCCGCCATCACCATTTCCTTCAGCCGCCCGATCCCGATCATCTGGATCATGCGCGAGCAGGCGCCCGAAGCCGGGATCACGCCGAGCTGGTTCTCCGGCAGCAGGAACGTCGCGTTCTTCGAGGCCACACGGAAATCACAGGCGATCGCCATCTCGACCCCACCGCCGGCGCAGATGCCGTTCACGGCCGCAATCATCGGCTTCTCGATGTTCTCGAAGTCGTCCCACATCTCGTGGTTGGCGCGCACATAGGCGCGGTAGCCGGCTGTCTCAAGATTGTTCTCGTAGTCGAGCCCCTTGATATCGCGGCCGGCGCAGAAGGCCCGACCATTGCCGGTGACGACCACCACGCGGATGGCATCGTCGAAATTGGCTTTCCACATCACGCTGCGGATCTCGCGGATCATGTGCTCATCGAAGGCGTTGAGCTTGTCCGGACGGTTGAGTGTGATCAGCAGGATGCCGGCTTCGGGCGACGACACCTTGATCGTCTGGAAATCCTTCACGTGCTGCACAAAGCCTTCGGGCAGGCCTTTGTCGTCCAGCACGACCGGCGCTTTGGTGTCCGTCACTGTTTTGCTCCCTTTGCGCCGTCGATTGTGTAACGGCCATCATCGAGACGGCCGAGCCGGCCGTCCGCATAAAGTTTGTCGATCGTCGGCAGGATCTCGCGCCCGTCGCGCGTGCCCACCGCCGCCATCAGGTCGAGGAACGTCGCCGGACCCGCAGCGAGTGTCGCCTCGACGGAGGCTCTCTTGCGCTCCGGCAGGACGGGCGGCACGGGAATCGTGAACTCGAAGCTGTTGCCGCGTCCGAACGGCTTGGTGCAGTCGAAGCCCGCCTTGGCGCCGGCGCGATTGCCCTGCAGCGACGGATCGAGCGGCACGGCGCGGAAGCCCGCGGCCACGATCAAATCTTTGTCAGCCTGGAAGCGCGTGGACAGCGCCCAGTCGATCTGGTCGTCGGAAAACACATCGATGTCATCGTCGACGACGAACACGTGCTTCACATCGCCGAGCGAGCCGAACACCGCGGCAATGGCGTTACGCGCCTCGCCCGGCACGCGCTGGCGCAGCGAGACGCGCACGTTGTACATGCCGCCGGAGGACGCCGTGCAGCACACCGCGATCGGTTCACGCACCGATGTTTGCAGCGCGTTCCACACCGCGGCTTCGGTCTTGGCGGAGCCGAGCTGCGAGGTGTCGGTACGGTTGATGCTCTTGCCCCCGATGGTGACGGTCTGGAACAGCGCGTCCTTGCGGCGCGTGATTGCGGTGAGATGGAACACCGGGTTCTTCTTCAGGATGCCGTAGTAGCCGATGTACTCGCCGTAAGGCCCTTCCGGCTCCACCAGCCCGCGCGCATCGAGATAGCCCTCGAGCACGACCTCGGCGTCGGCCGGCACCATCACATCGACGGTCTTGCATTTGACGACCGGCATCGGCTGCCCGCGGACTGCACCGGCAATAAGCAATTCATCCATCGGCGGCGCCGCCGCCATGGCGGCGAGGAAGTCGGCCGGATGCGTTCCAACGGTAAAGGCTACCGGCAACTTCTCGCCGCGCCCGACCGCTGCAAGATAGATGGCGCGCAGGTCGCTCGGCGCGTTGAGGTCGATGCCGGCGGAGCGCGGACCGCGTAGCATCAAGCGGCGGCAGCCGATGTTGGTCCAGCCGTTGGCAGGATCCTTCGCGTAGTCGATGCCCGCGGAGATGTAGAGCCCGCCGTCGAGCTGGTGCTGGAGATTGACCGGCAGCGAGGCAAAGTCCGCCTCCTCGCCGATCTGCACGACCTCGTGCACGGGCGCCTGTGAGGACGGCACCTCGACCGGCGCGAATGGCTGCGCCACGCGATCGCGCAGCACCTTGCCGAAGCCGCCCTCGTCGGTGTCGAGCGCGAGCGCCAGGCGCTTGCGCGAGCCCATCACATTGCCGACGAGCTGCGCCTTCTCCGGCCCGACATTCTTGAACCAAACCGCCTTGGGGTTGCCTTCGAGCACGGCGCCGACGTCGATCAGGTCGATCGGCGCGTCGTGCACAACGCACTCGCCCTGCTGCACCAGCCGCTCGACGAAGCTGCGCAGCCGGAATTTTTCGGTGTCGGCCTTTCCGTTCGTGCTCATGATGGGACCTTTTCCAGATAGGACGCGCGCACCAGCGTCTTCGCGATCTTGCCGGGCCCGCTCTTGGGCAACGGCTCGCGCGCAATGTCGATTGCTTTGGGCACCTTATAACCACCGATCAGATTACGGCAGTGGGCGATCAGCTCGTCGCCGCTGACGATCACCCCGGCATTGGGAAACACCACTGCACGCACCTCCTCGCCCCAGCGCGGGCTCGGCACGCCGAACACCGCGGCTTCGGCCACGGCGGGGTGCTCGAGCAGCGCGTTCTCGACTTCCATCGGGTAGACGTTCTCGCCGCCGGTGATGATCATGTCCTTCTTGCGCCCGACGATGGCGAAGTGACCCTCCTCGTCGCAGCGTCCGAGATCGCCGGTGCGGTACCAGCCGTCGGGAATGGCAGCGCGCGTCGCCTGCTCGTTGCGCCAGTAGCCTGCCATCACACGCGGCCCGCTCACCACGATCTCGCCGACCTCACCAGGTGGCAGCGGAATATTCTCGTTGTCGACGATCCGCACATTGATGTGCCCGAGCGGCTGGCCAACCGAGTTGGTGAACTTGCCGCCGTTGCGCTTGAGGTCGCGCGGCAATTGCTGGCACACGCCGCCAGATACTTCCGTCGCGCCGTAGGATTGCGTGAGCGGGCAGCCGAAGGCATCGGACAATTTGCGAAACAGCGGCTCCGGCATCGGCGCGCCGCCGAAGCTCAGACGGCTGAGTGAGCGGTAGTCGTCGCGCGCGATGCCGCTGCGCAACACCATGTCGAGCAAGGTCGGCGGCAATGCGGTCTGCGTGACCTTGTGCTTCTTAACAGTGGCACCGAAAGTCTTCGGATCGAAATGCTCGGTCACATGCTTGCCGCCGACGAGCGTCACGCCCCAGATGGCTGTCGCGTCCACCAGATGGAACATCGGCGGCGCATGCAGCCAGATGTCGTCGCCGGTGAGTTCGAGCGAGGTCACCGTGTCGAAGGCGGTGGCGACGAGATTGCGGTGGGTGAGGCAAGCGCCTTTCGGCTCGCCGGTGGTGCCGCTGGTGAAGAAAATCTGGGCGACGTCGTCGAGCTTCGTCTCGTGTGGGCGCGCGAGCGGCGGCGCCGTCAGCATCGCCTCGTATGAATTGCTGGCGCCGGGTGGATCGTTGTCTTCCCAGGTGACCGCCGCGATCCCGCGCGGCTCGTAGGGAAGCGCCTGGAACAACAGCCGCGTTTCGGTGCGCGCCAGAATGCCGTCGATCTCTTTCGCCGCGAGGCGATGGTTGAGCGGGATGAGGATGATGCCGGCGAGCGCGCAGGCGAGATTGACCTCAAGGTAGCGGAAATTATTGCGCGACAGGATCGCGACGCGATCACCCGGGGCAATCCCGCGCGTCAACATGGCACTTGCGACCCGCGCCGCGCGTTGCGTCACATCGCCGTAGGACAGTGTCAGCGCGCCCTGCTCGACCGCCGTGCGGCGCGCATGAAACACCGCAGCGCGTTCGACGATATGGGTAAGCGCGAACATGCCGCGGACCCTAATGCCTCACCCCATCCCTGTCATCCGAAGCGACCGCATGGCGGCCTGCGGCAAGCGAACCACGGAAAAGCGCTGCACCACCTCACGATTTCGGTGGGCCGGCGCCCATGGCGTTGGCATAATCCAGCAAAACAAGGGACCGGGAGGATTGCCATGAATCGTACGCCGAACTTCGCCCGCCTGCGTCGCGCCATTGTCGCCGGCGCGATCGCCTCGGCCGCCCTCGTCGCTGGCGCGAACGCCCAATCCTACCCGACGCAACCCGTCACCATCGTGGTGCCGCTCGCCGCCGGAAGCGGCATGGACACGATCGTGCGTCTCTATGCCGAGCCCTTGTCGGCGGCGCTCGGCAAGCCGGTCGTTGTCGACAACCGTCCCGGTGCAGCGCTGATGCTGGCCGCCACCGCGGTGAAGGGCTCACCGCCCGACGGACACACGCTGCTGATCTCGACGAGCTCGGCGATGGCGATCAACGCCGTTCTCTACAAGCAGATCGCCTACAGCCCGGAGAAAGACTTCCAGCCGATCTCCTATTATGTGAAATCGCCGTTCATCCTGGTGGTCAACCCGGCGCTGCCGGTGAAGTCGGTGGCCGAGCTGATCGCCTACGTGAAGAAAAGCGAGAAGCCGCTCACCTATTCCTCGCCCGGCGCCGGCGTCGTGCAGCACCTGTCCATGGAATACATGAAGCAGCGCTTCGGCCTCGAGATCACGCACGTGCCCTATCGCAACACGCCGCAGTCGATCTCCGACATCGCGGCGGGCCATGTCGACATGGGCTTCGCGGAAGCCGGCGCCTCGCTGCCGCTCATCCGCGACGGCAAGCTGCGCGCGCTTGCCGTGTCGTCCGCGAGCCGCCTGCCGATCCTGCCGGAGACGCCGCCGTTCGCCGAAGCCGCCAATGCGCCCGATTTCGAAGCGGTGTCATGGCACATGATGTTTGCGTCGGCGGCGGTGCCGAAGGAGATCGCGACGCGGCTGCACGAGGAAATGGGGAAGATCATGGCGAACCCCGATCTCAAGAAGAAGATCGCCGACATCGGCCTTCTGCCCATCGACACACCGTCGATTCCCGAGACCGAGGCCTATCTCAAGTCCGAGCGTGAAAAGTGGGGCAACCTGGTGCGCAAGCTCGGGCTGGAAGGCTCGCAGTAGTTGCTTACACGGCCGGAGACAGCCCGCCGTCAATGTTGATGGCGGTACCGGTGATGTAGGACGCAGCATCCGACACCAGGAAGCAGGCCATGTTGGCGAACTCTTCCGGATTGCCGATGCGCTTGAGCGGAATGTCCTTGGCGCGCGGTCCGAGATAATCCTCGACTGACACGCCCTGCCGCGCCGCCGCCTGCACGTGCTGATCGGCATTGATGAAGCCCACCAGCATGGCGTTGACCAGAATATTGTGCGGCGCGCCCTCGCCCGCGAGCACCTTGGTGAGCGCCATGCCGGCGGCGCGCGAGATCGTGGTGGGCGCTGAATTCGCGCGCGGCGACTTGGCGCCGATGTTGAGCACGTTGATCACCCGTCCCCACTTGCGCTCCTTCATCTGCGGCCAGACGAGGCGCGTCAGACGCACCGCGGCAAACAGCTTCTGCTCGAGGTCGGCCTGCAGCACCTCGTCGGTCAGATTTTCGAACGGGCCGGCACGCGAGGTGCCGGCGTTGTTGACGACGATGTCCACCTTGCCGAGGGCGCGCATTGCTTCGTCATAGGCGCGCTTGACGTCGGCGGCGACGCCGACGTCGGCCTGCACGCCGACGACGCGGACGTTGGCTTTTGCACCGATCGCCTTGACGGCGGCATCGAGCGCCTCGCGTCCGCGCGCGACGATCGCGACGTCGGCGCCCGACTGCGCGAAGCGGGTCGCAACGCCGAGGCCGATCCCCTTGCTGCCGCCGGTGACGATGGCCGAGCGGCCGGACAAACTGATTTCCATCGAACTCTCCACGATCCGGGCGACGTCGATATCTAGTCTTTCATTTTGCGCTTGATCTCGTCCGAAAACCGGCGACCACCTTTCGGGATCATGCACTAGCGCGCGCCGAACGCTTTCTCGTACAGCTCAGGCTTGAAACCAACGAGCAGCTTGCCGCCGGCGTCGAGCACCGGACGCTTGATCATCGACGGCTGGCCGAGCATCAGCGCAATCGCCCTCTTCTCGGTGACGCCTTCGCGATCCTTTTCCGGCAGCTTGCGGAAGGTCGTTCCCGCCTTGTTGAGCAAGCTCTCCCAGCCGGCCTCGCGCACCCAGTGCTCGAGCCGAGCGCGATCGATGCCCACGGCCTTGTAGTCGTGGAACGTGTAAGCAACACCACGCTCGTCGAGCCAGGCGCGCGCCTTCTTCATGGTGTCGCAATTCTTGATGCCGTAGATCGTAATGGATCTTGTTTGTCCCATCGCTACATTTTCCGCGCAGATTTCAAGAATTACGGGAAGCCTTGGCGCCCGACGGCCTTTTCCATCAGGGCGATCAGGCCCCGCAACAAGTCGATCGGCTTCGGCGGGCAACCTCTGATGTGCAGATCGACCGGCACGACATTCTCGACCGCGCCGACGACCGCGTAGCTTCCCTCGAAGACGCCGCAACCGGCGGCGCAGTCCCCGACCGCCACCACCCATTTCGGGTCGGGTGCCGCGGCGTACGTACGCTCCAGAGCTATCTTCATGTTCTTGGTCACCGGCCCCGTGACGAGCAACACGTCGGCATGGCGCGGCGACGCCGCGAACTTGATGCCGAACCGTTCGACGTCGTAGACCGCATTGTTGAGAGCGTGAATTTCCAGTTCGCAGCCGTTGCACGATCCCGCATCGACCTCCCGAATGGTAATAGAGCGCCCGAACAACCGGCGCGCACGCTGTTCCAGCGCGCGCCCGACCTCCTCCAATGCTGCCTGATCGGGCGACGGCCGCTCGATCGTCACCGGAGCCGCAAACAATGATTTGAGCAGAAGTGTGCGCATTCAGATGTCGTGACCCGAATAGGAACAGTTGAACGATTTGTTGCAGAGCGGAAAATCGGCAACGATGTTGCCCTCGATCGCGGCTTCGAGCAGCGGCCATTGGAACCACGACGCGTCGCGCACATGGCAGCGTTCGATACGTTCGCCCGCGACACGCAGCCAGACAAGAAAGTCCCCGCGGAACGCCTCCACCATGGCAACGCCTTCGCGCAGCTCGGCGCGCGGCAGAACCGCAGCAGCGATCGGACCTTCGGGCAGCGCCGCAAGCCAGGCCCGCAACAGTTTGATGCTGGCGCGCACTTCGTGAATACGTACCCAAACGCGCGCGTCGACGTCGCCTGCCTCCAGGCTCGGCACCTCGAACGCAATTCCTTCGTAAGGCGGGTACGCCAGATCGCGCCGCGTATCGAAGTTGCGGCCTGACGCACGGCCGACGTGGCCACCTGCCGCAAACCGACGCACCAGTTCAAGTGAGACGAAGCCTGTCGTGCGTGTGCGCTCGAGCAATGAGGGCGTGTCGTCGTAGTAGCGCACGATTTCATCGAACTGGGGTGCGACCTCGTCGAGCATGCGCACGATGGCATTGGCGCCGTCGCTGTCGATATCGCGGGCGACCCCGCCGGGAACCACGCAATCCATCATGAGACGGTGGCCAAAAGCATGGTCGCAGGCGGCGAGGACACGCTCGCGCAGGATTCCGCAATAGGCGTGCAGGAGCGTGAAGGCGGCGTCGTTGCAGATGGCGCCAATGTCGCCGAAGTGATTTGCGATACGTTCGAGCTCCGCCATGACCCCGCGCAAGACGCGCGCTCGAATCGGAACCTCGACACCGAGCGCAGCCTCAACAGCGCGCGCAAACGCAAAGCTCGCGGCAACGGTCGAGTCGCCCGAGGCGCGGGCAACGATACGTGCTGCGGTTGCGATATCGGATTCACCTGCGAGCCGATCGATGCCTTTGTGCACGTAGCCGAGCCGCGCTTCGAGCCGCGCCACCGTCTCCCCGTTGGCGGTGAAGCGGAAATGGCCGGGCTCGATGATGCCAGCATGCACAGGCCCGACCGGAATCTGGTGCAGGCCGTCGCCGGTGACCGTACGAAACTCGTAGTCCACCGGGTCGCCGAGCGGCGCGGGTGTTCCGCGTCCGAGCGGCGCACGGACGCCCCACTGATCGTGGTCGAGCCAGCGCCGCGTGTCGGGAGCATAGGAAGCGGACAATCCAAACAAATCGCACGCCGCCCGCTCGAGCCGAATGGCCGGCGCGTGCCGTCTGCCGATCGAGGGAAACGCATCGGCAACGACCGGCAAGGACGCGACCGCGGGCGTTTCGCCCAAGCCGCGCACCGCCATGTGGACCGCATCATTCTCGGCCCAGAGCGATAGCAAGTCACCCTCGCCGCGTCCGAGCGCAAGGCCCACTGCGTTCCACGCCGCCTCGCTCACGATGAAGCGCGGCCACGGTGCATGATGCGCAACCGGCGTCCCCGACGCGATATGCGGCAACAACGCCATCACCCGCCTCCGAGCAGGACTGCGACGGAGTTGAACCAGCGCACCAGCGGGTCGGGCAGCCAGAGCCCGAGGGTGAGCGCGATCGCAAGATGCAGGAACAATGGAACGTAGGAGGCCTCGACCGGCCCCGCCGGGCCTTTCGGCTCGCCGAACACGACGTCTTGCATGCGCAAGATCAAAGCGCCGAACGCGATCAGAATGCCGACGACCAGAATGACGGCGAGCACCGGTTGTCGCGGAAAGCTCGACGACACCAGGATGAATTCGCTGAGGAATACCCCAAACGGCGGTAGGCCGACGATGGCGACGACGCCGAGCACAAATCCGACCGCGAGCACCGGATGTGTCACCGACAGCCCGCGAATGTCTGCGATCCGCTGCGTGCCTTTGACTTGCGCGATATGGCCGACGGCAAAGAATATCGCCGACTTCACCAGCGAGTGCATCGTCATGTGCAACAGGCCGGCAAAATTGGCGAGCGGCCCTCCAATGCCGAAAGCAAACGTGATTATGCCCATATGCTCGATCGAGGAGTAGGCGAACATCCTTTTGATGTCGCGGCGGCGGTACAACATGATCCCGGCGAACAACAGGCTGGCGAGGCCGAGCGCCATCATGATGGCCCCGACATTGAGCGTATCGGGGTTGCCCGCCAACAGGATCTTGAATCGCAACAAGGCGTACAGCGCGACATTAAGGAGAAGACCCGAGAGCACCGCCGAGATCGGCGTTGGGCCCTCGGCATGCGCGTCCGGCAGCCAGGCATGAAACGGCGCCAATCCAACCTTGGTGCCATACCCGACCAGCAGAAACACGAACGCGAGCGAGAGCAGATGCGGATCAAGCTTGCTCGCGGACTTGACGATGGTGTCCCACGCCATCGCGGGCAGCCCTTCCCCGAGTACTTCCTGAGCAACGAGGTAGACCAGGATCGTCCCGAAAAACGCGAGCGCGATGCCGACGCTCCCGAGGATGAAGTATTTCCACGCAGCCTCGATCGCCGCAGGCGTGCGGTAGATACCGACCATCATGACGGTCGAGAGTGTCGCGACCTCAACGCCGACCCACAGCAGCCCGATGTTGTTGGCGACCAAGGCGACGTTCATTGCGCCCATCATTGCCTGGTAGAGCGCGTGATAGAACCGCAGGAAGGCGGGCGTAAGATGGCCGACCTGCAGTTCATGACCGATGTAACTGGCGCTGAAGATGCTGGTCGTAAATCCGATGAACGTTGTCAACGTGACGAGATAGATGTTGAAGTCGTCGATCAGCACGATATCGCTGCGCACCCGCTCGACGAACAGCAGCGACACGCCGGCGACACACGTGATCCCCGCCGCCACGACATTGAGCGTCGCTCCGATGCGATAATTCGAGACGAACGCCAGGATGACCATGGCGACAGCCGGGACCACAAGGATTGCGTAAGCGGGATTGATCATCACGGCTGGCCCGCCCGCTCGCCACGGAATCGGTCCATCGCGCTGAGGTCAACGGTGTCGAAGCGCTCGCGAATTCTAAAGATGAAAATTCCGAACACCGAAAACGCAATCAGGATCGAAAACGCCACCGATATTTCAACCACCAGCGGCATGCCTTTCGCGCCGGTTGCGGCCAGCACCAATCCGTTCTCGAGCGACATGAAGCCGATGATCTGCGTCACGGCGTTGCGCCGGGTGATCATCATCAAAAGGCCGAGGAGAATGACCGCCAGTGCAAACGCGAGATCCTCACGCGCAAGCGCGCTGACACTGCCGCCAACCGGCATTACCAGCATGATCGAGAGCGCAATCAGACCGAGGCCGGTCAACATCGTCGGCCCGCCGCCGATCACCTGCTCGATCTCGCGGTGGATGTTCAGCCGCCGTACGATCCGGTGCAGCGCGGTCGGGATCACAATCCCCTTCATCACGAGGGCAATGCCTGCCGTCACCATGAGATGCATGGCGCCCTGCGCGTAGGCCTGCCAGGCCACCGCCAGCGACAGCACGATCGCCTGCAGCGCAAACACATTGAGCGTTGCGGTGATACGGTCCTGGTACAGCAGCAGCAGGCTGAGCACGACCATGCCGCCGGCGAGCAGATGTGCGACGTCGAATTCGAGCAGCTGCATCAGAACCTCTGCGAGACGAACAGCAGGAACACCGCCAGCACGGCGGCCGCGAATGCGCTCCCGATAAACACCGGATAACGAAACACCCGCATTTTTGCGACGGCCGTTTCACCGATCGGCAACAGCACCGCGAGCACGAGCACTTTTCCCAGGTATGCGGCCATGCCGAGCGCCAGCGCTGGCAGCGGCGCGCCCGCCGGCGCCAATCCGAACGGAATGAACATGCAAATCAACAGCGAGAAATAGAGGGTCAGCTTGAGCGCGGCGGCCGCCTCGACCATCGCCAGATGGCGTCCGGAATATTCGAGGATCATCGCCTCATGAACCATCGTGAGCTCGAGATGCGTCGCCGGATTATCAATCGGGATGCGAGCGTTCTCCGCAATCGCAATCATGACGAACGCAAACAGCCCCAGGCCGAGCGATACCCGCAGGCCGACCTCCGACGTCATCATGTGGTAGGCAACGGCAGACAATTGCGTTGTGCCGGCGATAAGCGCGACCGTGAACGCGACGAGCAGCATCGCCGGTTCGGCGAGCGATGCGATCAGCATTTCGCGTGACGACCCGATGCCGCCGAACGCCGTGCCGACATCCAGGCCCGCGAGTGCGAGCGCAAAGCGCGCCGTCCCGAGCAATGCGACGATGGCGATCAGGTCGGCGGCCCAGGAGAAGACCAGACTATGCGCGTACGTTGGCACCAGGCCGGCCGCAACCCACGTCGCCGCGAACATTGCATAAGGCGCAACGCGATAGACCCACGAAGCGTTGTGGGCGAGCACCGCCTCCTTGTGCATCAGCTTCCAAAGATCGGAATAGGGTTGCAGCAGCGGCGGTCCAACTCGGCGCAACAGTCGCGCCCTCACCTTGCGCGTCACGCCCAACACCAACGGCGCAATCATGAGCACGATTGCAACTTGAACGCCTTGCGCCAGGAAATCGTAGATTAGCGCCATGTCGCCACCACGATCAGCAGGACGATCAGCGCAAAGAACACCAGCGTCAGGTAGCGCCGGATCGTGAGAAACTGCAGACCATTCAGCCGCGACGCGGTGACCGAAATGCCGCGCGCCAAAGGCCCATAGACAAACCGCCACGCCGGATCGAACACCTTCACGCGATAGTGGCCGGGCCGCATGTCGCCGGGGCGCGGCATGTCAACGTACTCGCGCACGTGGAACAACGTCGCGCCAAACACGCGGCGGATCGGCATGGCAAAGCTCGAACTGGTGTATTGGGTGTTCGGGGCCGCAAGCGGGAAGCCGCAATCCCAGATCGCGCTGCGTCGCGTTGCGCGCGTTGCAAAGCGATGAATGACCGCCGCGGTCAAGGTGCCCGAGCTCGCCAGGAAGAGCAGAATGATCATGCCGTTATAGGAGCTGCGGCTTTGCGCGATCGGCACGATCGAGAGCCACGGCAGCGCTGCCTGGCCGGGAATCCGGGCGTCGACGAGGCTGGTCACGACCGGCGCGGTCAGATCGATCAACATGCCAGGGAAAACACCGGCTGCAAGGCACAATACTGCCAACGCCATCATCGCTGCCAACGAGAAGCCGTCGACCTCGTGCGCGGCTTCGGCGGCCGGCGTACGTGGGCGGCCCAGGAACGTCACACCGAACGCCTTGACGAAACAGGCCGCCGCGAAAGCCGCGGACAGCGCAAGCAGCGCACCGACCACTGGGACCATCAACTTCAACGTCAACTGGGGCAGCTGCGGGCTGACGAGAATCGCCTGGAACGTCAGCCATTCGGATACGAATCCGTTGAACGGCGGCAGCGCGGAAATCGCGCAACACCCCACCAGGAAAACGACGGCGGTCTTCGGCATCCGGTGAATGAGACCGCCAAGACGATCCATGTGGCGCTCGCCGGATCCCGTGAGAACGGCGCCGGCGCCGAAAAACAGCAGGCTCTTGAACAGCGAGTGATTGAACACATGCAAAAGCGCAGCGGTCATCGCGAGCGCCGCCATTGAGTCCAATCCGTTCGCCTCAAACGCGAGCGCAAGCCCCAGCCCAACAAAGATCACGCCGATATTCTCGACAGTGCTGTAGGCGAGCAGCCGTTTGAGGTCGTGCTGCAGGCAGGCGTAGAGAATACCGAGCACCGCGGTGATGCCGCCGACACCGAGCACCACCAGCCCCGACCAGGGTGTCGGCTCGCCGATGAGGTCGAACGCAATGCGGACGAAGCCGTAGACACCGACTTTGGTCATGACGCCCGAGAGCAGCGCCGACACGTGCGAGGGCGCGGCGGGATGCGCAAGCGGCAACCACACATGGAGCGGAACGAGGCCGGCCTTGGAGCCGGCACCGATAAGTGCCGCCGCAAACGCGATCAGCGCGAGTGTCGCATCGGGCGACGACGTCCGCATCGCGGCAAAGGAGTATTGCCCCGCCGGCCCCGCGAGCACGCCGAAAGCGAACAGCAGGCACAGCGTGCCGAAGCTCGCCATCAGCAGATAGATGTAGCCGGCACGCACGTTGGCGGCGACGGTGTGATGCGCCATGACCAGCGCCCATGACGCCAGCGACATGAACTCCCAGGCAACCAGAAAACTGAAGGCATCGTCTGCCAGCACAACGAGATTCATGCCGGCCAGAAAGGCGGGATAGAACGGCAGCACCCGCATTGGCGAAGGTTCGTGTCGGCCGTAGCCAACACCGTACAAACTCGCCGCCGCGCCGCTGAGGTTGATAACGATGAGAAAGAAAGCCGAGAGGGCATCGACGCGAAAGTGCGCACCGATCCAAGGCAGACCGAGAGGAAGATGGAGTGCAGCCGCCCCAGCCGGTGCGTTCAACAAGGCCGCAAGTGCCGCCACCAGCGCTACGACACTGACGAGGAATGCACTCCCGTAAACAAGTGGCGTGCCAGACCGGTGGCGTCCCGCCGCGACAGCCAACACTGCAACGGCAAAGAACGCGGCAACACACCACAGTCCAACGATGACGGGCATGCCAGCCCCTTCCACGACGACCGGCAATGCCGGCTCAAGTGCACCTTACCGCGCAATGTCGCGCGATTCGGCCGGAATGGCCGGTAACGCACAGGTTTGCCGAAGACGCCGAGCGATCAAGGGGGACGAACAAGATTACGATTTTGGGCTAAGCCAGTCGAGCCGACTTTGATTTTCTTGAACGAGACGACAGCGGCGGGGGCAGAACCCAGACCCCCGCCGTCGCAGCTCTAGTCCCCTTTGGTGCCGATGTGAATGTCGTGCGGCCAGGGTCGGCCCTCTCCGGTCTCGAGCAGCGCTTTCATGCCGATCAGGAAGGCGCCCCACTTGGTGCTGCAGTGGTGCATGAACTCCACCGGCTCCTTCCAGCCCTGGTGCTTGAACAGAAGAACGGTTGCGTCGTCGTCCTGCTTGAGGTCCCAGACGACCTTGGTGCCGATCCAGTCCTCCGGTCCGCCGACCACCTGCCACACCACGCGTTTGTCGGGCTGCAGCTCGAGCACTTTCATGTCGATGAAGCCGCGATCGCCAAAGCGGAACTTGATCACGCCGCCGACGGCATTGCTGTCGCCCTGGGTGGTTTCCGTCCACCAGGACGACAACCCATCGCGCGTGACCACGGCGTTGTAGACGTCGTGCGGTGGCGCTTTGATTCCGACGGCGTGCAAGATATCGACCATGAGATGACTCCTTCCTGTTGTTTGAGCTGGTTTCGCTTCGTCACGCCGGCAGACGCCCGTCGTATTCCTGTCGCAGGCGCACCCAGCCGTCCCAGAACGGCGCGGGCTCTTCGACGCGCGCACGGGCGACCAGGACGTCGAGATGCGCGTGCCAGCCGGCGCTGACCCCGAGCAGCATCGAGCGGCTCGGCAGCCGGCGATGGATGATGGTGAGCAGCACGTCCTTGCCCTTCGGCTGGAGCTCAAACGACACATCGCCGCTGTTGTCCCAGGTGAAGGCGATCTTGCGCGGCGGATCGAGCTCGGTGATCCGGCTCTGCATCCGGTGCTCCTCGCCCATGTTGGCGGGCTTCGGGCCGGGCGGATCGGTCAGCTCGGCGTGACGCCAGACGAGCTCGAACGGCGCGCCGACTTTTAGCTCCATCTTGCCGGCCGCGAGCCATTTGCGGCGCATGTCCCCGTCCGTCAGATAGGACCAGATGCGCTCGATCGGGCCAGGCAGCAGGCGTTCGATCTTCAGCGTGGCGGGTTCGATCAGCGTGCCGTAGCCGCTGTTGATATTCGCGCGCTCGTTCATTTGTCGTCTCCCTTCCTGGATTTCGGTTTCGGCTTGCGAGATTTCTTCTCTTCGTCCTCCATGCGGAGGAGTTGCTCGAGCACATCCAGGCGATTGGTCCAGAAGCGCTCGTAGAAGCTCAGCCACTCGTGGGCACTGGCCAGCGGCCCGGGATGGAGGCGGCAGAGATGCGTGCGGCCCCTCACCTCGCGGCGGATCAGGCCGGCACTCTCGAGCGCCTTGATGTGTTTCGACGCCGCCGCGAGCGAGATCGAAAACGGTTCGGCGAGCTGGCCGACCGTGCGCTCACCGCTAGTGAGTTCGCGAAGCATCCGTCTGCGTGTCGGGTCGCCGAGAGCGTGGAAGACGGCGTCCAGCTGGGGCGTGTGTAATTCAACCATGTGGTTGAATATAACGACCCAAAATAGATTGTCAACCGATTGGTTGAACAATTGCCGGCGAGGGCGCTTTTTGCTGTCCGGTCAGCAGTTTGGGAGGCATTTCAGGAACGACGACGGGCGGCCTATTCCCACTCGATCGTGCCGGGCGGCTTCGAGGTCACGTCGTAGACGACGCGGTTGACGCCCTTCACCTCGTTGATGATGCGGGTCGCGACCGCGCCGAGGAATTTGCCGTCGAAGGGATAGA
>Ga0105245_10001064_pt1 | contig 24872 bp, 21 predicted proteins | sample KBSM54metaG_FD_81523 | JGI IMG/M metagenome (GOLD analysis project Ga0105245, IMG submission 81523) | Miscanthus rhizosphere microbial communities from Kellogg Biological Station, Michigan, USA - KBS M5-4 metaG | ecosystem: Host-associated > Plants > Roots > Rhizosphere > Soil | place...
CCATCGCGCCCGATTGCGAGACAATGCCGACCCGGGTGTCGCCCTCAGCGCGGGCCTCGGGCATCTCGATGAAGGTCAGCGAGATGCGATCGATGAAGTTGACGAGGCCGAGGCAATTGGGGCCTTCGACCACCATGCCAGCCGCTGCGGCGATCGCGGCAATCTCCCGCTGATCGGCGAGGCCCTGCGGCCCATCCTCGGCGAAGCCGGCGGCGAAGACCACCGCCGCGCCGACCTTGCGCCGTGCCAGTGCGCGGACTGCGTCAAGCACGCCGGCGCGCGGGATGGCGAGCACAGCGGCGTCGATCCCCTCGGGCAGATCATCGACCGACGCGACGCAGGGCCGGCCGCCAATGTCGCTGCGCTTGGGATTCACGAGATGGATCGCGCCGTCGAACCCCTGCCGCTCGAGATTGGAGAGAACCGATGCGCCGAGCGCGCCGGGTTTGTCCGAGGCGCCGATGATCGCGACCGAGCGCGGCCGCAACAGGCGGTCAAGCGAGCGCGGAGTGGACGGGGCATCTGGAACCGCACGCTCGATCAATTGATGGTCGTCCACATATCTCTCCGGCTGGCGTGGTCTCGTTTCCGCGATTGTGCGCCAAGCATACAATTATGGCAAGTGTCGCCAGCCAAAATATCCGGCGTCACCCCCGGGCTTGTTCCGGGGCCACTGGGCCGCAAGAGCAACGTCTGCACACCCTGTGGAGACATGGATGCCGGAACAAGTCCGGCATGACGAAAATGGGGACGTGACCCACCAGATCAGGCGGGCTCATGCGGCGTGCGGCGCGTGCGCGCGGGGCCGAGTTTTCCGAGCAGCGCGAACAAGGTCGCATGCTCGGCCGCGCTCAGCCGCGCACTCATCCGGCGATCCGATTCGCGCAACGCCACGACGAGATCGGCGAGCTGTGTCTCTCCGTGCGGCAACAGGTGAAGCGCGTTGGTCCGCAGGTTGCGCCCGGCACGACGCTCGATGAAGCCGCCGGCGACCAGCGCGTTGACGAGCTTCATCGCGCTCGACCGGTTGATGCTGAGGGCGCGGCCAAGCGCGGTCTGGTCACAGCCCGGATTGGCGCGAATCAGCAGCAGCGCGGTGAGCTTGGCCGGGGTCAGGCCATACGGCTCGAGCACCCGGCGCGCGTCCTCCGTCATGGTCAGAAAGGCGCGCTGCATCTGATAGCCGAGTAGGGTCTCAAGATCGCTGTCTTGCTTCATGATCGGCCGATCCCGCCTTGCCAAGATTGTATGCTTGGCGCACAAAGGCGCCGCGTTCGCAGGTTCTTCCCCAACCCGGCGGCAAAAACTAGAGCGAAGTGTCATGCAAGCAACGGCGCGGCTGGACCACGCCTGCAAGGAGAGCGATGATGGACCGTCAATTCAGGATGTTGGTGGGTGGCGAGCTGGTCGATGGCGCGAGCAGCTTCGATGTCGTCAATCCCGCGACCGGCGAGGCATTCGCGCAATGCCCCAAGGCCGATGCGGCGCTGATCGACCGCGCCGTCGCCGCGGCGAAAGCGGCGTTCCCGGCATGGGCGGCGAAGACGATCGAGGAGCGCGCGGCGCTGATCGGCCAGATCTCCGATGCGCTCGAGGCGCGTGCCGGCGAATTCGCCAGCCTGCTCACCAGCGAGCAGGGCAAGCCGCTCGACCAGGCCATGTATGAGGTGATGGGCAGCGTCTTCACGCTGCGCGCCTTTGCCGAGATGCGGATCGACCCGAAGACGCTGCGCGACGCGAACGGCAACACGATCACCGAGCATCGCACGCCGCTGGGCGTGGTCGCGGCGATCACGCCGTGGAATTTCCCGATCATCCTGGTGATGAACAAGATGGGCCCGGCGCTCATCACCGGCAACACGATGGTGATCAAGCCGGCGCCGACCACCCCGCTTACCACCCTGCTGCTCGGCGAGATCTGCGCGCAGATCCTCCCCGCCGGCGTCGTCAACGTCGTGTGCGACCAGAATGACCTTGGCGCGCTGCTGACCAGCCACAAGGACGTGGCGAAGGTCGCCTTCACCGGATCGACCGCGACCGGCAAGAAAGTAATGGCCTCGGCCGCCGAGGGCGTGAAGCGCGTGACGCTCGAGCTTGGCGGCAATGATGCGGCGATCGTGCTCGACGATGTCGATGCGCGGCAGGTCGCACGGAAAGTCTATGGCGGGGCGATGGCCAATGCCGGCCAGATCTGCGTCGCGATCAAGCGCGCTTATGTGCCCGCATCCATGTACGAGGATTTCTGCGACGAGCTGGCCACGCTCGCCAAGGCCGCGGTGGTCGATGATGGCGCCAAGCAGGGCACGACGGTCGGCCCGATCCAGAACCGGATGCAGTTCGAGAAGGTCAAGGCGCTGCTCGAAGACGCCAAGGCACGGGGCACCGTGATCGCGGGCGGGGAAGCGTTCGACCGCCCCGGCTATTTCATGCCGCCGACGATCGTCCGCGATCTCGACGACGATGCGCCGTTGGTCCGCGAGGAGCAGTTCGGCCCGGTGCTGCCGGTGCTCAAATATACCGAGATCGACGACGTGATCGCGCGCGCCAATGACAGCGACATGGGGCTTGGCGGGACCGTCTGGGGCCGCGATCTCGACCGCGCGACCGCGGTTGCGAAGCGGATCGACACGGGGACTGTTTGGGTGAACCAGTATCTCGCGATCGACGCCAACATCCCGTTCCGCGGGTCGAAGCAATCGGGGCTTGGAGGTGAGCTTGGTGAGGCGGGGCTGCATGAATATACGCAGCCGCATATTATCAATGCGGTGGCGTACGAGGAGGCTTGAGGGGGTGGTATAGTCCTTACCTAAGCCCCTCCCCTTCAGGGGAGGGGTTGGGGTGGGGCAGTGCCCCAAGCAACTTCGTAGCAGGGACAGAGTCCCCCACCCCCAACCCCTCCCCTGAAGGGGAGGGGCTTTGTTTATCTTCGCATATATGATCTATACACAATCGCGAAATGACTGCATGATCCCCGGATAACCGCGGAGAGGGACCAGCCATGCCGACGATCGCCACGACCCATGTCGGCAGCCTGCCACGCGGACCGCAGCTGACCCCCGTGCTGCTCGCGCGCGACCATGGCGAGCCTTATGATGCCGCCGAGTTCAACACGCTCGTCCAGGCCGCGGTCGACGAGGCCGTGGCGGCGCAGGTCGCGGCGGGCGTGACGGTGATCAGCGACGGCGAGCTCGGCAAGGTCGGCTATTCCACCTATATGATCGAGCGGTTGTCCGGCTTTGGCGGGCATGTCGATCGCCTCTCGGCACTCGATCTCGCGCCGCTGCCGGATCTGCGCGCCAAGCTCGCGCATATCATGGGATCGCAGGAATTCACCCGCGCCTCGTGCATCGGCGAGGTGAAGCTGGTGAACCTCCAGCCGCTCCATGACGATATCCGCCGCTTCAAGGGTGCGCTCGATCGCCACGGCAAGGGGACTCGCGCCTTCATGAACGCGGCCTCGCCGGGGCTGATCACCTCGTTCCAGAAGAACGCCTTCTATCCGAATCATGAGGCGTATCTCGCGGCCCTGGTCGATGCGATGCGCCCCGAATATGAGGCGATCGTCGAGGCCGGGTTCGAGCTCCAGCTCGACTGCCCCGATCTCGCAATGTCGCGCCACACCGGCTATCAGGAAATGGACGAGCCAGAGTTCCTCCGCACGATCGAAGCGAATGTCGAGGCGCTCAACGCGGCGACCGCCAACATCCCGCCGGAAAAGATGCGGATGCATCTGTGCTGGGGCAATTATGAAGGCCCGCACGACCATGACATTCCGCTGGAGCGGATCATCGATATCGTCATCAGGGCCCGCCCCGCGACCGTCCTGTTCGAGGCGGCGAACCCGCGCCACGAGCATGAATGGATCGTGTGGCGCGATGCCGCCCTGCCCGACCACAAGATCCTGGCGCCGGGCATGATCGACACCTGCTCCAACTATGTCGAGCATCCCGAGCTGATCGCGCAGCGGATCGAGCGCTTTGCCGGGCTGGTCGGCACTGACCGGGTGATCGCCAGCACCGATTGCGGCTTCGGGACCTTTGCCGGCTATGGCAAGATCGACCCGGCGGTGACCTGGGCCAAGCTGCGGTCGCTGCGCGAGGGCGCCGATCTGGCGGCGGCGCGGCTTTGATCCTCGCGGTGACTCGCTTTGATTTCCACTTCGCGCCAGGTAAGCGGCATAGTTGAAGCGGGCATCTGTTCCTCCTTGTGCTCCCGCGAAGGCGGGAGCCCAGCCTGGGTTCCCGCCTTCGCGGGAACACAAGAGGGAATGCGCACCGTGATTCGCCGAGCGCGCTGGCGGCGCGCGGATCGCACGATATAGTCGCCCGATGGCAGACGCCGCCACCAACCCTGTCAAATCCGCGATGCGGACGCTCGACATTGTCGAATATGTCGTCGCGCGCGACGCTCCGGTAGTGGCGCAGGAGATTGCGGGCGCACTTGCGATCCCGGTCAGCAGCCTTTCCTATCTGCTGAACACCCTGGTCGATCGCGGCTATCTCGCGCGCGAGGGGCGGCGCTATACGCCAGGGCCGGGGCTCGCCCGGCTGCAGACCCGCGCGCATGGCTTCTCGCTCGAGGAGCGCGCCGCGCCGCTGGTGCGGGCGCTGCGCGTCCAGCTGAACGAAACCGCGAGCTTCTTCGTGCGGCGCGACTGGGAGGTCGAGGCGCTCGTCACCGAGACCAGCGACCATGCGCTGCGCTATGCCGTGCAGATGGGCACGCGCACACCGATGCACGGCTTCGCGGCGGGCAAGGCGATCCTCGCAGCCCTGCCCGATGCCGAGATCGAGGCCTATCTGCGCACGACCGAGCGCGCCGCCTTCACCCCAAGCACGATCACCGCGAGCGACGACCTTCGCCGCGAGATCGCAACGATCCGCCGCGCCGGCATCGCCCGTACGCGCGAGGAACATACGCCGGGCATCCAGGGCATCGCCCGCGCGGTGGTGATCGAAGGCGAAACGCTCGGCGCGTTCAGCGTCGCGATCCCTACGGTGCGGTTCGACGCCGGGGTGGAACGGCGCGCCGCGGAGCTGCTGACCAAGACCTGCGGGTTGCTGGTGGGGTGATTGGCCGCGGCTGACGGCACGGGTTTTCCCTGTTATCGGGCGGGAACAGGGAAATAACAGGGAAAGATTTATTTTTTCGCCCCGTTTTGCCGGTTTTTGCGGCTTTTTTCCGCTGAATTTATGCACTCTTTCCAAAGCTTTATTCTATTTTTCCCTGTTCTTCGATAACAGGGAAACGGCGTGCGCGGAACAGGGAACGCCGCGCGCGGAACAGCGAAGCATATTGCAGGAACAGGGACCGAAGAAGCGCCGGGGATTCGACCGTCATGTGAAAGAGCGAGGCAGGGTTTGCACCCGGCCGGATTGCACAGTGCGACAATTCGGATTGCGTTTGAATCGATCGGCAGCGCCTGGAACGATCAGCGCCGTTTCGCCTCGATACGGCATCGAAGATAGTGCGGCGCAAACCCCGCCGCTGGAAATGGGTCGCGATCGGGCGCGTGCGGATCGCGTATCCCGACGCTATGGTGCCACCCGGCTGGATGGGAGGACGTTATGCGGGTGGTTGGCGCGCTGATGGCGATTGCGGCGATGACGGCGGCTCCCGCTGATGCGAAAAGGACGGTGGCGGACGCGAAAGGGATGGCGGCTGCCGCGCGACGGGCGCTGGCGGAGACGCAAGCCAACGGCCTTGCCATAGCGGTGATCGATCATGGCCGGGTCGCGTCGGTCGAGGCGTTCGGGAAACGCAACGCGAAGGGCGATCCGCTGACCATCGATACGGTGATGTACGGCGCCTCGATCACCAAGGCAGTGTTCGGCTATCTGGTCATGCAGCTGGTCGATGAAGGCAAGGTCGATCTCGACCGCCCGATCGCGGCGATGCTGCCCAAGCCGATCCCGGACTATGGCAATATCGGTGCCTACGGGAATTGGGGAGATCTGGCCGGCGACGATCGCTGGAAGGCCATCACGCCGCGCATGGCGATGACTCACTCGACCGGCTTTGCGAATTTCTCCTATCTCGAGCCCGACCGGAAGCTGCGAATCCATTTCGATCCGGGCACGCATTTCTCCTATTCGGGGGAAGGGATCATGCTGCTCCAGTTCGGACTGGAGCGGGGGCTGGGCCTGGATGTCGGCGCTGAATTGCAGCGGCGGTTCTTCGGGCCGCTCGGCATGACGCACACCAGCCTGAAGTGGCAGCCGGACTTCGCCGCGAACCTGGCCGATGGATGGACCAGCGACGGCAAGATCGAGCCGCATGACGAACGCAGCAGAGTGCGTGTCGCGGGATCGATGGACACCACGATTGGCGATCTGGCCAAATTCGCAGCCTATATGGCGCGCGGCGGGGGGCTCTCCCGAACGGCGGCGGCGGAGCGGGTGCGCGGCAGCCTGCCCATCACCACCGCGACGCAATTCCCCAACTTCCAGCCGGACGCGCCGGCCGACAAGCGCGTGCCCGGACTGGGCGCGGGCATCGGCGTGGTTGCCTTTACCGGACCGCAGGGGCCGGGCTGGTTCAAGGGCGGCCACAATGAATCGACGGGCAATACGCTGGTGTGCGTGGAACGCGGCGAGCGTTGCGTGTTGATCCTGTCCAATGATGTCCGGGCGGAGCGGGCTTTCCCGATGCTGGTGAAAGCCGCGCTGGGGGAGACTGGGGTTCCGTTTGGTTGGGAATATGGGGATCAGGCTGGGCGGTAAGTGGCGGGGCAAAAAGGGGGCTTGCGCATTTTACCGAAGCCCAACCGATCCGCCTCTGATCCCCGCTTCCCCTCCGCGCAATTTTATTGGACATGTCGTTGAATGGGTTGCGCATCTACGCAATGACTAGCGGAATCTCGGGGGAGAGCCTGTTTCAATGCCAGCGGTGCCACCTTTCCCAGGCGAGACCAGCGCCCAAGACATCGTCACCATCGAGCATGCCACCAAAAGCTTTGGCGACAAGATTGCTCTGGATGATGTCTCCTTCCGCGTTCCCAGCGGTCAGATCTGTGGATTGCTGGGGCCGAACGGCGCGGGCAAGACGACGCTGTTCCGGCTTCTGATGGGAATATTGAAGGCAAGCTCGGGCGTTCTGCAGGTTGCCGGGCTTGACGCCTTCGAAGACCGTGTCGCGGTCAAGCGGCTGATCGGTTTTCTGCCCGACGAGCCTGTCTTCTATTCCTATCTCTCGGGGCGGGAACTGCTGGAATTGAGCGCCGGAATGCACGGGCTCGACGTGGAGGCGGCCATGGAGTGGATCGTGCCACTGGCCGAACGCCTTCGGCTTGCAGATGATCTCGACAATTATGCCGAGGATTTCTCGCGCGGCATGAAGAAGAAGCTTGGCCTGTTGCTCGCCATGCTGCATCGGCCGCGCCTGCTGGTTCTCGATGAGCCGACCAACGGGCTCGACGTCGAATCCACGCGCCTCTTCTATGACCTGATCGGGGAGACCGCCGCCAGCGGCACGACGGTGTTGTTTTCGACCCATTTGATGGATCATGTGACCCGATTGTGCTCGCACGCGGTGATCATCAACGAGGGATCGCTGGTCGCGAAAGGGCCGATCGCCGAGCTGAAAGAGCGCTACGGAGAAGAAAGCCTGGAATCGCTTTTCCTGAAGCTCACGGCGAGGCCGTAACCATCATGACGGATGGCGCCGCCATCGGCTTCTGGAAGACCGTGGGCGTGTTGTTAAAGGCGTCGCGGCGGCGCTCTCAGGGGCGCCAGCATCGCCAGCAACAGCTGTTGAACAATCGCGGCGCGACGAACTGGGGAGGGCTTGCCACCTTCCTTGCCATGGTGGTGATGGCGTTCCTGCACGGGGCCGCCGCTTTCGCGGTCATTTCCGGCGTCAAGGCAGGACAGCAGCTCCAGTTCGAACGGCCGGGCACATTCATTGTCCATAGTTGGTTTCTTTCCAATGCGGAGACCCTGAAGGCAGCCGGATCCACACCCGACGACCTAAAGGATGCCAGAGAGGCGCTTGAAAGAGAGTATCGGGACGAGGCTAAAGACATTGTCGAGCGCAGCGGCGGCCAGGAAACGGATGTCGAGCAGAAGCTACGGGCAAGTGTCGCCGCATCGGGCAGCCGTAATCTGATCGATCGTGGCGATGCGCTGCCCGGGCTCAGCGCACTGGCAATTTCCCCGCCGGCCTCGGCGATGCTTGGTTCGGTGATGCTGCTGTGGTGGCTCGCGATGGTGATCTGCCAGGGCGAAGGGCTTGAGCTCGACCTGCAACGCCGACGACACCCGATGTGGGAGTGGCTGTTGAGCCACCCGGTGGGCGCAGGCGCTGTCTTCCTCGCCGAAATGCTGACCCCCTTGTTCGCGAACCCGACCTATTGGACTGCACCCCTGTTCGTCGGCATCCTTTATGGCACGGCCCAAGGCCCGGGAGTCGGGTTCGTCGCCGCGGCCCTGATCGGCATTCCCCTGACGATCGCTGCAGCCTGTATGGGCAAGGCGCTGGAGATCGGCGCGATCCTGCGACTGCCGACACGAAGCCGGGGCGCCGTGATCGGGATATTGAGCTGGTTCGGCTATGCCTCTATGCTCACCATGTTCTTCGCCGCGACCGTGATGCCGCGGTTCGCGACACTGTTCCGTTACCCCGTCGAGGCGGCCGCCAGACTATCATGGCCCTGGCTGGGGCTGTTTCTGGGCCTTGGCGCGGACGGCCAGTTCTCGTTCGTGCGCGGCATGCTGTTTTGCTGGGCCGTCAGCGCGGCGCTGGTGGCATTTGCGGTGATCTTCAGTGCCCGATCGATTCGGAAGGGGCTGAGCGGCGCCTTCGCATCGGACACGCTGCCCGTTCGCCGCAACCGCAAGGTGAGCTTTGGCCGCGAACCTCTATTCCGAAAGGAATATCTCTGGTTCGTCCGCGATCGCAGTGCGATCGTGCAGGTGATCCTGATCCCGCTCACCGTGGCCGGATTTCAGCTTTTCAACCTGCGTGCATTTATAAGCCATGCGCAGGATAGCTGGAATTATCTGAGCGGCGCGGCGATCTTTTTCGGCACCTATTTCCTGTTGATCCTGGGCCCGAAGTCGCTGACCTCCGAAGGGTCGGCGCTGTGGATCGCGCTGACCTGGCCGCGCGGGCTGGAAAATGTGCTGAAGGCGAAGGCCTGGCTCTGGTCGACGATCGCGTCCGGGCTGGTGCTAGCGGTCCTGCTGGCGGGATGCTGGCTCTTCCCGCAGGATGCCTGGAAGATCGCCCTCGTCGCGATCGGCTGGTATTTCTTCGCGCGCAGCATGGCCGAAAAATCGGTGACCCTGGTCACGGTCGTTTCGGAATCCGGCGAAGCGCAGCAGGTCTCGTCCGGACGACGCTGGGCGGCGCAGCTGGGCATGCTCAGCTTCGGCATCGGCGTCTGTACGCAGCAATGGAATCTCGCGGTCGTCGGCATCGTTTATTCCTGGATCACCGCCGCCGCCATGTGGGAGAATCTGCGCGCCCGGCTGCCCTATCTCTATGACCCATGGTCTGAAATCCTGCCGCCTCCGCCAACGCTGATGCACGCCATGGTCTCGATCAGCATCCTGATCGAATGCGCGTCCATCATCACCGGGTTCGTCGTTGCGATCGGTGGAAAGGACAGCCTCGGTGTTGCGCAAGGCATCGGCTACGCGGTTTGTGCGGTGGGCGTATCAATCGGTGTCTCGATCTTCCTGTCGGGGCGCGGCGTTTCTCCCGTGCAAATCTGGTGCTGGCGCGATCAAGGGCTGGATTCCGACGAGGCGGAATCCTGGGTGCGACGTTCTGTCGCAGCCGTTCGCTGCTATCTCGCGGCCGATCGCCGCGAGGTTGGCTGGCTGTTAGGCGGGATTGGCGGCGGCTTGCTGCTGGCGCTGTTCGCGCATTTCTATCTGATCGCGATCGCGCTCGTCCCCTCAATTGCCGAGGTGATCCGCACATCTGAGCACCAGATGCAGAGCATACCCGGCTTGGCCATCGCCTATGCCGTGATCGCAATCGGATTTGCCCCTTTTGCCGAAGAATATCTCTTTCGCGGGCTCCTCTACCGTGCGCTCGACCGGCAATGGGGCGGGTGGAAGGCTGTGTTTGGGGCCGCGGCGTTTTTTGCGATTTATCACCCGCCGCTCTCATGGCTCCCGGTGGCGTTTGTCGGTGCCGCAAATTGCCTTCTCTTCAAGACGTCGAAGCGATTGGCGCCGGCGGTCCTGCTCCACATGACCTACAACGCGGTGGTCATTTTATGGGCTTAGGGCGATGCAGGCCTGCCTTGAGTGCACCGTCGCCGAGACCGCCCGACAAAACCAAAGTCGAGCCCCGCTATTTCGGCATCCCGCTCAACCCGCTCGCCGCCCGCAGCGCCGCCCCATCCAGCCGATACCCATCCAGAAACACAGTCTCGACATGCCGCAAATTGGTGATGTCCTTCGACACATCGCCATCCACCAGGATGATATCCGCCGTCTTGCCGGGGGCGATCGAGCCGGTGCGGTCGTCCATGCCGGTCATCCGGGCGGGGACGATGGTGGCGGTCTGCAGGGCTTCCGCGTTGGTGAGGCCGGCCTGCTGGTAGAGCTCGAGCTCGCGCACCAGCTCCAGCCCATAGCCGTCGGTGCCGGCCACGATGCGGACGCCGGCCTGGTGGAGCCTGCCGGTCAGCTCCACCATCTTGACGAAGCTCTTGCGGAAATCGTCCCGCGTCACGCCCGCGAACAGGGGGTAGCCGCCGATCTTCCAGCCGCGCGCGACTGATGGCGGGGCGACGGCGGCGAAGGGCGCATATTCGGGTGAGATGGCGCTGCCGTCCGAGGTCATCAGCGGCTCCCAGACGGTGAGCGTCGGGTCGATGATCGTCTTGCGCGCCGCCAGCTCAGCGTAAAAACTCTTCATCGCGGGGGAATCGAGATCGACGTCCTTGCCGAACCTGGCCGGCCCCTCCAGCCTTGCCGCGGTATTGGCCTTGTCGACCACGTCCTGCGGCATCGCCTGCATCATGATGAAGTTGATATGGGTGACTTCATCATAGCCGGCACGGACCGCGTCGAGCGGGCGCATGCCGGCGGGCACATGGCCGTGGACGTGCATGCCGAGCTTGTGCGCCTCAGCGGCGGCAGGTGCGATCCAGGCGGGGTTCATCGAGGTGTAGAATTTCACGCCCCACAGGCCCGCCGCCTTGATCTTGTCGACCGCCGCGATCGCCTCTTCCGCCGAGGAGACGGTGAGCGCGCCCTGGGCGGCAAGCGGGTCCTTGCGATCGATGATCACGGAGATCTTGCCATCGGGCGCGAGCAGGTCGCCCGCCGCGCGGCGCTTGTAGATGCTGAGCGACTCATCGATCATCGAGCCGGGGCTGCGATAGTTGGTCATGCCGGTCGCGACATTCTGCAGCAGGTTCCAGTCGTCTCCGACATGCTGGTGCGAATCCCACAGACCGGGCGTCAGCGTCTTGCCATGGCCGTCGATGACGGTGGCGCCGGCCGGGGCCTTGATCGATCCGCCCGCGCCCATAGCGGCGACCTTGCCGCCCGAGATCAGCACGGCGCGGTCAGGCAGATATTGGCCGGCGACCGAATCGAACATCAGCACATGGTCGATCAGCGTCGGCGTGCGGTTGGCGGAGCTGAGGAAGCGGTGGGCGATGTCGCGCACCATGTCGGCGGTGGCCTTGTCCTGGATGTCCTTCAGCTTCGGGCCGGCCTTTTCATAGCCTTCGGGCAGGAGCGAGATGGTCCCGGCATTGCCGAAGAAATGATTGTCCGCGTCCAGCCAGACCGGCGATGGCGAGAAGCCGAAGCCGGTTATGAAGGCGAGCTTGATGGTCTTCGGGCCCTGGGGTCCGTCGATCTGGACCGGCTTGCCGATCGCGATGCTGGCATGGCCAATGGGCAGGAGGTCGACGCCCTTGCTGCCCGCCGCGACCAGCGCCGCGACATCGCGCTCGCCGGAGAGCCAGGGGCCGCCATAGCTGTTATAGCGCCGGTTGGCGAAGGGGGCCGAGCCCTCATCCACGACCGTCTTCCAATGGGCGACCCCGCCGGCATCGACGGTGAAGCTTTCGGTCGCGTCGCCTGAATCGGTGAAGCCGCGGATCGCCATGGTTGTCGGGCGCTGATCCGGAGCGAGGGTCAACAGCTCGTCAGTCTCGGTGACCCCGCCACGGTGCGACATCGACATGCGATAGGCCACGCGGCCGTCGGGCATGGTCCAGGACCAGATATCGCCATGTTTTCCGGCGATCGAACTGATCGTGTAGTGGCGCGCGCCCTCGGGCGGCGTCATCAGCTGCTCCTTGGGAATGGGCGCCGCGAGGGCAAAAGGCGCGGTTGCGATCGACGCCGTGGCGGCGAGCAGGGACGCAAGGATCATTCGACGCATGGCTGGTTCCCCCAGGCAGGAAAGCCGGGAGAGTGGCAAGGCGCGTCCGCTGGCGCAACCGCCGTTCGACGAAGCCCTGGCGCCGTTCGACGAAGCCCTGGCGCTGTTCGACGAAGTCCTGGCGTTGTTCGACGAAGTCCTGGCGTTGTTCGACGAGGTCCGGGCCGCGTTACTGCGTGATCGGCGCGAAGCAGAGCCATGCCATGTCCCAGCCTCCTGGATAGCCCCGGATATTATACCATCCGCCCGCGGTCCAGCCGCCGACATTGCCCTGGGTACCGACGCACCAGGCATTGCCGCTATTGTCGAAGGTCAGCATGTCGATCGTCCAGCCATCATAGCCGGAATCGACCCATTGGGTGTCGACCCAGCGCCCGACATTGCCGTCGGTGCCGACGCCGTATTTCCTGCCCAGGGAATCGAAGGCCAACATCTTGAGCGTCCAGCCGCCGAGATTGCCCTGATCCTGCCATTGGTTGTTGCGCCAGATGCCGACATTGCCGTCCATGCCGACGCACCAGAGCGTGCCGTCGGGGCCCCAGACCAGCGACTTGAGCGCCCAGCCCTGCGGGGCGTCCTGAGTCTGCCAGCCGCCGGTCGTCCAGATGCCGACATTGCCCGCCGTGCCCACGCCGTAGATCCAGCCATTGGGCGCTATGGCCATCGACCTGAGCGTCCAGTTGCCGAGATTGCCGAGATTGCCCCAGCAATCGAACATGGGCACCCCGATACCGACATTGCCGTCGCGGCCGATGCCGCACAGGTTCTGGGGATAATGGGTCATTGCGCTCTCCTGTCGTTCCATCCCTGTGCCGGCCCGTGTTCGCGAAATGCGGTTTCGGCGACACCTGCCAAACCCCGTGGATCCAGGCGGCTTCACTTCGCCGCCGGACACGGGTTCGTTACGGAGGTGATCCTAATCCCGGCCCATAACGGCAGCAAGCGCCGCCCGCTCCAGCGAGCGGGCGGCGCGGGGGCGCGGTGCAGTGCCTCAGCGTAGCGTGCGGAAGGTCGCGCGCAGTTCTTCAGTGAAGGACCCTGGCTGCTCCCAGGCGGCGAAATGGCCGCCTTTCGGCAATCGGTTATAATGGACGAGGTTCGGATAGGCCCGGCGCGCCCAGCTCTCCGGCGCGGTATAGATCTCATCCGGATAGGCGCTCACGCCCATCGGCAGCGCGACGCCCTTGGGGGCGAAGAAGTCGAGCTTGCTTTCCCAATATAGGCGCGCCGAGGAGACCGCGGTATTGGTCAGCCAATAGAGCGTGATATTATCGAGCACGTCGTCGCGCGTCAGGCCTTCCTCGACGCCGTCGAACACGCGGGTGATGAGCGCGCGGCTGCGATCGTCATGATCCAGCATCCAGGCAGCGAGCCCGATCGGTGAATCCGCGAGTGCGTAAAGCGTCTGCGGCCGCCCCGCCATCTCCTGCGCATAGCCGAGGCCGTGCTGATAGAAAGTGGAGAGCTGGTCGAAGGCGTAACGCTCGTCCGCCGAGAGGCCGGCTGGTGCCGGGCCGTTCGGCAGCAATTTCGCGATTTCCGCAGGCACGGTCGCCGGCATGTTGGTGTGTACGCCGATGAGGCCCGCGGGACGCAGCAGCGCCATCTGCTCGGTCACCGCATTGCCCCAGTCGCCACCCTGGGCGACGTAGCGGGTGTAACCGAGCCGCTGCATCAGCACCGCCCAGGCGCGGGCGATCCGGATCGGGTCCCAGCCGGTGGTGGTCGGCTTGCCCGAAAAGCCGTGGCCGGGGAGCGACGGGATGACGACGTCGAACGCATCGGCCGGGGTGCCGCCATGGGCGGTCGGATCGGTCAGCGGGCCGATGACCTTCATCTGCTCGATGATCGAGCCCGGCCAGCCATGGGTGATGATCACCGGCAGCGCGTTCGGATGGCGCGAGCGGACATGGATGAAGTGGATATCCACCCCGTCAATGGTGGTGATGAAATTGGGCACCGCGTTCAGCCGCTGCTCGGCGCGCCGCCAGTCGTGCCGGTTCGCCCAGTAATCGGCAAGCAGCCGCATGGTTGCGAGGTTCACGCCCTGGCTGGCGTCCTTGACCGTCTCGCGCTCGGGCCAGTTGGTGGCGCGGATCCGGGTGCGAAGATCGGCGAGCGCCTGCGCCGACGCGTGGAAGCTGAACGGGCGGATGTCAGCCCCGCCGGATGAGGACGGTACTTGAGATGAAGGCTGGGCGGCCAGAGCCCGGGCTCCGGCGAGGCTCGCAAAACCCAGACCGGCGGCGCCGGTCAGTGACGAAGCGAGAAAGTCGCGGCGGCCGATATTCATGCTGGTCATGGTGGTTCTCCTTTGCTGCCGGGTCGAGATGAGCTCGCTGTCCGGTGATCGGGACCTAGCCAATTGCGCCCGGGCCCGCCGTTCGCGGGTTGCGGCGACTGTTGCGGGATTGCGGTCTTCGACGCCGCTGTTACGCTTCGCCCGCGAAACGAGTCGTTGACGGGCCGATGGAGGGCGACAGGCAATGAGTGCCGTCAGCGCCAGGCGCATTGCGGAACTGCCGCCCGACCCGTTCGAGGAGATGAGCCGCATCCTCGACCGGCCGCCGATCGCGCTGTCCGAACGCTTCAGCGGGGATACCAGGCTGACGGGCCGATGGGCCCATGGCGCGCTGCACGACAGCCTGCCGGGGATGCCGGAGCATGTGATCATCGCCCATCACAACCAGGGCACCGAGATCAACCTGAGAGGCGGCGACGGCCTGCGCGCCCGAGCCAAGACCAGGCCTGGCTCGATCGTGATCATCCCGGCGGGTCATGATGGGCGCTGGGACATCGACGGCATGGTCGATGTCAGCCATGTCTATCTGACCGAGGAACGGCTTCAGAGGAGCGCCGAGGCGCTGACCGGGGGGCGGCCTGTCGGACTGCTCGATCGCCTGTGCTTCGACGACCCGAGAATGACGCATATCCTCTCGCTGCTGAGCGACGAACAGGCGACCAGCGACCCGTCGGCGCGACTCTTCCTCGAACAGGCGATCGACCTGTTGTGCACGCAATTGGTGCGCGGCCATTCGACCTTCGGCGCTCTGGCGGACCCGGCACCGAAGCGGGGACTTGCCGACTGGCAGGTCAGGCGCGTCACCACCTATATGCGCAGCATGATGGAGCAGGAGATCGGTCTCGACGAGCTCGCCGCACTGGTGAGCCTCAGCCGCTTTCATTTCTGCACCGCCTTTCGCCTGGCGACTGGCCATACGCCGCACCAGTGGCTGACAAACCTGCGCATCGAACGGGCCAAGGAAATGCTGACCGATCCGTTGCTGCCGGTGACGGAGATCGGCCTGTGCGTCGGGTATCAGACCCCTTCCTCCTTCGCGGCCAGCTTTCGCAAACTGGTCGGCGCGACCCCGAGCGAGTTCCGGCGCCGGCTTTAGCGGGTAGCCTGTATCGCATTGGCGGCGGGGTTTACGATCCGGGTAAGGATCGGGCAAAGCCTTCCGGTTTCCACTTAAAGGGCACGATCATGTCTTTGACGAACCTCCTTATTCCGACCTACAGCCAGATGCTGAAGGCCTTGTCGGGCTGGCTCGCCAAGGCTGAAGCGCAAATGCCGGACGGCCAGGCGGAAGCGCTTCTTTCGAAGCGCATCGCCGCCGACATGTTCCCCTTGTCGACGCAGATCCGCTTTGCCTGCGTGCAGGCTCAGGAGGGTATGGCCCGGCTCAGGGGCGAGGCGCTTCCCGCGTCGGTGGAGACGCTCCTGAACGAGGGCCGCAATGCGGGCGAGCATCCCGGCTCGATCGCCGATGCCCAGGCGAGGATAAGCGAGACTGTTGCCTTGCTCGATGGCCTTGCTCCGGGCGCGCTCGACGCCGATCCCGAGCAGCCGCTCGCGCATGCTCTGCCCAACGGCATGATCTTCGACCTGACGGCCGAGCAATATGCCCGCGACTGGACGCTGCCCCAATTCTATTTCCACGTGATGATCGCCTACGCCATCCTGCGCGGCGAAGGGGTCGAACTCGGCAAGGCGGACTATGTCACGCACATGCTCCCATATTTGCGTCCGGGGACGATGCCGTCGGCTTAGGGCGTGATGGCGTGACTTGGGCGCGGCCTGCCTGTCAGCGAGCCTTTGCCGCGCAGCTTGCGGTCGATACGCCAGCGGCCGGCTGAAAAAATTTCCGGCGGAATGTCGATTCCGAAACGTCCGGTTCGTCGTTGCCATGCCAGGCGATGGGCCGGGCTATGACACAGGAGACAGACAATGCGTGTGATGGTGTTCGTGAAGGCGACCGAGGACAGCGAACAGGGCGTTCTCCCGACGGCCGACATGCTCGAGGCGATGGGCCGTTTCAATGAGGAACTGGTCAATGCCGGCATCATGCTCACGGGCGACGGCCTCAAACCCTCCTCACAGGCAAAGCGGGTTGCGTTCGACGGCCCCGGCCGCAAGGTGATCGACGGGCCGTTCGCCGAGACTCGCGAACTGGTTGCCGGCTATTGGATCTGGGAGGTCAAGGATATGGACGAGGCGCTCGCCTGGGTTAAGCGCTGCCCGAACCCGATGCCGGGGCCGAGCGAGATCGAAATCCGGCCGATCTACGAAATGGCCGATTTCGCCGAGGCGATGACGCCCGAGGCAACCGAAATCTTCGACCGCACGCGCGAGAAGCTCGGCAGCTGAGTCTGTCGGCTGTGACGTGCTCGCCTGCCGCATGGCTTTGGCCACCGGGATATTGGTATATCGGGTGGCATGGGACCGGGCGGGACGCACAGCACAGGCGAAACACGACGCGCGATCGAAGCGACCTTCCGCATCGAACGGGCCAGGCTGATCGCCGGCCTGGCCCGGATGGTGCGCAGCGTCGATCTTGCCGAGGAGCGTGCGCAGGACGCGCTGGTGACGGCGCTTGCCGAATGGCCCGGGGGCGGAATCCCGGCCAATCCCGGCGCCTGGCTGATGGCGGTCGCCAAGCGCCGCGCGATCGATACGATCCGACGCGACACAATGATGACGCGCAAGCATGACGAGATCGCGCAGACGCTCGAGGAAGCTGACGAGGACGCGGCCGAGGCGATCGAACGGGCGATCGACGACGATCTCGGCGACGAGCTGCTCGGGCTGATCTTCACTGCCTGCCACCCGATGCTGTCGCGGGACGCGCGCGCCGCGCTGACGCTTCGCGTGGTCGGTGGGCTGACGACCGACGAGATCGCCCGCGCCTTCCTGTCGAGCGAGGCGACGATCGCGCAGCGCATCGTCCGGGCGAAAAAGGCGATCGCGAAGGCGGGCCTTGCCTTCGAGGTGCCGCGTGGGGCCGAGCGGGCGACGCGGCTGCCTTCGGTGCTCGAGGTGATCTATCTCGTGTTCAATGAGGGCTATGCGGCAACGGCGGGCGACGATCTTGTCAGGCCTGGCCTGTGCATGGAGGCGCAAAGGCTTGGCCGCATGCTGGCCGGGCTGATGCCCGAAGAGGCCGAGGTGCTCGGGCTGCTTGCGCTGATGGAGATCCAGGCGTCGCGGCTTGGCGCGCGGGCTGGGCCTGACGGAAGCTTCATTCCGCTCACCGAGCAGGATCGGGCGCGGTGGGATCAGTTGCTGATCCGGCGGGGGCTGGATGCGCTGGCGCGGGCCGAGGCGATTGACGGCGGGGGGCCCTATGCGTTGCAGGCAGCGCTCGCCGCCTGCCATGCGCGGGCGCGGCGAGCGGGCGATACCGACTGGGTCCGTATCGCGGCGCTGTACGACCGGCTGCGCGGCGTGATGCCGTCTCCGGTGGTGGATCTCAACCGGGCGATCGCCCACAGCATGGCTTTCGGGCCCGGCGCGGGGCTGCGACTGCTAGACGCGGTTGCTGGTGACGAGGCCCTTGCCGGCTATGCGCCGCTGCCGGCGGCGCGGGGCGATTTTCTGTTTCGGGCCGGGCGACTGGCGGAGGCGCGCGCTGAATTCGAGACTGCGGCGGGGCTGACCCGCAATGGGCGTGAGGCTGCCTTTCTCCTCGCCCGTGCCAAGGCTTGCGGGCAATAGTGCTGGCGTGCCCTCCCACTCCCTCACGCTGAACGCGTTTCAGGGTGACAGAGGGGGCATCTGAGATAAGATGGAATTTTCAGGACGGTGTCGATTTCTGGCCCGCTCGTTCCTCGTCCCAATGTGAGGAAGGTCCGACATGACCGTAGAGGCGCAGATCGAGGGATATATTGCCGGGCAAGCCGCACCCAAAAGCGATGAAATGCGAGCGCTGCACCGCCTCATCCTGCAGATTTCACCGGAATGCAGGCTGTGGTTCCTGGATGGCAAGGACGAGGAGGGCAAAACCGTTTCCAATCCGAATATCGGATATGGCTCTCAAACAATGCGCTACGCGGGCGGCAAAACCAGGGAGTTTTATCGGATCGGCATGAGCGCAAATACGACCGGAATATCGATCTATGTAATCGGTCTTGAGGACAAGAAATACCTGCCCAGAACCTATGGGCCGAAACTCGGGAAAGCGAGCATCACCGGTTACTGCGTCAAATTCAAAACCCTGAACGATCTGAACATGGAGGTCGTTGAGGATATGATCCGGTTCGGGCTTGGGGCTCAAGGCTTGCAGGGATAGCGGTGGCGCCCCTTCCCGCTCCGTCACGCTGAACTCGTTTCAGGATGACGGAGGATCGGGAGGCGGGGGCGCCCCTCCCCGCTTACGCGGTCTGCTTGGTCCGCCAGCTCTCGGCATAGGCATCACGCGCGACTTCGGAATAGGGCACCGGCGCGACCACCGCCTTGATCTCGGTCTGGACATGGCGCTCGACCGTCGGCTTGCTGGTGCCGCCATTCGGCTCGCCCCAGAGCAATGTCACCTCAGTGCCAGGCTCAGCGAAGTCGGGATCCATCATCGCCAGCGTCAGCATGCGGCCTTCGTTGGCGCTGTAGGCGATCCAGGTCGAGACGCCGACCAGCTTCCCGTCCTTCAGCACCTGATCATAGGGGTGCATCGAATAGACCGCCGAGGGGAACTCCATATATTTGGCGCGGTCGCCCTTGGTGAATTGCGAGCTGACGACGCGCATCAGATCCTCATTGTCGAGCGCGAGCGTCACCTTCCTGCGGTGCGGCTGGCCCGCCATCCGCTCGAGCGCCTCGCGGCCGATAAAGTCGTGGTCGAACTTGACGAACGGGCCGTAGCCGAGATCCCAGGGCGTCAGATAATAGCCCTCGACGCTGTCCGGCACATAGCTGCCACCGATCGACGCCTTTGCCTCATAGCTGTTGGTCGTCAGCCATCCGCGGTATCCGCGCGTGCCTTCGCCGCTATAGGTCGCGGGGAGCGGCGACGGGATCCAACCGGATTCGATGGTGTTCGACGAATAGGTGCGACCGCCGACCAAAGTCAGGCCGAAATCCTTGCCGGCCGCGATCAGCGCGTTGCGGACCACATCATAATCGGCCCAGGGGCCGAACAGCTCATAGCCGGGCTGGCCCGCCATGCCGTGACGCAGCGCCCGCACCTCTTTTCCCGCGATATTGAGCCGGGTCATGTGGAAGAATTTGAGATCGGGCGGAGTCTGGCCCATCGCCTTTTCAAGCGTCTTCATCGCGTTCGGGCCCTGGAGCTGGAAGCGATAGGAGCGGCGGTTCTCGGGGTCAGGCCGGACCGCAGTGCGCTCGTCGCGCGAGACGGTGACGTTCCAGCCGCCGGTCGCGGCGTGATATTCGACCCACTCGATCGTCGGCGCGCGGCCGACAAGATTGAACTTCTCCTCCTCCAGATAGAAGAGGATCACGTCGCCGATGACATAGCCGTCGGGCGTGACCGGCACGAACTGCTTGGCGCGATCAGGCACGAAGCCCTTGAAGCTGTTGACGCCGAGATGGTTGAGCATCGCGAACGCATCCGGCCCTTCGACCGCGAGATCGACCATGTGGAAGGACTGGTTGAACAGCACCGCTGTGTTGGCCCAGGCCTGCTGCTCGCTGCGCCAGTTCGAATATTCGGCCGGCACGCCGGGATAGACATTGGGGCCGCTCTGCTGGTTGCGCAGCAATGTGACGATATCGCCGCTTGAATCGAGCAGGTGCTGCAGGCTGTTCTCGGTCATTCTCACTCTCCTTGGATGGGTATTCTGGGCGTGGCCGGCAGGCTGAGCCAGTCGGCGATTGCGGTGTCGAGCGCGTCCGGCGCCTCGGCCGGGAGCATGTGGCCGGCGCCTTCGACGATCACGAGCCGTGCATCGGGGATCAGCGCCGCGATGGCTTCATGCTGTTCGGGCGGGCTCCAGCGATCTTCGCTGCCGGCGGCGACGAGCACGGGACAGGTGATGTGCGGCAACAGGCTTTCCACTTCGGGGCGGCCGAGCAACGCCGTGATCTGCGCCTCGAACCGAGCCAGCCCGGCCTCGATGCACATCGCCCGGAGCGGCGTCATGAAGGCGACATCGTTCGCGCGGGGCGGCGCGACCATCGGCGGCAGCCAGGCGTCAACCAGCGCCGCCATGCCCCGGGCGCGGCCGAGATCGCGGAGTGCGTGGCGGCCAGGCGCTTCGGCGGGCGACGGCAGGTGCACTCCGGTGCTCACCAAGGCGAGTCGCGTGACGCGCTCGGGCGCCCGCCGCACGATTTCGAGCGCCACCCGGGCCCCCATCGAATGGCCGAGTAGCGCGAACCGCGCCGGCGCGCCGGCGAGAACCCGTGCCGCCATCTCGCCCAAGTCGTCCGCGTCGCCATAGTCAGTCGCTGGAGAGGCGCGATCGATGGCGTTGAATTGGCACGAGAAAATGCGCGAATCGCAGATCAGGCCGGGCAGCATGAGCAACCGCTCGCCTTTATCAGCCAGGTCAATATTGTTCGTGTCCATGAATATTTCATCTATACGAATGAAAGTGCGAACGCTAGAGCGATTTCGACCGAGCCCCGAGGGGGAGGCACGGCGACCAAGGAGCATGCGAGAGGATTTCGATGGCCATCCCCGCCCTTCATCCCAACTGGTCGCGCGCGCCGATCGGCATGACCGACGGCTATTCGCTCGAAATGACCGCCAAGGACCGCCCGGCACTGGCCGAGGCAGGAAGCAGGATTGCGCTCGAGACTCCCGTCGCGATCACCTTCCTGCCGGGCGAATCGGTGGATGCGCGGATCGCCGCCGCGGCTGATGTCCGCGCGCTCGGCCTCGAACCGATGCCGCATCTGTCGGCGCGCCGTATCCTCTCGCACGAGGAGCTGGCGGAAACCGTGCGCCGCACCGTCGCCGAGGCCGGTGTGCGGCGCATGTTCCTCGTCGCGGGCGATCCGCCGGTCCCCGCCGGGCCTTTCGAGGATACGATGGCGCTGCTCCGGACCGGGCTGTTCGAGGCGAACGGCCTCCAGGCGATCGGCATTGCCGGGCACCCCGAGGGTCACCCGGCGATGGACGAACAGGCGCGCTGGGAGGCGCTCGAGACAAAGCACGCAGAGATCACGCGGCGCGGCATGGCGACCCTGATCGTCACCCAGTTCGGCTTCGATGCCGATCCGTTCATCACCTGGCTCGAGGCGCTCCGCGCGCGGGGGATCGATGCGCCGGTGCGGATCGGCGTGCCGGGGCCGGCCGGCATCAAGACGCTGCTGCGCTTCGCTGCGCGGTGCGGGGTCGGCGCATCGACCTCCGTGCTGCGCAAATACGGCATATCGATCACGCAATTGCTCGGTACGGCGGGCCCCGATGCCTTGGTCGACCGGCTTGCCGAGCAGCTGACCCCGGCGCATGGCCCGGTCCGGCTCCATTTCTACCCGTTCGGCGGGCTCGTCCGCACCGTCGAATGGATCAATGACTATGAGGCGCGTAACGCATGACCGAGACCCTGACGCTTCGCCTGTCCTGCCATGACCGGCCCGGCCTTGTCGCCAAGGTGGCCGGATTCCTGGCGGCCGAGGGCGGCAATATCGTCGACGCGCAACAGTTCGACGACCGGCTGACCGGGCGTTTCTTCATGCGCGTCATCTTCGAGATCGAGAAGGGCGCTGAGAGTGTCCGCGCGGCCTTCGCGCCCCTCGCCGAGGCGATCGGCGCTGACTGGACGCTGCGCGCCGCCGGCGAGCGCCAGCGTGTGCTGCTGATGGTCTCGAAGTTCGATCATTGCCTGGGCGACCTGCTCTATCGCTACCGCATCGGCGAGCTCGACATGGACGTGGTCGGGATCGTCTCGAACCATCCGCAGCGCGCGCTGCACATCACGATGATCGGCGATATCCCGTTCCATTACCTGCCCGTGACGAAGGAAACCAAGGCCGAACAGGAGGCCGAGATCAAGCGCATCGTGACCGAAACCGGTACCGACCTGATCGTCCTTGCACGCTATATGCAGATCCTTTCGGACGATCTCTCGGGCTTCCTGTCGGGGCGCTGCATCAACATCCACCACAGTTTCCTGCCCGGCTTCAAGGGCGCGAAGCCCTATCATCAGGCGCACGCGCGCGGCGTGAAGATGATCGGCGCGACCGCCCATTATGTCACCGCCGATCTCGATGAAGGGCCGATCATCGCGCAGGACGCCGAGTTCATCACCCATGCCGACACGCCCGAGGATCTGGTGCGCAAGGGCCGCGACATCGAGCGCCGCGTGCTTGCCCAGGCCGTGACCTATCACCTGCAGGACCGGGTGTTTTTGAACGGCGCGCGCACCGTCGTCTTCCGCTGACCCGCATGACACCAATCGATGGTCGCGCGATAGCGCTCGAGCTGTCGCGCCAGACTGCGGCGGATGTCGCGGCGCTCGCAGCGCGCGGGGTCGATGTCGGGCTCGCGGTGGTGCTGGTCGGCAATGATCCGGCGAGCGAAGTCTATGTCGCGCGCAAGATGGCCGAAACCGCGCGCGTCGGCATCAGGTCGTTCGAGCATCGCCTGCCCGCCGATACCAGCGAGGCGGCGCTGCTCGCGCTGATCGATGCACTCAACAAGGATGCGGCGGTCCACGGCATCCTGGTCCAGCTACCCCTGCCCGGCCATATCGAGGCGGGCCGCGTGCTCGACCGGATCGCGCCGGGAAAGGATGTCGATGGCTTCCATCCGGTCAATGTCGGCCGGCTGTCCTCGGGCACGGGCGGGCTGGTGCCGTGCACCCCGCTCGGCTGCATGCTGCTGCTCGACAGCGTGATCCAGGAGTATCGCGGGCTGAACGCAGTGGTGATCGGCAAGTCCAACATTGTCGGCAAGCCGGTGGCGATGCTGCTGCTCGAACGCGAATGCACCGTGACCATCACGCATATCGAGACGCGCGGCCTCGCCGACATCGTGCGCGGCGCCGACATCGTCGTCGCTGCGGCCGGCGCGCCGCGGCTGGTGCGCGGCGACTGGGTGAAGCCGGGCGCGGTCGTGATCGATGTCGGCATCACCCGCGTCGCGCGCGAGGACGGCCGGACCCGGCTGGTCGGCGATACCGCCTTTGACGAACTTGCCCATGCCCGCGCCGCAACGCCAGTCCCCGGCGGCGTCGGCCCGATGACGATTGCCTGTCTGCTCGCCAACACGGTGCGCGCCGCGACCCTCGCGGATCGTGGCTGAGCCGATGGCGATGGTCGTCAGCGTCTCCGATCTGCCCTTGTCGGCCAGGATCGGGATCAACCCGGACGAAGTGGGCCGGCAGCAGACTCTGATCGTGTCCATCGACCTCACCCTCGCCGATCATGCGCGTGGTGCTACGCTTGCCGACAGCGTCGATTATCGCCGCATCGTCGCTGAGGCCGAAATGCTCGCGACCGGCCATATCGGGATGATCGAAGTCTTCGCCCGCACACTTGCCGAGCGCTGCCTGGCGTTAGGCCCGGTGCGCGAGGCGATCGTATCCGTGAAGAAGCCGCAGGCATTGCCGTTCGGGCTCGCCGCAGTGCGCGTCACACTCTGCGCGGCGGATTGAGGCGATGGGGGCCGGGTCAGCCCTCCCCACGCGCCGCGGCCCGCGCCGCCTTGTAACCCTCACGCCGCCCCTTCTCGAAGCCGAGCCGTTGCGCGTAACTCGCGTCCTCGGGATAGTCGCGGAACTCGGCAATGATCTCGTCGAACAGCTCGCGCAGCTCGTCCCGGAATTCGGGATGGGAGAAGATGTAGAAACGGTTCGCCCGGATCGCGTCGATGACGCGCTCGGCGACGAGGTCAGGCTCCATGCCGGCCTGATGGACCTGCGCGAGCCGCGCGACCATGGCGCTGTCGACTGGCTTCGCGCCGGCCTTGAGATCGTCGGGCCGGGTATCGGCGGCGGCATGGATGCGGCTTTTCACCAGGCCCGGGCAGAGCACCGAAACACCGATGCCGTGGGGGGCGAGGCTGTAGCGGAGCGACTCGCTCAACCCGCGCACCGCGAATTTTGTGGTGTTGTAGATGCCGGGCTGCGGCCCGCACAGGAAAGCGGCCATCGACGCTGTGTTGACGACATGACCGCCGAGACCATTCGCCTTCATCCGCGGCACGAAGGTCATCACCCCGTTGATGACGCCGTTGAGATTGACCCCAAGGAGCCAGTCCCAATCGTCGAACGAGGATTCGTCGATCGTCTGGAAGAGATTGATCCCGGCGTTGTTGAACACCAGG